>Ga0065711_1001361_pt1 | contig 44806 bp, 18 predicted proteins | sample Hoacrofraction12_FD_59098 | JGI IMG/M metagenome (GOLD analysis project Ga0065711, IMG submission 59098) | Hoatzin crop microbial communities from Cojedes, Venezuela - Epithelial fraction 12 v2 (version 2) | ecosystem: Host-associated > Birds > Digestive system > Esophagus > Crop | place... | reverse complement strand
CCTAGCTGTATGGTCTTCCCAGCTGATGTCAGGGTTGTTGAAGTCCCCCATGAGAACCAGGGCCTGTGACTGTGAGGCTGCTTGCAGCTGCCTGTAGAAGGCCTCATCAACTTCCTCATCCTGGTCAGGTGGCCTGTAGTACACACCCACCGTAATGTCACCTGTGTGAGCCTGTCCCTTTAATTCTAACCCATAAGCTCTCAACTCGTTCCTCATTTGGCCCCAGGCCAAGCTCAATGCATTCCAGTTGCTCCCTCACATATAGAGCAACTCCACCACCTCTCCTTGTTGGCCTTTCTTTCTTTATGAAGTTCTTTCTTGGTCAAACAACAAGTTTCCTGCTGCCTCTTCCGAAGTAGTTATTTTGACATGCTCCACTGCAAACGCAGTGCAGTCCACTGTGCAACGCAGCCAAGGAAAACACTGTTAAGCCAAATTCTGAATTTGATTGCATTTCTTCCATGAACTTAAATAGATGTCCTGTGAACATTTATTCCATAACAAAATATGCAATTAGATTATCATAATTAGTGTATTTACCCTGGACCAGCAGAGGACAATTCCTAATTTGGACATGCAGAATTTTTAAACTCATTGTGGCTAGGTGTGTAGCTCATTATGATCTCCACTTCCAGCGCTTCTGAGAAAAATGTCGGCAGTTATCAAGGAAGGAATGAAAGCTTTGAAATGGAAGTGAAGCATCCTGCAGAATAATTCTGTTATGCCCAAGCTATGCGTAAGTTACACAACTTGATGATCCATAAGGAGCTGTGCTGTGGATCAAGGATGAATGAATATCTCAAACTAATAATCAGAATCACATTCATCTAGATAAAGCCTAGTTAAATATACCAAGCAGGCTAAGGATGATTTTCATGCATAACTTATGCACCTGACCTTTGTTAGCTAAGAATGTTTTAGATTTGAATGTGTAAGTCTTTTTTTAAAAATCTACCCTAAGCTCCTAAACCACTAATCACACTGCCAAACTGGTAGGAATCTTTATGATTCACTGTTACTTTCCTTTCAAGTATAGTTAATTACTTGAAAGAAACAGGAATGTACAGAAGAAGGAGAGTTGTAGGAATATATGTAGACAGCGTGCTTCAAGACCCTACCTGAAACACTCATTAAAATCTACACGCTCTGGAAGAATAATCCTGCCTTAGCTTAGAGCTGCTTACACCAGCAAACAGTGAACACCAGACCTAGATGAGATAAAACAGGAGAGAAGCAGAATAACTGAAAGCAATTGCCACAAACATGGCTCCCCAGGTTAACAGAGAGAAGTGTCACTCACCAGCGATATCATGGGTGTATCACAGGCAAATCTGCAGTCTGTGTTTTGCAGGGGCCTTTTGGTTAGACAGAAAGTGTTTATTTTATGGTTGCCAACTTTGCTATCTGTGATTAAAACCATGGAGATTTTTCGTTGGACCCTCTGGAATGTAGTACAAAATGAAGTTGAACAATTTATTAAGATGGGATACATCTTAATTAGTATTCCCAATGGAATCTGAAAGCTCTCTAACCCTCACCTATTGACTGCCAGGGCTGAACAGCTCAGAAGGTGAAAGGCTGTCCACAGTACCATGTCAGCTGGATAGGAAATACTGATCAGGCTTCTCTTCCTGCCTTGATACCTTCTTTCAAGTGCCAGTTACTGGTCGTAGTCTTTGCACATTGAAATCCTCCTCCACACATGCACATGCTGGATGTGCAGCTCAGGGAATTCAAAACCTGTCATCAGAGACAACAGGTCAGCTTGTCCACAAGGCAGTGCTTCTCTGGGCACCTAAAAGACTGACGGGTAAATGTTGACAAAGTAGGTAATACACCTGGTATTACTGCTGGCAAGGAGTCCAAATGTCATCCTTGTCACAAAAATAACTAAGTTCGTTCTTCTGTAGATGTCAAAAAGTTTCTGGTTCCTATTGTGGAAGTAGTTCCATTTTTCTAACAGTGAGGATTGAAATATGCTGCTGAGTGGGATGGTCAAGTAAACATGCTTTATCATTTTAGAGAACTCTAGAGGGACTGGGAGTTTGAATAAATAATTATCCCTCTGCAAAAAAAGTAAAAACCCAGTAGCTTATCCAAAGATAATTGAGGCTGCTTGAACTATGCACTCTACTGAATTAGGAACCGTGAGATCACAGGCTCCTGCCTTTATCTGGAACGGAAATTCTCCAAGAACAGCTTTACTTGTGGTTGGGAACTTCTGAGTCACGTTTCAGCCCAAAACTTGGGCATAAAAATAGAAGACATGGTATGATGAAGGTGAGTGGCATTGTTTGGATCTTCAAACACAGGTCGGTTTAAATGAAGAGCCATTCACCATAGACTAATATTAACTAGCTGCAGTCATTCGTTTCTTAAAACTCTTTCTAAATAATCTGCTTCTAAATCAGCTGATGGCTTCTCAAATTTATGGGACATTCTTGTTAAAACCGTATTTCAGTGCACCCTTCTTGATGTTGCACTTTCTTAGTTTGGCAGTATTTTCAGTTGTGCCTTTCAGGATGTGTTGGCTCATAATCAGTATTGATGTTTAATGAAGACTTGTGGTAAATTTTCAGAACATAATATCTTTGCTTTTGTTAATGTTTTGCAAAAGATTTTTACTTCAGATTCTCCCTAGGAAGTGGTGTAGGTTGGGGTGTGAAGCTGATGAAGTGGTACTCTGTGGGGAAAAAAAGACTATGAGTTCAGGTTACCTTTGTATGTACCACACCCAGCTGATCTGACCTCTTTCTAACCAGAAACTAAACAAGCTTGAGAGCTTTAGATTAATGTAGAAGCCACTCTGTCAGGGTTTACTTGGCCTCCTGTTTCATCATAAACTTGATGGTGAGTAGAGGAGAGGAGAAGTCAAGTAGGTAAGCTGTTATGTTCACCGAACCTACCCATGTTGCATTAGTAGTTGAACAAAAATCACTGTATCTTTCTCAATAAATGATACTCTTTCCATCTTATTCATTTGATTTCTTTTTTTTATATTGAGTCTGAAATAGTCTTTAGCTACAGAGAGTACTAGTATGTTAAAAATACTTCATTTTTATTATTTAATTTTGTCTGTAAACAGGAAGCCATTCTAAGGTCACATAAAAATTGGTTATTGTAGAGATATGGAAAATAGTATATGGAAAAAAGACAAAAAACACATTTTGAAAACTTTTCAGCGAAGTACTGCTACGTGCCCTGAAGCCACTGAGAGATATCTGGGAAGATACTCAGCTACATTTATGCAATAGAGGATTATAAAGCTGATGGTTGTAAAATTCACTTAGAGGGATGCTTTTACCTTGAGAAAACCATACATGTCACTGGCTTGTACTTTGTCAAATAAAATCTGTTTTTTTATTATACTCTGCAAGCTTTAAGTGGAAAATTTGTGAAGATTGCTGTAACCACCGCTATAATGGGTTAAAACATCCAAAACCAGCATTGGCATCATCACTCTATAAATAAAGTTCAATCCTTGTCCTCAACGATAGCCACATCCCTCCTTAGTCAATATAAAGAAGTGGTAAAACAAGCTGCTTCCTTTTTTAAAATTCAGATTGTGTTGCTTTTAATTATTATTTTGTCAGTCTTCACAATCTTTGGCATAGCAAGTTTTCCCTTTTAGATTTGAGGTTATATCAATATGTTCAAATTATTCTGTGTTAAACAAATAGGGTTCCTGTGGGTTCATGAGAGAAGTGGCATCTCTGAGTAAAAAGCTAGGAGAACAAAGCTTAAGCTATTACATTTTAACAGGTAAAAGAAACATCCTCAGTCTCTACAACTTCCCTTGCGTCCTGAAACATCCAGCAGTTTACGTACCTGTTACATGTGTCAGGACAGTATTTTACCTGCTACATCTTTAAATTTCCAAGGATCCTGCTGGGATACCTGGCAGAATGTCATGTTATGCACTAAACATGATACAGCGTATTACAGAAGATACTTGCATTGCACTTTCTCAGGGGGACTTTGCTTCTGTTCTTTTTTATTCACTTGGATCTTGAAAAGAGTTCTTCACTCTCTGAAGTTTGAAGCCTGCACTTGTGTTTATTCTCTCACAGAGCATGGATGAACGCTATTGGTACAAAACAGTGATTCTTGTGGGTAAGGAGAATGTTTAATGAGTAATTGATGCTACAGAGTGGATGGTTAATGCTGGGCCATCCAATTGAAACAGATTCACATTGGGCCATATGGCCTCTTAAAACCTTAGATGCAAAAGTAATGGCATGATACCGAGTGCAGTTCCTGCAAATTTAGTTCTGATTCAACATCTCTGTCACTGTGGATGTGTGCTACATTTCATCTTCTTTTATACAGATGCCTTTCTGTGTGTATTATACTATTCTAGCATCTGTAGGCAAAGCGTGGAGTTGAATAGTACATATTTCTGGTTTAGAGACAGGACTGCTATTTGCTGTGTCAAAATGGCAGCTTGTGTTTTAGTGATCAGAGGAAAAACTACTCACCTGGTATTCTGGTGACCAGAAACAAAAAGAATGCAATAAACAAATGCACATTTAAAGAACAGTTAAATGTAAGCCTACATCAATGTAATAAGCACCCTAATTTACAAACACATAGGAGTGGAAAAGTCACTTACACATCAGTCAAATCTGTGCTGGAACCGCAGGACTTAACTCACAAAGTAAAAGCTATTTTGAGTTGCTTAATATCAGAAATGTCTGCAGGCCGCTAACTGCCAAACTAAAACTCTCAGTATTGTCTCAAATGCCCTTTTATTTAGGCCTTATTGTTGCTGAACTGATCAAACGCCCTTCACATTTATACAGCTTTGTGGTCTTAGTTACATACAATGAAATGCATTAAGCAGAATGAACTTGAAGAAAATAAAATCTTCCCGTAGTGGCCACTAGCAAAAGACATAACCCCCTCAGTTTATTGCTAACGCTTGTAAGGGTAGGCGAGACAAACTGTTTGTATGAGGTCAAAAAACTGCACAGAATGTAGGATTCAAGAATCTGATAGCTGTGAAAATGTGAAAGGCTAAATCAGTAATTGAGATCTGTCTACCTGAAACACAAAGAAACATCTCACCTTATAAAATTGCCTTAAAATGAATTAAAATTTGAAAAAGAGGAGTAGGGAAGAGGATGGGAAACCTTTGAAGAAACTTGGCAGTTCTGATCCTGGAAGCACTTACAAGCTGAGTGTAACTTTGCTCAAGGGAGTTGTCCTGTGGAAGTCGACAGAACTGCTCACAAACAGGGTTGCCAGAATACTAAGTATTAGTACCTCAGTTATATTCTCAGTTTTGATTTGCATTAAGGTTATTAAACTCTTTGATAGTAAAGAAGAACTTACTCCATTGTTCTTTAAAAACTGTTGTCGTGACAAAACAATCAAAGTCTATTATTACATGACTCACCTCTCTGCTTCCATTTCATTTCTGCAAGACACAGCACACACTATCTTGGCACAGTACATGATGCTAGCTGAGAATAGACTGAATAGATCTAACAGCTATTTTTAGATGAAGACTAAGAGAAGAGAGATTACTATTAGTCATACCATACAAGATTTAGAGCTGCATAGTCTTCTAGCTGTGCCAACACATCCTATTAAAAAGCCATATCCACATTTTTACTATTGTCTGTATAGTTGGTGTATATAGACTAGTCGTGTGTCTAACAGGCTAAGCTGCAAACTCCGAAATATTTCCTTTTTTGATTTTTTAACAAAGGATTGAAAAATTTAAATCAGATAATATGTTGAGGCAGGAAACGGAATGATTTTCTTTCCAATCAGGGACAGGAGCATTCACACTTACTCTCAAAAAAACCTCCTAAGTCTTGCCTAGGGCAATCCCCTAAGCATTGCTTATAGGCTTCCTTTCATTTCCCATGTGAAAATCTTTTACATTTGTCTTATTTTCATCACATGGGTCTATTTAGCTTGGCAAGAAGGGCTAGCTGTCTGTCTTCTTACTTGAAGAGCCTATGTATTATGCATGACCAGCAGCCTTGCAAAGACTTTAAGTAGAAGGAAAATTTCTGGTGTTGAATGAGGTGGTTTTGCTCCAGTGTGGCCTGGTGTACCTGAGACTGAGGTAAGCCAGGTAGCTCAAGCACCAATAGCCCTTCTGCTCTTGCAGTACAGATTTCAGCACAGGCTGTCCTGAATTGTAAGTGCTTGACTGGCCGTCCCAGCAAGTCTCTGTGCTGTGGTGGCATCGTGGCTCCTGGTACCCAAGAGAGGTAGATTAAAGCTATTTTAGGTGTTCTCACATGTATTGTAATCTCCTTTCCTAGCTACAGATGAAGCATAGCCTGAGAGGCCACTTCAGAGTGTCTCTGCAGCTTGCCAGCTCAGCTCTGTTTAATATAAATGGAAGCTCTTCAGGGTGTCAGTGGCACATTTTGCAGATGCCCTGAGCGTTCATTTAAGGCAGGTTTTGTTGTCTCATTAAAAACAAAAAACAGAAAGGGAAAAAACCCCAAGTAAATCCTGGCAGTAAACTGAAAACAATGAGACATTTTATTCAGGGAAATGGTAGTTACAAAAAGGGAATTTTTAAAAAGGGGATCTTTAGGTTTGGTTAGTGATATGTGCAAGGACTTCCATTTGAAGTTTTGTACAGTCCTGTGTCCTTGTGTTTAATCGGTCTTGCCCAGCTCTCCCATCTGACACTGAAAGGTACAAAAGCCATCATCAAAGGTAGTGGGATGTTCGCTCTCTGGTGTAGGTTTTCTAGGCTTTTTCTTTTTTCATTCCTCTTTATGCCTTCTGGCAATGTGTCAAATGCAGTGGTGAATTTCTGCCTGATGACTTATCCCAGTGGGTTTTATTCCTTTTCTTTGCTGTTTTTTCTTGTCCGGAATTTTCTTCTTGTTTCTAAGAAAATCCATGATTTTCACTTTGGAGCTGTTAGAGATTTGTTGTGGGGACAGTGATGGAAAGTGACTCATTTAGGAAACAATAATATAAATTTCCTCAATTAACTGGTTCACAATGAGAGAAGAAACCATGTCTCCAATCCAGAGATAACTACTTGGATTCATATGGGCATTTACCAGTTCAGTGTAAGTGTTCTACAGTGGGATTTCAAAGCACATCTCTCCTCCTTTCAGTAGGTTGTGCTCCTATGCACAGATTTAGGGTTTTGCTGCTGCTCCCAGGCACTGTGAGTCTTGGTGCTTAGAAAGCCTGTGAAGGTTTATGGGAAGCATCTGTGCAAAAACCCACTTGCAGAAATTTAACAAAGGGAGATTTAAATGCTGTTTTCTCCATAAAGGAAACACATTTTATTTTCTCGTGATCCTTAGTGTCTGTCCATTCCTTTTCCTGTAACGATATATTATAGTCTCTGGTAACTGACAGCTTATGTCCTGTCTCTGATTTCTAGCCTTTCTGGCTATGGAAAGGAACGTTTTCCTGAAGAGGAGGGGGCATTTGTTCCCAGTGCTTTAGAGCATTGCTAGCGAATGCTTGATTCTCTGAAACTGAATTATTCTTAAATGAGAAGAGGAGAATATAACTTGTTGATTTGGGGGTTGAGGTCGGGAAGAGGTCAGGTATAGCTGAAGTCCTGGAAAAAGCAGAGGCCCTGGCTCCAAGCTACCATATTAACACCTTCGCAGTTGTATAGGCCTCCCTATGTATTTTTGTCTGTCTTGTGAATTAGGAGTTCCTTGGCGTGGGAAAGCTGCGTCCACCCATCTGTTTGTACAAGCATTCTTGTTAGTATTTTAACACTCAGCCACTTATATGTTGCCTGATCCGTGCCTCTCCCCCTTCAGAGTGTAGCTGAGGGGGCTTGGATGGGAACACGTGCTGTTCTCAAGGTGGTGCAGCAGCTGCACTTTGTGTGCTGCCTCCCAGAGCTCCTGCTAAGCACTATTTACTCTGAACCCAGCGCAGACTTATTTTTTAGGGCACAGCTGTCACTGTCGTACTATATATTCACCCAGTATACAGATCTGCTCAGAACAGTGCGTAGTAAGAATTCTCTGTAGTGCATTAAAAGCAACATGTGATACTTCCAGCCTGCCCACTTGCTTTGAGCTGGGGATGGAAGTCAGTTGTTTGCCTTGTAGGAAATTTGCGAAGGCTGAAAATTCATATGTCTTAAGCAGCAAGTGTTCCTCTGCTTTGCTGAGAGAGGTGAAAGATGCTTGGCTTTTCAAGATGAAGTCTGTGCTTGGCCTTGAGGCGCTGAAGAATTGCCATTAAAATTAGATTTGTCAGTGGTAACCCTGGCTTGGATTTTGTAAATCGACAGAAATAGCTATACCTTGAAGCTGTGCTGAACATCTCACTGTAGCCTTAAATAAAGGCATTTGCAACACCTAGCATCTGAAAGCTACGTTGTAACCCAGAGCAAGTGAGTTAAGACTATTACAAAGGTTTTCTGAAATAGTTCTGTCTAGATCTTGCCCAGAGATGTTTTAAGAAAAACACATTGGCGGTCAAATTAAAAAATGCATACTTCGCCTAGACAGAACTATATTTCTCTGCTTTTTTTTATTTCTGTTAATAGAAGAGAGGCAAAGATGAGAGCAGACTAGAACTTACTTTGTAGACAGATCTGGATTTGCAGTCTAATTCCACGGGTTAATTCACCCTTCATTTAAAAAATGTTTTTTAAAACCCTTTTTAAATAGAAAATAATCCCTAAAGATTTCACAAAGACACAGTAAGATCTTCTCTGTTTGTGGTTAAATTTAGTAAAGTTTTAGTAGATCAGAGTTGGATTTTCAAAGGAAAATACCAACAGATAAACACTTTCTGGTGGACCTTTAGAAATGGGAACAAGGTAGTCTTGAATGTGCCTTGGCACCTCAGATCTGGCTGCCCTATATCCTGATCCGTACACCAGTATTTTGTCCCCAACAATTACTGGCTGTTCTCAATGTCTGCTGTAAATGCACACTGACGATTCACATCTCAGAGAAGCTTGTTAGCGTCTATCTAAAATAAGTATAATTTTGTACTTTGATTTGAATATTTTATACAGATTATACATCCAGAATTTAATAATGCCTCCTATTAAAAGGTCTTTGGAATCAACTAATCTACGTAGCATGCTCTTAGCCAGTGGGAAGACTGAGGGAAGAAGTAATTCTTTCCTGATACTTATTATGGTTCTGAATTACAGATACAATAAACTAGATCCATCTTTTATACTTATGAGTCTTACTGTCTATGAAGCTAGAATAAGCTGAATTATAAAGCTGAAGTGACATCAATGGAGTGCTGGCCTCTGAAATGGAAAGTGGAAAGGTAGAGGTGTATGACAGAATCCAGCCCAGTATTTGTTACCGTTACACGTGGCTTAAAGAGACGACTAAAAATCCCTTTCCTTGTCAAATAACGGAACACTGGCTGGTAAGCCATGACCGAGACTGTTTCCTTGTCATTGCCCGTATGGTTCTGCTGTAGCTCTTCTCCTCAGAAAGGGTGTTGTAATGGCCATAAATAGAAATTTATATAAATCGTAAATTCAAAGTTACCCAGGACTTTTTGTTTGATAGATTCTTCTGATGAATATATTTTTTTGTTTAGTCAGTGTTTTCTAAAAGTGTTAGGCAGAAGATATCCCACTAGAGTAAGTGAAATCATGTCGCTAGTGTAACCATCGTCTCCCTCTAAATTTGACACTAATTCTAGGACAGTTGTAGTTACCTGTTGCATTTTTATTTTAAGATAAAACATTTAAATTTGTGGCTCGAAAAAGCAGAAATCAGAGAAACTGAAAGAGAAATCAGTATATTACAGCTATCTTAAACTAGTCCCAGATATAGACTTCTTTAACCTTTCTGTGGAAGCTCTGCTTCTCTGGGCTTATTTTGTTTGAAGCATCCCTGGGGAGTGGTAGGAGAGATGTATGTGTTAAATAAGAATTCCCAAATTAGGGCAGACATTTGACTTTCAGTAACTGGGTCGATGTTTGAAAACTAGTCTTTGTTCTTGATGAGCAAAAGGGGGAGTACCCAGCATTTGGAACCAGCTGTCTGGAGACTGGAAGTATCAGCATCATACAGTTAACGTTTTGTGGCAAGAACTTGCATGTTTCATGAGGAGGTAAAAAGTGGTGTCTTAGAAAAGAGATGTGTGAAGATTATTTATTAAAAAATCTTTATCAAGAAGGCTTAAGCCTTGATGTCTACCTGACTGGCAAACTTTTAATATTAATAGAGAAAAAGGATAAATTGAGGAAGACTGAAGTGTCCTACTTGATGAGTTCAAGTCTTACTGATTGATTTATCTGAGTTTGGCTTTTGTTCACATTTTGCTTTTTCCTGCTCTCTTATTTTATTGCAGATTCTGTTTCTTGACATATCTGGGGGACTGAGCAGGGAAGGGTCTTTCAGTAACTATACAAGTACATATGGGTATGCAAATAATCCATATTCTTTATAGGCTTCTAGGTTCTGTGTACTTTGCATAATACAGGTCAATGAAATGCATAGAAGCTAATGTTTGTGTAATAGGTTAGGAGAACTATGCTTGTAATATGAATCTCGTGTTTCTACTAATCTCTTTCCACGAGGGTGCATTAGACTGCAGAATAGAGCTCCATCATTGAAACTATCACAAAGTATTTCCCCCTCCCCTCAGTTCCTGAAGACCAGAAAAATACATCAGGGAATGGCACTGCCATTACCAATCAACTCTTGCTTTTCATGAGAACATCGTATCTGTGGCTGTTCTTCACTCAGAAAACATAGAATTCTTATTGCTTTGATTTCTAATGAAAAGGAATAGAAAGCTGTCTCTTCCAGTCAGATCAGATCTGGGATGTTATTTACAGTGCCTAGTTCCAAAGTAATCTCTGTTTTTAAGTAGAGTGTCTGAATATTCAGGGTGCTGTGTTCTAGCACCCTGATCCTAGAGCTTGTGTTCTAGTAAATTGACGACTCCCCTTGTCAGACTACGCTGTTAGTTAGACTGACAGCCTCTATAGTGAGCACCTTCAAAGGAGTGTTAAGAAAAGGGGCTTTTTCTTCCTTTTTTCTGCTTTGTCTTTGCCAGTGGAAGAGCACAAATAAGCAATCTAGGGAATTGTTTTGGAAGGACTTTTTTGTTTTGAGTATGTGCATATTTTGAAGTGTTTTGAGGTCATATTAGGGAAGGCAGGTTAAGGAATTTCACTTCAGACTTGATGAGGAAAAGTGTTTGGATTTGTGTTGGGTTTTGGTTTCCTTAGGAATTTAACTTCGCAGTCTCAGCCTGGCTGAATTCACAGGGGGATTTTGGCTCATAATCAGACACATCTTTCTTTTATGTTCACTGTGCTGAAGGAACAGTTTTTGGCTGCAGCCTTTGTTGTAGTATTTTAGATTATCCTTGGGTTGTTTTAGAAGTGAGGAATGCAAGGAAGTGAGTACCTAAAAATAAGAGCAAACACCTATAGCTTATGTCTGTACCTTTTAAGGACTGCGTGCTGGAAGCAGAGGACAGCTTTGATGTGCTCACTAAAATTTGCCTGGCTGATGGTATGTGAAGGCTCTTCTGTTTTAGTTGGAGTTCCCTAATCGAGTCAAGTTTCATAAGTAGCTGTACTGTGTCAATGTCATCCAGATGCAAGCTGAGAGGGCTGTGTAAAATTGAGGTCAGGATACTGTCCATTCGGAGAAGGTGCAGTTCACAAGGCATTTGGAGCTAACAAAATGTGATCCCATAGTGAATGACCAGAATTTTTGAACTGTTGTCTCATTAGTTGGGTTTGTAGTTCAAGCATTATGGCTTCTTATTTCTAAAAGTGCTGGTCTGCCTTTGGAGTATGAGGTCCAGCAGGTTGATGAGGTCATCTTGGATATGTAGTAATCTGTCTTGGTGATGGAGCTCTAGTTGTATGTGGGTAAGGTTAAGCAGAATGATTTCCTATGAAGCTTGCTATAAAAGAAGCACAGCATGTCCCAGGCCCCTCAGACATCCATTTTCTGTCTGCTCAATATAAAGAATTAACTGGGGAAAAAATGGGTTTTAGGAGGAAAAATACAGTAAAATCATGCAGTAGATAGCGGTTCATTAGTTTTCTGCTTCTGAGTAATGTCTCTATATACTGCTCCAACATAAACAGCAATAATTATCCCCTTGAGGAGTAGATGATAAGAGGTAAGGGAAGCACTACATTGGGCTTAACTTCTCAAAATGAAGAAATGACAAGAGTTTGTTTAATTTCCATAAATTTTGTTGTTTTATCCATACGAGAATAGATACAGCTAGTGTTGTAGCTATTACTGTATTTAGTGCTGTGTCTATTCTTCATTATAATTCTGGGCAAGTTCTCTATAAGTGCTTTGTGTACAGAATGACTTATCCCCATATGACTTTTCTTTTTTCCTTTCCCACACAGATCACCCCTGGCAGCAAGGCAGCACAGTCACAGATGAACCAAGGGGACCTTGTGGTAGCCATTGAAGGAGTCAACACTGACAGCATGACCCACCTAGAGGCCCAGAACAAGATCAAGTCAGCCAGCCACAACTTGAGCCTCACTCTTCAGAAGTATGTAGATATAAGTTAAAGTCTTTGCATTCCTAAGGGCATCCTGTGAAAGTCGTGACTAAGGGATATAAGTGTTTTATCGCTGTCTGTTAGATTTACTTGAAGTATTCATGGCACAAATATGAGATGGAAAGCCCAAATCTGCTCTGATTCTTGCAGAAGGCAGCATGGATTCTTATAGAAATCAGTATGGTTGATATTTTGAGTCTATCTGTGTTCAATTTAGCCTGTTGGATACAGGTGTAATCCCATATTCATTCAAGCTTCTGTTAAAAAATAATCCAACAGTGATGTTTCTTTTATTTATTCCCATGTGGACAGCACACAGTTTTGTTTGATTAATTTATGAACGACTATTCTAGTAATGACTGTTATAACAAGTGTTATGAGTGCATGGGAGGAACCTGTCATTCACAGGGTGAATAATCACAGCAGGCTGAGAATTTGAGCTAATGATCTGGCACCTATGAGTTTGAAAGTAGCCTCTCTGCATCTGGCAATAAGAAAGGTGTAGCCTGAGAGCAGGAAAGGAAGTCATTAGAACAAGGAGAGGGCAGATTTTCTCATAGAGAAGTGATAGAAGTTGTCTTGCCATTGAGAAAGCAGAATCTCTTCACATAACAGGTCTCTTAACTTTCCCTGGTTAATGTTGCTTGCTTTTTAGGAAACTTGTTCTCAAGTCAGGTAACCTTGCACTGAGATTTTCTGTATTAGTTGCAGTAATACTTAAAGCTCCATAATTACACAAAGCAAAGTAATTGCTATTTTTATTGCGTTGTAGAGAAGATAATTTTTACATAGGCTAGACAAAGACTGGTACAGAAAGCAGGTCGTAGTGTGAAAATACAATTTCTGGGAATATACTAGAAAATCTCATACATGGGCACGCAGTAGAGCTAAAGAGTATCAGGAACAGACTCACACCTAAGGGAAAAAAATCTTTAGCTGAGGTTTCCAGGACAGAGCAGGGTACTCTAAAGCAAAATGTATGGCTGAATTTCCCACATGGCTTTGTAACTCTCGAGTTTGTCTTTAAGTGGGAGTTCCAGATAACGTAGAAAATTGCAACACATTTGTTAGCTTCTGTGAGAACACTGGGTAGACTTACGTATTTCCTGGAAATGTATAACTTGTAAATTTCCTGGAACAGTGTTTAAATTAAAGCTCTTCAGAAGTTCCTTCCAGATTTTCTCAAAGAAAAATCTTTGAGATTCTTCTCAAAGGGTGTGGTCTAGCTGTTTCAATGAATGCAAGGGAGGTAGGGAGATGCATGGAATAATTTCTGCCATCTCGTATGATGTGCATGTATGCCTCTAGTGTGCTTAGGCAAGATTTTCAGCCAAAATTAAACAGAGACCAGGAGCCTAATCCTAAATGTACTGAAATGGGTTTTACATCAGAAGCAAGAAGAAAATGGTCTTCCAAAGTTGTTGAGGGAAGATGGGGCACTATCTTGATGCATGTAGTTGAATACCCCAGTCTTAAACAGAAGGCATGTCCACCATATTTCGGAAGTTAGATTAAGCTCACCTTGAAAAATCATTTTTCCTAGGCACAAGTGGGCTAATTTAGCTAAGCACAAAAAGATTGTGGCAGTTTAGTCACCTGTCCAAAATTTACACTGAAATATACTTTTTTTTTTTTTTTTTAATTATTTGACAATGATTGTATTGGTGACAAGAAGAATAGTTAACATGAAAAATATAGGAGTGGTCATTAGTGATAGTTATTTTCATCCAAATAAGAACAAAACAGGAGAAAGGCAAAAACTCTTGAAACTTGGTTACAGGAAAATGCCTGTGCTAAAAACATGGCTTGCAGCAATGAAACTGGAATGTTCTACTACTATGGAAAAACAAAGCTAGTTTCCATAAAGATCATAGAGATGGGGACACTCAGTTATCTCATTTGCATAAAATTTTGGAAACATTGGAAATCCTTTCACATGGAAAAGGCGTATATGTGCATTAGAAAATTGACTGTTGTGATGGGAGAACTTAAGCCCTAAATTTTGACGATCTTGGGCATTTATGTGAAGTAGTTGTGTGGCTCTACAGGATATCTTCGAAGGTCATGGAACCAATCTGTGGCTTGTTTTCTCCATTGCAGCACTGGAAGTAGAAGTGAACTTGCTTGTTTGGTGTATAAGACCATGGAAGAGGCAGTGGAACATGAAATCTAGACATAAACCCTCTTGAGACAGAAAGCTTTTTATTTTTCTAATGGCTCTTGGCTCTCAAGAGCGATGGCCTTTCCTTTTATTGATCCTGGCCATGAAGGTTTCACGAGCATTGTTTATAACCTGACAGTTCAGACAGTGTTTGCTGCTACTCACTTTTATTATCACACTTAAGTTCCCTGTGGGGTTTCTTTTTCAGGGTGGGGAACGGGTTATTTTTTATTTGGCTGTCAAGAAAAGCTGTACATGGTGTCAGCACTTATGCAGGACATCAAATTGCAAGACATCAAATGTAGCAGAAGGGGAAGCATTAAGAATGCCCATTCGTACTTGCCTGCCTAAACGATGAGTCTACACTTCTCTGGCTATACTAACTTAGTTTTTCTTCAAGTACTATCAATCTGCACTGTTCACGGTACACTAACGTAGCTCTTCAGTGAGTGCTTAGTGTGCGGTGCTGGCCTGAGTGGAATTCTTGGTGCTTCAGTCATGTAGATATCCCATTACGGGTTCAGGAATTTGTGGATGTCAAGTGTTTTTCTGACAGCTTCCTTCCCTAAAATCCCTGTTAAATTTGTACTTATCACCTCACCCATGCTAAGTTTTCACATGAAACCACAAAATTAGGATGGAGGACTCAGCAGTTATGCCAGAGGTTTGATCAGGCAGCCAGAACTTGTCTTGTTACTGGCTTGAGTGAAATGCTGCATTTTCTGGCTGCTAATTTTCAATGTCTGGCTGCCAAGTTCTCCAGAGCCTGCAGCGTGCCTCCCTGGGTTGCTTTTGGGAAGTTAAAGGGTACAGACAGGCAAGTGGCAGGGAGCTGAAGTATTTGGGACGTTTCTGGAGAAAGAGACCTGTGATCCAGTGATGTGGAAAGGTGTGGGACCCTCCAGACCAGCTCTGCTTCCTTCATTTCAGAAGACAAAATACATCTAGGAAATGAATTCTCTTTTACTGAAGAGAAGAAAGCAGCAGTGAGGGCACAAGCAAAGAAATTTCTTTGGCACTGTGCACTCTTACCCAGTAGAACTCCATGAGGCATGATAGTATTCAGCCAAACAAGGCTGATACTCTAAAACATTAGATACTTAGACAGATGCAGCTCATTCCTTAGAAACGTACATTATTCTAAATGTACTGCGGGGGGATTAGTGCTACTTCTGCTAGACAATGCTAGGGAAGGCTATAATCATGCTCTGTAATGACCTGGGTTGTGGTGGAAAAAGGCACTGCTGTGCTTTTAATCTTTTTGTGACCTCCTGGAGTTTAGTTCTTCGTCATTTTTCAGTATCAGTTTCTAATCAGTTACTTGAGCTACACAGCTGCCCCCAGGCATTTTAGTTCTGGGCCAGGCAAAGTTCATCTTTAACTGGCTGGCTGTCCCACAGATACTAGGCCATAAACTTATTGTCCTACAGTATTCAGTTCACAGGTGAAGAAACAAATGCACACGAAATCTATTTATATTTCATACGAATGGGTTTCTTTTTTAAATTCACAGTAAATGCAATGCACGAGAGCGCGGTATTATTTGTCAGCACGTTCCACTGGAGCATCCACAACATTCATTTGATCTTAACTCAAGGAATCTGATCAGCCTCCTTGGAAAGGATTCACCAAATGTACTGGCTTAGTTTTGGAAAGTGCTGTAACATGAGCGCACCTCATTCTGCTGGCACAAACATTCCTGTGACGCTCTGAGGCTCCTGCCTTGGTGTCACCCTGTGCTGCTGGAGAGGAGCAGGGGAGGCGTGGACCTTCTGTGCCTGCTGTGCCTTGACACAACCTTCCCCTCCCAAGGCATGCCAGTGATGCTACCGTTCACTTCCAGACAGTCACTATTGCTGGAAAGTCATGAGCTAAATAATCCTATTTTTCCAGTGAAAGGGAAAAAGTCAGAGGCAAAGCTACGAGAGATTTATGGTAAATATTTAATAGCTTTCCTTTTTTGTGCAGCATCAAAAGATGGCTGATCCTGCAGTATTTATTTCAGGCCTACTATAAATAAAGCATGTGGTGACAGCAAACTGCAAGCAAGGGGAATTCGGTGTTTATTGTAAGCTGCTTTCTTTTGTCTGAAGCTGTGAATAGTAACCAATTCTGTGCATGTTTTAGGTCTGCTGATGGGCACATTTTAAATCGGAACCAGATTTAGGCTGCGTTTATGCTCAGAAGAATTAGAAGAGGGTATCTATTCCAGTTTAAGAGTAAATTAAAACTATATAAACAGAATTGATGAAAGTATGGTCTGAAATGGTGGTACTCAGACTATTCTGTAGAAACATTTCCTAAAAGCATTGTAGGAGGTGGTTAGTAAAAACAAACAGAAAATGAAAATATGGGTTTGGAATTTTTTCTCTTCTTTGAATGATTCCATTATATTCATCAGACTAATGATGTTTTCATTCAGGGACTTCTTGCGTACTAGAGGTAGAATCTGAGCCCATGTGAATGTGGCTCTTGTTTGAAAGGAACACTGATGCTAGTGATAATTTGCTAGTGTTCACATTCAGCACTGTGAATATATGTCCTGAAATCCATGCTTGGAGTGACTTAAGTTTTTCCTGGTTCTTCCTGCCTTTCTGACTGCAGTTGTAAAGGAGTCCCACCTGGGGCTCAATAGCTAGCATAGCAGCACTTGAAAGTTCAGGGAATGAGGAGCACATCTCGAGTCCAGTAAGGATCTCTGAATTACTGGACGCAGAAGTGAGATGCTTGTGATCATGCCAGACTGGATTAAAGATATGAATGCCTGCCTCCTATCAGAACACAGTATTTAACCACTCAGCCTCAAGTGTTCACAAAATGTGCCATTTACATTTGATAACATTTCACTGGAAATGATGGACTCATCCTATTTTCAAGTACAAATATGTTCATATTGCCGTAGAAATATAGCCTGAAATTAGGTGACATGTCAAAAAATCAAATAAGAGTATAAAAAGAAAAAATGAAGCTTTGTCCTTTAATCTATTCCCTTGAGTTCTACAGAAATTATGTTTAAATATGCCAGCATGATTCTCAGCAGGTTTTAAAGGTTAAATTAAGAAAATACTGGCTAAATATCAAAGAAATAAATTCAAAGCTCGTGGATCTAGACTGGACCAAGTACTGAGATCTGCGACTAGGTGTTCAGTCTGTGTTGGAGCCCTCCACAATTCACTCAGTGAAGTATGAGAGGACAGTAGGATTTGTTTATAGATGTCAGGTTAGCATTTGGACAGGGCTGTGGATTACTGTCTTTGAGTAGTAATATTTAATGCTGTTAAAATTAATAAGCAGCTTTTTTCCATGGAAAATGAAATATCAATGTCAGTCACTGCAATAAATATAAATATTTTCCTTACATGAGCAGTTTATTTGAGTGGACTGCTATGTACACTCACTGCATAAAGTGTCCATGTTAGTTTTAGAAAAGAGCCTGGAAACTGTGGATATATGCCAAGGCTTTAAAGGGCCATGAAATTTTCATTACAATAAGATTCTACTTAGGGATTAGAACTGTTCTCAGAGTGCACATCACCTTTTTTCCCCCCAGATACCAGCTTAGAGGTGTGGTTAAAAATCGTTGTTTTATTTGTCTGAGAAATATTGTCTGGATGAGCTAAAGATAATCTCCATGTGAATCCTTTCACATATTATATTGCACTTACCATGTAAAGGTCAAGATGGGTATCATGGGCAATACCAGAGTCAGTGGGCTGACACAACTTAGTAAATACACATGACATTAGTAATCTTTCACACAAACAGTTATTGGTTGCATTCTGCAATGAGGAAGTCGATACATTCCCCAAAATGTTACAGTAGACAAGAAGGTCACCAGTTGTTAGGGCTGGGACCTTGTCTTCTTGATTAATGTTGATTAGCTTAAGCGTGGACATGTCAAAATGTAAATTACACACTTGAAGTTAATTGGAATGGGTGATGTAGTATTTTTAAGAAGTGGAATGAGAATCATTCAATCGCATAAAATACTAAGGCTTTACTAGATCAATCTCGTAATGTGTTATTTGTGCATGTGAAGTTCATAGTTTCCTTTGGATGAATCCTTTTTACTGGGGTGTTTCTTGCCCACCAGCCACTATAAAAGCTGTCAGACCTAATTCTTTTTTTACAAAATCTTAATGGTTGGTGGCCCTGTTGTTTCTTACAGCAAAAGCAGAGATATACCAAGGGCCGTTTCGCCTGTCGTTCGGGCATCGTCAGGGGTTGGCCACCTCTTTGTCTGTGCTCTGCCCAACTGATGTCTGTTGCAGCATAGCAATACTGAGCACTGGGTACAAATTCAATCCATGACAGCATAAACAAGTTCTGTAACTGGATGAAATTTCCTGGGGGTGAACCCACATTCTTTATGGCTTACCTGAGTTTTCAGTAGCGATAAGGAGAGGAAAGCTTTGGAAATGGTTTTAAAATAGTTGAAAGACAGGAAGAAGAGGACAGCAAGAAAAATAACCTGCCTGAAAAAAAGGTGTCCATACTCCATGGAGGTTAAGCGTAGAGCTTGCTGCGTGCATGGGGTGAGTGCCAGGCATGTGCTCAGCATCCATAGTTACTACTCTCTGGAGAACTCTCAGGCAGAGCAGAGCTGCAGGGATACCAGCAGAGCCTCCCTATTTACCCCTAAGAGCTACCGGGATGGAGGAATTTTAGGGTTGGTACCAAGTCAACTAAGAGGAGCTGGAGGCATCGGTAGCCAGTTGCTCCCTTCAGGAGGGAATAGGCTGGAGGGCAGAATGTGGGGCAGTTCTAGAAAGAAGGGATTTTGCATAGCAGAATGGAGGGGAAGAGTAAAGAAGATGCAACAGGCCCTGTGCAGAAGCCACAGAAGTAGAATGGGTCAGAGAGAGACCAGGAGAGTAGAATTTGCTTCTCCAACATTTTTTAAGACATGCTCATTTTCAAAAATCTCAGCTTTATGCATACTCTCTCCAGTTCCCGTCCTTTCCTTCCTTCCACAAAACTCTTAAGGTTTCTTGCCTTTTGCTTTCCCTTTCTATCCCATAATGTTTGCAGCTGCCCTGACTCAGATCCCTTCTAAGGGAAAATGGGTATTACATACTTCCAAACAAATTCTCTTTCATAGATCTTTTTGGATAGCAGTTTCCCTTCAGGTTGGTGCCATTTATGCATAAGAAGTTTTTGTCCAAGTATTGCTGTGGGTGTGAACGTTAGGTCTGGGGAGCATGACTGCCTGTCTTGCAGTCTGAGGGCAGCAAAATGCAGGGAAATAATTAACGAATCAGTCACCCAGCCAAATGCTCATATTTGCATTCGTCGTTGATAGATAGAAAGCGAAACTGCTGATGGAAATACTTTTCAATTTTATTGCAGGCACAGATGATATGCTGAGAGGGGGAAAGTAGGTCTCATCCTAGCCCCAAAGTGATTGCAGTTATATTTGAAGTACTGTGAAATGTTGAAGGTTTTGTCTGTGTGATTCTCATTGGAGTCACTGTTTGCTAATGTCCCAGGCAGGGCTTAGAAAATTAAACCATGCTATCACAAGAGTCAAGATTTTCTGTGAAAGACTTAGAAACAAGAAATAGCTTCTCTTTGGCTACTTAATTCACTGTTTCACTGAAGATTTAACTGAGACATTACTGATCTTAGCACTTATTAAATGGACACTTCAAATTGATAACCATGAGTAACATTCAGTCTGTTCCTTTTTATCTTTTAAGATAGAAGTATTAAGATGCTCAAAAAAGTATATGTAAGTGCTCACATGTAATAAAATGAAAGCAAAAGCTTTCATTTAAAGCATTTCATTTAAAAGTAAGAAGCTTTTAAGTTGATTTTTAGCTGTCCTGAGAATTAGAAAAGAGAAGATAGACTGGTGAAGATACGAAATAAAAAAAAGCCACGTGAAGATGAAAAAGTGCTATTATCTGTTAAATTATGTCACCTCTCTGCAATTACAATACTGTGCTCCCTGAGGATGCAGGTTAAACTGGTAGGGCATTACAGAACTCTCTTGCAGCCCTTCGTTAGGCAGGCAGCACCTCTTAATGCAGTTGACTCCTAATGAACCTTTGCTGTGAGTGCAAAGCTATCAGGATTGAAGTGCTCTTCAATTAAAGATATATTTAGGTAGGTGGGAACAAGCAGAAATTTTGACAGCCGTATCAGCAGTGCTATCAAAATTGAACTGCTTTGCAAAACTACATCCATCCTGCTTTTGAACCTCATTAAGAAAGAGAACCAGTATTGAGGGAGAGGGGACGGGTCTCTGTGGAAAGAAGAAGAATTTTTAAAATACTGGAATGATGTATTTGGTCATCATTAAAATTGTTTTGAGTTTTCATTTTTAAATGAGGCTTTTGTTTCCATTTTTAACTTTGAAGCTATAGAACAAAATGTCGAAAAGTCAAAATCAAATTAGTTGCTTCAGAAAACCAATCTTGATGGAACATTTCAACATCAAATCTAAAATTATAAGAGTCATTTGTGAAATTTGGACTTTCAACCTCCTCATAGCCCTACTAAGCAAGTACACTCTCTGGGTGTTTGGAATAAAATAATTTTGCAATCAGTGGATTAAAATGTAAACCTGGACACACACGTCTGCAACAGCACCATCATCCCATGAAAAGCAAACTTGCATTGCTGCAGGATTTGATTCATCTAGCAAAAGAGGGAGGAAAAAAAATGTCCTGAACTTGCAGATGTTTTTCCCTGAGGAGTAATGGCTCTTATGCAACTAATCACTTTATTCTGTAAGTGCATATAATTTCATTCCACAAATTGACTTCACCTATTCTGCCCTTTTCTCTGGTGTAAGTCTCTACTAAATCTAGCAAGCTTCATCATTCTGTTTTTAAATGTCAAGGCTATAAACATCCAAGGCAGAGTTATGTAGGAACCTTGTTGTTTTAAAGTAACATCTTGAAACCTCAAAGTCAGTGTGAAACAAAAGATCTTGGTTGGATAGCACTGTGAGTGACAGATGTAGCTTATCAGTAATGTGGAAGAAATACAGCTTTTTATCAGCATCTTCTGTCGTCAGGTAGTGAGTGAGGAAAAACAGTCATACAATAAACAACAGAAGTGATGGAGTAGTCTGGCAAATAAATTCCTTTGCTGCAATACACATATATTCCAGTTATGCATCAAACATGCATGTGGTTGTTTGCTGTACCTCGGTACGTGACAAAGAGTGTTTACAGTGCTGAGCAGCTTTGGCACTAAAATTCATGATCAGCGAGCAGAGCGGAGCAGAGGGGACACTCAGTGTCTGCTCTGCCCGGCTGTGGTCTTGGGTATGGCCAGGTCCCGCCACGTAACCTCACAGAAATAACTGGGTGTGCCCAGAACTGACACCGGTGGAAGGAGGATCAGCATCTCCCTGTAAATCTTTGTCTGTTCATAAATTGTTGCAGTCAATTTTCAGCAACTCTGACTGTGTTCTGGGCTGCAGCTGATTTTTTTTTTTTCTTTCTCTTTTTTGTTGTCTTTCATGATACATGTGCATGTCTCATGAATATGACTTATTGTTTCTCTTTTTAAGCTAAAATGGTTGGGAGAAGGGTATAACACTCACTTCTAAGGGAATATCAGTCAGTAACTCTCCTGAGGAAAGTTTGTTCTAGGCAATTAATGATTAGCTCTTGTTCTTAGAACTCGAAGGTACAGATTTCTCAGATAATTATGTTTTTTTGTGATATATTCCAACTATGAGTATCAGCACTAGTGCCTTTTACAGTTTTCTAGCCTCTTGTTTCAGGAATACTTTGTGTCAGTGAATTTCACAGATTAATTACCTATTGTTTAACAAAATGCCAGGTTTTATTGTCTCCTCACACTGTGTACATTTTCATAGTATCTCGTTGTGAGGCAGGTTTCTATTCCTTCGTCTTTGTTTTCAGCTCTCAAAGTAGCATGATTTCCATGTCTTCTATATGGAAATCTTCTAGTTCTTGTAAAGATTACTCCTTTTTCCTAGTTTTTTTTTTGTTTCTTTGCTCCTGCTGATGGAAATATTTTATGTGAGGCAACTAAAGCTAAATGCACAGCTCAGTGTTGAAGCTAGGTATTAATGCAGGGTTTGCTGCTGTGGAAGATCCCAGTTTTTGTTTAGTTCAGCTTTCTGTCTCTGGTAGATGCCACTTGTAGGTATTTCAGAGGAAAGTGCAACACAGCCCTAAGTAAGGAAATAATGAACCTCACACAAAAGGTCTTGATTCGAAGATCCGGTAGGAAAAACCTACCTAGTTTCACGTTTCTTACAATCCCCTCTATCAATTTTTCACTATCAGTCTTTTAAGCTGTGCCATGAAAAATAAGAATCTGTATGGTTACTTATTTTTATCCAACCTAAAGCAGCTGTTGGAATTTTTGTTGTAAGTATAAATATCTAATCCTTTCTGACATCGTGCTATTGTCATAGTGTCAATGATGTCTTGTAACAATGAGTTTCACCTCAGGTTAATAAAGTACTCTAGGAGAAAATGTTTGCCTTTATCAATTTTATGCGTGTTGTCTTTTTAATTTCACTTAACGTCAAGGAACGTAGCTTTATTTCCCTTTTTCTACCATTCATTATTTTCTAAGTCTCTGTAATGCTTTCCCTTATTCACCTCCTCTCTAAAGCAAACAATTCCAAATGTCTCAGTCACCTCTGCTTTCTTTGTATGGATTTAAGTATTTTTGCACCTGTCCTAATTTTAACATGTACTTTTAAAAACGAGAATTCCAGGCATAATCCTGACCTGTAGGTTGGCGATAGGATATTACTTGTATAATTCTGATTCTTTTGACTATTTTTACATTTTTCATTTAATTTTCTCTGGTGATCCCATGTGTACTGGAAAGATTTCAGGGGGATGTTCAGCGCTGTGCAGGTTCTCACAGGACCTCCCACAAATATATCTTCACTTAGCTGAGCATCCTAGAGTGTTTCAGTTTGCATTCATCACTCTGCTTTCTTTGCTGTGTTCCAATAAAAGGGCAAACTTTGTGTTTTGAAAGCATTTTAGTGGGGTTTATTTTTGGTTTTTAAATTATATATTTGTCAAATACAGGTGAAAGGCAGGCATTTGGACTGGAGTGTGGTTAATTCAGTAGTGATCTGCTTCTTTTGAAACGAAATTGTCTGAAACGAAGCCCAGGTTTCTTCCTGCAGAGAGGTTTAAATTATGCCAGTTTCTATACAGTTTAAGCTATTAAATAATAATCTCTTGAGGAGCTGCTCTTGTGATGCCTCAGTACTGAAGTTCAGTCTCTGCGTTTTAAGATGCTTTGAAGTTCCCTTTTTCCAGAGTGCTGCCCAAACCTGAATTCTTTCTCTCACATTTAAGAGCTATTAAAATGAGGATGTAGAAAAAGCACGTTGATCACCAGAAAAAGTCTAGGCTATACTTAGCTTTCACTCCTGATTAAGCAGAATTTCTGCATAAAATTAGAGCTGAAAAATAGGAGTCCAGATTGCTAATCTTTTTTTCTTTCTTTTTTTGGGGGTGGTTCCCCAGATCTAAACGTCCAGTGCCAGTTTCAACCACAGCACCCAGAATTGACTCTCCCAGGGCTGTAATTCCCCACCAGAAGGTATGTGACACATTTCTCCTCAGCCACAGTTAATATCGCTTTTATCTATTGCAGTGAAGGCAAATACCTGCTACGGGAAATAGCTTTTGCTCTCCCCAAATAAGTAAACATTGAATGAGTGCGCAGGCAGCAGGAGTGCCACAATGCAATGTGTTAGTGATCTGTATTTTGCTAATTTCTTATTAGCAGAACCAAAGCATCCAGCTGTCCTCTGACGTGATCTGGTCTGACCCATTCTGAGCAGCTGATTCTCATCTAGGCTGCAAGAGGCTACCAAACCTTCTCAAAAGATACATCTGCTCTTGTAGATTCTTGGGGAAAAACTGATAGACTGTGCCTCAGTGTATCCAAATCCTGACTACAACTGAAAAGACACCGATTTGGAAAGAGGACATTAGGGTGTTTGAAAGCTTGCATCATATTACATTCTTGTCACGTTATTCAAAAGATATAAGAATAAAAAATTAAGAGGATAAGTCAACTTAATGAATAACAGCAAGTGGCAGAGGAAGTGGATGGCTTGGTTTCTGCTGTCAAAGCTCGTCGTCTTCCATAAAATAAATATTCATATTATAATAAACAGCATTCATTGACTGTACCTGGCAAGTCATCATCTGTATCTTTGGAGGCACTGAGGAGCAAGGATACCTGAAAGATGGTATATATCCTTAGGCTCAAGCACCGGGTAGGACATTTGTATTGCTGACACGTTTAATTAGATAAATGGAGAGGAGGTAAAATATCCATTGCCGCAACTGTACCCATTCTGTGAGTGCTAGTGTCATCCCTAGCATGTAGTATAAATAAGAAACACTGAAGACCAAAATACATGGGGAAATTAGGTGATATTCTACTGGTTTTGGCAGTTCTGACTTCCATAGATCAATTTTAAGTCATTTTTATAAACACCATGTTTTCCAAATGCAGAGCTCAGAAGGTAACATCATCCCTGTAACTGCTGCAAATATGTTCAGACTAACAGAAGAAAACACACTTGGAGAGAGTAATTTGATTCAATTCTATTTTGTCAAATTTGAAACGAACTTGTCTGACCATTCCTAGTTGAGACAAATGATGTTATTTCACTCCAGATCTTGTCAACTTTTTGGTAAGGGAAGATGAAATTAAGAATTTACCTTGCTCAGAGTTGTTTCTGCTTATATCATGATTTTATAAAAGTTATCTTGGAGAAAGTTATTGGAAGAGTCACCATACAGTACTGTGAAATTCCTAGAACAAAACGGGTGGATCATTCTTTTAGACTGGTGTTCAACTGCACCAGCAAAGTAACAGGGACAGGAAGGGTGAGAGAGTACTTATTCTCCCTCAAGAACTACACAGAATGCTGTTAGTTTTCAAGGCAGCAAGTAGACATGTCTCTTCAGAGTTATTCACCAACACAAGACTGACAATTATCTTTTGGGGCCCTCAAGAGCACCTGCGCAGGTATGACATTTGTCTACTTGCACCACAGGCACATGAAAGCTTTTATACATCAGATTTTCTTGACTCTGTATTAGGTGCATTTCTTCCCTGACAAGTGTCAATTTCAAAATTACTGCCATAGCTATTCAAAGCTGTTTACCACACAAAACATTCTTCTCCCTTAACCATCTACCCTATAGAAAAGTTAACTCCACGCACTGTAGGTTTTTTTAAAGGTCCTAAAAGTGCCTCTGGCATGAAAGCTCTGAAGTCACTTTACATTTCCTATTTTAACACTTCAGAGAGAGATGAGGATCAAAGGACTCGACCCTTTTTCAGGAGCATGTTGTCTCGCTCTTGAGCATTCTGTGTCTCAATGCTTAGGAAAGGTTTATAGGAGTTGTTGGAGGCAGCCTGTTCTGAATGGGCTACAGGCAGCACTTGCAGTTGGAAAAGAGATTTGCTGGAACCTTTCTGGAGGAAAAGGGTGGCATCTAAGAGAAGTTATGGTGGGAAACAGGGTATCTAGCAGGATTCAGAAAGGTTGTCTTAGGTGTAGGGTCTTTGGTCCAGGGGGAGGGGTAGCAGTAGAGTGCTGGAGTGGGAGGCCCTTTGCAGGTAGGAGAAGTGATGTTTGTGTCACTAGTATACAACAGGAGACAACAGTAGTTTTTAACTGAAGAAAAATTCTTCTCTGAGGGTGGTTTGGAAGGGAATGAAGGCGTTGAACCATTGGAGAAGTCTCAAAATCCAGAATAAAAAGTCTTTACTGATACAGACAGTGGTATGGGGATGTGGCAAAAAGGTATGTTACAGTAAATGTACTTTAAAAATCAAGGTTTATTTGCTTGTCCCTTTATTATTTCTAGTAACAGTATCACTGTAGAAATGAAGGATTCCATGACACATAGGCAGAAGCTGTCACCAACACATCACTGCTTGACAGTCTTTAGACTCTGATGGCTCACATGAAATGAGTTTAATCGCATTTCAGAAACCAGCAGAAAACTACATTACAAGACAGTCACAACAATGTTGTCCTCAAACATCGAGAGAAGTTTTTCTCACCTTTCTCTGAGCCAAGGTTAAGGCATGGCAATGTTAGCTAAAAAAATCTGCATGTGCAAGTTCAGTGTCTAGTTTAAACCATAAATTCTCTTGTACATTATTGCTGATCTGATTGCAGCTTCCACTAATTTTCAAGCATGTGTTTCTTCTTTGACTGCTATGGTCATGGTTTTTTGTGTTAGAGAAAAATAAGCATACATTTTTTTTTTACAGAGATGTAAGGAAGGTATAAAAACCCCAGAGTTCTTCACCATGGTAGAAGTTTTTCTACATTCCACAAGTAACATACATTCACTCCTTACTTGCTTGAGCTATCAATGTTATGGATGATACAGGCTCTGCAACCATGAGGATGGTGTCAGCTGAGCTGTAGGGCTATTACTGGAAATACAAGTCTGACTGATTTGCAGTTTCACTATTTCCTTATCTGACATTAATCTCAAACTTGAAACAATTTTCATTTAGTTTAGTCAAATCTTTTTCATTTAGTCAAGTCTCTTGCACAGGTGTGGCAGAGCTGGAAGAAAGGGCATAACTAGTGCTGAAAGCATTCCAATAAGAAGAAGAGTAAGCAGGAGTCCAAGGGTTGAAACTAAGCCGTCATCCGTCAGTGAGTTCCTGCAGCTGTTTGGGGGGACGCAACGCAGGTGAAGATTCAGCTCAATGCAGTTCAAAATGTTCAAGCTGAAGCTTTAAGGCTAAATATAGTTTTAACTTCTGCCCTTTTGCATCAAGGTATTAAGACAGCCTCTTTAATTTTAAGAATATGACTATGTGTTGTCCTGTTTATAGAACAGTACTTAACTCACTTATTTCAGAGTCACAGTGAGGATCTCCTAATGCTTATGATCTGTTTCCTGCCAAATCTGGGAACCGATATGGCTAAGAGAAAATAGAGGAAGAGATGATTGACTTTTTAAGTAAAGCATAGGATGGAAGAGCTGGCTGAGCCACAAGCTGTTTGTTGGATGTCATTGAGCAGTCATTTAATGCCATGGTGCATCAGTTTCCTTCTTTCTAGACAAAGTTTAAAACAACAACTGCTTCTTGGGCATTCTGGGAGGTCAAATTCATTAGTGTAGCGTTAAAATTGTTCTCCCAGAAGTGCAAAAGGTGAATAAAGACTGTGTGGTGATAGCGACAGATAAATAGAACGTGGGCTGTCAAAGGAAGAGGACCTGAAAAACTAGTATTGACTTCCAACATAAATTTCTTTCTCAACTTCTCAGGTACATAAGGAGTATTTGCCTTTCACAGAAATTGAATATTTATGAAGAAAAGAATAATAATATTTCAGAACGGAAATTGAGCTGATTCATAGCTTCCTTCTAGTCCCAGATGTCTGAGACATTTCTCAGCTTTAAGCTCATTCACTGACGTTACACTGGGAAATTAAAAAGCACTTTTCCTCTCGTAGTAAGGGATTGTTGCAGGATCACAGCATCTTTCTCGAGGGAAGAAGCCCATTGCTCAGTGTCAGAGCCTCCTCTTCTGGCCGGCTGAAGGGTAGCATCGGGCTTGCTGGAAATGTTCGCTTGCTTTTCCAGCCGCACAGGGTGTGGGACAGAAAGGGACGGGAGAGATGGGGAACAGGGGAGCGCTTGTTACTGTTGGTTGCACTTCGTGTGATGCAGTGCTAAGAGCTGTGCTGCTGCTCAGTATTAGAAATCTGACCTTCGAATTCAGAAATGGTTTCAGAAAGGCTGCATTGATCTGGTTTTGCCACTGAACTAGGGAAAAAAAAATCTAAAATATCTTGCTGAGAATAAACTGAAGGAGAGATTCTTTGTCAATCACAAAAGGAAAGAGCTAAATAAGCTTATTATTGGGCAGTAATTCTTTAGAAGTTTTACAGCTGCTTTCTTAGGCACTTCCTGTTTCATTCATTTGCCCCAAACACAGGGAAAAAACCTACCTTAAAACGACCATGAATATTGACTCAAAATGGAGAATGCTAACCTGGCACAGCTGGGTTCCTAGGAATTCTAGTGCTGAGTTACCAGCACGCTGGTATTCCAGCTAGAAAGTGTTTAAGGAGTGAAACCAAAGCACCATTCATCTCATAAAGGTGAGCAAAATCATCAACCATCATTTTTTATCGTGGTCCTATAATTTTCCCTTTGCCTATTGTTAGTGTCCAGTAACGCCAAAGCTATGAAAATGCATTAGAACTAAGGAAATATCTGGCATTTCTCTCATTAGCAGTTGAAACTGATAGTTGATAATCAGATCTCCTTGCACCTCTTTTTATTATGGAGCTTAGGAAGCAAACTCACAGTTAACTTAGATGAAAGCCACAGAGCTTTCAGGATAGCAAACAAATATAACTCTGGCATATCCTTTTTCTTCTTTATTGCCTCTGTTGTTTTTTCCTTTTTTTTTTTTCTTTTTAAATATTTGTTTTGTCCCTCTCTGCTAGCATGTAAACCTCATTAGCACAAGTGGTGGCAATTTCTGAACATGGTCTTGTGCATTTGTGCCTCTTACAACACAGTTTTAGGGAGAATCCCTGTTTTCTGTTTCTTTAATGATGTTCGGAAGCTGCAGCAGGCCGCTTAGAGGTTGGTTGTTGGTTGGTTGCCGTTTTCTACATCAGGGTATAATGACTGAAGTGTGTAATTCAAATGTATTTATTTAAAAAGGCATAGTCTGAAAAACGCTTCTAGGATTATCTGTTTCTAGAGCCTCAGGCAGCTATTAATGCCAGCTAAAATCTCTTCCTGTTTATTACTAAGAAAATTGTTCTCAGTTCATTTTATCTACCTTACATTTTTGATTCAGAACATCTTAAATCTATTTAATGTTATGATTAATTATATCCTTAGACCTTTAGGGTTTTTTTGCAATTAATTTTAATTAATCGTAATCTCCCTAAACTTAAATATGCAGGTTAGAAAAATCCAAAAGGAGAATATAAAATATTTATCTTTCTAGTGAACCTTAGTGTCAAAATCAGTAAATGACATTAATGATAACCAATACTGGCAAAAGCAGGAAATCAGAGGTCAAATTATTCTCAAGTTTACGTTTCATGCAAGGCTATGGGGGAGATGTGTGTAAGATGTTAAGGTGGCCACTGAAGCAGTGCCAGCCCAGATGAGGCAAAATGTCACTGCAGGCCACCGCCTGCTCTTGTACTGGCTTTCATTGAGGGCAGACTGTGGGCTCCGTCCCTTCTTCAGGATGATGTCTCCTGCCTGTCCATGTCCCCCAGGGCTGGACTGCAGCATGCTGCCACCATCACTAGTGGGCCTCTAAACTGTGAGCATCACAGCGTCGGGGTGCCAGTTACGGCTGCAGCCATCAACCAGGTCCAGAGGGAGAGGTTGCGGTGGTCCTTCTCCTGTAGCAAAAGCGATGTACCCAAGTTAGGCTGGAGCCAGGAGCATCCAAGATAAGATAAACTACAAATTGATGTCATGGCTCTAGAGAAATCTGTCGATTGCCACGCATTCAAATAGTTTTTTGGGTACCTCAGCTACAGATTTTTTTTATCCAAAGCACATAATTACAGACTAACAAAATCGAAGAATAAAACAGCTTTTGAAACTATATAATTCATTATTTTAAAACATGTGCTGATGCGTTTCAGCACTCAGGATGCTAGATTCGAAAGGCAAACATTAAAGAGATGTTAAAAATAATCGATAGTAGAATCTTGCTATTCGTGTTCCGGTCACTGAGCGTTTAGAAGTTAAAGAATAAGAAAACTGAGAGTAAATGTCCTCCTAAAGAGAAGTTTGTATTCCTCTCTGATAAAATTGTCCATGCTGCAGGTAGGCAGACTTCCAAAAAGTGTAAAGCTGTGGTCACTACCCGTTGCCAGTAGCTGGAAAGAAATGAGGCAGTTTAACCCTAAGGCTTCAGTCCTAGGCATTCAGGTGGCATTGCACCAAAATGAGCTTGAAGCAGTGCTAGGGTGTTTTAGGCAACGTGAGCATAGATTTTACATGAAGCTTCCTCAGAACTCATGTGACAACTTATTTCCTATATTGTGTTGCTGAAAAAGCAATATTTTCCTTTTTTTGATATTACCTTTTATTTTGGTTTCGCTAAGCTGCATTAATAGCAAATCATTTATGAAACTGAAGCATAGTACTGTGTTTTTCCAGGACGAGGCTTTGGTAGAATGTTTCTAATTTGAGCACCAGCACGGATTTCTGTGGGTATAGCTATTGTAGGAGAGGATCCCCTGACTGCAACTAAGACAGTATATCCTGCTGTCCTAGTTAGGAATGTTATCTGGGACATGACTAGGATCATACATTCATCATCTGCATACTCAGGCACACATTGCTTCTTGTGGAAACAATGCAATGGTCAGACTGGAAGCATCCTATCTGTTGAGCGGTCCCTGTCCTCGAGTCCTGTTGGTCTCTCTGCTAACCATGCTGCATGGCCTAATTAGCATGTACCGGAGCCTGTGGAAACAATGCAATGTGTGGGCTTCAATAACTTGAAGTGTACTCATGAAAAATACAATGCTGTGCTTTAGAATCATTATGTTTTTACAATAATGGCATTTACTTTTGTGTTTGTGTATCATCTCAAATGATTCTGACCTCAAGACTTTTTCTAAAATTTCTTAATTATCCTAGAAATTAATGGACAGTGTTGTCTTTCTATAAAATTATTGCTATGAGGTTGACTAGTAGCAAATGCTCTTTCAATGTTAAGCTTTATTTGTGGATTTCAACTAAAACCCAGTAAAAAAACGCCTGAGTATGTTTTGCTTCCCTCATTTTGAAACAACGCGTTTCTTTGTTGAAAATCTTCCCTGAAAGGTTGGATGCTTTGGCCCCAGTCTATTTATTGCAAGTTTATCGATATGTTTAGAAAGCAGTAATTGCAAATATGTTATTTTTGCATGTGTTCTATGATTGCTCTTTTCTTTTTTTCTTTTCTTGGCCTGCATGTTTGCTACTACAGGAACCTGCTTGGGAAATCAATGGCAACAGACCAACCTTCAGTCCTCTAACTAACACGGCGACTGGGCCTGTGGGTAGTATTTTAGCAACCAATGGAACGTTTTCAGGCTACCTCAACAAGCAAGAGATCAGCTTTTCAAATAGCTCTTCCTACTTAAAGACTACCACAGTTAGATCTTCCATGTCCTCTCAGTCTGTGACTCCTGACATTTCACCTGCAAAGAGTAACCTAGGTTCAAAACGAAGCCCTGTATCGGCTGATGGCAGTAGTCCTTTCCACCAGCTGAGCCCTGCAAGGCAGTATAACAACCCAATTGGCCTTTACTCAGCAGAGACTCTAAGGGAAATGGCTGAGATGCATAAATTAAGTCTCAACCGAAGGGCTTCGGAAGGCGGATTTCCTAGAGGGTAGGTAACATGGTAAAATATTTAATATTTCAATAAGTAATGAATTTGCTGAAAAATGAATGTAATATTACCTACCCTATTGTGCATTTGTCTGGTGATCATGATTAAGCTCTGGAACAATCATTAAATTTTCCAGTACCCCCAAAACATACATACAGTGCCATTACAGAAAAACTCTTGGTCTTTGGTATCTGAGTTGCAGTATGGACTGGCAATAGTCACCAGAGCATGAGGAGGAACACAACAACTGAAGTGACTGTGATCTTCTCAGGATTCTGGCACTAAATGATTTCAACTAATGCGTGCAGTCTCACAGAACCAAGTGTCACTGTCGGCCATTATAGAAGCTGCTATAAAACGGATCTGAGCTTTGGTACTTTCCTAAAGAGAAATGGCTTTAACCAGCAGATCTGACATGTGAGCCTACTGGAGTGTCCCGCTATAACTCCTGCCTTAATGTATTCGCTTTCCTATGCAAAATGAGTCAAAATTGCAATATTTTGAATCCTCTGGTTTGAACATTGTCTGTCTCACATTCGTTAGCTTTGCTCCATACTTGTATATAACAAGGAATCATCTCTAGATACTACCCAGAGAGTTTGATCCCATGCTGCCAATGTTTTCAGTGTTACTGTATTGCAGATCAACTGGTTTATTAATAAGTTTGTGAAGTGAGGAGTGACTACAATACATCAGAAAAAGCAATGAGAAACAGATTTTCCTAATTTTTCTGCCTTCATGTATTAATTTGTAAGCAAATCTGTAATTTGTTTATTTGCATTTATTTAAAATGAAGTTAAGTTTCCTATTATGAATATGGGGAAAAGCGTACTTTCAACACTAGGGACTTGGCTATATGGGGAAGAACAGACAATTCGGACTATCCACGCAAGGTCTGATAGCAAATGCATATTTTCAAGTATTTTATATCCCATTTCAGAAGCTCTTTGCAAGAGTAAACCCAACGGGTTTTAAATCTTAGGAAAGCAAGGATATTTTATCCTCATAAAAGAGCGTATATCCATGTTCTAGATGATGCAAGCAGTTTAGATGATTCATTGTAACTCTCTTGAGCACTCAGCATTAACAATCCTAATTAACTTATCTGAAAAAATCCTATCCTCTCTTTTCATACTGGATAATTAAGGAAGACAATTAGTGTTTAAAAGAAAATTATTTCAGTTAGTAAGCAAGATCAGCAAAATAAACCTCAGAATGCTTCTCTCCTAATATAGTTTTCTTGAGGAAAACTAATCCTTGTCTTATTTCAATATGCAGAGTTGCCTGGGAGTACATCTCACTGTCTTTCTCCCACTGTCTTCACAACCCTTCCGAACATCTGCAAGGGTGAGGGTGAAGGGGCTGTGTTTTGGATGGCTCAACATTCTGTTTCTTTCTTACCGAAATTAAAAGCCAGCTGCATCCATCACAGGCTGAAGTCAATGTGAACCATTCTGTTGATTCCAGAGGGCATTGCGACAGGACTGCATAATATGACAGTGATTGTTGGGGTGCAAAAAAGATAGGCCTGCAGAAAGCACCTCACCGTCTTCATTCTGCTCCTTTTCCATGCTTTATGTCTCCTTTACAGGTACGCATTGCCTGTGGCAATGCACCGAATTAAAAAGCGAGGTTCTACCTTAGAACAACCATCTGAGATTTAAAAAATGTTTTTGTGTTTAGCTTGAACAGAATTTTAGGGAATTGCTGTCTATCTGCCTACAATATATGTAGCACTGATGAACAAGTAAGAAAATTTATGAGAAATCATCTAAATGTTCTTTTATAAAAACCTCAGCCTTTATCCTGCAGCACAGGAACAATCTGAAAAGACAAAAGAGCCTAGAGCTACTAAGGTCTTTTCAGGTAATTGCTCCTGAGATTTAGAGAATTGTACATCTCTGTTTACATGCAGAGGAGATTCAGAGTCCAACAACCCTGTCCTTCCCACTCCTACTTGAGTGTTACCCATGAAGGGAGAGGCATCCTTCCTACCACTCTGTGGAGAGTGACATGGAACCTGTAACTGCCTTGGGACTTGGTATCATCCATGACAGTCTCGATTGCATGTGGATATACGTGAATGAGAGCACAACGAAAGCACTGTGAGCTCTGCAAAATCAGCTCTGGACTTTGTTGTGGACTTTCTTATCATACAGTACAACATGAGACGCTGCGTACAGCTTGTGAAATTACAGTGCTCCAAAACTGTGAATTTATTATGCATTCATGAGCATGCATTTAGCAGTATGACAAAAGCTGTAAGAAAATTCAGGTTTGGGGGTTGATCTTAAGGTATATTTCACATTTCAATTTGTTGTCCTATTCACCAAATCATTTAAATTTAATTTTGTGAACTGCTGTTAGAGGTTTAGCTAAACCCTTTGGAAAATCCCATCAGAAAGCTAGAATTTGAGATTATTTCTTTGATCTGCAAAGAATAACAAAGCATCTGTTTCTCTGATACACTTTCCCATTAAAGCTTTATCACCCTGGCCCAGGGTGAAAAATAGAGGTGGCCTGTTCGGAGTGTGGAACTTGGTGTGCTGAAAGCTCTGGAAAGGGGAGTATTAATAAATATGAAGAGTGAGTCATAACTTGTAATATGTGGCGCTCTGTCATTCCAGCGTAAGTTATTTTTCACATTGTAGGTCAAGGGCAGTAAATACCTGTCCCCCAAGTACGTGCCAGGTGGCTTGGGTTACTGGCTTCTTACTGTGTGACCTCTGTGAGCAGCAAGTTGGGTGTTTCATACATGTCCCTATTTAGAATCGAGCTAAAATAACGTGTGGATCTGAACTGGAGAGAATTTTCTCATCACATACTAAAGATAAGGAGAAGTAAAGCTTTACTCTTTTTAAAGGAAGCTACAGTGGCCTCTTCACATCTGAAAAATCTTTACTGATTGAGGCTGTTGAGCTGTTCTTAGTGTGTGCACATAATGATTTTTATCTTGGAACATATTTCTATATGCAAACAAGTGGGTCCTCTCATTAAGGTGTATTTTAAGGACAGTAATTCTGCCTTTAAAATATTATGTGTAAGGCAGAGGTCTGGATTAGAAGATTAAAGCAGGCATCAGAGTCCACTTTAGAAAATGATACTATTACACTATGTTTCGTTGTAAATGAGTGCCCAGCTGTCCTGCACATACCTAAAATGGATATAGGATCGCTGATGTGCTTACAGGCTGCAGCTTGTTCCTAATATATCTCTACTGGTTCCTGTAACAGACTGATATATTTGGCTTAATGTAGGGTTTGTAAAGTTAGAAGAATATTCTTGAATCCGAGAGTCTGAAGAACAGTAACTGCAGAAGGTGATCTGTGATTGCTTTTTCATGGAAATGCAGAAGTGCAAAGCCTTTACTGCAGCTTTGGCTCATTAGAGCATTTTTGATCATGAAAAGGGCAGCTGGATGAGCCAATGCAAAAGGACCGTGTGTAAAAAGCAGCAGTAATATCAAAGGTTCTGCCAAGCAAAAGCAGAAGGAGACAAATCCACTCTGAATGTCACTCTATAACAGTATAACGTTGCTGTCCGGTATTTTGTATCAATCCCAGATCCAGAAACGTTACAGCAGCGAGGTGGAAGGTTCAGTGCCCAGTTCTGTCAACAGCATTCTGTGCAGCTAAATAAGAAGAAATGTTTAACTGATCCTGGACTCTCTTCCTTTTCATTTTGCACAAAATATGATGAATTACTCTTCACCCAAGAATATAAGAGCAAAATATGGGTATTCTAAGCTTCAAAAAAACTAAGTTAAAATCAATGTCATAGCCCATTAATGCTATCCATGCAACCAACAGAAAGAATTATTAGCAAATAACATAATATTATGGTCTGAGCACACTATCTGTTCATCACTCCCAGCTTTGGCCCACCTAAGGCCTATGTTGAGTTTTGTGTTTTGTTTCTCTGGAATTACCGTGCAAGCCACTGTCACTTCTCGTTTCTGCAGCAAAGCAAGATGTAGCATGAACATATGTTTTTTCATACTGTGAACATACCAGATGTAATAAAATATCCTGGTATGGATATCCAAAAAACCACATAATGCACGGACTTTCCTTATTTCACATGGAATAAATTAGGAATGACTGTTCTGAAATTAATTGGCTTATACCACTGTTGGCATAATGTAGGTACAGTCAGAGTTAGGCCAATAGTTGGTTAAATGCCAAGGCATTTGCCTTAGTTTTAGATTTAAAACATCTACTGATGTATTCTTTGGATATTCTCCAGCATGTAGAACACCAAAAAATCAGTCTTACAATACCAGCTCTGAGGGTGGCCTGAGGAGAACAGACTTCATCCCTGAATATTTAGTATCTGAGGGAAAAATATAATCTCTACCACTCATTTGCTATTTTCAGATGAGAATATACTCTGCAAATGCTTCTTTCTTCCCTCCGCTCCCTCCCCCCATACACTTTGATAATAGTACTGCTAGGGATGCACAGCAATAACATCATGTTTAAGGGTCAGCCAAAATGCCACCGTACCCGACTAAGTCCTGCTGGATCAACTACAATCCCTACGTTTTTTCCTTTCTTAATCATGTTAGGGTTTTCAGGCATACATTTACTTTTTGTTCTTAGTTGTAGATGGTCTGAAAAAAGCTTCAGTAAGCTTTTGTGAATACCTTTTGCCCTTTGCACTCTAAAAACTATTACCTTTTTCTATGTGGTTGGTTTTGATGTTGTTTGTTCTCTTTCTCTTCTTTTAGGTCATAACCAACACCGCTGCCAAGTTAGTATCACTTCTGTGTAGTGCCAAGTATCTGTGTGATGCTGTATGTGTGAAGATTTGTTTTCTGGGGTAGCATGATCCCTTGTGTTCCTGCTGTGTCTGCTTGCAAGTGGAAATATTTATTTGAAAACCTTACTGGTATGGCAAGTGTCGTGGGCTGCCACTGGTGTCCAGTGGTGCTGCCTTCCAGGCATGCCACATGTTTGGCATTTGTTGGTGGTGTTCTCATGCTGCAAAGGGAGTTAGCATCTCAGCTTGCTCAGTTCTTGTGGATGCTTTCAGATGTGTTCATCTCATTAGTCGGGGTTTAATACCTCCTAACTCTTTAGGTAGTCTTTGTGCCGTCAGGATTTGGGCAGCCTTATCTGAGCCTTTTTTAATGTGTTATTAGTGATGTGTTTTTAGACTCAGCATTAAATTAATTTCCAAAGTCCCACTCCACTGAAATTCAGATTTAGGTTGGTATGAGATACTGATAGGGAAAAGATCTAAAAAAAAATTTGCCTCAGTTAGCGTATTGCCCAAACAAGAGGCAACTATTGATCTGAAAATGTGATTGATCTGCTTTATTTAGGAAAGTTCACTGTGTCCTCAGCTTTTGCCCTTTAGTTTTCTAAGGGCAGAGGACTGTCTCTACATTCCCGCTTTCGGTCTCTGAACTGAATGTTGTCCAGAGATTGCTGGAGAGACTGGGTTAAATTCAGCATAAAATAAATAATTATATTAGTTACATGTCAGATTTAAACCGGCAAGAGAAGAAGTAGTAGAATACATAAAGCTGAAATAATATTTAATGTCTATAATTTACACTGATCTGGCATTCTCTGTTGATTTTAATGAGGTGTGGATGTGATGTCATGCAAATGACGCAACTCCTTTTGAAGTGATGAAACTCTGGACAATTTACATTGATAATTATTCAGTTACTATTGTCTTAGAAAGCTGAAGTCATTTAATCTTACTTGCTTTGGGATTTATTTTCCTTGATCCTTTTCCAGCTTGGTAGAATAATTCCATTCATTTGCAGAGGTGCTCCAACTGTCCTGACCTCTGTCACTTTGTCCTAGAGCACAGCACCCCTTATAAGCACTAATATCTTCTGTTTATTCCAGAGTTATAGAGAAAACTCTGCAACTGAAAATATGTACTCTTTTCTCTTATTTTTATGGGAATCCTGTTAACTTCAGTGGAAGTTTTGCCTTGGTGTGCGTAATGTGGCTCAAACCTCTTGAAAGACAACACTGAAACTGTTGAAATACCACAAGTGAAAGCGTAAATCACTACTGCTGCTACCATTAGGGAAGTTCAGGCTGTTCTGAGATTACTGGTTCTTATTTTTGTAACTGATTGTAGAAACTAATTGCTTTGAACTTGATTCTTTAAAAGTGGCATATTTAACCTCTGTCTCTTCATTCACATAACCTTCTCAGACCTTGGGCTTAGAATCTCTTCAATACTTCTAACGGGAGGGGGAAGAGAACACTAAATTCAAGATCTCGAGGACCTGTGTGTTCATAATTGTCGTGTGATCGGTTAGGGTGTTAGAAAGGAGATACCGGTGTTAAAGTGAAGCATGTGCATGCTGCAAAGTCAAGAGTGTAACAACCTGCACGTCTCTGCACACCACCTCTCAACAGGTGATGTCAGTGTCGTAATGATGTTGTCGTTGTTGATGAATAGTGAACGGAAAGATATTTTAAATGTGAAAATGTCTTTGTAAAAAGATGATTTTTCACTTTTTGAATGCGTAATGCAGCTTCCCAATTCCCTCCCTTAAAATGTTGATGTGTGCAACTAAAGGCTGTGGCTGTAATACAGCATGTGCTTATTTATGTCTCTGTTCCTTCAGCATGTGTCCGTTAATGATCTAGTGAGTATTCTGAATGATGTGTGACTGTATCTCTCTTACTGTCCGTCTTCAGTCAGGGTATCCCACCAAATAAAAGGCTGGAAACATAGTGGAATCCCCTGACTGGGTTCAGAGGTGGCACATCACCATGGATAATCTCTGGAGGATTAAGTCAGATGGCTGCCAGCTCTACTTGATTTTCCCTTTTGCTCCATGCCGGGTTGAGGGTTTGGATTTAACGCTCACCCTCTGGGGCCGAGCCATGGCAGACAGGCACACCATTGTTCCCTTGCCAACCGGAGAAGCTGTTGTTCAGTCACAAGAAAAAATTCAGTGAAAGACTTAATATTAGCTCATGAACTTATGGTGTAGTGGTTTTAAACTGAAAAGGAAAATTGGTCCAATCAAACAGGATTACATCTTTCAGAATTTCTTAGGGGGGAGATATATGCATTTCTAGCTTTTGGGCTCAGTTCAGAATGAAACCTTTGTGAAATGTCCACTGTTTCCCCAAGTTTTTATTTCCCAGTTTGGTGAGCATACGGAACCTGTACTGCTGGCATCCTTCTGCTGCTGGGGGGGACAGGAACAGCAGAGCAGTGATTCATCTGATCCGCCGTAGGTTAGGAAGAGCAGCTACTTCAGTGACTGGCAGCTGAGGTTGAGCTTGCTCATTCGAACTCCAGGGCTAGAACAATGTGTAAGTAGGCACTGCAAGGAAGCCAGGAGCTTAGCTGAGGTCTGGCATTAAACTGGCTCGTTCTGTTGCAATGGGAGCTTCAGTGAACTTGCTCATGGCTCCATTTCTCAAATAAAAATCCTTCATCATAAATGGAGGCACTGGAGAATATGGCGGCTGCTCTTCCAAAGGCAGTTGTCCTGTTGATTGCAACATAGGATATTTTGATCCAAGACTGACCATTTATCGTGCTATAGTAACACTTACGGCTGGCTGTACAGAGATCTTGGGAAGATTAATTTAGTCTTTGTGAGGAAAGCTTTGAAGATGAAAAGGCACAAGTACTAAATTTCACTTTTGATTAATAATCGAGACTGAAAGTGATGAAACTTTGTAAATAACAGAGGACTCGACATGTTGACCCTGTTGCACCTTCTAGCGCTTTGTAAGACCCTTCTCAAAGACGGAATGTGAATAAACTGAGAATTCTCTGCAGTGTGTATGTATGTACCTCCATGGGCATGCATATATATACGTTTGTGTGTGTATCACAGCAATGCTTAGGGATTTGTCATGATGTTTTATACAATGACAGCTGTTTCACCTTTGTTTCTCCTTATACATCTGTGAGCCAACACAAAATCCGTGAGCACAGCCAGCTTTTAACTGTTGCTTGTTACTTACGCTGTCTCTTGTCCTCTGACCAGGAGCTTTTATGGTGAGGTGCCATGCATAGACACGCACGCTCCTCTGTCGGTGTTTTTCCTCTCCCTTACCTGTCACGCCTTTCTCCTCTCCTCCCCTCCGTCCCTGTTGGACCTCACTTTCGCACGACCCAGCACGGAGTTCACGGAGCGTTTCAACCCCAATGTCCTGAAGGACTCTGCCCTGTCTACACACAAACCCATTGAGGTGAAAGGCCTCGGCGGCAAGGCTACGATCATTCACGCCCAGTATAACACCCCAATCAGCATGTATTCCCAAGATGCTATCATGGATGCAATTGCAGGCCAGGCGCAAGCCCAGGGTGGAGAATTTGCTAGGTAAGGTTACTGCAATGTGTGGAATGCTCTTTCTCTGCATGACACGTCTAACAGTCCCTACCTGCATGACACGACAGCTCTTCCTGGACTCTTTTTTTCCTGGAATATCGTACACCTGAAAAATACAAATAAACCCTAGACAGTGTTTGAAAGCACTTCATCGTTTTCAAGTTAACAGGATGGATAGTTAGAAAATGTAACATTTGTTTTTTGGTATTCTTCCTTGAACTGGTAAACCCCACAAAAATGTATCTCGTGCTCTGTGTATGACATTGGATGGCTTTTCATTTATGGTGACCGTGCTTTGTGATAACCACGGCATTATATGCATAACGCAGAAAGAACGGGAAAGGGAGGGGGCAGAATTTTTATTGATACGTGAAGATGGTAAAGTATTTAGTACTGGCTACTGTTTTACCCTTCAGAATGGAGTGTTGCGCTGTGTTGTCTCTGTCCCCAGTTTGCATACTGTACATGTGTCCTGCGCCTTTGGACTATGGCAAAATCCACTGATCTTTAATAATTCTGCTTTCCCAATGCATGTTCTGGTAATCTTGCCTGATGAATTTATCCGCAGTTGTTATGGCTTAACTGAAATTACATGTGCGATGAATGTAGCCAGGTTTCTCTCTTATTGGGTATCTTTCTACCAAAAACAGCACTTACCTTCTTTTCCTGTGACACCAAAACATAGGTATAGCAACACATTTTAACATAGGTTCTTTTCAATATGTTAGCTGCAGGCTTACTCAAAATGCAGAAGTTTTATGTATTGGCTTGTGTTCCCTTTTGCTGACCATTTCTTTTCTCTTTTCTTTAATTCTTTTTTTCACCCCTATATTTTACACCAATATTATTCTGTTGTTCATCGCAACTCTCCCTAACGATGGATCCCAAACAATACCTTTAGTTGGTTTTGACCATGGCTCAATGAACCTCCCGTATTTCCAGTTAGCCAAGTACAGTGAAAGAAGTTCATTCTGTCAGTCTTCTTTATAATGGTTCCCATCCTTCATAGGCATGGATTATATGAGACATTTTATGATATATTGGTATATCCATCAGATTGTGTACTGCTTCATTTTGTCTCAATTTTCTGCCTATAATTTGGCCTCAGCACTTCATGACTGTGCTTTGGGCTTTTCATGTTACGTTAGAGATAAGCCCTGAGCCACAAGGTGTACATAAAGTGGGAAGCACGCTCAGGCTGCAGATCTGAAGGGCTTCCGTTCTGTGGCAGACAATAGCTGGAAAGACTGCTTGCTTCTTCTATCAGTGATGAAGAGTAGACAGGCTTAAGATAAGAATTCGTTTTCTAGTTTGACCATTTGAAATCAGTGACATTTTAACTTAAGTCAGTGAGATCAGAATCCGGTTCACGTCGCTTACAAAATAACCCACGCGTACTGGATCACCATGGAAAACACAAAGGAAAGCATATAAATTATTTATACGGCAGTTATTCAGACCTCATGCTGGAACATTTAGGTAGAAAAATTTGCATGGCCTGACTTTGTATCTTTTCTCACTCTATGTTGCTTTGTTTAATTGATTTTGATATACCAAGAACCAAGAGTTGGCTGCATTAAAACCATGTGGTCAGTACACGTCAAGTACACTTCTGTCAAACTTCTAAATTCCATTATGCAGTTATAGCCAAATTCACACATCATGTAAGTAGACATAAATCCAACAACTTCATCAGGATTAAGATCTAACAGTTCTAGTAGCAGAATCAATTATGTGGTTGTACAAACTAAAGTCTTGTGTATCCTCTACACTAAATCGGCTTGGCTGGATAATGTACCAGTCTGCATGAGTTGTTTGGTGGGTTGGGGTTTTTTTTACCTGTTAGAGCTTTTTTTTAATAGATGGAATCAGTGTAATATCTGAAGTCATAATATTTCATTGTATGTCTGTATCAGGGGTAGAACACTGCAGCATTCCTAAGCTTTTCTGTATTATCTACTTAAATTAAATGTGAATAATGACTCCAGGGAGTGATTCACATTGTAAACCTTAGTTTATAATGAACTCCAAAGAAAAAAAAATCACATTGCTACTTATTAAGAGAGGTTTGACTGTCTTTAAAGCTTGTTTTAATGTTAATAATGTGTGACTTGTATGATGATGTGGAAAAGGAGAACACTTTTGTATTGAATCCTACTAAAATACCTTAGGCTATAATACGAAAAACCCTCAAAAGCTCTGACCCCTTTGGGAAGAATTTTTTTTCAATAACATCTATTTAAAGTAATATGCTTAAAGATGCATGGTATTTCTGCACATACACACCCAGATGGGAAAAACAATCAAATTACAAAGAGGTATAACAGAGGTATTAACATGGTTATGTGCATCTTCAGGCTGTCTGCAAGAATCAACTGTCACATTTAGGTTTATGAAATGCTCATAATGAGCAATGCTCTCTATTTTACAATTACATGCTGAGTGTCTCATATGTCCTAGTTACTCATCTACAATATAATTATGATTTAAAAAAAAGAAAGAAAAAGGCCTGTTGCATTAACGACAGAGTTGGAAATATTCCAAAGTATTGCATTAATTTAGTTCAATTTATATGAGCATGTTTCACTCTGCTAGGGAAGGTTAATTCACCAAACTCCATTTCCTGCCTTAATCATCTACCATAAGGATATTAATATGTCGTATTAATGCCACACATTGCTACTGTGAAATTCGTGGTCCAGCCTCTGGTGGTTTTTGACTACCTTTGAGCTAACAGCATATCTGTACATACACTTTCAAAGGGCTGTTTTTGTATATTGGTCATAATACAAGAAAAAAGCATTTCAGGTAGAGGATTTCAACAAGGGAATTTGAACTGTCCATGAATTGCACACCGCTGTTGCCACAGTAGTCCGTGGCTGAAATCAGCAGTATGATCTGTCCAACGGTTTATTACCCACACTACAACTGTCTGCGGCTGTGAAATTTGCTATCATCACACACAGCGGTTTGTTAAGCTTCAGCAGGATTAAAAACTCAGTCTGGGGATATAAAGTCAACCATTGGCCAAAACCAGGCAGTCGCCTGTGCCAGTTGTAGAGGGCAGGGTACTGCGCGCTCCGTCAGTCCTGAGGCATAGGCCTGAAGTGCCTGGCGTCACAGAGTCACCTCGGTTCCATTGAAAGACTTTCTGCATGAAGTCAGCAGAAGGCAGAACTCCCTGCTGCGCTTGCTCCCCTGCCCCAGCAAGCCCTGCTGCCGTGTATGAAGGGCCAGAAGAGGAAGACTATGCTCTCTTGCCTGTCTTCCACCTGAAGAAGGGTATGGCACCAGTTTGTCCACTGGTGCACAAGGGAGCAACACTAGTGGAAGCCACTGATGGCACGCCCTTCCCAAAATAAACAAGTCTACATTCTGCCTTCCGTACCTGCTAGCCGTTAGATATTGTAAAGATAGTGGTCTAGGAAAGATAAGCTAAAAAAGGAGCTGGAAAACGCTGCTTTGTCCTACAGGGCATCTTCCACGCTGAGACACGTTTTTACATAACTTTCATGTTTTGTGGCAGAGCTTAAACTGAAGTGTCAAGTTTTCTTTTAAGCTGTGCTCCATCACACAGGTGATTGTGCTGAAACAACTGGCTTTTGTAGCCTGCTGGGTCCTCGAGAAAGTGAGAAGTTTGCATACACTGGGGTTTAGGAGGAATATAAATTCTTCTCTTATAGAACAAAAATCCTAAAGGGATGGGGAGCTTTTGGGTCCATAGCATATATAAGCACACGTTTTGAAGAACACATCCCATGCTACTGTTAGCTGCAGATCCATTAAAACAGTGTATATTATGCAGTGCTGGAGGAGTGTGCCAGCTGGAAAATACTAAGGTACTCCCTGGTAATATTCTTATTACAGTGTACGTAATAATGTTTTTTTTACTCCCTTTTGGTAATGCAGGTTGGCGGGGACGAGATCGCAGAGAGAAGTCCCAAGGCCATCAAAAGGGACTTCAGGGCACTGGGGTGACTGGTTGAGGGATCAGGGGCGCAGGTAGTGATTTCCTCCATCCCTTCAGTGGCAGGGAACAGCACTGAAAGGGGCAGCAAAACTCACCTGGTTAACAGATGGCTCAGGGACTGGTGCCATTGGTCAGATTTTGGCTTCTTTGATCATGGGGAGGTGTACACAGCACCAGGCCTGCTGGCAACAGGTGCATCGCAGCTGTCTCAAAGGGGAAAAAGAAATCTTGGCCACGAGCTGGTGGGGCTCATTGAGAGGACTTTAAACTAGGTTCGAAGGGGGAAGGGGACATCGCCCAGCTCACTAGGGATGAGCCTAGGCTTGGTGTGCCATGGTCAGGTGTGAGATTGACAGCCCAGCTCAGGTGTGTCTATACCAATGCACGTAGCATGGGCAATAAACAGGAGGAGCTGGAAGCCATTATACAGCAGGACGGCTACGACTTGGTCGCCATCACAG
>Ga0065711_1027942_pt1 | contig 44810 bp, 45 predicted proteins | sample Hoacrofraction12_FD_59098 | JGI IMG/M metagenome (GOLD analysis project Ga0065711, IMG submission 59098) | Hoatzin crop microbial communities from Cojedes, Venezuela - Epithelial fraction 12 v2 (version 2) | ecosystem: Host-associated > Birds > Digestive system > Esophagus > Crop | place... | reverse complement strand
ACAGCAGGCTGCACAGGACCTTGTCCAGGCGGGTCTTGAATATCTCCAGAGAAGGAGACTCCACAGCCTCCCTGGGCAGCCTGTTCCAGGGCTCCGTCACCCTCAGAGGGAAGAAGTGTGAAGAAGTTCTTGCTCATCTCACAGTCGCCTTTCCTCATCTCGCAGCCTGAGGGAAGCAGGGGCTGCCTGCAGCAATCTTTGGGCTCCCTACATTGCTGAGCCCAGGTGGCTTGCTATGGCTGCGCTCCCAGTGGTCTTATCCTTGCCCACAGCAGCCAATGCAGGCAGCTGGAGCAGTGCCCGAAATCCCCAACACCTGGGCTCTCTCACGGAGGATACGGAGCCGGGGGGTCCTGCCTCTGAGGGGACGAGGTCTGACCCCGCCACCGAGGGGCCGGGGGTCTGGTAGCGAGGGGAACCGCCATGGCGGCCCTCGGCCTTTCCCGGAGCGCCATCTAGCGGCGGCCCGTGGGGCGCGGGGCGGCCATGGCGGGCGCCGGTGCCTCATCGCTCTCCCTTCTGCCCTCAGCCTCCCCCTGTGCCGCCCGCGTTACGCCTTCGGCCCCCTGAGACCCGGCTGCCGAGCCAGAAATCAGATCAGAGCTCGCAGCTCGCAAGGGATGAGGAGAACGAGGAGGGAGAACGAGGAGCCTCGGGGGAGGAGGTGCAGCTCTCTGCCACCGCCCTCCTCCCAGTCAAGGGGGAACAGCAATTCCCTCCCCAGGTGCTGCCCTAAAGATTCTTTGTCTTGAGCTCTGACACCGTTTTTTCCTCATTGGCAGCTAAAAGCAGCACCGGGGACCATCCCCAGCCATCTCGCGCGGGTGAAGCTCCAGGACCCTCTGAAGCCGGGGCTGCGCGGGGGGCACTGGTGACCGACCCTCAGAGATCTGCGTGCGTGAGGTAATCCTCAGGGCTCCCTGGGCTCTCCCGGTGAGGGAAACTGAGCCCAAACTGCGTTAGTCGAGAGGGTGATTAATATTCCGAAGGTGAAGGAGGTGTGTAACTGCCTAGTCTGGCCTTCAGCCAGACAGGGCCAGAGACTTCATCTCCTGACCATGGCTGGAGGGTGGTGTGCCTTTGAGGAAGGCACCAGGCTTGTGTTCTTGTGATGGAGACTCCACAAGCTCCCTTAGAAACCGTTTTTTGTGGTTGATTCGCTTCAGATGTAATACATGCCCCATGTCTTTGCGTACTTGGATGTACAAGGTCCTGTGCAGCCTGCTGTAGGTGACCCTGCTTCGGCAGGGGGGTTGGACTAGATGACACACAGAGGTCCCTTCCAACCCCTACCATTCTGTGATTCTGTGATTCTGCAGTGGTGTAGCAGGGATGTAACACGGAATCCGCAAAATATAGGACTTCTGCAGCTGACCTGAGGGAGAGATTCACAGTCTAAGACAGGGAGGAGTTTGAGTTTTCCCCATCCTCCCAGCAAAACAGGATTTCAACCGTAATTTTCCGGACCCTTAGCTGCTCCGTAGGGATTTCGGGCTGTGTTCAGCAGAGGGCAGTGGTTGGTTTGGTCACCACGTGGCTGGCAGCGGCAAACCTCTTAAACCACTGCCACGGACTTTGCTGAAATCTCTCCGCTGCAGAAAATCTGAAAAAGCTGTAGAAAAGGTTGGTGCAAGCAGATCCTCCCTGTGTTGCAGCAGTGCAATGCGGAGGTAATGGTGGGTCAGCGAAGTCTCAGGGGAAGATTCCGTGAACATCCTTCTTCCTACCCTGTGCCAGTTTACAGAACTAAAACGAATTTCCAAGGAAAAAATCATGATTCCTTGTCCTGGTTTCAATGTGCTAATTTTCTGCTGGTTTTCAAGGAATATGGCATTTTGTTATCCACAAGTGTTTAAATGAAATTAAAAAACCTAAAACCCTTAAACCTGCTGTATGTGTTTATAATATTTCCCTAAACAGTATACATAACCAGTACTGCTCATGTGAGTGAAGAATACTATGCAGAGTTTCATCATCCAGGCATCCTGTTCCCGTGGGAAGGGAAGAGATGCGGGAAAATGGAAAAATTCCTGCAACACAAGGGTACCAGCCACCTGGACCGAGCAGTGAGTCCTAGATGGCCTTGGGAAAGCTACTTAAACATAACAAAATTGGCGTGGGGTTGCTCTGAGCTGCTGCAGAAAGCCTGGGAAGGGAAGGCTGGGGGACAACTCCTGTGACAGTCCCCCTGCGGATGCTGGCACGCCAGATGCTGCTGCGGGAAGGAGGCCAAGGCTGGGGATTCCCGGCCAGTTGCTCTGTACAGAGCTGATGACAGCTGACATGACATCGAACTTGTCAGAGCAGCCTTGGGGTTGCTGGAGTAGGCCAGCTTTAGGATCCCACCTCTGTGAGTTGGATTCCTGTTGACTGACACTGAATGTGCTGGTGTGAGTATGGGTGGATGAGAGGAGAGAGGAGAATGACTGCAACACAAGTATAAAGGCAGAGCAAAGCTTGTGAGGAATCGAACAGACAGGGAGGACTGGGAGTGAAGTTCAAAACTAAAATCAAGCACTTAGCCGTGAGCTGCCTGCCTAGCTAGGGCCCCCAGAGAGTTGTGGTGAACGGAGTTAAATCCAGTTGGCAGCCGGTCACAAGTGGTGTTCCTCAGGGCTCACTACTGGGGCCAGTCTTGTTTAACATCGTTATCAATGATCTGGATGAGGGGATTGAGTGCTCCCTCGGTAAGTTTGCAGATGACACCAAATTGTGTGGGAGTGTTGATCTGCTTGAGGCTAGGAAGGCTCTGCAGAGGGATCTGCACAGGCTGGATCTGTGCGCTGAGGTCAAATGTATGAAGTTTAACAAGGCCAAGTGCCGGGTCCTGCACTTCAGTCACAACAACCCCATGCAACACTACAGGCTTGGGGAGAAGTGGCTGGAAAGCTGCCTGGTGGAAAAGGACCTTGGGGTGCTGGTTGACAGCTGGCTGAACATGAGGCAGCAGGGTGCCCAGGTGGCCAAGAAGACTAACGGCATCCTGGCTTGGATGAGGAATGGTGTGGCCAGCAGGAGTAGGGAGGTGATCGTGCCCCTGTACTCGGCACTGGTGAGGCTGCACCTGGAGTCCTGTGTTCAGTTTTGGGCCCCTCACTACAAGAAAGAAATTGAGTTGCTGGAGCGTGTCCAGAGAAGGGCAATAAGGCTGGGGAGGGGTCTAGAGAAAAAGTCTTATGAGGAGCAGCTGAGGGAGCTGGGGCTGTTTAGTCTGGAGAAGAGGAGGCTGAGGGGAGACCTTATTCCTCTCTACAACTACCTGAAAGGAGGTTGTAGTGAGGCAGGTGTTGATCTCTTCTCCCAAGTAGCAAGGGATTGGACGAGAGGCAATGGCCTCAACTTGTGTCAGGGGAGGTTTAGATTGGATATTAGGAAATGTTTCTTTACCGAGAGAGTGGTCAGACACTGGAACAGGCTGCCCAGGGAAGTGGTGGAGTCACCATCCCTGGAGGTGTTCAAATAACATGTAGATGTGGCACTTCAGGACATGGTTTAGCAGGCCTGGTGGTGTTGGGCTCACGGTTTGAGTTGATGATCTTAGAGGCCTTTTCCAACCTTAATGATTCTGTGATTCATCTCACCATGTGCCTGCTATGACTCTGTGCCCTTCCCCACACAGATATATGTTTTTTTTAAAATGTCAAACCTAGGTCAAAATGCTACTCTGGATTCATCGCTGACTGCTGTGGGACCAGGCACAGCCCAACAGGGCTACTCTTAGGGCACAGAGGGGATATGTCCTGATGACACAAGTGACAGTCACACTTTGGCTTCCAGGAACGAGCCAGAAAATAGCAATTCTTTGAGTAATTCCTTGCTCCCAACTTCTGGCAGGATCGATCTTTGGGGAGCGGGATCAAGGCTGATGAACGTGTCAGGAGAAATTATTTGTATATGTTAATTATAATATGTTACATTTCAGATATTTCAGATATGTTCCAGCTGGGAAGAGCTGTGAAAGCCTGGAAAAATGGAGGTGCCCAGGGCAAATGGGAGGCCTGTTGGAACAGGTGTAATGCTAATCTTGCCTGATGCTGAGCATCCTCTGTTCCTGATGCAGAGAAAACGGGCGAGTCACTTTCTAGGATGAGGCTTAAGTATAAAAGGGACGGGAGGATATTTATACCTGCATCCCAGCAGCTTTTTTTTCCTACAGTTGCTGGAAAGACCTCAGGCAGGCTGTTTCCTTTGATTTTATACACTGCTAGCTGGGCAAAGAAGCTCCCCTGGAGAGCCATTTAAACATATTTAATCTGGGAAAGATTTTTGCTGATGGTGGGAGGAAAAAAATTGCACCTTGCCATGTACGGAAAAGAAATTTTGTCCTGAAGGGGCTGGAGAGAGAATGAAGCGATCCCCTTCCGCTTTGAACTCACATTAAAATCTACCCTTTTTCGATTGGCTCGTGTTGACTGGTTGTGCCGATGGTGCTGGCTGCTCTCCCACCACAAACTCGGCTCATGGGAAGGGGAAACTCCACAGACCCCTTAAGGTGATCCTTGGATATGGTGTAGATAAGGTCCTGACATCTTTCTCTAGAAACCGCATCAGAGATCGTGCCTCAGTTTCCCTCTCGCTTTCACCCCACACCTCCCTGCTGTACCTGTGCTCTCTCTCTCATCTTTGGGTTTGGGTTGGCAGGGACCTTTAAAGGTCATCTAGTCCAATGCCCCTGCCATGGGCAGGGACATTTACCCCTGGATCAGGTTGCTCAGAGCCCAGTCCAACCTGACCTTGAATTTTCCCAGGGATGGGGCATCTACCACCTGTCTGGGAAACCTGAGCTAGGCTTTCACCACTCTCATCATAAAAAATGTCTTCCTTCTACCCAGTCTAAATCTATCCTTTTTTAGTTTAAAACCATTACCCCTTGTCCTATCGCAACAGGCCCTGCTGAAAAGCTTGTTCCCATCTTTCTTATAAGCCCCCTTAAAGTACTGAAAGGCTACAATAAGGTCTCCTCAGAGCCTTCTCTTATCCATGCTGAACAACCCCAACTCTCTCAGCCTTTCCTCATAGGAGAGGTGTTCCAGCCCTTGGATCATTTTTGTGGCCCTGATGTCTGATCTGGCCTCTGATTTGCGTCACACAGCAGGAATTTGCTGGTGTATTAAACAGCCCACAGGCTCCTGCTGCCCGCCACAGACGAGAGGACTTCCCTGCCTGCAGCTGTCTCTGCCAGGCTCCTTGCCTTGTTTTTCCATCACACAGTTATAATTGCAAATGCACATTCTGCATTGCCACCCAGACTTGCTCCATGTGGCTCTGCACTCCAGTGCCTCCGTGCAGCTGCCCTACACTGTTCCGTGCAGCTCTCCCTTCAGTCTCCTGCTCCGTCATTCAGCATTGCTGACAAATGACCCTCGAGGATACTCTTGGCAGAACCAATTGATTTTTCTTGCCCCCCAGGAGTCTGCAGGACAAACAGCTGCTCTATTGATCATGAACGTTAAGTTACAAATAGCACGTCTTCATCGCCTGTACTGGCAGCTTCTTCTGCTGCTGCTAAACATTGCAGCTGTAGAGACAAAATGCAAAGAACAACCACCCCAATCCTCCGGTCCTCGTGGCCTTGGAAGAGCTACACACATGGCTGCCAAACGCAGAGTACGTGGGCTTTGCTAACCAGGTCTGGGTGGACAGTCTAGGGTTTGAAAGGAAGCTAAAAATGTTAAGGATACACATTGGTGCTGGCAGACCTGGAGCTCTGGGTGGTGGGTAGAGAAGCACCATGCTCCTGTGGTCCTTGAGCGTCAGCTGTGTCCCTCAGTCCATCTGTGTCACCCCACATCTGCCCCAGTGTAAAGAAGGGGTTTAACCTACATTAAATCAATTGATGGAGTTACACCCCTCTGTCCGCTACCCCCTTCTATCTCTGATGCCCCTACCTGAAAAAGGCAGCTGAAACATTGGATGAAGCTCAGCGAATAACCACCAGAAAGTCTGATTCTGGAAACGTGCCTCACGGGAAGAGATAATTTAATTTTTTCAGAATGCAGGAATGCAGTGTTATTTACAAATACCTTTGCTGGGACAAAAAAAAAATCTGGCATTGAGGGGTGTAGTAATCTGTTAGACAAAGACAGCAAATATCTGTGGCTTGGAACCTAACACGACAAAGACAAAGAAGGCGCTTTATCTTCTCTAAACATCGAAGAGACATCAGAGCAGAACTGCAGACTTTTCTGAAAAAGGGGCTCCAGTTTAAACGAATTGATGCTGGGATGACTGGGTGAGGCTTTCTCATCTCTGTTAGGCATGCAGCAACCTTTCAAAGAAGTCCTGCTGGCTTTTGAATCCTTCTAGCTTTGGGAAGCAGCAGGGTCCCTGTGCCTGGTTTGAAATTGCATGGGTTAATATACCCTACAGCGGCTTGCTGAAGCCTCGGCAGGCCAGGTAAAGCATTAGCAGTGGCAGAACTGTTAGGATTGTATAGATAAAACATCCAATAGTTTGCTTTAATTATGACAATACCAATCTGTTTGCTTTATGCAGTGTTTGTCATAATATGAAGCATGGTTACCAAAATTATCGTGTAGACTAGTCTGTATATAATAGCAGGCCAAGAGGTTAGAAGAGGAAGGGTTTCCGGGTTGGGTAGGAGGCACAAAGTAAAACTACCAGATAAACAAGCCATAACTTCTGTCAAGAATCTATCAACAGATTCCCACCACGTGCACTGCAAATGGGCAGCTGTGCAGAGAAGTCCGCCTGAAGCGGCGTCTCGAGCACTGCCGTGATTTCCAAGTGATGCTGGCAGGACGGCATTTCCAACTTTAAATAATATCAATCAAGAGACGCCTGCCAAGGGAACCCAGGATTTGGGGCAGTGTCTGAGTTATCCAAAATGTCAAGGGGTTGGATACTGGGCTTTGGTCTAGGCTTGTATATAATGAGCTTCACGAATGAATTCATAGGGGTCCTTCTCTGGCTGGAGAGATGCTGCCTGTGAGATCAAAGAAAGGATGAGCCAATGGCTGGGCTCTGGTCCAAGGCTTTCATGCTGTGCCCTGCTCTGATGTGGACTTCCCCTGGGCAAGTCTCTTGGGGAAATCTGTTTAACTGACCTGCAGCAGTCTCCACTTTTCTCTGTCTGTAGAGACAAACAAGCACTTCTAGGCTTAATTTTAGAGGACTCTTTTGGAGGAGATGGAAGTAAAGCTGCTCTGAGTAAAATCGTGGCTGTTAATTTGATCCTGGGTGCTTGAACCACAGAGAGAGAATTTTGTTTGGTTCCTTTAAGCTTATGTGAGGAAAGTCCTGTTTGTATCCACTGAGGGTCAAAAGAGAAGCTAAGGGGGTCTTCTGCAAGGGAGAGAGGCAAGACCTTCAGAGCATCCCCGAGAATGCCTCTTCTGGAGCTGGAGCTCAGACTAGTGCTTGCTCTTTGGCTGTTCCTAGTGAGAAGAGCAAAGGTGATGTCGTTGGAGGAGATATGTTTGGATCAGAACTCTTGATTGAAATTTTGACACAACAAAAAATCTATTCTGGCAGATCTGCACATTCATGGAGCATTTCTCATCTCTACATGGCTGTCTGAGAGTCAGCTGGTGCTCAAATATACTTCTCTCCACGACCCATATGAGATCCAAACTCTGGACCACATTTACCCACTGAGGCATGGCACTGCAGACCGTTCTGACCTCTGCCCACATTTATCTTTTGATGAGCAGCTTCATGTCAGGTCTCCAGAAAGCTCTTCTGAAGTGACACCTTTCTCTCCTTATAAGAGCCCTACATGCTTATCGCACCTAGTCAATCACGTCTTGCAGTCAAGAGCAGAGCGCTCAAGGAAAATCAGCGCTTCACATCCCGTTCAGCCCTTTTACAGCAGCTGCAAGTCAGGTGCATTACCTGAGAGAGCTGGACTGAGTGGGTGATAGGGCTGGAAGGAGTCAGGTAAAGAGGTTTGTTTGTCCAGCTGAAGCTGAGTCAAAAGGACATGATATCAAGAGTAACGGGGGACACACTTGTGCACGTTTTCCCTTTGTTTCATCTCTCCTTGTGGTCCTAAGCACATTTCATTTTTTTGGTGGGCTGTTGCCAAGATGGCCTGATATTGTCGAGTCAACGAGGAAAGCAGTTCAGCAAGGGCTGCCAGTTGTTCAATTTCCTGCTATTAATGTAGCTTAAAGTCTACGGTAAATATTTACCTTTGCTTTTCTATGGCCTGGTGTTGGCAGGTGATGGACAGCAGTCTGCCCTTCCCAACATGAAGCCTTGGGTTTATTAAGGCAAGTAGAAGAAGGGGAATGGAGCTGGGAGAGGGCTACTTACCTTCTCATTGGGATGGCGGAAGCTTCTCTCCGCAAGCTTTCACTGAGATTGCCGTGAGATGAACAAGGACTTTCTGCTACTTGTAGACTCAGCTTTATTCCATCTCAGAGGCTCTTTCTTGCCGCATGGGCAGCTGGAAAGGAGAACCTCAGTCCTGAGCTGGGCTGTTAGCTCTACATACAGCCGTGAAGGAAAAGGAAAATCACTTGTGTTAGAACTCAAACCCATACGTACATTAATCTGATCTCTGACGCTATAGTCAAGCGTTCTGAAGAAGGATAGTTTCATGAACTAAGACCTTGATATCCTGCCAGCCTTGGCACATTGTAAAAACACTTAGAGAATCTCGCATCTCTGCCAGGGAAGTTTTGGTGCTTTTTGCAGCTTTTTGCTGCTGTGTATACTTTAGTAATGGAACCAGGTCTAAGCAAAGCCAGTTCTTTGTCCAGGGTAAAGGTCTCTGTTGGTCCAATGTCCTCTTCTCAGTTTGGGACCGTTGTGTGGATGATTATATGGACAGCCTGCAGTCAGCAGAGGAAAACATCAACCTGCACATCTCAGCAAGCAGCTGAATTGCAGCTACACACTCTGTGATGGCAAAAAAACCAGGAAAGCAGGACTTGAGACTTCTTTTCAGATATGACCTGGAGACCTGGGAACATACAGGGACAGGATCTTGCAGCAAACGGAGCAGGGAGGGGGCAGACTGGGGACATGAGGAAGAGGAATCACATGTGGGAAAGAAAGGATCAGAGAAATGGGAAGTAGGCGAGTATTGCAGTGGACATTTCCCCCGCATCCCTGTTACGTCCCAATACCCGAACTGTACCCACCAGAAAGCACTGAAATACTGCAGTGAATTAATCAATTATTTCTTGTGCTTGGGGGCATGCTGCAGTCTCCCAGTCTGCCTCTGCCTGGGATGCCCTGCAGAGCATGGGATGTGTGCTGTCATGTGACTTTTCAGGTGGCACCGTGTAGCATAAGCATCACCCAGCACTTCTCGTGTCAAACCTCCTCATCACGTAGCCAACGTACACAGCGGATGCTGCTGCTAGTCCGTGAGCACGCACACCGCACCAGATCCACTGCTGCACTCCCTGCACCCTCTTCACAAGGGTGGAGGGACGAAGGCCCTCTTCCTCTTTCCCAGCACACGAGAGACATTTCTGTCTTCTACTGCAAGACCACAGAAGCTCAGATGCATGTGGGGAGATCACTCTTGTTCCCTTCCTGGGCCTCACCACGGGAAGGGGATAACATGCTCTACTTTTAGGCTTTTTCGTCCTAAAATGGGAGTCCTCCAGCTCTGATCCAAGCACTGGAATCCTCCCCAGAGCTCCTGTTATGTGACTAACAATGCCCAGAAGGGCAAAAGCAAGCCAAGACCTCGCTTGTTTTCCTGTGTCATCTTTCACTGGATATCAGGTCCCTGTATTCCCTGGCTGCTTTCCCCTGTATTAGCTTCCTCATCCTTGTTCTCACCAGCCCTCCCCTCCATGGAGCTCCACTTGTTGTTTAACCTATTGGCTCCCTCTCCTTTCCTTCCTCTGTTGTCTAGGGCTCTGGTTCCTCTGCAATGTCGTCCTCATCTTCCCCTGCCCCAGAGCAGCCATGGGGATCAGACCTGCCTTCTCCTCCCAAATGCTTGCCCAGACCCACTCCTGCCCTTGCACTTGGAAGGAGGTGGACAGGAGGGTGACAGGCCCGTGTTTCTTCATGCTAATGCAGGTGGCCTGTGCTAATAGCCCTGACACGGACAATTCCACTTTCCTCAGCCTTTCCGCAAGTCAAGCCTACACCTGCTAACAGTACTCATTAACGCTGATGAGGCTAGCTAATGGCACTCTTGTGCACACATCTGAGCGACAGCAAAACCCAGAGGGACAAGGAAGGAAGAAATTGCCTTCGCGCATAGCTGTGCTGTTTCCTCTTTGCAGTTATCAAGGCGGTTGTGGAGGGAGGGCAGAACTTGCTCAGAGCTGGCAGATAACTCTGTGTGCTGAGTCAGGGCTCCTTTTCTGGTTCAGAATTGGAGATTTTGAGCTTTACTGGGCACAGCTATGTTTGCAGTATGACTGAGGGCTGTCTGTTCTGCACCTTTGCCTCACTACAGGTTTCTGGGCTGTAGTAGCAAATGCCTTGTAAAGACAGAAGTGCTTTCAAGCATGGGCTGTGCTGGACACAACGCAGGTGAGACAGATATACAGCAGGGAGAGAAAAAGGCGAAAGTTTATTCCTGGATACCCATCCCCTGGCATGCCAAAAGACTACAGACATCAATGTGTTGTGACTCAGGCAGGTGAGCTCACGGTGAGCAGAGACCTCTTGTCACAGTAGTGGCTGAGATCCCAAGAAATACATGTGAGATTTTTGACGGTCTTTTTTTGCTAGCCTCTGGGCAGCTGCTAGAAAAGGGTATTTCTAATTCACTTTATAGGATTTTAGATGCATAAGAGAATCACAGCACATCAAAGAGGGATGAATGCTGTAATTCCCCTGAAAGGCTGGGGCTTTTACAGAGCATCTTTATTGCTGCTAAGCTCTTTAGGGAACACTGTTCTGTGTACCGCAGACTTTGTGGTGGTAGTATGATATGCAATGCCTATCCATCCTTGGTACTATTTCAGCCTCTGGGTAATGATCCAGATCCTCAAAGGCTGTTAAGTGCCTGATTTTGTTCGAAACCATTGGGAATTTGGCATCTAAATCTTTAAATACTTTGCATGGAAGACTAACCTGCAAAAGCTGACTTCTATGTGCCTTACCTAAACAGTCTCTGCATATATTTAATGATGCTTCGAGCTATTCACATTGCCTGTGGAGGCTTTGCTATTGTATCATGTGTGGCTTTGACTGCGCTGTCCTCATCAGAGAAAGGGCAGGTTGGGGTAGGAACAGGACTATTGCAGTCCCTCTTGGTGATCACTAAGAGGCAAGCCAAGGAGATACCCTGAGCAGCAGGATGGTGCAGATCCAGGGGTAAGAGACCTCACCCCAATCTCCAGAAACAGAGAACTGAGGGAGGCTTCAGCAGCAATGAGAACTGGCAGGTGGAAGGTGCCCACCAAAACTGTGCCATCTGGGAGAGTGTTTCTGATGATAGCTGAGCTTTCGGTACTGATTTTCAACTTTGTGCTCTGAGCAGAAATGGATGACTTTAAATAGGACAGAAATTTAGCAAGTGCTGCATCCTGAGGAAAAGCAAGATGTGTAAACAATATGGATTAAACAGAGAGCCCAAAAGTCACTGAAAAAATAGGGTAGTTTGTGAATGATTTAGCCTCTTTCCAATTTTTAGAGACTGTGTCCTTGATAAGGGACCAGACCCTGCTTTGGAGCTGGTATAAAATGAAGAAGGACCACTGAAAATTCTGGATAAGGCAATATTACCAGATAAAGAGAATTATCCAGTCTCAGTTGCCTTTTGTGGGGATTGAATAACACACAGACAGTAAAGGGAATTCAGACTACTACAAGTTAAGTTTACAGAAGGACAGAGCTTCAACTGAGACCCTGTTTAGGAACTTGAAAATCTAAGCAAATAATCTTAGAGATTTTATACTGACCTCAAATGATCAACTGCGCTGAGAAAGATGCTAAGACATTTCTGTATGTGGCAAAAATACTGTTGATAGCAAAAGAAAGGGAGGTGTGAAGCTGTAGCTTGTTGGAACAACGAAACTAAAATAAGCTATGCACTGAGCCTGCACTATTCCTCCTCTTTTTCTGAAGCAGTCTTGGCAAAAGACAATACTGTTAACACCTCTGTATACCTGACACACATTTTCATTACAAACTGCTCAGATGGCACGGAAAGGTCTAAGAGTGTGTTGTGGGTTGGTGGGCATGGGTTTTTGGGGTTTGCACGGAAGTGCAGACCTTTGAGGCATGAAATATTTTCTATGAATGATGGGCTGGTGAAATATGGTGACAGAAGTGTGAAGTTGCCAGCCTGGCCGAGAAGTCAGAGCCTGATCTGTGTGTGCTGATGCATCATTTAACAGAGAGCTGCCAAGAAGGTGGTGTCAGCTGTTAGGCGCCTGTGTCAGTGGTTTGCAGATGAATAAGGAAATAGGCAGAAGGAAAACATTGTACAATTGGCCCTGGGAAGGCTCACCGTGTTCATGGCCATTTCTAGAATGGGAAACAATGACCAGGACAACAGTCTCACATCCTGTGGGGTAGTGCCACAGTGTTGGTAGCCCTCATCACAACCTCTTGGAAAGAAAATCCTCTTCAAAGGAATAGAGCTCTCAGCAAAAAGGGCACTGAGTCAGCTGTATTGTTTGGGAAAGCCTCAAAGAGGTCATATTCCCAGCAATGGCAATTGCTGTGCCCTGGGATGATCAAAAGCCTGAGTTAATGGACCAACTGCAGCTGACAGCATCATGCTGGTGTTCTGGGTGAGACCTACAGGTCCCTGCACTAGCCGACTGAACACTGTCCATTGGTAGATTCCAGATATGTAATTTTATTTCAGACACAGGACTCAGCTGCCCAAACAGAAGTGAACGCTATGGGATACCTAAGGGTAGGGTCATCGGGACAGTGCAGGACTTGCAGGAGAACCACAGTCTTGTGCAGTGACACCCCACCCCATCATGACTACCATGGCATTAGGCACTGCCCTATTGGCAACTGAGCCCTTCCCTTGAGGAACTTTGGTGCTGGATGAAGATACACACATTAAAATATCTCCATGTGCAGGTGGTGTCTGGGGTCCTCTTACATCCCTGGAGATCTAGGCAAGGTGGAGGCCAAGGTCACTTAGCTGGGAGGTCTCTGCTTCCATGAGCTGACTAGCTCTCAAGGACTCCACTGCCCACAACAAGAAATGGGACAACCAGTGCTGCTAGGAACAACTGTACTCATCCCTGGATAGACCCCTGTGTTGCAGTGATGTTGACAGTTTAGTCTTTCTTACCATTGGATTGGTCAGGGAAGCAGTTTAGGGGAAACATGTGAAGCAGTTTAGGGGAAACATGTATGTGTTGTAACAGGCAGTTTAAGGCATTGCAAATGTTGTGTTCCTGTGGAACGGAGGTGGCTGTCCCATGGTGAGACCTTGGGGAGGCAGAGTACTCTAGGATGCTCCAGCTTGGATCAACCATAAAGCCTGCTGTGCTGAATGGTAACACCAGTGAGTGCCAGGAAAAGCCGTTCACTAGCCGTTCACCAGACATAGTAGCCTTCCAGCTGGAGGGGCAATGGACATGTGAGTGAGGAGACACGGAGCAGTAACAACAGTTATTGCTGTTCATGGTGCAGGTTTTGCTGTTTTCCTAGGATAATTTTTTGTATTTCTGTGTAATATAAAACATCTACGTACTGTTGGGGACAGAATTTTCCAGCATCCTTAGCCTCACATACCCTTTAAACATGGCTCTTAAATCATCCTAGTGACTTTATACTGGAGTGAATTTCAACCTGGATGCCTGAGATGGATTCTTTTTCTGTGCTTGGAAGCATCAGCATTTAAGTGACTGTGTGGATGGACAGACAGTGGGAATTAGGACAGCAAGCCCCGATTTCACAACATGCCAGGAAGAAATATCGAAAAAGAGTAGGATAGCATCATAATCTGGTTCTGTTGTTCATCTTCTCTGTTCTTCCGGGGGAGCAAGCAGAAAAGCAGAGTTTGCTGGAAAGCATGTTCATTTTCACAGCTTTTTCGTATGCTTATCTGCAGTTTAGGAGATTTAGTGATCCAAGTTTCCCTGATTCCAAGATTCCCCCTGCCCATGGCAGAGGGGTTGGAACTAGATGATCTATAAGGTCCCTTCCAACCTGAACCATTCTATGATTCTATGATTCTATGAAGTGAAGGTGGAACACATCTTTAACCTCTCCCCAAGCCCAGACAATCTGTATGAAAACACGTACACCCACATGTATCTTTTTCTTATAGCTGACATAGTGAGAGGAGAATTTACTGCCTGACTTTTCTTCCCTGAGAAGGTTCAGAATTTTTCAGAAACAAATGAGTAGTTAGTGACAGGTGGGTTAGAATATTTTCTTTCCCAGTCCATTGGAATCTAAAATCTTTGTAGTGGATAGCTCTGGATACACGCCTCATCGTTTTAAGCACGTGCCTAAGGCCCAAAATCTTTCATAGAAAACAGAGATTTCCTGCTTTCTAAGTCATCCTAGGAGTGTCGCATTATGATGTCAAGCATGAAAAGAAAACCACAGTAAAAAATTTGTTGCTAGCAAAATGTCTGTATTAAAATACAAAGAAAACTTTCCTGTCGGGAACAGTAATTAATAGACGCTTTTTTGTATTGGTACTAACAGCACTGCAAGTTCCATTTTCCAAACAGACCACAATGTTCTTGAGGAATAAATTCCACCACTGCCTAAAAATCAAAGAGGTCAAAGACAATAGTACCACACATCCTAGCAAGATTCCAGCATCATTACACTGGCTTACTGCAGCGTGTCCCATCAGATGTGGGTTATATCTGGACACTGCTTGGTGATGGCAAGCTCACAGGGCTTCCTATTGTGTTTGAGAAGGCAATGATTGCATTGGAGCCCTTGGAGTTCTTGTTCATACCCAGGATGTCCACACTGGTTTGCTCTGGCTCGGTTTTCCTGAAGATGTTTTTCATGGTTGACTGGAAGTTATTGGTAACAAAGCAGTAGACAATAGGGTCCATGCAGCTGTTAAGGCTACTCAGAATCACTGTCACATGGTAGACAAGGAGGCTGACATGATGGGGCATGTCTGGGTTGATGGAGATTGCTACCTGTCGCACATGAAAAGGAGTGAAGCAGATCATGAAGATGATGAGGACGGTGATAAGGAGTTGCACAGCCCTCATTCTCCTCTCTCGACTCTGGTGCATGAGGCTGGGCTTGGACAGAGCACACATAATCCTGGTGGTGAAGAAGATGATAATGATGAGGGGGAAGAAGTACTCACAGACCATCAGGACGAGAATCTTGGAGAGGCAGCACGCAGCAAACTGTATTGCCATGGTCAGGATGGAGAAAGTCACCACAGTGGCAAAGACCCAAATAAAGACGCAGATCCCCTTGGCACAGGTGGGGTTCCTCCATTTACGTGAGGCCTCCACCTGTACGATTGCCAGATAGCGGTCAACACAGATGCAAGTCAAGAAGAGGATGCTGCAGTACATGTTGACAAAGTAGCCAAAGATATGAACCAAGGAACAATTCAGGCAGTCCCCTGCACTATAGAACATGATGATCCGGACAGGCAAGGAAAAGCCCACCAAGAGATCAGTAACAATCAAATTGATGGTGTAAATAACAGAGGTGGTTTTTGTCTTGGTACGGAAGCAGAAGACGTACAATGCCAAGCTGTTCAGCACAACGCCCACCAGGAAAATGATGGCATTGGCTACCATCAGGACAATCCACAGGCTGTAAAATTCTGTGTACAGTTCTTTGTCTGGGTGGATGAATTTGGAGAACAAGTAGATGCTGGAGTTGGGTTGCTGGGTGGAGTTGACAGAGTCAAGGGCTGGCAGTTGGGTGGAGGAGGTCGGCATGGTCACTGACTTCTCAGCGGTCTGGAAGAAAAGAAACAGAGGTATATTAATGGGTATGTCAGCATTCCTTAGTGCTCAAATATTGTCGCCTAAGAACATTTTAATCAACGTATTTGTACATTTTCAGTAGTTATATATATTGCTGTACTCTCTGAGCATCTCATCTGTCAATATGGGATTACCAATAATCGCTAGAAAAAATACCTGGGTTTACAATTAGTGTCTTCCAGTGGTTCCAGATGCATGTTTTGGAGAAGACGTACAATCCCCACTTCAATTTTCTCTTCCTCTGCCCTGTGCAAAAGTAGTTTTAAGGCCTGAGCAAGAACAGAGAAGTGAGCTATGCTGAGGGGAGGAAAGGAGAAGGAATGTCAGGGGACCTACACATGGTCATGTCTGAGCCAGCTGCTTGGCAAATGGCCCAGAGAAATAGACGGTGTCGCTGAGTCCAAGCAGGGTGCGTTGATGCTCATGGAGGGCACAGGCCATTTTCCACTGTGACAGGGAGGGTCAAGCCAATACGCAGCCCCTTCCAAGGCTTGTTTCCTGAACATGGTGTATATTCTTTTGAGTCCTTCCTCCACTGGAGAAGCTTCTTCCTGACTGGAGGCTCCTCCTGCCCTGCCATGGAAGCAGGATAGTGCTGGCAGCCAGAAGACATTTCTCCGACCTATTAGCACAACTGTAGCCCCAGAACCTGACTCCTTACATATCACATCCCTTCCCTTGGCTAGGTGATACTATTAGAGAATGACATGTGGCAGCATTTTCAGGAACTGTAAGATTTGCCTAAAATCAAAGAATGGCTGAATTTTCCAGGCCTTTCAGTACTTAAAGGGGGCTTATGAAAAAGATGGGAACAGGCTTTTTAGCAAGGCCTATTACGACAGGACAAGCGGTTTTAAACTAAAAGAGGGTAGATTTATCATAGAATCTTAGAATGCTTTGGGTTGGAAGAGACCTTTAGAGGTCATCTAGGTCAACCTCCCTTTAGACTAGACATAAGGAAGCTTTTTTTTACAATGAGGGTGGTGAAACACTGAACAGGTTACCTAGAGAGGTGGTAGATGCACCATCCATGGAAACATTCAAGGTCAGGTTGCATGGGGCTCTGAGCAACCTGATCTAGTTGAAGATGTCTCTGCTCATTGCAGGGGGGTTGGGCTAGATACTTGTAAAGGTCCCTTCTACCCGAAGCGTTCTGTGATTCTATGATTCTAAAGCACAAGCAGATTGTGTGGCATCTTCTAGAGATCTGCACTCACAGCAACAGCAGCCGGGAGATTTCAAACCAAGGGCGTCAGCCGCTACTCCTGCCAGGGTTTGACAGTTTAATTTGCAAATCATTCCTGACTTATACACTATTTTAAACTGATTTGTATATTAAAAAGATTAAAAAAAAAGCTCGGTATATACAGAGACTTGGCTGGTTTCAATAAAAATAAATGGTTGAAAAATGTCTGGAATATCTCAAAGCCGCTGAGCAGGACTTTGAGGTTAAAAAAATCAGCTTGAATCAGCACAGAATGATGCTGAATGACTTGAGTTATGATGGTTTGAAATCCCTGTTACCAAAGAGCCAAGTGCAGAAGGGCTGAGACAAGGAGCTGCAAACACATCTTCCAGTGCTCACAGGAACCCCACTGTGTCTGGGCTGAGTGTCTCAATGAGGAAGGCTTGAATTGCAAAGAGGGTCTGGATTTCCTGTTCCCCCAAGCATGCCCCATCCTCTGGCAGCTGGCTTTCTGCCTGCACTAATCCTTTTTGCTTCTTATGGGGATCAGCAGGATGGACTGAAGGTGTCACATTGCCTGTGAGATGCTCCAAGCTGTTAGTGGCCGTGTAGAAAGTGGAGGAAGAAGCTACCTAGGTCAGAAGCCTTCCAGTGAAAAGTGGATCCTCAGGAAATTTCCTGTTGGCCAAAAGCGTATGTTTTTCAGGGACAGTCCTAACTGGGTCCAGAGAGCATCACAGCAGCTCTGACCCTGCCTGACAAGTGCCAAAGCCTTTTCCTGCCCAGCTGCCAAAAGTTTGCTTGTTTGGCTAATGGACTACAAATCCCTGCTAGCCACAATTCTCAGGCTTTTGAACTCCTCTACACCTCCTGACAATTGCAGGAGGCTTCCAGCTCTCTGGGGTAAAGAGCTGGGGAACTGAGATTTAGAAGAAGAGATTCTCAAGTCTCCGTGCATTTGCTGGACGCAGCACTCCTGATCTGCCTCATCAGTGCTGAGCAGCGGGGAAGGATCAACCTCCTCAGCTTGCTGGTGATGCCTCTCCCAAGGCATCCCAGGAGACTGTCGGCCTTCCTTCTCACAAAGGTGCGTTGCTGGCTCATGTGCAACTTGGTGTCCACCAGGACCCCCAAGTCCTCTTCAAAGACACTTTCCAGCTGAATGGCCTCAGGCTGTACTTGTGCATTCCTCCCATCCTGGTAAAGCCTCTGCTGGATCCTCTCCTGTCTTTCAACATTCCCCTGAACAGCGTGGTCCCAAACTCGACACCTCACCAGGGATGACTTGATGGAGGTAATAACTCCCCTCCATCTGCTGACCATAAACCTCCGAATTAGCACAGTACGTACTTTGCCTTGTCTGCACTGTACTGCTTGCTGGTTCTTTTTCAGCCTAAGATCCACCATAATACCCATGTCCTTTTCTGTAGAGCAGTTCCCAGCTTGTACTGGTGAATGGGTTCATAGGATATGGCCAGGCATATTTTTGTGGAGGACTGAGTGACCAAAGCGTGGGTGCTTTCCTTCCCGTTCTCACTTCGGAGAGGGCTTGGAATGAAGTATGTTTGGTGAATGGTCAACATTGAAGATCAAGAGTCCTCATGGTATGCTACAGCTTAGTCATGGTTATGCTGTATGGTTCATTCAAACCAGGTAAGCATGAAACAGAACATTTGTTGAGCAAAACCAGAGATTAGGACTGAGAATTTAGAAGACCAGATGTGAAGTTCACTCTGGAAATTCTTGGAGAAGTGAATTTGCCATCATGATGAGGCTTAGGTCTGTTGGCCTGGAGTCTGGCAATTAATCTGGTTTCTTCTTGCCTCTAATCTAGTCTATGGAAGTGGTGTAAAAGAATAAGCTGGTTTTTTATATCCTTGAACTTGGAAGGATATTTATATTAAAATGGCAATTTGTTCTGTTTAGGTAACCACTCAAGTCCAAGTAGTTGTTGAATTGTCCATTGGAATGGCTGGCGTTGAACCATAAAATCCTCCTTAGATCAAACCCAGTGCCAGATCATGCTGCAGGACTGAAATCCCAAAGCCTGGGGTCAGACCACCTGTAGTGTCCCAAAGAACTGCTGGGTAAAGAGGAGCAATCCTAACTTCCGTCCATTTTTGCACTTAGGCCATCTCCAGCTGCAACCAGACATTGGAACACCTTGTGTTTCAGGAATGACCAGATTACCTCACCCTGCACTGAACTCCAGTGGCAGCCAAAGTAGCACATGTGTTCATATTATTTTGTGTGGGTCTGACTGAGCCTGCAGACTCCTGGGGGAGAGTCTTGTCTCTGTATTTTGTGCCAAGCATGCTGTCAGTGAACAACAGGAAAAACTGGACCCAAGACTGAATGAAGGTAGTGAGGTTGCAAAGGCTGGCACCTGAGAAAGATGCGTGGGGAGGATGCAGAATGCTGGCTCATTTTCTAATGATTTTCTAATATTCTCACCATCTGATCTTCTCTGTTTGTTTATTTTGCTCTTTAATTACAAAAACAAACTGATATGAGCAGATGCCTGGATCTGCTCCCAGATTTCTCTTTGCAGATGCTGTCAAGAGGAGCACTGTGAAAGCCACTGCACTAGTGCAAACCAAGAAATAAAGACTTGGTTGCCCCTTGAGTGCAGCATGAGCTTGTACATCTGCATTCATACAGATAGTTGAACAAGGAGAGAAGACAAAATCACCCATCCCGTCCCATAGCATGCCCTAGAGTGTATTGAGGTGCGTACGCATTTGTCATCCGATTGTAATTCTAAGGCACTGGCCGTCCGTTTGCTCTGATTTTACATCTTGTTAGTAGCTTGCCTCCGCTGGGAGATTTTTCTTCAGTCTCAGATCTTTTATCATAAGCACCTGATATTCAACTTACATTTTTCCTTTCCTGCCGCAGTGAAATCACGAACTCAAAATGCATTGAAATGTTTCTCATCCTCACAATGCTGTTGAGGCATGCAGAGCACTTTACAGACTGATAGAAAAAGATCCTCTATGAGTACTATACCTGCACAAACATTAAAATCATCAGCACGTACAGTGTGATGGCTTACATAGTCACCTCTTCCACTGAGCCCCCTGTGCAGAGAAATAAACTCCAGATACAGTAAACGGCTAAAAACAGGTAGCATTGTGTTTGCCAAACTGAATATACAAGGAGGAGCTGAATTAGAGTTTGTATCTTTTCCCAGTCCATCGCTGCCCTGTCTGAACTCGAAATCCAAGCAACTACATGAAAGAAGTCCCAACAAATTTAATTAACTCTGACCATTTCCTCACTGACAGTTTGTGGAAAAGCTGCCTCTTAGGCTGCAGTGGGAAAAGTCTTCCTCTAATCAGATTGTTACTGATGGATGTTTGGGTGAATGGCCTTTCCCTTTCTTTGTGGGACTGCCCTCGTCTCATGGCTCACAAGCAGAAGGGACGGAGAGCTGGACTGGCAAAGCAACAGCATTCCTCTGAGTGCTTTTAATGAGATGGAGCTGGACCAAACCCCCGGTTAATAACTACTAAGTATTTTTCCATTGTGGGTCTCCAAACACTTGTCAAAGGTATGTTGCCCCATTCTGCAGCAGGCTGAACAAGGCATAGCGTGGCAGCGTGACCTCGCGTCTGAGGAAAAGCAAACTTTTCCGAAGATTTCCAATTCTGCCCCACCCCCTGTCAAAAAATTATGTCAATCAAGTCTCTCTCTCTCTCTGCCGTCAGAAATACCCATGCAGGTGCTAAAGTGAGTCAGTTCAGCTACCCATCACCATGGGGTGGTGGCATATAGCAGCCAGTGGGGTCGTGGCTGAATACTAGAGAAGATTTGCAGCCTCTGAAAACCTTTATTGTACCATTTTTTTTTACTATTTATTGCTTGCAGCTCTGGCATCAGCTCATGCAGAGCTACAAGAACCACAACCACCTTTGCTTACACAGTAAATAGCCCTTGTGCTGACCCCTTCCCTAAAATCTTCAAAGAGTTTGGAGCTCAGCCTTCTTCAAGCCTTATTTAGCTCTCAGCCCCACAGATTTCCATGCAATCCCTGTTTCTCTTGGAGCTGTCAGTCTGCAAAGCTCAAGATGGGTAAACACGCATCCTTCTGAGTGCTGTCTGACCACGCCAATTGGCCTATGCTGTTATATTATACCTCTCAGGCTGGGTTTTGTCTGTCTGTCTGTGATACTATGGGTAGCATTTCCTTAAAAGTACAGCAGCTATCTGGGTAGAAATGGGATAAGGGGAGGGATGGAGACTGGAAGTTGACCTTGTTTCCCTCCTTCTGCTAAAGGTCCCTGCTCAGAACTGGGAGAGGGGGACTTGCTCTGAAATAGTTTCTCATTGTTGCGTGACACAACCAATTCCATCATTCTTGGGCCAAATAGGAAACAGATGGTCCCTGTGCTGAAAGCAGGTCCTGCAGCCTCTTCCCTCACTCGCTCGCTGCTTGAGATCACACTTGTTCATTTAGCATAGGCAGCTCAGTGCTACGTCTGCCCCAGGAGGATGTCTTTGACCATCCTGTATTTTGTTCCACCCAACTTTTTGCTTGGTGTCAGCCTTAAACCTCACCCTCCACTTGCTGAATTTAACGGGGTTCACTTCCTTGACCCAGGGGACTTTTGGATCTGGCTCAGCAATTCAGGTAATGGGATACAAAAGAAAAGGCAGGTCAGGCAACTGAGCTTTGTCGCAACTGCTCTCCAGAAGTGTTATGTATTGGTGTGTGCAGATAGGATCTCTGCAAGCAGACCCAGAAACAGAGAGCAAGAGAGCTATGCACTCGGTTTGGAAAGATGAAAAGGACATTAATAAGCGTGAGCGAGTGTTATTTAGTAAACACAGCTTCAGCTTTTCTCATCTCCCTGTCCTGAATTAGAACATCTGATATGGCAACCTGGCTCCTCTGTCATCCCCCCTGTCTCCCTCACCCTGTCGTGCCTGCTAGTGTTACTCTGCTGCTGGGGATGGCAGCAGCATGTGTTTAGTTTTGCAGCCTTTCCATGTTTAAAGTTCCCTGGGTGATTTATCATCATATTTATAAATGAAGGGTTAAACTCACTCTCCTTCAGTTTAAATTGTATGATTCTCCTTCTGGCAAGCTCTCATTCAACTCTGGCTCAAACTGGCCAAATATGGTGTTTTTGTGCATGTCGAGGACCTTGCCCTATATGTGGTAGAGCTTGTTCTGTGTGCCTCATGCTCAGCCTGGGGAGGGTGGATTTGCTGACAGTGGGAACGGAGGGAGAAAGGGAAAGAAAGGGAATGAATCCAGCTGCTGAAAGGGAAAAGCTGGTGCCCATCTGGCCCTCAGGCTATGGGAAGGGAGCTAATAGCCGGAAGAGAAAGATCCCACCATGAAGCAGAAACGGGGCTGTTCCCAGGGCAGGGAAGATCCCGTATTTGCTAGCATCAGATCTCTGGTCTCACTTGATTTCTGGGGATTGATGTCTCCTAGAAGCCTCTAGGTCTGAGGGTGGCCGGACAGAGTGTGTGAAACACCCAGCTGCTGGGAAATTGCAGTTGGAAATAGTCAAACCCAGTCGAAAGTTGGATTATTCCTTCCCCTCCAATGCCATGGAAATAAAAGGTGCTTTGGAGACACAAAACACGTAGTTCTATGCGTGTCATTAAATGACACCTGCTTTCTTATGGTTTCATATCTTGCAGTGGCCTGCAGGGCTGGATAAGTGCTTTGCCCTGGTTGAGATGCTTATTATAGCTTTTTCCCATGCGGACACTTGGCTGCCTTAATGAGCACTCATGTTCCAGCACCTCCCTTGGCTCTGACACTTGTTTGACTTTCTCCTCTCTTTGCTGCCTAATTTCCTGAAAATTGAGGTGAGCTTTCCCTTCTGTCAAATTTTGGTTGAAATTAGCCAACAGGTTGAAAAACATTAGGAGGACAGAGGAAATCAGAGCTGACAAACGCACAAATAGGCTCTGAGAGTGATCCTTATTTCCTCTAATGTGAACCTAGCACTCTCCACCACACAACCTTTGATTTAGGTCTTGTTCCCTGCTAACTCACAATTGCTTCAGCATCGAAACACTGCAAAGAGGGCTGGATGGCTTCTTTGCAAAAAGACAGTGTTGCCTGCCTCTCATTTTTTTCCTGAAGTGAAAGAATTTCAGATTTACACCAAATCATATCTTCCTCATGGCAGAACCAGCCTGACTGGGGACAGACGATAGCTAATTGCCTGGTGTCTGCACCGGTCAGCCGTGGCGTGCTTGCCCATGTCTAATGAAAACTGTAATAGCCAGCAGCTCCTACTTTGTCCAGTGTTTTGAATGTTCATGTGCTGAATTACAGCCTTTGTCTTGAAGGAGAAAGGTGTGAACTTACTTTGCACAGTAGCAAGAGAGATTAACCCCTACTACTAACTTCTGCATCTCTGAAGTTGGCCATGAGAATCAGATGTCCCTTCTGGCCAGAAGAAAAACTTGGATGTCCAGTCCCAGGCATAGCCAGGGGTTGTCTTTCAAGTCATGTAAGGAATCGCAGACTAGGGATGTGTGTAGGCTAATGCAATGTTGGTTGTTGGGCTGGTGTTGCTGATGTGCTGTTGAGCCATTTACTGCCTGTCTGATACGTCCAGTTAGCCTAGACGTGGTCCTTCATCTCCAAGGCCCTGCTGTGGATGTGTGATGGGTATTGCCACGAGTTGTGATCTGAGATCCACCCACCATGCTGTTTTCAGTGCTGTATGTGCACATTGGTGGACCCCATGCTCCCCAGCAAGCCTAAAGCCAAAATCAGGTCCTCTGAGAGTGAGGGACCTAGATGTCTCATTTGGTTTGGGACAAACAATAGCCTGTGGGTGCCCAAGCAATGATTTAGTTCAACAGGTCATACTAGGCCATGAGGGATCACTGCCAGGTAGAAGGGGGAGAGCACAACTCTCCGAACTGCATTCCTCTTCTTCATGGAGCAAAGTGACCCAGGTGGGAGGGAGGCCACTCGGCTTGGCCCAGATGCCCACTCTCTGCGTCTAGGCTTGAACCTGCTGCTTAAAACCAGGTGATGAATCGCCAGTCCTGGACACCCCAGAGACAATCTATTTAAAACTTGGAAAGATCTGCATGGTCTTCCCCCAGCCCTGTCCTGAGCATGCATGGAAAGTATGGAATGAAGCTCCCACAGATACACAGAGCAGGAAATTCATGTGCTGGAAGACTTCTTATGAGCTTATACCTCCTCTGTGCCCACTTGCAGCAGTAATGCCTCAACCTTTGAAAGAAGGAGCCCAGATGTACAGGTACAGGCAAACAAAGAAGTGGGATTGTACATACATTTCCTCTCCAGACCTGCAGATGTGCACCCAGCAGCGGTGGGCACCCAGAGGTCCTTCAGCACATCTCTGATGTGGCTTGCTAGTACTGGTCACCTTAAAGTGCTAATAAAAGGGTTTACGCCTCCGCTTGCTTTTTTATACCACACTGTGTGGTCCCTCCTGAGACGTTTAGATGTCTGCAATGCCTTATTGATACCATCGCATTTTTCACGTCCCTCTTTTCTGCATTGCCAGATCTTGGCCTTGGAGTGACAGAAATATTAAGTGTCTTGGTGAATGCTCTATAAATCATGCTGTTAGCACTTAAAAGACCAAAATCTCATAGCCTGTCAGGGCTAGTACCAAGTGCCATCTGTCACGAGGGAGCATGGAGTGACATCTCTGTAGTAAATGCTCTGTGTTTCTAGTTCTGATACTTTAAGAGAAATTAAAGCATGAGTTCCTGTATGTATCCCTCTTTGTCCTTTGCAGACCAGCATAACGTGAGGGGAAAGCACATATGATTTTTGGAAAATTATTTCCAATAGGGTTTAACACTTTTTTAAAAATCTAAATCTGGAAAGAAACATGTGGATTTGGAGTTTTATAGGTCCAGCCAGTAAAGATGGATTTGTGCCTGCCTTCTTTGGAGGTTGTAACAGTACAAGAGAAATGCATTTGATTTTATTGGGATTACAGGAATCCATCTAGCATTTCACGGGTGCATGGGACGAAGTGCTAGAAATGTCAGTTTGGAATAACAGCTATCGTGGCTGTGTAGAAGGAGAACCACGCAGTGAAAATTACCATATAGGCACATATGGGAACTTTACAGCAAGTGCAAACAACATCACAGGAGATAAAACTGAGCAACATCTGGCCTGATCTGGCCTCCATTTAGAAAATGAAGGGTTTAATGGCAAATTTAGCAATATATGAGAACTTTTCCCTCTTTCTCTCTTCAGCTGCCTGCTTGCTCTGTCCCTTGGCAAGAAGCCCGAGAAGGACAGTGGGGGAAGAGCAGCAACAGAGGTTCGCTGTTGAAGAATACCTGGGGTTCTGCGTGGCCCAGGGCTTCAGGACAGAAGCAGCAATTCCCACAGCCCAGAGAGCGTAGGAAACGGAGGAGACACAGATGCAGGAAGGGCTGAAGGGGCAGTGCAGCGGGGAGGGGGGTCAGGTATGCCATGAGCGGCAGACCAGCCTGCCATGGATTCAGTTCTGCAGCTCAGCACTCACTTCGAGTTGTGCTGCTTTCTTGGCTACAGGGAGAAAATCAGGCACAAAGCCATGCCTGGGCTTGGCCCAGGGAATACAGTGAGATGGGAGACCTGGTCAGGGAGCAGACATATTTTTGAGGCATCCCGGGGTTAATATCCAGATCTTAACCATTTGGGAGACTGGTTTCTGTGGTTTCCTTTGTTAGGCACGGTGCTCCCAGTGCTTTTAGGGATTTGCAAGTTTTGGATTTTCCAGGTTAACCTAGAAAAACTTGGAGCTGTTGCTCAAAGCACAGGTGTTGCTATGAAAGCAGGGGGCATTTCTGAAGGACTCTGGTTAAGGACCTTGGAAAGGATCTGTTTCTCCTTAGACTGACCCCGTAAGAGGATTCAGAAATGAATCCTTTTCAGAGAAAGAAAACAGCATCTTTCCTAGAGCCGAGCTCATATCCTACTGCATGGCCAAACAGAGGTAAAACATCCCCAGTCGCAGCTGACCCCATGCCAGGCAGTGCACTGTCTCCTCTCCTGGCTTCCAGAAACTGTCTGAACGCATTTCCCCCAAATTTCATTATGCCTGTGAATACACAGGTACGAACAAGACATCACCCCACTCCTTGCAAGAGCTGGCATGGTACTTTTCAATGGGGGAAAGTCAGTACCTTCACAGACTTCTCATCACCCCTCATCTCCTCAGGACACAACCAAATATCACAGCACTGCTCCAAAACCTGAGACCAGAGAAGCTGACAGTGGGGGAAGCCCCTCGCAGCCCCTTGCAGCTGCCAGTGCAGCCTTACTTTCCAGGTCAGGCACCTCCAGATGAATTTCCACACCTGCCACATGGGCAGAGCCAGGGGCTTCCCGAACTGCTCATCCACATGTCTGGCGCAGGACCCTCTCCACCAGCATCCCTGCCAGGGCTCCCTGCTGCAGTAGCCACGTTTTCCACTCCAGACTTGGAGTCTGGTCTCTGGCAACTCCCTCCCGGCACCCCGCTGTTACCCCTCCAGTCCCATGCCCCCCCTTTCTCTCTGACCAATATCCCAAACCACTCACTGCAACAGTCACTGCAGTGATTTCCTCCACGATGGACTGACTTACCTTTGGCCCGATCTCCTTTCTATGTTAGAGGAGCTGCCGGTAAGAAAATTTCCTCATGGACCTGAATGCTATCACTCCAGGAAAGAGACATCTATTCCTACAACCAGAACAACTGGAGTGACTACAGAATATGAAGAAATGCCTAATCTCTCTCTCGTGCGCTCTCTCTCTCTCTCTACCCCCCTCTCTTCTAAATATAGGCTTGCAACTAATGGGAAAAAATACACAGTACCAAAAAAAAAAAAAATTTCCACTTGTCTTTAGTGTTCAGAATTTCTCCCTGAACATCTGGCTCCTTGCCCTAAATCTCTCTGAAATTTATGAAGTGCTGGAAACGCTAAAGAGGGCTTCAGCCTTCCTCACGGTGCTAATGCCTGAACAACTCTAGTAAACTAAAACTGATGTTGCTGACCCCCTCTTGTCCCCTCCCCGGGTCAATTTTCCTGTGTCTCTGTGGGAACAAAATCTCCTTGCTGAGAACTTGCCAGCTGAAGGCCACCACAATGCTACCATGTGACACAAGAAGAAAAATACCTCTCTTTTCATCTTCCTGATATGAACTGGGATTAGACAGAAGCATCCCTGGCAGTTGCAGGAGGGTGCTGGACCAAATGCCAAAAGGCCCATGACGTGCTTTGAACCAACCCAGCTGTCCAGACTTTGAGAAGAAACCTGGCACAGGGAGACAAAAGGTGACCCTGCACGCTTTGGTGACACTGGCTGCAGTCATTTGGGAGTGGGGTTAATAAGATCTATCCAAGGACTGGGCTGAAGTGGCTGAGTGTCACTGAGTCAAAGGTGGAAACAGAGAATCTGAGGTTCCACCAAATAGCCCCCCCAACATGTTCCTCCATCCTCACACAGCACTTCCCTGGTAGAGTGATTGTAGGTATCAGGCCCATCTCAGAGTGAGGATTTACTTGTCCCTTCACCTTTGACTGTATGAGAAGAGATTGAGATTGGGCAAAGCTTAATGAACCGTTGCGTTGTTGGGCTGGGTTCAAAGCACATGGCCAGATCAGCTTTCAAGATCTCTGCTGACCAATGATGTAAAGACCCAAATCCCCCAAAGTCCCACCTCATGATGTGACACTTCCTGATCTAAATTGGTACCAAAAAAGCCATCTTTTGTGGGGCTTGCACAGATGTTCTCTCCAGGAGGGTTTACAGTAGCCTTAGAGGTCCCTTCTGGGAAAAAAGGCAAAAAAAAAATGAAGTGAGGAGTTGTTTTGAAGGACAGGGAGGACGGATGCTGGATTTTAGTATCAGCCCTGGACTGCTCTACTCCCTCACCCTTTAGATAAATACAACACTGGTGCCAATGCAATAAACATGCAGGATATGGCCCGTCTCAACACGACAGGATCAACTGAGAGGCATTGAAATCCAGTTCAAGAGGCCAAATCCATAAATAGAGGAGAGGTAAACTCCACACATGCATGTCTCACTGGAGCACAAACAGTAGCTATGGTTATTAGAGAAGATTGACCTCATTTTCTGGAATTAGTTTTTCACCCTTGGATCTTTCCCAGGAAGATTGAGCTGATCTTTTTTGTCTGGTTATTTTATTGATTTTCTATTTTGAGTTTCCTCACATCAAGGGGCAGATTCTTCTCCCAATTTCAGGAATGTCCTCCTTGATTTTATGTGCCCCCTGATCCGTTCATCCAGCCTTTCTCAACTGACCTCCAGCTCAGGCACGTGCCTGCGCTCTCATCTGCTTTTCACTTTCTTATGACTTGGAAGGCAAGTGTGATAGGAAGGCCTCCATGAGTACTGTCTGGGTAATTATCTTGCCTTCACTTCCTTCCATCTTGGGAGCTGAACAGGAGGAGAGCAAAAGAGAAGAAACCAACCTATAGTCCATCATTGGGCAGGGTGGATGAACTTGGACCTTGTCTTTCTTATTGTCTATGTTGGCAAATGCTTAAATTTCCCCCAGCCTGTCAACAAAACTTTTGTACTTAGAGAATAGCCCTATGGAGTTACAAATGCAAGACTGAAAGAAAGAGGAGACCTTTCTCCCGGATGAGATATTTGTACCTATGCTCTATTCACCTGCTCAGGGACTGCCTGGCCCTTTCTGTGCAAGGACTGGCTTGGTTTTGTGCTCTGCATGATGCATGAGAGCTTTGTTCCCATCGCTGTGCACAGGATAATAAGTGCCCTGCACTCCCCCACTATCCCGGCCTCTCCCTCCTTGCTGGATTCAGAGCAAGACTCGGAGTGGCAACAGCTGCAAAGTTTCAAGTTATGCCTGAGATAGTGCAGAGCATGCCATATTGGGAAGCAGATGCTGCTGTTAAGGTGGAGAAGGCACATCCGGGCTCAGGGCCATGCTTTGTCCCAGACGCGGTTCCCACACTCGACTTCAGGAGGAGTTGCAACCGTAGCTGATGAATGAAAAGCTTCTATCATGTCTTGATTTTCAGTCATTTATCACCCTCCCAGAGGGAGGGAGAAAGGAAGGAAAAAAAAAAAGCGAAGCTTTAGTAAGTGGAAAAATTTCAAGCTTATTCACTGAATATGCAATGATATTAGATATTGCAGGGAATGTCTGAAGATTGTAGGTGGAAGAAGGTACTGACTCAGCTGAAATTAGCACATAGGAGAAGGGATAATAGTTATGGCAGGCAAAGGTGCTACTGGTCCAGAATAATTCCTAGCAATTCCTTAACTGTGCCGTGTAAAATTGGGATGGGACAGTGCTTTGTTTAAAAGTCTTCTGTGGCACAGAGCAGTAAAGCAGGAGGCTAGATGGCTCTGAAGGAGGTTGTCAGAAGTCTGATACCACACACCACCCTCGGGAGATGTCTTCTCAGTTTTTCTCAGGATAATGGTATACTTTTCCAGTCCTATTCAAAAATCATAGAACCATAGAATCATAGAATCATAGAATCATAGAATAGTTTGGCTTGGCTTTGGCCTTTAAAGGTCACCTAGTCCAACTCCCCTGCAATGAGCAGGCACATCTTCAACTAGATCAGGTTGCTCAGAGCCCTGTTCAACCTGACTTTGAAAGTTTCTAGGGATGAAGCATCTACCACCTCTTTGAGCAACCTGTTCCAGTGTTTCACCACCTTCATTGTAAAAAAGTTTCTTCCTTATATCTATTCTAAATCTACTCTTCTTTAGTTTAAAACAATTACCCCTTGTCTTATTGCTACAGGCCCTACTAAAAACTCTGTCCCCATCTTTCTTATAAGCCCCCTTTAAGTACTGCAAGGCTGCTACAAGGTCTCCCCAGGGCCTTCTTTTCTCCAGGCTAAACAACCCCAAGTCTCTCAGCTTTTCTTCATAGGAGAGGTGTTCCATCTGTCTGATCATTTTTGTGGCCCTAAGAAGGGGAATTGAGTATCCTTTCATCCCCTTCTGCAGGGATGAACAGATTGAGATTGGGCACAGCATAACAAACCATTGCACTGCTGACATGGGCTCAAGGCACATGGCTGAATCAGCTTTCAACGTGTCTCTGTTGACCAGCTCTGTAAGGACTTAAACTAGAATCCAGTGTCTGAACATGCCTGCTTTTTTTTTTAGGAAATTTCATTTAGGCTCTGTTATACTGAACAACTCCTCACAAAGGAATTATCTTCTTCAGTGGTGAAGGAGAGTTTCTACCCAAGAAGGTTCTGGACCCAGACCCGAAGGAATTAGAGCTCCGAAGACTGAGGATCCTTTACCCTGACTATGTGGAGGACACCAAAGAGTGAGATCCTCACTACATGGAGGACACTGAAGGGTGGGATCTTCACTGAGCTGTCTGGGAAACCTCTTTTTGTCAGCAGCTTCAGAGAAAGTGAACTCTCATGGCCATAGAACACCTCCATTGAACATTATCCCACTTTGCCTCCAGCTCAAAAGTTCCTGAGACATTTTACCACTGTCTTGCTCCTGCACCAGGAAGAAGGAGAACCAGGAGGAGAAATGGGAGCAGGTAATGTCCACAGTCACAACACACACACACAAACACAAGCCTGTCTCCAGAAGACTACTTGCAGGGGAGGTTGTCCAGCAGATGTAGCTGGAGGGTTGATGGAGAGGCAACAGTAGATGGGCTCTGCTCCCTGCCATGTGAGTAAACCTTTTGCCATGGAGGAGTCTACATTCATTTTACCCTCCCCAACTCTCTTCCTTCTAGAAAAATCCACCCTAGAAGATTCCCAGGCCTTAATAAGTGCTGGAAAACACTCATATATGCTCCAACGATAAGACTGACATGAGCCCTAGATTCTTTATTCTCTACAGTCTCTAGGGCTATTGTGGGATGCTGCGAATCAGATGCAGAATTGACCCAGAGAATTGGGTTGGTTCTCACAGATGGACCAAGGGCGGAGAAGCCGCTGAGCTGGACCCCTTCCAGGAGTCACCTTTCACAGAGGATAACTGCCAGGAAAGCACCACATGGCATTTGGTTTAGAAGGAAATGTGTGGACACTGAGACTCTCCCCAGATGTATAGGAATTTCTCTCCTTGCAAAGGAACTCGTGGTTCATTCGCATCACACTTCCTTGTCGTTAATGAGTGGGACGTATGTTGCCTTCCCCTGGAAGGAAAGCCTTGGACAGCAGTGTGGGAACGTTGTCGAAGGACGAGGAATAAAACACTGCCTTCTGTCCCAGCCCTGCTGAAGACTGTAGTGGAGCAGAGCAGGGACCTGACAGGTGCTGCCTGATGGGTGAAATCACCTGCCCTAACTTTTACAACCCTCTGCCAACAGTGAGGAGAGGGGAGAGCAGCTGATACTTGGTGCGAACAACTTGTAGGTATTCTGATTTTGTGAAGCTGAGAATGGCCGGGGAAAACCCCTGGCTCCTTGCCCTACGTCTTCCTTATGTCCTGCTCGTGCTGTGGATGGCAATCTCCTTGCCAGTGAGACACAAGGGTGGGAGGCCTTGTGGACAAGCATGTGAAGGAGCTCAAGGGCTGGATTTGACCCTGCAGAACTCAAGCTGGGTCAAAATTGGCCCCTGGAGGGATGCCAGCATTCAGGTGGGTGCAGCAACCCTATGTCAGAGACAGAGGCTTGGGAGGCCGCAACAGGGTCTGCAGGAAAAAGGGAGTTTACAGGGGATGAGGGCTGGGGGTTGCTCCTTTTCCCTCACTCAGTCCTGCTCCAACGCCAGCGCAGGAAGAGATTTCAGCTGCTGGGTCATTCTCTGCTGTTCTCAGGGTGATCCAGGAGTGCCATGCTGGGATGTCTGGGAGATCAGAGACTCCCTTGGGACCTGAACCCTGAAACATTCATGATGGCTATGCCTAAGGTGGTAGCTGGAGGGGCTGTGTAGAGAAAGATCAGAGCCCTCTGCACGGCGCCCTAGGCAGAATCTGCATCCCTCTCCTGCAGTGTTGGGGCAGAAACACCAAAGAGGCAAAGAAACATGAGCTGCACCTGCCTGGAGAAGGAGGGCTTGGACCACTGCCCCTGGTCGTGTTCAGCACCCCCAGGGCTGATATTGCCTGACTCTCAGCATGGACAGCTGTACCATCCCAGGGTGGGATGGGACAGCAGCAAAGGCTGTGGTGAGCCATAGAACATGGTCCAGCGGCCTCTGTAATGGCATCTCAGCAGGATCCAGAGGCAGCTGCACCTACCTGACATTAGATTCTCAGCAGAGAGCAGTTGGCGTCCCCTGCCAACTGCTTGAGATCGCAGGTGCTTCCCAGCACCCACTGGGTTGTCTCTTATTGTCCTCAGAGGACTGCAAAGGGCCACCAGTAGTAGGCATGGTGGTATTTAGTAGGTATGGTGGTGTTGGGCTGATGGTTGGACTTTATGATTTTAGAGGTCTTTTCCAAATTATGATTCTATGATTCTATGATTCTATGGTTAGCGTGTGGCCCTGCCTCTGAACAGGCTCCCCATCTGCATGTTTATACAAGGAGGGAGATCAGACAGCCACTGTATGAGGGCCTCTGCTGATGGGATCCAGCCGCGATTTGTCGGTTTGATGAGGAACAGGCAAAGACAAGTGGTTCCCAAATAACAGTCCTGGCTCCTGTTGGGTGAGTCAGGCACAGGGGAGAAAGTGTGTAGGAGCCAGTTTCCTGCCTGCTGCATATTTAAGAATTGACTTTTCCAAGCATTGCCTTCCCCTCCATTTTCCTCCCCAGGCCATGGCACTTTTGCTGATGGAACTGGTGAGCTGAAAGAAAAATGAAGATGTCTGCAGGGCACGAAGAGCAAACTGCTCCTCTGGGTGACCCTGAAGTCTCTCCTGGGTGACTGGTTTGGAGTACATTGGTCCTGGTTTTCTCCAGTTCTTGCATGACAAAGGGTGTGAAGTTGGATGTGCCCTGTCCTGGTATAAATGTACCCTGTGGGGGTGAGTCAGGATCCCTCTCTCCATCCTAGTCTGCCCAGTTCACCACAGCTCTCACAACAGCGAGGTTTCTGACAAGGTTCCTCAGTCAAGGCACCAACAAAATGAGCTGCAGCGTCCCTTTGGCCACCCAAGAAGGCATGTTGTGACTCGGTTGCCCCTTGTGCTCCAACTCGCGCTGGGATGTCTTGCAGGGTCCTGCTCTGACCTTCTTGGCCCCCCAACCCAGCTCTGGCCAGCAGCCACCTCTTGTCCTTTTCTTGATATTTTTTTCAACGTTTCAGGAGCTAATTGCCAAGAGCACAATGTCCAGTGTCACAACCTCACTGCGGAGCTCTCCCCATTCCCAGCAAAGTATTTCCTGCCGGATTTGTTTGTCACTGGGCACATGGGGACACTGGTGCTTGAAGGGAAAGCTACACAGGCAGCCAAGGCTTTGGCATCACTTGGGCACACGTGACCCAGGGAGGTCGGAGCTGGGTGGAGTGGCCCTTCCCCAGCTCTGGCTCAAGGGCTGCAAAGCAGGTGTTGGCAGTTTGGTTGGCACGGATGCACTGAGATGTGGCTCAAGGATGGTCGAGAGAGCCCCCAGGCAGCTCTCAGTGCTCTGCTCTTGCGTTTGGGGAGGTGGGAAGCACAGCATGGCAGGGCTGAGCTGGAAAACCTTGAACACAAGATGATCTGTGCCCTGTGAGGCTGCAGAGGACAGAAGAGTTCACAAACACGTGGCGAAGAAGTGGTGGGCACCTTAGGGGACCAGTCTGGTAATTCCACCTGCTCTGATTTAGCAGTGAGCACAAACCTGGAAAGGGGCAGCGGGGTGTTCCCAGGGCCATCTGTTCAGTGGCCGGGGTCCTGCGCAATACGAGCAGCCTAGCCCAGGAGGAAGGACACCTGCAACTCTGAAAATCCGGTCTTCGGACCCACGATCCTCAAATGGCTTTAGAGAAAGACATCCTCTCCCTGCTCTCTCTCTGCAAACATGCTAATCCTCCTCTCTCATCCCCTTTGTTTGCCTGGTTTGTAAAGATTGAGAACAGCTCAGGACAGGGCTGTCTTTTGTTGGACATGCATAGAGCTCAGCGATGTTCTGATCCGGAGCAGGGCAGCATAAGTCTGATGGATTATCGTAGGAAATGCCACAGTGATGAAAAACCTTATAGGAACAGGAAGAAAAGAAAGGGCCCCATTTGGGGAGAAAAATACCCCACAGCCACCCTGCTGCTGCTGTCTGGTTACAAGTGATTCCTAAAATTGCTGTCTCTGGAAGAGGCTGGTAGATTTGCTGATTTTTTTTTTTTTCCTGTTGTTTTAGAGGGGGTGTTTCCTTTGTGCTTTCAGCTGTTTGGAATTACATCTCCTGTCCCTGCAGGCAATCCCGTGGTGAGTTCTGTGTGAGAGGCCTCGTCAGGGACAAGAAAAACACTTTCTGGGGACGTGCCTCAGTTTCCCTATTGTTGCAACAACCCCTCTAAGCACAAGGTGCAGAAATGGCCTGGGAAGTTTTCAGGAATAGAAGGAGGGATATGTGAGATTTAAAGGGGTTTCTTACTGGAAATTGCAATACAAGAATAATTGGTTTCCTCTTGAAGACAAATGGGTGGGCAGCAGAATCCAGCAGGCACTGTTTGTGGTGGTGGTGGGTTCTGCTAGGGGATTGCGGACCCTTTTGTCTCTCACACGGGGCAGAAAGAACTTGCTGTGGACCTGAGTCAGGTGGAAACACGACGGTTCACAAAACCTGGGGGATATTTTCTCTGCCTGGGATGAGGTTATACACAGGAACAGATTGTCCCTGCTCATTGTCAAGGAGGTTTTGAACTCATAGAATTATAGAATTGTAGAATTGCAGAATTATAGAATTATAGAATGGTTTGGGTTGGAAGGGACCTTTAAAGATCATCTAGTCCACCCCCCATGCAGTGAGCAGGGACATCTTCAACTAGACCATGTTGCTCAAAGCCCTGTCCAACCTGGCCTTGAATGTTTCCATGGATGGGGCCTCCACTACCTCTCTGGGCAACCCATTCCAGTGTTTCACCACCCTCACGGTAAAAATTTTCCATTTTATATCTATTCTAAATCTACCCTCCCTTAGTTTAAAGCCATTACTCCTTGTTCTGTCACAACAGGCCTTGCTAAAAAGATTTTCCCCATCTTTCCTATAAGCCCCCTTAAAGTACTGGATGGCCGCGATACGGTCTCCCCAGAGCCTTCTCTTCTCCAGGCTGAACAGCCCCAACTCTCTGAGCCTTTCTTTGTAGGAGAGATGCTCCATCTGTCTGGACCATTTTGTGACCCTCATCTGGACCCGCTCCAACAGCTCCATGTCCTTCTTGTGCTGAATGCTCCAGAGCTGGACGCAGGACTCTTGGTGAGGTCTCACCAGAGCAGACTGGCAGAATGTCGTTGAGGTGTGGACAATGGATGGATGGTGGAGGAAAAACCAAGGCCCTACTCCAGTTGCGTTTATGGCCTCAATGCAAATTTCTAATCAGGAGCAAAATCTCAACCTGTCACTGCTGATTCATTCCTTTCCATAACTTCATCTTGTTACCCATAGCTTCAGTCTCTGTTACGTTAGGAGGTGCTGCAAGGTGCTATTTGACATGCCCTTTGTGTTGTCTGGAGGGATTTTTTTTCTACAAAAGCACTGTTAGATGTAATAATGTTAAATGGACTAATAAAAGGGGCATGTAGTTCTGCCTTGGAAAATGTCCAAACCAAAGCAGTGGGACTGACCTGTGGTCCAGCAAATGTGACCCACCAGGACGGACCAGCACAACTGCCCTTGTTTAGTCTAGAGAAGAGATGACTGAAAGCAGACCTGATAACAGGTCCAGAGATGTCTGCAGCAGCTTGCCTGGGAATGGTGCAAGACAGGTTCATCGCTCAGGGCTTAGTTCATTAATACAAGCCTGTACTAAATGACTCCCCCAGTTTGTGGTCGTGCCAGCATAGAGATCTCCTTTGGGTAAGAGGAATCCTATTGCTTGTGTCTTTTAGGGCAGGGGTGTGTGCGATCAGCATCCCTGACCTCTGTAATATAGGGCCAGAGCCACAGCAGCAGCTAGGGCAGCCAGAGGATCCCCCCATGGTGCTGGAGCCACCGGTTAATCCCACGGCTGTAACACAGCCTAAGTGGCACCTTCTTTTGGGCAAATTCTGCAGGCTTCTTTAAAGCAAAAAATCCTGTGGTTGCTAAACTGGGCTCTGCTTCTTTGGGTGTCTTTCCATTTTCCAAGAAAAATAAACCGCAGGCTCTGTATTTTTAGATATGCCATCTGATCACAGCTAGTTGTATATCAGTCCCAATACTGTGAGTCAAGATGCTGAGCTCTACTGCATATCTCCCTTGGGCAAGAACTAGTGGTTTCAGCTATCCTAAGTGTATTAATAAATCAGTGTTTTTAAAATAATCATGCACTTTCCTAGGTAAGACCCTCAAGAGAAATCATACATTGGGATTTATTACTGCTAGTGTCTTCATAGCTCTGATTCTCTGGGTGAACTTAATACTGTCGTGAGTGGGAGATGAACAGCCCTGGTATGAGACAGACCTAATCTAGGCAGGGGCCAGAGGCAACACGACTCCTCTTCCTTTCCATCTCCTGCCAGTGACTCTGATTCTTGACCTCTGCCCCTTGCTATTTCAGTCCTGGGTATCCTCTGAGGGGGCTGCTGGTCGGAATGAACTTTATGGTGGCTTCACACAACAGTGGGATGTGACAACTGTCTCTCTTTGTGCTGCTGACCTGAATCTGCATTGCTGAGACACAGGTGGGAAATGCATATGCACTACTCCCAGCATCACCAACCCCCTTTTTGAGTGGTGGGAGAAGAGGTGGCTTGGGGACAGCGTGTTTCCCTGGGCTGTACCTTGTGCAACCCTGTCCTGTGCGACCCTGCTCCACAACTCAGCCCTGGACCCCTTCCAAAAGTATCTGCTCCACATGCCTTGCACAATAGTGCACAAATGTGGAGTTACTGGTGTATTATAAATCTCTGTCCCTCACTGACTTGCTCACAAGTCTGTGTCTCTAACACCAGTGCAGCCTGGAGACAATTTTGTGTGCATTTGATCAAAGCAGCAGGAAGCCTTGAGGCTGGTGTGTGAAAAATGGGCTGCCTTGTTCCTGAAAGTTTATTTGCTGAGCTACTTCATCAATCTAATGACAATCAATTTATCCACATAATTGGTAGCTGGAGACAGCATAACACAGCTTGGCAGCCTGGGTTTTTCTCAGAGATGTATTACTTGGCATATTCAACGAGGGCAAAAGGAGCCAGCATGGCTGCTGGGGTACTGCAGCTCTGCAAGTGCCAAAGAGGTGAAACCGGGATGACAACCCAGCTTTCCCTCTCCATCCTGCCAGAAGAGGACCCTCAGGGTGAAGATGAAATTGCACCCGGCTAAATGTCCCACTAATAAGCGTGTAATGCTTGGCCTCCCCGCTGAGATGGGTAATGACAGGTCAGGCTGTGCCAGTTATAGGGGAAGGCATGCTCTGCATGTTCAGTTTGCACTACATGTTGGCTGGCTCCTGGAGAGTGGGCAGACCAGCAAGATGGTGCTCATACACCCCACTGGGTAGAGAAACTGGTTGCACAAAAGTGGCTTTGTGTGGTGGAGGTCTGTGCCCACTGCCCTGCCACATAAACCATGGCTGTCCACCAGCAGTCTCCCATCCTCTGCACTTGAATGCTAGAAACCCCCTTCATGTCATACAAGAAGTTGTTCCGCCTGCTGAGCCTGCCTCAGTGTCCTCTCCTGTTGTGCCCAGGTACCCACTTACTACTTTCTTCTGGGTTCATCACTCTGAGATGATCCTGGTGGGTTATGAATGCCTGCCGTGGTCTCTGTGTGGGTCCACGTGCTCAGAGCTCAGTGCCATTTCACCTTGCTAATGCCTACCTGCAGCAGATAAACTACTCCAAGGTAGGTCTTTGCAGCTGTTTGTAGCTCTGGATGAAACAGAATCTCGTCAAACCTCCACAGCATTCCCAACCTCATGCATGAGACCAAAGCGTACTTGTGATAGCTTCACTATGGGGCCACTCCCCAGAGAGACCCAAATCCATCTCTTCAGGTGTCCCATAGAGAAGGCTGACAACCTCAGTGCATGCAAGGATGGGGAGCTGTCTACTGGACCACCACACCAGGAGTTATACACCATGTTTGTCAGCCTTCCGGGCATTTCCCAGAGCCTGATCTTTTTGGCAGGTACTTGTAGAGAAGGTGGCTGGAGCCGTGAAGATGAGGGAACATTTGACAGTAAATCTTTTCTCACCAGTGTGGAAGAAGTCATCCTTTCTGCTGTGTAATAATGGCTGTAGTGGTGCTTTTCAGGCTGTGATACATGAGATGCACATCTTTTATGGATTAGGCATAAGAGGTAATAAAGAATTCAGTTCCTCTGTGTCTATACACTAATGGCTTATCGATCCCAGTAAATATCACTCTGAGACTGAACAGCAGCATTCCTGGTTAGTGTCGTCCTGACAGGTAACATCATTTCTTTGGGTGTCACAGCCAGCTCAGCCGAGTCCCATCTCACCCCCACAGCTTTACTGATCCACTTTGCTCTGACCCTGGACTTCACTTTTCTATTCCCCTGATTCACCCTTCACCTCAGCATAACTACTTCTGTCTCTGGACTTTGTCACGCTTAGCTGGACCCTGCTGTGCCTCTCTAGGACTTACTGGATGGGAAGTGTTTCTCTGCTAAGCTGTCAATAGGATTTGCTCAGCTATCCGTTGTCAGTCATTCCAAGTGGGAGCAAAATCTACAGCTGAAAGCTACAAATTAAAACGCAAGTATGAAAACTGGAGGAGAGGTAAAAGGGAGAATAAGAAGGGTCCTTACACTATTTACAGCTGGTCTTGCTAAGAAGCAGCAGACGTTCCTCAGAAGGGGCTGTAGACTGCACTTTAGATGTCACAGGACGTTCACTAACACACATTTAGGTAATATACTATCTCACCTCCCCTTAAACCTAGCAACTGGGCATTTACAGAAACCGGCTATAACAGTCCGTGGTGTAAAGGGAAGTTCAAACAACTTGTGCTTTGTGTGTTTGTTGGAGTGTTACTCCCATGGGGGATTTTTGGCTCCTGCTTTACAAAGGGCTCTGGAATTAACATGTCTCCGTTTTTAGATGTCGGGACTCAAATCTCCTTAAAGGGTGAGGTTTCCCTGAATGTGCTGAACACCTATCTGCTAAACATCCCTGTTTACATGTCTCCAGCCCGTGAAAACGTGCACAGATAAAATCCCACAGCCCTTCTGACAAGTTGGAGTGCAGGACTCATTCTTCCCCCTAGAAAGGGGATGTAGGGGCAGGACAGCCCATGTCCCTGTGGGAACCACGTCATCCCCAGGGCACGATGCACGTAAGGGGTAGCAGAGCTGCGGCGGTGTTGTACGTGCGCGTGGAGGGATTTATTGCTCTGTTCAGCAGCCCCCCCCCATTCTGCTCACTCTCCCTCTGGGAGAACGTGCTGTGAGAGATGTCTCATGTACAATTCCTTCCTTGGCCTTTGCCTCCTTCTTCAAAACAGGGAAGGAAGACTTGTAGCGTGCTTTTGGCACCTTTGTGCTCTGTGGGGAGGGAACAAATGGCTCCCTGTCTGTATTTTATCTCCGTGCACCGGGGAGATGGGGAAGGAGGCTCAGCCAGAGTGAAGCAAAATGCGCTGAAATTGATTGATTAACATTCGAGTGTAGCTGCTCGATCGCATTGCTAAGTTGCCACGTGTCCTTGTAAGTAAGGAAGGGGGAGAAGGGTTTTTTCTTTCTAATTGTGGGTTGGCAGAGATTTCTGTGCACAAAGGAGATGATAGATAGAAAAGTTTCATAGTAAAGAGGTTTCCACCAAAGGCAGGCTTCTGCCCTCACTTATGCTGGTAGATGCTACAACATTCTGCCTCCTTTTTTCTGTGGCTACCCAGTTTTACCCTGCTCAGAGAGGGATTTACAGAGTGAGCTGAGATACAGCATTGCATCTAATCGTGGGCGACAGAGGCATTTGCCCCGGTGGTTTTTAATTGGGACTGTCATGCGCACGTAATAGGGATTAAACTTGTAAGCCCACTCTCTTTTCTTTCTGAATGGGGGAGTTTAGCTTTGCTGAAGGAGCTGCCATTTCAGGAAAAGGGCTGGCTTTTTGCTGAAGAAGAGAAATTGGCCCTGGCATGTGAGAAATGTTAGAAGAAAGGGCGCCTCATGTTACCAAAACACAGCTGAAACGAGTCCGAAGAGCCACTTTGCCAATTCATCACACTCTGCCACTGAGTGTAGCTTGTGTAAATGACAGGAGATTCTCTCTATACGATGGACTGTGGCCGGACATGTCTCAGCTTGCAGCAGCTTGACGATGGAGCTAGCGGGGCCATTCATCCCTCTCACCCACCCCAGCTCTAGCCTGGCCGCTCCCCCATCCATACAGCATCCAAAGTAAGGACATTTCCATACCGTTTCCCCGGGGAAAGTTTTCTGCTTCCTAATCCTATACTGTAAAGTTCATTTTGAGTCCTGTCAGACCACTTTTTCATGGCCTGAGTCTACAAGCCTTTTGTCTAGCTCTGCATGTCTATACAGGGACACTTGCAGGATGCGTATGAGTATATGTAGCTGGACTTGACAGAGGTAGTCTGTGTGTGGAGTTATACCAGAAATACTCAATTTTTCATGCAGAATCCCTCAGACAGCTCCACCCGCAGTGTGCCTTTTACATATATACATATATGTGTCCGCACACACATCCCTCACTGAGACAATGGACCAGCACAAATGCACTTTGGTATCCAAATGGACCAGTTCAGTATCCAGAAACACCCACATTTCCCTCCACGAGACGTTCTTTTCCTTTGAACCAGCCCTAAACTCCCTGACCCTGCTCTACCCCTGCAGCACCCGGCATAGGAGACACTCCTTTCCAGCGCTGTTGCCACCCCTGTGGAGCCAAACCACATCCAAACCCACGTGCTTTGCTCTCGACCTGGCTTGCGAGGACTCCCATCTCCATCCGCATGCCTCCAATCTCTCAGCCCAGCTGGGACTGGAGCACGCTGCCTTCCCAAGCTGCAGCTGGCGAATCTCCCTCCCTCTCCCCCCTTGTTCCCCGCCTGAAGCATGCTGCAGCCAGTACTTACACAGCCTGAATGAAAAAGCTCAGCTGCTGATCCCTGAGCCTGCTCCCAGATTCCTCGACTGAGCGACCGCGCGCTCACTCCCCAGCGCTCAGCCCGGTGCAGTGATGATACAGGAACCAGACCTCTTTGGTTTACTTTTACATTGACGTCAGTGTCTTTCCTAGCCTCCACGTCTCGTTTTGGTAAAAGGATGTCTTCAGGGTTGAGGGGAGGGGTTGGAAAGGGAAAGAAGTGAGGATGAGCTGAAGATGAGTTTTTGTTATGTGGGCCATCAGTGGTGGGAGATTTTAGGAGCTAATGCTGAGAGAAGGGGTCCTTATGGAGGCCACATTGACCCTGGTTGTAGATCATCACCTGGACATGGGTATGTTTGAGGCCTGACCCTCACAGAGAGTGGCTTTCCCTCCTGGACCAAAACCCCAACTGGGAGCACGAGCCTTGCCTTCCCCCACATTTGGTGGCTGTTTGTACCTGGGTGCTGGTTCAAGGGGAGAAGGAATGCTGAGGGACTGAGGGAAGTCTAGTGCCCCTACACAATGCCACGTGGACACAGAAGTCCAGTTGTGCTGCCTCTATGCCCAGGCCAGGGCCAGAGTCTGTCTCCAAGGGAACAGGGAGAAGCCAGTTTGACTTGCTTCTACCATCTCAAAGGATGGCCTTAAAGACATGGGCTCCATGGGCCATGCAGTTGTAGATAAGTGTGCACCTGAATATGCCTATGTATACAGATCAGCTTTTTACAGGCTTTCAGGTCACAGCATCTAGTATTCAGAACCAAAGACCTGAGTAACTCACCTCTCCCTAGAACCTTGTAAGGTTGGAGAGCACTTGTCTCCTGCGGAGAACCTGCTCCATCAGGTTAAGGCTCAGATTTTATCCTGGGATTTTTGCTGCGTGGTGTGCACATCCATCCCCCAGCCCTGTGCACCCACTGTGCCTTGGATGTGTGCATGTATGTGTTTTTGGGGCACGCACAGGTTTGGTGCTGGTGAGGATTTGGAGAATGCCAGCAGAAAGTGGAACCTGCCAGTATGATCGTTAACACTGAATTATTCACAGCAGATTAATCACACCTATGTTTAGGGCTTCTTTCTGGCTGGGAGCAAAGCCAGATTTCTTTGTGTGGCCAAACAACTCCCAGGAATTCCAACGTAAGTCTCTCATGTCCTAAATGCTGATAGTTTTGTATTAGGTTGGTGAGTACTCATTCACTTGCGTAGCGTGATGCAAACACTTGAGCACTCGGATGTTAGAGCCTCATGTAAGGGCGAATATGGAGCTCGCCCCAGTGCTGTTGCACAACAGCAATTAAACCTGTGCTCTCTCTGGGTCGTGGATCAGCTTTCTATGATGCATCTGTCCAGCTCTTGACACAAGTTGTCTGTCATCTGTTATTAGACCATCTGTATGATACCTTGATGCAAACCATTCATTGTAAGCTCTTAGGAGCAAGCACTGAGATTAGTCTGCATGAATCTAGGCACCACCACTCATAAACAGCCCCAGCCACCTGGTGATATTGATGTAACTGGGTTGGTTGGAAACTGTAGTAATAAAACCTTGCAGCGAGCAGGGATTATTGACGGGCAAGCGTCATCTGGTATCACCAGAATGACTGGGCTGTACTGGTTTATTTGAAAACCAGTAGTGAGAAAATAGTTTTTGACCCCAGTGAACCATCACTACAGAGAAAAAGAGACACAGGAAGGGAAAGCTCTTAGGTTGTTCAACACGTCCATAGCAGAGCCAAGTAATAAGTCCAGGTTCTTGGCCATTGGCTCACACACTCTCTGTCATAAATAATGCTAAAGTCTCAAAGATTCCCAGTGTCTTTGTCAGAACCAATACGTTCATGGCTGAAGAAAGACAGAGTCTTATAAAAACCAGAAAAAGAGGTCCTTGTAAATCACCATGTCTATACATAGAAATGTGTTAAACCTTCTAAGCTCCATTTTGGAGCACATAAATTTTTTTTCTTTTTCCGAGTTGAAAAATCCATCCAAAGGTCAGTCAGAAACAGGAATAAAACTGTCTTTGAAATCTCAAGCTGCTGTAATAGCATTTTTGGCAGTGAATGATAAACTTGAACAGTTGAGGTTTACATGGCAGATGAAGTGAACTTTTATTTGTCTATACATTAAATGACCCAGCGGTGGCCCTTTTTCATTTCTTCTCCCAACCTATCAGACTATTTATAGATTTTTACTACAAATGGACCTCCTGAATAGAAGGCAGACCAAGTAGTTCTGAAGAAACCACCACAGTGCCCATAAGTCATCAATCTTGGGCAGGAGACCCATTTTAGTGATAACCTCCCAGGTAGCAGGAATATTAACTCTTCATTTACCAGGCAGGGATTTTTACAGTCTTTTACAGCTTTTGGAGCATGTGAAGCATTGTTCAATGAGATCTTATGATCATGAAGGTGTTGGATTGAAAGGAGATTGTGGCATGTCCTGGCCTAGGGATCTCAGAGATGTCTGGGGAATAAGGTCTGCTAGCCATTACACAGACTACACCTGGCTGAAGGGACTTAACAGTCATGTATTCAGAGCTCTCAATTTGAAGGAAAAGCCTAGGCAGTCCGTGATGGCTGGATGGTGATAGCACCCAAGGATGGCAGAGATTTGGGGTGTCTTCTCTGTCACACCTCATAGACAGGAAGTTGTTGCTGGAGACCTGCTTTACAGTCCTTGCTCTGTTAACTCTGGAGGAGTATATTCAGGGTCTGTTTTTTTTGAAATATCCTAATGTTCCTTAGAGTGGGGACTACCATGGCATCCCTTCCATGACCCTGGCTATGTAGCTGCACTATAATGTGCCCTGTCTGTAGAGAGAGTCCTAGTGGAAACTCGAAGATCTTCTACAGAGGTGAATACGACGCCCTCATCCCTGGATATTTTAACTTGGTCACTGAGAGTCAGGTGACATGGATTTGAACCCCTCTGTGTGCTGGAGGGACTTTAACTGGGATATTTTCAGTGAGAAACAGAGTTCTTGCCCTATTTGAGTGAGCTTCTGAGCTATTGGATAAAAAAAATCTGGATAAGCATGTCTTCATATTTTGGTTGCTCTTATGTAGGGTTGGTTGTGCTGAGGTGCCTCCTGGGCTGAACTGCCAACAAGCTCAGCAAAGCTTAAGGCTGAGATGGGTCTGGTGAGAAGACCAGATCTGAAAACACAGCTACTTCTAGGCTTGAGCGCATATCTTCAGGCTCCCAGTGAAAAAGATTGGCAAAAAACCCCCCTCATGATACACTGGGGACTTCAGACTACAGTGTAGCTGGTGCAGGAGAAGTTTAGACCACAGTTTTAGACATCTGTGCTTGAGATGGGAGCTAGGGAGACTGTAGGCTCTCACATCCTCCATGAGGTTGGGGTCCCACAGGTCCTCTGCTGCGTGGCTGCAGCCTGAAGGATGTTTTCTTCTTCAAAGCTGAATGGCAGCTCTCCAGGCCCTGCAGGGTAGGCTTGGCTGCTCCTTGCCTTTAGAATGTCCTGGTGCATATTCACCTGCTCACGGCTGCGAGATGATCCTTTCCCCAGCTTCCCTCATGCACCAGTACAGGCTTGGGGTGGACCTGCTGGAGAGCAGCTCTGCAGAGAGGGACCCGGGTGTCCTGGTGGACGACAGGTTAACCATGAGCCAGCAGTGTGCCCTGGCTGCCAAGAAAGCCAATGGGATCCTGGGGTGCATCAAGAAGAGTGTGGC
>Ga0065711_1027941_pt1 | contig 44811 bp, 20 predicted proteins | sample Hoacrofraction12_FD_59098 | JGI IMG/M metagenome (GOLD analysis project Ga0065711, IMG submission 59098) | Hoatzin crop microbial communities from Cojedes, Venezuela - Epithelial fraction 12 v2 (version 2) | ecosystem: Host-associated > Birds > Digestive system > Esophagus > Crop | place... | reverse complement strand
GCTCACTGGCAAGAGGGTAGGGGGTTCTCTGCTTTCTGTGGAGCCGCCTCCTGCTGCCTCGGCCTCAGGGAGGGCAGGGAGCGGCTCCACCAGTCGATCTCCCTCTCACACTCCCGGATGCTCCTCAACCTCTCCACTTCTTCTTTCAGCTCTGCCACCAGGCTGAGCAGGTCATTCACCTGCTCGCACCAAACACAGCAGTTGTCTCTGCTGTCCTCCGGTACGAGCACCAGGCTCAGGCACTCCCTGCAGCCAGAGACCTGGACAGCTGTGTCCTTGCGTGGATACTTTAGAGTTATCTTAATGCTTTTTAACCTGCTCGACACATTCATGTCTTGCTCATTCTGAGCTTCTTGCCAGCGAGTCTTAAGTTACCTCTATGGGCATTTTGATTACCCCCAGTTGGTTGTTGGTCTTTGTATGAAGGTGTGTGCAGAGCTACCAGACGTTATGCATATATGCCTGTCTTAACTAAATTGGTCTGAGAAATCTTAAGCACCCGTGTAGTCAGAACAACATAATTACATATGCAATGGAAAGCGCATTGTGCAGTTTCTGTACACAGTATTCTTTTTCCAGTATGCTGGACATTCACAGATAAAGAAAGATCAAACGTTCCATTCACTGTTTGCTGCCTTTGGAATCTGTGCAAGCAGAGTATCTTAGGATGTAGACTCTGAAGAGATGAGGTGGCCCTGTTGCTCCTGCAAGTTGGTATATTTTCAGCAGAAGTGATGCAGTTATATATCATCTATGCAACTGCAGTGATTCCTCTGAGAAATCACCTGTTGAAGTGTTTGTGTACACCTAAGTACGTTTGTGTATGCGCGTGCCTGAGCCCAGACACAGTCAGGTATTGTAATTTATATAACGCTGTGCAGCAATACCTGCAGAGGAGGTGGTTGTCTGTGTAATATATATTGCTGCTCAGTCTTACTCATCAGTGTATATGAGTTTGCAAGCTGCTTCACTGGTAGGATCTTCTGGTTTATGTCATGCATGGAGTTTAGTATAGGAGTCCACAAGGTCCTGGCCCTTGACCAGAAATCCTAACTGATGTTTCACTGCACTTATTGCTACGCTTTTAGATTGTCACTCCTTGTTTCAGTGTGTGTGTTGCCTTTGTGTCTGAGTTTCCCTTGTGAGGAGGTGGCTGGCTCCTTCCATTCGCAGTTCAGTGCAAACCAGCACTTCAGCAGTGTGGGTGACCAAGAAGATTGAGACACAGGCAGGATCAGGTCAAGAACTACAGTGATGGTGTAGGTATCTTCTAGTGCTCCCATGGTAGAGAGAAAAACTATTATCAATGGTAAGATAACAACTTTAAATGCCGAGTGATTGCAGCTGTGATAGGCAAGGCAACTGCTGTAGATAAGCTGAGTACATCTCTGCAGACACAAAGATCTTAGGGCAGTGATGCTGGGCTATGTTTCATGCATTGCAAAAAGACACTGAAAGGCTGGGTGGAACAAATGCTGGAGGCCGTGCTCTCTGCAGCCTCCGGTGGACTGTAGTGCATGCAATGTGATGTGATCACGAAAGCGAGGTTTCAGCTGCTAGTTTTTACAGCTGAATGGCACCAAATCCTTTGGTCTTTTGTTGACAGAGATTAGAAGTGTCACAAGAAAAGATAACAAAGCAATTCTGAAGCTCTATTTCAAAGAAGTCTCAGATTTTACTTTTGAAATGTCTCTTGATGAATTTAAGTAAAAGAGCTTTGTTATAACAGGGATTCCAGGTATTCAGTAGCAACATTTAAGCTTTGCTAACCTAGATGTCAAAATACAAAATATTGAAGATTCAACATCACAAAATTTGGGAAGTTTTTTATGTAACAAGCAATGCAATTCTAAATCTCAGTGGTCATACAAAACAGTGTTGCTAATAACGAATGTCATGCTCCTTAGGATTATAAAAGGTGATTTATGAATATTTATTCAATAGCTTTATATTTTACTAAGAGCTATTCTGAAATATTCAGCTAAGATACTTTGCCAAAGGCTACATGGAAATAACACATAAAGCTTATATACCAAAAATGATTTGAGATAATATAAAACTTGCTTGTGAACATGTGAAATATGTATTAATTTGAGCTAGTGTTCCAAGTTGCTTTGCTCTGGTTTCAAATATACTGCAAAGATGGTGAAAGGCTTGTTCTGCTCCATGTTAACGTTTGCCATACTGATAGCAGGAAGGAGGGCGCATTCTCAGTGTAGGTAGGTCCTGAGCCCATAAGTACATGGGCTTATTGCAAGTTCAGGTTGTTGTTAACAGTAACCTCTTCTGCTTCCTGGCAAGACAACAGTAAAATATACAGTGCTTTTATGGTATGTTTGTAATAGAGCTATTTAGCAGAAAATGTGCTACCCTTGTCTCAAAAATAGAGCATATCTAAGCAATTGTTTAGCCCTGTGTACGAAGGATGACATTTGTAAATCAAGATGACAGGAAAACATTAAGCATCCATTTTGTAGTATTAACTTAGTTCTTAGTCATAATGTTCATTAGGCATATCACTAAACGCGAACTGTACAATTTTTGTGTACATGTGGTTCTTCTCAGTCTGTGGGACACTCAGCAAAATATTGTCTTTTTAATACTTTATGTCTTTCAGTTTTATCCAGTTTTCCTACTCAGCTGAAACTTTTTTTTTCAATATTAGGCAAATTATATTCATTCTAGTGAGCCTGGATTAATTGGCCTGCTCTTCTCCTGGCCTTTCCTGTGACAATTTTTTTGGCCCTTCTTCCAAGAGTACATAGTCATTCACTGCCACCTTGCTATTAAATGCAAACCATTGTTTTATCTTTGTCTTTTGAATTCAGAACATGGACATGAAGACTGACAATCCAAAAGTTGGGACAGATGTTCGACTAACATATTCTTCTGTGAAATTATATTTTTTCTTTGATAGAATATCAAAACATGAACAGAAACAGAGGTGTGTATGTATGGTTGTATATGTGTTCTCCTCACTGTTTAAAACAGGATACTTGAAAAGTAAACACGGACCACTTATTTCATTCTGCCTATTCCTAGGCTTTACTTTCTTCAGCTCTTAAAAGGCAATGTATTTGTAGAAAACGCTCTCCCCAAACGGAAAGGGGAATAGTTTCAAACCAGTTGTGTACTTAAGTCTGTCTGACAGATCCATACTTCAGGGAGCAGGCTGCCCTGAGCTGCCCCAACTGTAGCATAACCACATCCGTTCCCAGGGTCCTGGCTTATTTGGGTGAACCTTGGGAGGGTGGAGGAGGGTGGTTACGCTGCCGCTCGTGCGTGGCGGGATGAGGGAGCTGGGAGAGCTGCTGCAGCCTAGCGGGTGGCCGGTAACAGCATCGTCCACCTGAGCCTGGAGCGGCCCTGTGTTTCCCAGTGCAAGCAGTCAAAGAAACAATGCTATAATATGGTGTTTTATATTTCAGAAGTCCTGTTTTAACATTGACTAGTCCTACTGAGTAATGAGGTCAACACTATCAAGTTTGAATGTCTGCCACCAACATTTCTCTCAACCGCTTAGATTGTCTTGATTTTCAGGCATTGATCAGCCCCACACTGATAAGCTACAAGTGCTTTATCATTGCTGAAAGCCTGCTGAGCCAGCTGTTATATTATCTAGATTTCAGTGTCTGACTCCGTAGAACTGAAGTTTAGCAGTGAGTATTTATTTCTCAGAAAAGCAGCCTTACTTACATTTCCTGGGCCTGTCGTTGTTATCCTCAGAGTCTGCTGCTGACCTAGCCAAGGGTAACTTCTGCAGAATTTTCATGATTACCTAAGCAACTGCATATCTAATGGAGTTTGATGAAGAAGTAGCATGTTTCATAATCACGGAAAGATTACACAAGAGTATTCAGGGATGCCAGAAACAATGAGCATAAGATTATAATCAGGGTAGATGCTCTGGGATTCCCACTCAGAACGTCGCTGAACTAAATCCAGCACTTTATTCTGGAAAAAAAAGTGCTTGAAAAGCTTTCTAAAAAGACAGTATCACAAATTATGTCTTAATGTAAGAAGATGCAAGAAATTTCTTCCTATCCTTAATTCTACCAAATGAGCGCTGCATGGTTCTGAAGTGAATCTTCTCATTGTCAGTGTCTGCTAAATCTGGGCATGGCCTCTAGATTATATATCTGTTACTGTCTTGAACTCTAGCAGTTACCTGAGGTCTTTTTTGAGCTGGAAGGGGCTTTCATATTTGTTTCCTTTTCCTGTTTGGATTTTTTTTTTCCCTGTTAGGAGTAGGAATTTACGCTAACATCAATAGTTTATGAGCTACACACATTTTAATTCACAAATTGTGTTTAAAAATCCTCTGCACAGAGGAAGAATTAAACAGTGGGGGATAGTGGCTTTGCTTTCAATGTAAAGCTTTTGCATAACTAGCATAATGCCCAGAAACCCTCACATCCAGCTGCCTTCATGGCTTGCTGCCTTTGCTGGCTGTCTCCCAGGAGCTTACAGCTCCTTCAAACATGCTCACTTCATTTGTTTTCATCTCCAGTGACGTTTTTTACAGTTTTGTAGCTGGGCTCACAAATAGGCCCTGAGTTTTACTTGTCTTCGGACTGCATTTCTCTTTGGCTTTTGCTTCTATTATTAGAAGGGCTTAATTGTTTTTACACTTCTGATGAAGTGTATCTGCAATTTACGAGCCTAACAAGGTATCACGCCATCTGAGCTGTGAAAGGAAGGAAGCAGGGGAGTGTTGAATCATTGGGGGTGAAAATGGACACACAGGAGTTTAGATTTTGGTAATTTTCACCTTTCTTCCAGCACACAGGGCTGGTTCTCTGTCTGTAAGTACTAACTTTATAAAATAAAGATGATCCTGGATATAAGCTGTGCACTACATCTCCCAATGTACTGGGATGCGAGCGACAGGAGACACTTGATCTTGAACAGAGGTGACCCCATCCTTTCCCTCCCTCCCTCTTCACCCTCCCCATGCGTGTTCCCACTTCCCCAGCCCCGTGTCCCTAAGGACACATAACTTCCTTGAGCCATCGGTTTCTGTGACTGTCACAATGCAAAACCTACAAACAAATTGCTGAGAAGTTACCTAAGCCTTGGACTTACTAGTAGGTCTGCTAATCAGTAGATGTGGACCAGGTTCCTGATGTGAGTTTAAGGTAGGAGTGAAGTAGCTCACTCCTCAGTGAAAGTGAGCTGGCAATGCTGCATCTAATGTGGGATAGGAGTGTAGGTGTGCAGGGAAAATCCCTCAAGTGCCGCTGCTTCCTTTGTGGCCAGTGGTTTTTGTTGCCACATCCTCAGAGAAATTCTTGGACGTGCTGTCTCCAGCTTATCACAGAATCATAGAATCATGTGTTGGAAAAGACCTCTAAGATCACTGAGTTCAACCACCCACCCAACACCACCATTCCTACTAAACCATATCCTGAAGTGCCACATCTACACATTTTTTAAACCCCTCCAGGGATGGGAACTCAGCCATCTCCCTGGGCAGCCTGTTCCAGTGCCTGACCACTCTTTCAGTAAAGAAATTTTTCCTAATAACCAATCTAAACCTCCCCTGAAGCAACTTGAGGCCATTGCCTCTCGTCCTATCATTAGTTACCTGGGAGAAGAGACCAACACCTGCCTCACTACAACCTCCTTTCAGGAGGACTTTTCAGTCCTTTCTGCTCCCACCGCTGAGGTTTGCTCTTGAAAGGACTGATTCTTTCTTTAATGATAGGGCTGGCTATCTTGAATTTCTCTCTGGAAAGAAACACGTTGCGTGAGGCATCTCTATTTACTCCAGCTTTTATGGGTTAGTCTCAGTTTCACTGCCTTTAAAGGAGTTCGTATTCTGGTAATGTTTGTTTATTTTTGGTGTTTCTATGTTGACATTCTTATTTAAAATACTCCACATGTTGCACTCTCACAGAGTCTGACCTTTTTCCTGCATTGCATTCAGGCTAAATTCAAAGGCTGATAAAAGTTCCTTTATTTTTCATACTTAGGTAATGATTCAATTTTCTTTCATGTACAGATGTGTGTCTATGCAGTATCTACCTAATAGCATTAATTTATATTAATAAGTAAATCCAAAAGGCTCTCTGGCACAGATAGGAGTGTTACTAGTTTCATGTAGAGAAGGCAGACATCCAGCAAATGGGTGAGTGAAAACGCATGCAGCAAATGGAGCGTAACAGGGACTTGCTGAAAGCACCATGCCCTGAGTGGGCTCTGGAGGCATCTGCTTTTGTGTCCTGGGGCTATCGGCAAGTGCTTGTCCAGACAAATGTCTGGGAGAGGAAGATGAGGAGGGAAGGAGGGTGCCTGTTCAGGTGTCTCTGACTCAACACACGGTCAGCTTCATGTAATCCATGATAAATGGCATTCTGAATATGTTTTAAAGGTTATTACGGTAACCCCATCCACAAAAATGTGTCTTAGTAGCAAAAGAGCACCCTTGTCTCTTCCATAACCCAGTCCCGTGATGGAGACAAGCAGCGTGCACAGTGGGGTGGTCCCCGTGGCTCTCTGGTGCACATGCAGCTACGCGTGTTCTTTCTCCTGCGTGAAATCTCCTTAAAACGGGAAAAAGCTGCATCCATTCAAGCAGGAAGAGTTTTTCTGGCACAGGTCTGGTCCAGAAATAGTCTTCAAGAGCCCCATGTTTGTTCCCAAAGTGCATGGGAATATATATTGGTAACAAATGAGGGTCAGTGGTGATTACTTCTCTGGATGGCGCAGCGCAGTGATTCAGGCCGCAGCAATGCATGAGAACAGGCTCCCTATTAGCAAACCCCAGCGTGTCAGCCAGCCCGTGGGGATGCAAGGAGCCAGTGATGGGGGCCAGTTTTGTGTGGATGGGCTGTTGGTGCGGCCTGGCCAAGGGGGACACGTGCCAGAGGGCACGGGGACGCTGACCTGCCTGGCAGCGCATGTGGGTCTGGATTCCACGTCCCGCTCAGGGTCCGGGGTGGGAGAAGCATGAAACAAGGGTCAGAGCTTCTGCTGACAGGGGAGTGGCCGGAGAAAAGCGAAGGGGACTTATTAAATGGTCAGAAAAGAAATATTAAAAATATGCAATTTGGCCATGGGTAGGAGCTGGGGCTGGAGCAGTCAGCTTGTCTGGCTGCTAATGGTAACATGCTGTTGCCATTTCCCGGCATGGCCCCAGTGGGCTAACTGGGCCCAGGGTGCTGGGGCCATGCTGGGCCACCCAGGCCCTCCCCGAAGGCCACTGGGAAGGCTGGGAGCAGGGCCGTGCTGCGCTGCTGAGAGCCATGGGTCAGCAGCGCTTGGTGTCTCCGGACGATGCCGGGGCTCCTGCCCGCAGCACAAGCACACTCCCTCGCTGGTCCCAGCTAGCCTCGCTGGCACGTCTCTGCGGCTTGGCCGCTGTCAGGGGTAACAAGCGCCCCAGGCTCTCACAGCCCTGAAGACCACTTTCTGAGGAGCTTTATGTGGGACTTTGGTGCCCAGAACCTGCTGCACGATGTTGCGCGCTGAGGGTGAGGGGCTGTGCCAGTGGCTGCAGGGGACTGGCCGAGTGCTGGTGGATACGGGTGGATGTCAGCGACGGCTCCTGCAGAGCTGTCCCGCACCGAAACCTCTCGCTGGCCCCTGAGCCAGCTCAGTGCCCGAGCACTTGGGGTGACTTAAGGTGTTACCGTGACAGGAAAGCCAGCATAATGCCTGGCACACCAGCGCACAACACGTTTCCACTTTGCAGGCGAGCCTGGAATTCGCCCTGTACCTCCCCGTTGCGTCATTCGTGCTCAGAGCCTCCCCGGCCGAGCCAGGAAGTTCCTAGCTGTTTGTAAGGGGTGGGAGGGATGCTTTGGCTCTGCTGTATTTCACGGCAGTTGGAGACCACTGCAAAGACAGGAAGGCACTGCATCGCTCTACCACAAACAGCACACGTCTGGAAAATTGATACGCAAGACGCTTTCGCGGAGAGGTTGGTGTGTCACTGTGACCACCAGCGGTCAGAACACAGCCGCAAGCCCGCAGCAGCCCTCCGAACACGCCGCCCCGAGCTGCGCCGGGCTGGCAGGGCTCCTGCGCGTCCCTCCGTCGCTCCCAGGTCGTCGCGCTGCGCTGCTGCCCGGTGCCCATCGCGGCCGGACAGGCCTGGCCTGCCCTGGGGGTCGCAGGCCCTTGGGGCGTCCCTGGCTCCTCCGTGGGCCCACGGCCGCAGGGGTGCAGGGTTGTTCCCAGGATCCTGGCAGCTTCTGTCCTCCCGACACGTACGCCGCGCAGCTATGTGTCTCCTGCGGAAATCAGGGCATTCCCCTCACCCGCTGTCCAGCCGTATTTCCTGTTTATTTTAACGGTTCCAGGAAGCACTCCTGCTCTGCCAGCAGCCAGGCCGCCGCTGAAGACAACGCTGCTGCCTCCTCCTTGCTGGGAGCAAGGCTCCAGTCAGCAGGACACGCAAAAAAACCCTGCTCCTGCAGAAACCCCGGGGCCTGACGTGCAACAGGGACAAGTGAACTACTGTGCCGTGGGCTAGCATTTTGGAAAAGGAGCCTGGTGTTAGGTTTGCACCTAATTTAACACCAAGGTGTTAACTGGTGTCACATGTCTGGGATGGCTCTTCTGTGCAGTGACAGAAACGCTGTTTGGTGCCGCAGGTGACGCGTAACAAACACCCGCAAGCCCACCCCCTGAACACCTGTTTTATGTGGGTCTGAGTGTGCCTACGCAGAGCGGAGCTTCACAGCCACAAAGGGGAAGCTGTCTTTCCTCAAGTGCCACCCTCGAAGCCTGCTGCAGACGTGACCATCTTCTGCAGACACAGGTGTGCTTTTTCAGTAGAGGTGTAAGCTCACTGCAGCTATGATGGTCCTGAACCCATCAGAAACAGAAGAACCAAACCCAGGTGAGGCTGAGGGCAATGGCAGACACAGCCAGCCCTGCGAGTCCTTTCTTGGACAAGAGTCTGTGCAAGCAGATGGCATTACACCCTGCTCCTCACTCCCGCAGTGTTCCTTCCAACCTTTTGGGTACCCTTCCCATTTTCAGCAGACCTACACCATCCCCGGCACATGGGAGCCGCAGTCAGCCGCAGCCGCTGCTTCCTGGCAAGACCCTGGAGCACAGCACACACGCACCAGGGCCAGCAGCGAGAACACAGCCGATCCCAGGGACAGCGACATGTCTCACCACCACGGCTGGACAGCCGCAGCAGACATCTGGCGACAGGAGGGATCACAAGGGGAGGACTCCAGAGCGTTCACCTGCTGCTGAGCTGGGCCACACACCCAATGAGGTAGCGTTTCGTCCTGGTGTACGGTGGTTACGTCTCTCTCAGGGAAGGTCTCTCTGTTCCTTGCCTGTTAGGTAGTACCCAGACTCTTCTCCTTCTGTGGTTACCACCTGAGCCAGCCTTACAAAACACTGACTCTGGCACACAAGGTAAGTAAGGAATCTTGTTTTGTTTTCTCTCCATACATCATGTACTAGACAAATGCAACATTCCGGCTCAGTTGGGTAACAAAGAGGAAGACATTCAAAACTGACCATAAAGTAAATTTTAGAAAGCAGAGTTTATATGACAATAAACATGCATCTTGCAAAAGAATGAAGATAGTGTATTGGTATTAAAACATATTTCCATACAGAGACAGCTTATGCAGCAATTTACAAGTTTAGCCTCTGGCTGGAGTAAGCAAGCCCTTTAAAGCTGGCATTCAAATTACCAGTAGCTTAATCAGCCATACTTTAAGTACATCATAGCAAAATTTGACTTAATGTTTACATTCACTAGCCATTCATAATCCAGCATCAAGGCACTTTTATTGTTAGTACGTCTGTCCCTGTGTCCCATGCCTCTGCTTACCCAGACGCATGTACCAGCACAGCGACACTTGGCGACCAGTAACCTTGACCGTAGACTCATTATCCCCAAATAAAAAAGCACGTGGTTATCAGACAACGCATCGCGGTATAGAAGTGCCAGGCTATATGTGACACTGTAAACAAGACTGGTGTGTTAAAAAAACACGGCAAGTTGACTGGATCCATCAAGGAACGTGCTCCAACATGAACAAGAGCGATAGGTGTTACCAGTTCCAACGCTGCAGTGAACGCCCACCCACCGCGCCCGCCATCACTGGGAAGGACAGCCGGTGTGGGGCGCAGGCGAGGCTTCAGCCTGAGCAGGAGGACGCGGAGCTTTCCAGCCGTCTGTCGACAGTTGTGCCATGTGTTTTTCATCTGTTGTTACAGAAGTGTGCTTCTGTAGAGTATCAGTGACCTCACTGCATATATCCCCTTCAAGGTTGTCTTCGCAAATGAACAGAAGTACTGGCTAAGGCTGCATTCCGGCAGGTACTTGCTGCCCACCCTCCCTCTGCACTAAAATTAGGAGGAGGGGGGGAAGTGGACAGTTGTTGAGATATGGCCCTTAGTCATTAATTTTAAACTTGTTTCTACCAAATCTTGTGGCCTTAAAAATGCATCCTTGCATTAAGTCAGCACTGCTTTCATTTTTAGGAATGGCTCAGATTGCACAAGTACTACAAAGGAAACAACAGCGAAAGCAAACACACATGCGTATTAGCTTAATCTTTTTTTTTTAAATGCTTCTTCCATTTTTAAGGAAGAGAAATGAGAATTTGTGAGTCCAATGCAAGATATTTAATTTTACCCTTCTCCAGACTTTTCACTTACACCTTCACTTCACTGCACTTTTCTCAATCAAGAGCTCAAGCTGAAGACTCTGGGGCTGGCTGTAACTCCCAAATGGCTGTTTCCTGACAAAAGACTAAATATTTTTTGTTATAAACTGCTTCTAAGTCACATGAAAAGCAACTCCTGGAATTTAAAATGGCTATATGTATCCATCCTAGCAAACAGGCAAGAAGTTACAGGAGATCAATTAAGTTTCACAATCCATCACTCGGGAGACCTTTTTAACATAGTTAAAGGAATGTGTCCAAACAACAGTTAATCTCAATTATAACAACTGCCTCTGGAAAAATAAACTAGTATATTTAGTCCCATTTAATGTACATAAATCACAATTTAAAATATGTGTGTCCTGGAGCGGGGGCTGACTATTAACAATTTGAGAGTCTTTGGAGTTTCAGATCCCACCGTGAAGTCAGTCAACGCCATAGCAGCACATATGGATGCGGGTCTTCTATATGCAAGACCTGGCACTAATTAAACAAGTTCAATTACTGAAGTTAAATCAGCACGGTGGTTCCCATATTGGGCAAACCGAAGTAAGATCTGGTGGTGCTCGTGATTTCCAGCCAAAGCTGCGGCTGCAAACCCCACCCCAGGCCATGGTGCTGCTCCAGTGCCCACAAACCGGACTCAGCCCTTGCGTGCAAACTCCTTCCTCCTCCCAGGGCCAAAGATTTTTTCCAGTCCTGGTAATTAACATTTTGCTAGGCTGCTGTAGCACAGATAGGCACAGGCTTGTGACAAACACTCCAGCACGAAGTCTGGAAAAAATTTTGCTTTGCTGTGCCAGGTTCAGGCTTCACAGGCAGTTTAGCTGACTACAGTAGAGTGTACGAAACATAATCCCAAGACTTTCCCTACAGTGGGAGAGGATATTCCCAGACTAACTGCCCTGAGAGCAAGCCAACAAACCCCAGAAACAACCCCAAAACCTTCCCGTTCTAACAGAACCACCACAACAGAACTATGGGGATAAATATAGTCACTTCTCCTGTAAACAGAGGGGCAGTTAGCCAGCCTGCACTCAAGAGATGTTACAAAAAGGCTAATATAGCAAAAATACTTTATACTTCTACTAGCCTCCCTTCCCTGCCACCAAAGCAACAAGGTCTTCACAACTATTCTCCAACCCCCACCTGACAAATTCCAGTCCAGGAAATCAAGATGGATATGAAAGTGTCAATACTGAACTGTGATTTTATTTTAATAATGCTTTTATTTTATGAAGTGCACCATAGTAATTGGGGGGGTGAGGGAAGCTTTTTCTTTAATTGCTATGTTAGGGCCAAGTTCAGAAAATTTCAGTGGATTGCTGTAACTACATTAAGGATGCTCTAAAAACCTGTATGCAACTGTTTGACACAATTAGATTGTTAAGATCCAAAGTACAAAATCAAGTTAAACCCTGAACACTGCATGATATAATATTTGGCACATAGGTTTATGAACAAGCTGTAAACTTGTTATTTATATGTATTGTGGCTTCTACAAGCTGTCCACCCACCAGTATCTCCTGCTTAGTCTTTAGTATTTTAGTCCTAAATATACCCAACAAGCCTGAAAGACAGAACGTAACTCTGCCAGACAGATAAAATTCTCTCAGGGATATGCTCCTGTACGGTTCTGTGAGTTTATTACCACTGGCCCATAAGCAACAAAAAAAGAAAGATACCAGAAGTGACAGGCCAGAACTCTTGTTAGCGCAGACCTTTCAAAATGAGAATCCCTTGACGCTGTTTGTTTAATGTTGGAAACGGTCCACGATTAACAGCAATTGAGAACAAAATACCTTCCTTTTACACAACAGAAAGGCAAATAGCAACTTCAGGAATAACTGAAGTTGTCCCTCAAATATGAACATATGCTATCAAAACTTAGTATTACTGGATCACAAAAAAAACAATGAAAAAAAAAAAAAAAGAACTCATCATCATGTTTTTGAAAATGTCCAGGCCTTTGAAACAACGTTCAGACTAAGTAGCCAGGTTGTGGCCCACAGTATTTCAGAGACAAGCAGGAGGTGGGTTAGATGCACGTGGCTGTAGGGCAGTTCTAATAAGCACGCACACCGGTCAACAGAGACCTTCCCTTTTACTTGTGGTCTTTACAGTCACTGTGAAATTTGCATAGAGAAGACGACCCATCCCCCAGTAATATTTTCAAAAAGAAGTGTTCTGACAAAGGAATGCTCCTTCAACCTCTGAAAGAACAAAAGGCTGTCTCTGCTGTCTCACGACAGCATGGGTTTCACTATGCCCTTGCCCTCTGGGAGGGAGTTTGAAGGTGCTGAGGTGGAGTGGGGAGAAAAGGTAGGGGACTGGTTTGAAGAAAGGTGTAGTTATAGTAAGCTGCAACATAGCCTTTTCATTTAAAAAAGTGCCCAGATACAAAAAATACTGTTGGGAGAAAGGAACTGTGAAATACTGAAATGTTACTAAAGGTTGTCCATTCTTAATCTGTTCAAATTGTCCAGACTTCAAGAGGTAATCTTATGAATTTACTCTAGCATTGAATTTCTTTGTAACAAAAGCAGAAGACACATGTGAACATTTATGTATGTACACCTGACCTTCCATGCCAGCTGGCAGACAAAGACAAAGGAAGTTGAAAGGATACTGACACCTGCCTTTCCAGGGCCTTTAACCAGTGCTCTGCAGAACAGCAGCACCAGAGGTCACTGCACAAAAGGTTTCAGGTGGTCTTAAATACACAGCTCTTTTGCTGAAGGAGAAATAAAACCCTTGTTTTATTCTCACAACATAGCATTTAGTGTTTTGAATTAAGGTTATATTAGTGTCAGACTAGAAAGCTGACTAAGTTAAGGTTAAAAAAAAATACCTACAAAAATGCCATAAAATTCCTAGTTATCATTGGAGAAGGGGTTTAATGTAATTTCAATTTTCTTTAAACCCTGGCAGAGACAGTCTCCAAGAAATCTATCTCCTTCAACAAAATGCAAACTCTATGACAGGGGAAAAGTGAGACGTACAAAAAAAGTACGGAATTTTAACAACCATGTGTTATTTGTGGCTCATGACTGCTAGTAGTGCTAGTAGATACATACTACCAGTAACGTTCAATTCGGTGGATAGGCTTTGTTTTTTCTTCTGAAAGCTTCAATGACTTCAGTGCTTTGGTTTTTTGCTTCTTTCAGTTTCAAGGAGGCCCTGTGGCATTAGCAGTGAGGTTATAGCACACTGATTGTTGCAGTCCATCAGGAAGAAGGTCATATTCCATTTCTCCTGAGCAGTTAGAAAAATGGTAAGAACTTACAGCTCATTACTTGCCTCTCAAGCTGTATACAGCAAAGGTGCACTTCTTGAACAAAGGCAACTTCTGTCGCCAGAGAGGTACGGTATAATCAGACAGTGATTTGGGTACAAAGCCTTTATATAGCTGTGAAATCTACGTTTTCACCGGCATTTTAAAACTTGTGAACAAGAGACTGAATTGCTGTGCGTCAAGTTGCAAGGCACATTTTTAGGCCAAATTATTCTATAGTTCATGTGCACGCATATCTACATGTAGGCAGAGTATCAGTTACTATAGTAGCATTCAAAGTCAAGCAATCATGGTGTTTTCTTATTTGCACATCATAGCAAGTTCTATTTAATTTTTATAATTTCTAAATGGGGATGAACACGACTTGCATGTCTGGTAAGCTGAAAAGTGAGACACTGGGCGAAGTCAAAACTCAGAAAGCCAATCAAGCTACTGAAAAGTATCTGACTTAAGTACTCTTCCATGTTAACATACTAAGCTTCAGTCTTACTTTTGCACAAAGATGCTCCAAGCAACTAAACCTGTCTTTTTTAGGCTTGTACACTGTCACAAATCGAAGTATTTCTTCTAGGAGGCCTATTGGCTGATGTGATTGATTGAAACTTGCAATTTTCAATCATGTGTAAATCTGGTATGACCAGACACAAAAAAACCAAGGTAGCACAGAGGCTTGTTCAGCTATCCAGACATAAGATTTTATGTAGTGCATAGAAGTCAGTATCCAGTAGGTCTGGACCGCAAATTTTCCACAAAAACACAGTCCTTGTTGTATTTTGTCAAATTATTCTTCACCTAGTTTCAATATTTCTATCTGCACTCAGATAAAAATACCCAGCTTAACTTATCAGAAACACAGGAGAAAGTGTGAACAGGCACTAACGAAGGCCTACACAGAGCCAGTCTCTTCCCTCACTGAGGCATATAGCCCCCTTGTCTCACAGTCTGCGGGAGGTAACTTTTTGGCATTTCATCAACTGACAGTGGATTTCCTTCCACCGTTTCAGGTCTCACAGTCTGTCCTTCAGTACTTGTCTGTAAAATATCTGATAGAGCAGCTTCCTGTGTATTTTTTTCCAGCCCAAGGCCCAACAGCTCTGAACCCTCACCTGAGATCTGCAGTTCTGCAAATCCAACAAGATCCCCCTCATTAGCAGGAGTAATCTGCTTTGTTCTTTCAAAGCACAGCCTGCTGTCCGCGTTGATTTCATCCTGACCAGCATTCTGTTTGAAATACTGCTGCCTCTGTGTTGTACTGTCACCTCCTCCAGCGTGATCCTCTGATCTCTCTTCTGAATCTAGCAGTGGCTGAGTCGACTCAGACCTTGAAAAGACTTGTACAGGTGTTTGGTCTCTGTAGCCACTGAGTACTACAGTTGAATACTGTACAGTGCTTGAAGTGTTTTGTGTAGTTTCCCCTTCGTCGCTGTCAGAGACACTTTGCCTAGGAGAGGACATGCACGAGGACCCTCCAATACCACTGCTGTGCCCTTCTGAAGTACTTTTTTCCTTTTTAAGCAAGTCAAAGGGTTTTAGATCTTGTTCTGAAAAAGACTTCTTGTCATCAGCTTCTATTTCTACGACGCTTACATCTGTAAAGCTGCCTTCTGGGTACATCTGATCTTTGGAACTAAAGTTATGCTGAAAGAAAGAGATGGATGTTGCCTAAAAGGAAGGTTATGTTAAAAACCAAGAACCCCATTAAATACCTGAATTTTTATTCTGTAATTGTTTCAACTTCCTTCATGTAAGTTTTCTCCTTACTAAGTTTGGCAGTATCTCCAAAGTATCTGTTACAAAATGAAGGACATACTTTTGCTTCCAATGCAAAGTCTTCATTATGCAGCTGTTCTGTAACCATAGTGGGTGTGCAAGCTTTACTCCAGTTTTAATTATTCTTAAGATCCGTAAACATACAACCATTTGCTGTGCAACACAGGAACATTCTATATTGAGGCCATACATACATTACTTCCAATAACGTATTCAACATCACAGCACTTCCTCACAGAAGTTAGCCACAGTTCACTGGATGGAATTTGCTATGTCACTGACACCACATGGTGCCTAAATTTTGCTGCCATCTCCTCACCCATGAGGAACTATTACAGCTTTCTCTCTCGTTCATGACTTAACTGTGCAAGTAAGTCACTTCAGGGTTTTAAGAACGGGAATCATGGATTCTGTTTACTTAACCATGAATAAGAAAAGTAAGTAGGACTTCACCCTTCCAACTAGTAAACTGAATATAATTCACAATGTTAAAGCCTGCTCTATGTTGTGAACTTGTGCTAAGGGCCATGTATTTCTAGTGCTGAATCTATCAATGCAATAAAGTTTTCTAACCCTATCGTATCATAATGTCGTGAAACTTAACATCCAGTTTTTTTTTTCCTTGAAAGCCATGTGTGCTAGAAGATATAAGACTCCCACTGGTTAGTTTACTTGAAACCTTGTGGACCAGGAAGATACAGGATGCAAAAAGATGAGTATTACCTTAGCTGGAACTTGAGGAGACCACTGAGCAATGTTACTCTTGGATGGATCAGGGACAATAGGCCAGATATGCTTTTTAATTCTGTAAAGCATTAAAACCAGAACAAAATTACAAGATGCACTCCCTAAAGTCCTATGTTGACAGTAAGTACTGCATAATCCAGGCCACTACTCCCTTACACAGCATTTCTGCAAGAGTATTTATTTCCAAATAGGAATGCTTCCTGCACTTCCTTACAGCTTTGTAGGAAGCTGTAGTACTTAGCAAAACACAGCACTGCACTTACAGCTCCTCTACACACTAGATGTAGCCACCGAACATAAGGCAAACCAACAAACAGTAATGGTTAGTGAGGGATTTTCAAATTTATAGCACTCTAGAATCTACAGAGCAATTATTTATGTGAAGTCTATGATGCATGTCAGTATGAAAATACACTGTTGCCTCTTTAAGACAACCATGACTATCACAGCTATCAAAATCTAAGTCAACTTCACAGCTAAAAAAAAAGTGAAAATATTTGAAGAAAAACTTGCTTGGTCTTTTGTAACTCTGAACTCTTAAGTTTAAGGATGTGTTAACTGTTATTTAACAATAAAAATCTCTGTAGATATATCGCCCCCAACCAAACTAACTTTGACACTGATGGATCTATCCAGCTCTTTATGAACAGGCTCCAACAACAAAACCTCTGTACAAGAACTATGAATAACGTTGCAAGATGGGCTTTTCAACTGATGTCCGTTAAGAACTGATTTTAGGAGCATCAGGGAGGTCAGAAGGAGAAGGGCACAAAATGCTGTTTTTAATTAGAAAGAAAAGATAGTTAACCGGGGACATCGGAGAGGCGCTACTTCTTGCTAGGGAAAATGCTTCAGCAGTAAGCCCTCAGCTAAAGCTGCAGACAAGAGCTCTGGGGCAGAGCAAGCAGGACTCAGGATGTTTCCCAGCAGACAGTGAATAGGCACAGAGTTTCACTGAGGTTATGCAAGGTAGGTAAATAAGACGTCCGCCTAATTTTTTCGCCTGTAAAGCTTAAAATAGGCTAACGCTGTAATTAAATAGCTCAAATACAGCCAGCAAACAGCTCTTCTGTGCTTCACAAACTAAGAATCATCATTTCACTCCCACATGATGACTAAGAAAACAACACAGACAATATATCCTGAACGAAAACTAACAAACTTAATCCTGACCAATTCCAGCAAGAAAAGCAGGAATTTCCTTGCAGGACTGAGTCATGGAACACTTGGTTTATGTGCCAGTAAGAAATTACTATCAGAAGAGGCCCTGATTTCCCAAGGAAAACACAAAAATGTTTATCACCAATCAATGTATGTGTGTTTTACATTCTTTTTCTGATTTAACTGCAGAATATTTACTTGTTTGTACTGAATTACTGCCATCTCTCTGTTACGCCCAGAAACATCAGAAGCATAAGAGAAAAACTTCATTTATACTTACAAGTCACGTTTGTTGAAGCAAAACAAAACTCCAAGGAGCACAATCAACAGGAACGCTAGACACACAGGTACAACTATGGCTTCAATTTCTCCTTTCCCTGAAGGAAATGAAGAGAAGCAGTTACAGCCCACTTTGTCATTTAAGGAACTCGGCCACGGCATACATTCCCAAAGGGACAGCAAGAATCTGAAACTGAACACAACTGCAGGGCTCAGTCTTAAGCTGCACCTTCGGAAAAACATTTTCACCATATGAAAAGAGCCTTTTGGTGGAAATGTGAAAAGCTCTGTCCTAACAATCTAATGCATTGCACCAATAAAAACCACACGTTGCTCTAGAAGCTGTAACACTGATGGAGCAAGTGATCTTACAGTTCGGATAGATATGACAGTAACATCTATGTGAATTCATTTGCAGTCCAGGTGTTTCAGTGGCCTACTGGCTGTCATAACAACATCATGGTCAAATAAGTAATGTAAGCAAAATCACTAGTCATCCATCAGTTTATTCTGTACATGAAAATATTCTCTTCCTGAAAACACTTAAGGTTGCATTATCGTTCTGTATTCCCTTCATTGTTATACACATTCCTAAGTAAACCTCACAGAATGCTGAGGGAAGAGCAACGCTATACAGAAAAAAGAATATAAAAACCTGCTAAATCTTAAGAAGTGCTTTCCACAACTAAGTTCAGTTAATGTTGTTGCCCTTGCCATTACAAATAGGAAGCGCTGGACATACAATAAATGCAAACCTTCAAAATGAGTCTCTGAAGTGAACTGTAGCAAACTTTAATAGTGGTATGAATGAGAATGCAGAACCTGAAGAAGGACTGTAAGAATGGCACGTGCTGACTGGCATGCAGATTAGCAGATCAAGATGCCAGCACACCTCTGCAGCTTCTCAGGACACCCGTGTCAGGATAATAAAGGCCAACCTACCTTCACAGTAAAACAAAGACTGGACTCTTTAAGACCAGCGTAGAAGCCATCAGACACAAGAAGAGAAGACAAGGGCACTGAGTAAATTCTCATGACTCATGGAAAGTTGGGACAAAAGAATACTATAACCTGAAGTATACACAAAATACATCCAAACCCAGCATGTTTCCCAAGAGAAGAGAGCCAGCGAGGAGATCTGCAGAGTATAGCTTGTCTCTGTAGAGTCAGAAGAAATCCTCACTGAACCACTTCTTTGTGATTGAGTACTAGATAGGCTACCTGGGTGTCATGCACCTTGTGAGTATGACTGCAACTGAAACTTATTTTCTTTTAAATACAATCACATTCCCCTCCTATCAGATCTTGCACAGAGCCTTGCTATACTGCTGCAACATATTTCCTGCTTCTACTAATTGTGTCACTCTTCCTTACCAAATTTTTGTGTAGTAAATGTAAAATCAGGACCACTCCTGCCTCCTTCGTCTGTGTACGCCATCATCCGCACAGTATACAGTGTGTCACTGGTTAGAGAAGATAGCGTATATTCTGTCTTGGAAGGATCCACTGTCACAGCTAAAGAGAGGAAAAAAATTATACTGGTTTTCTGTACAATTTATTAGATCACCACAAATGCAGTAGCATTAGGATATCGTGTCTTCAGATGTACGAGACAGTTTGAGTAGAATGCATGGCTGTAAGAAAAATAGAATAGGCACAGAAAGACTACAAACTTGTACAAGAAACACTGAGATTCGTTTGTTTCTGTTCAAGGTTTGAATTTAGTTTCTTTCTTGTTGATATTTTACTTGTCAATTTTCTGTGGTTTCCGCATCCCCCCCCATCCCCCCAAGAATGTAGCTACAAACTAAACTAGTAGTAAAGTTAAGGCTTAAATATCTTTAATAAGCAGAATACATGGTTAACTAGAGATAGCTAGTTACTAACTAGAAGAAACATGGTTAACTAGAAATAACAAGAAGTAGGGTAGGCACAAGCAATTGGCCCTTCTAATTTAAGGAAATCTAAAAAAGAAAAACTTCTGATAGTGCTAGCTCCCTGTCTTAAGCCTGCAGGCCATACACACTACTGAGAACTAAAATGCACTTCAGACAAGGTGTTTTATGTCAGTAATACACTGATCTAGAGCTCCAGGAGGATTAAAAATCCCCCCTTTTTTATTTAAGGCTTTACAATAGTTAAATACAGTCAACTCGTTTACATCTTGAATGGTCTAGCTTCATCCTGCTATACCAACATCTCATCCTCCATTTAGACAGAAAGATAGGAGCACAATACCTGCAAATCAGCTTTCAGAAACTAAACTCAGTACCCTGTTATACACAGACTGACCGTTCCATATTCTTTATCAGGGACTTTCTGTTTGGTATGGAGGGGGCTACGCCTCAGACATCAGCTTTATGTCATCAAAGCAGACCGTCGGCCACACTCAATTCTGTAGTTTGTTTTTCAGGAACACGTATTAGGACGAAGACAGATGGAATACTTCAATGTCACAAAGCACTTCTCTGCTTTCTGTTACCTGTTTCATTTCCATCAATAGTTTTGTAAAGTATGGTATAACTTCTGATAAATCCATTTTGTTCATCCACTGGGAGATGGTTCCATGTCAAAACAGCTTCAGCTTTTCCTACTTTTTTTGTCTGAACAGTTGGTCCTTTTGAAGGACCTGTAATGGGAGATGAAGATTAATTTCTGTCGGGCATCCTCACACCCTCAGCAGCAGTGTATTAATGAGCACTGAATTGCTACTGCACAAAAACTTCAACGGAATAGTTGGACTAAGTCATCTGCAAAGCATTACTTTCAGACAACACAGCAACTCCAAAGATAATTGAAAAGAGAAACCTCCAGGAAAAAAAGACACAAAAAACAATAATCAGCAGATCACATGAAATCTTCAACTGAATTAATTAGTTTTGGCTTCATACTTGAAATTCAAAATAATCAGCACAGAAATATTACTATGCTAGTAAAATAATAAACTCATACCAAATTATCTGACAAAGGTTGGACAAAGAGATAGAGTCAGCCACAGACATCTCTTAACCCTAAATACTGTAAATAAGCACAATGGATGTTAATAGAAGGGAAAAGATCGATTATGTCAGATGACCCTCAGGTGTAGGGCGATGTTTCATTACATAGTCCACATTAAAGCAAAGGCCTCATTATTTTTAGTCAAGAAAGTAATTTTATGTGCTCCTGGATTACTCTTTTGTACTTACGATCCTGCTGAAGGTAAGCCTTCACAGACTGTCCACTTCCCTGACCATCAGCATATAGCGGGTACACGGTTATCAGGTAACACTTGAACGGCTTTATATCGCCTAATAAAAGGAATTCAAAATGTGTTGTTTCACAGCCAAATTCCTCACCAACCTTCTTACTTACTTCAGATACAGAGTTCTGGGTTTTGGTTGTTTTATTAGATGCACTTGTATGTAATGCAGCTGACTTTTTTTTCTAGAGCTTATTGACATACTGCTCCAATATATTAACTAAAGGAACAATATAATGGTTCACATTCAAATGTTAAAAATAATAAACAGACTCCACAGAAGCCTGTTTTTTTTCCTAATCTCTTTTAAATAAAAAGTCTTTATCTGTCTACAGCACTGAACCCCAAAATTATTGATTTGAGCTACTGATCATAGTCTGAAAAGAACTGTAAAACTGATCAAGTTTCATTGTTTGAACTGAAAAAGGGATTGGAGAATTTGACTTTGAAGGAACTCAGCCTGTTCATTATTTTGATGGTTTCCGAGAATGAGAAGACTAAAACCAAAATGCAGATAAACTCCTTGCTGTTACATAATACAAATTTCAAAATGCAAGACAGATAGTTTTATATTTGACAAAAATACACAGATACTTCCACACTCAAACTAAGAGAAGCCCTCAGGATTATCCCAAGTTTCTGTCCTACAATGAAATTCTAGTCAGCATGAGGATGTTCCTCACTTTGAGGATACTTACCAGGTTCTTAGAGTGTTCTACACAGTATTTGTAGACTTATGAGCTAAATACCTTTTAAGTATGTTCCTTGAACATTTCCTGGTTCGTTCTGCCACTCCATGATGCAGTGTGAGCTGTTGGACACCAGACACCATTCGATCACATATTTCAGAACATAACTGTTAGGAGCAGTCCACCCGACCCACAACTTGCCATCTTTAGGTAGTGTTCTAAGATTCTTCACAGGAGCTGTGATGAAAGAAAACAGAAAAGTGATAAATATTGGCAGTTCTTCCACTAGATATTCATAATAATAGCTATTTTGGCAAATGTGGTTACTTTTGGGTTACTGTAATGGCGACACTTTGACAGAACCTAAGTAAATGTAAAAGTCATTTTCTGAAATTTGGAAGCTTACATCTGAATCTTTGTATCAAGAGATCTAAAACAAGCAGCGTTAGGCTATTTAAAAACTAGAAATTAAAGTCAGCATCTCTGTTCTCAAACACAGCAAGTAACCTCATTGCACAGTAGGGAGATACTATGTTTCACCCAAAAGAAAGGGTCTATTTCAGAAACAAACGAAACCTTGAGACACTTCTAAATTGTCATTCTAATCGTCGTATTCATGTACCTTACCAAGTACTTATGGCTGCAATGCTACTCTAAAACATACCCTTAATTAGTTCATCTACTAGTTTTAGAACCTGTGGCTCTCCCTTGATTTTTACACTAAAAGCAGCATCTGTCCATATACTTATTTTCTGCTTGGATTGTCTAAGAGGAGGGTGGAAGTAAGGAGAAACCACTTTGTAGTTACTACTACTGCGCAATGCAAGGAACATAATAAAAAGGAACAAGAAGAGCAGGGAAACAGTGGAAGCAGATGACAAAGCAACCAGATAAGATACTGAAAATGTAGGAGAGCGAGACCGGGACTAGAGAAGAAATGAAGTAAAGGATGCTTTCTTCCCTAACCCTTTCATTTTTTAAAAAGAAAACGAAAAATGCCTGCTATGGTAAGAAAAGAAGCAGCAGGGAATATAGTGCACAGTAGCTCTAAGTATCAAAAAGAACAGCAAAATAGCACATATAGCTTATGAACCTGTGAGTACCTAATTCCACACATTCCCTAGTATACAAATGGCAACACAATTGTAAGGTGCAAGACTGTAGATATATTCAATACACTTTCATGATGTGTCCATGTGAAAGGTATCATTTTACAACACTGAAGATTTCTTGTAATAAAAGCCATGCAGATGCATTTGAAAGAGACATTAGGACTAGGACACTAACCTTTCAAATTACTTGCTGGGATAAGTAAAACTGATGGAGGGGATGCCCCGACTCTGTTAAGCGCAATCAGAGTCACTTCATAAGTTCCATTTGGCAGCTTTAATGTAAGGTTGGTGGTATTAACATTGTATTTCTCTGGTGGACTGGAGAGAGACGATTTAGCTCTGACAGTCACTTCATACTGCAAGATTACTCCATTGGCTTCAAACGGCTCCAATGACTGTCAGAAACACATCTTGGATTAGACTGACACTGAACAAACGTGACTTAACCTTTACTGTCTTTGATGCATAATTTAAAAATCTAAGAGCAAGACAAGTTACACAGATGAAATAGCTGCCTACTTAAGGAAAGCACAAATAATCTGCATTCATTTCTGTAAAGCAGTAACCTTCAGAATTATTTCTGCTTTAAATCCTCTTTTGCTTGGCTCACAATCCTACCTAGTAGTTCAATAAAAACTATTCTGTAAACATTGCAGAACTTGTGTTGATAAAACCTGCATTTTATGTGACTTTACAACACAATGACATAAAAGGAATCTCACATCTTAAGCTGTGTTGAACCCAAACACAAAACAACCCGAGCAGTTTTCTCTTATTACACATGGAAAAATACTTGTTTCTGTGTTATCTAGTCACACAGAAAAATACTGTGTAACTGCGTAAGTTTTCAGATAACTTACAAGAAAACTGTTGACACTGCAAAGTAGCACCAGTTTTCCAATTCTAAGCTAAATACTGCCAGAAGTGGAACATCGCACATGAGTTACACCAGAAAATGATGCCACATCCATATACATGTAACTTCTCACACGCCATGTAGTAATAAGGAAAAAGTAATAATAAAAAGACAGCTAGATCAAATGTGACAAAGTTCACAGACCAAAAGAGAGCAGGAGATGGGGACTGACCATTACTGCATTCACTTTCCCACCTTTGGGCTAATCAGCCAACTAGACACAGCTGACTACTGCATGCAAACATGCAATTTTGTATTTAATAAGTTTGGATATCTCTAAGCTTAATGGATTTTGCAGCTGGAGTATCCCTGTCCAGATAGTGCTGTGAGTGTTTTAGGATACAGCAGAAGGCATAACATGAAGGTTTACCTTGTTCAAGCAAAAAGTTTCCAATTCCACAGACTGCTTAGGCACAGTGAGTCAGGAATCCAAAAGTGGATTCTGTATACTCTGGCTCACAGACCTGTATCAGTTAACTGACGGCCTTTGCATCTGTACTTTTAATTTTTCATAACTAATTATTACAATAAGAATACTGAGGTCACTTCTTGTATCAATAAAACCTATACTATCCAAGCTATCTATTCAAGTTTGTCGAGGAAATTCTGTCACTTGAAACCTCATGTTTTTAAAGCATGCTCAATTCCTGCAGTTTTTCATGTTGCTTTACCTTCCACATCAGATGCACAGTCCAGGAAGCTGGTGAGTGAGATGCATCAATGATTCTCCATATGGGCGGTCCTTTAGATGGTTCTGATGAGAGAAACAATGCTTAACAGTAGAAATATTTTTACTTAATCTGTTGAATTCATTCTTTGACTATCATTAGATGCTTCCTCCCCCCTTTTTTTTTTAATAAAAGCATACACAGAAAGTGTTTCCTTAGTCCCCCGAAGAAAATAATGTTTGGTATATTAAGTGGAACACCTGCATGGCAAGATTTCCAGAAGGGATGTGCAAAACAGTAGTTGTGCTCTAACTGTACAGTACTAAAATAACCAAGAGTCACCATGCTGATCATCTGCAAGAATGGGCTGAAGATGACAGTGCTGAGTGAGGTATGACCAAACCTACACCGTGCAGCCTGTATCCAGAGGCAGAGCCCTGCACATCTCTGCACTGCAAACCTCGCCATGGTCTGCAGCTGCAACACACTCCCTACCCCTCAATATCAAGTCACCCAAAAAAGGCAAGTGCAGAGAAGTTAACGAGGAGAGAAATCTCTACTGCCTGAATTCCCTAAATTTTCTATATCCTTTATGCTAGAAAGGGTAACAGAACTGCAATACTTTTGTACAATACTTTCCGGCTTCAGTACTGTAAAAAATTCAAGCGGTATTTCCACTGCAAATCTATCTTAAAAGTAGAACAAATCAATCTGTTAAGAGTGCATAAAGCAATAAAAAGTGGTCAATCCTTTGTGAGGGTCTTAGCCCTAATAGAAAGATGATCTTAAAACGCATTTACATTTATAATCTTGCTAGACTGTACTTTCTCTGGGAATTCTTTTATTGCATTTTTTATATTAGTAATTATGAGATCCTGACTGTTTTACCTCCAAAACACAGCATCGAGTCTACAGTGTACATCTTGTCTCTTGTACTTTACATCAGGAGGGAAGCAGAAGGGAATTAAGGCAAAGTGAGCTCTTTCTTAACAATCTCTTTTGAGTACCCGGATTTGATTCACATGAAACAGAAGCAATTGTACATCTTGCCTAATATAGTTCATGAATGCAACATGATCTGCCTCATGTCTGTTTCCTACCATAACACCTTTGTTCTGAGGCTAAAATAAGACAACAGCAGTATCTTTGCAAAGCCAGTCACTGAAGCAGAACAGGAACGCAGTCTAAATAGGCAGGCAGTCCTGGTATTCGCTTTGCTCAGACTGAGACAGTCACCACAGAACACAAACCAATACTGTCATTAGGAGCTGAAAAGAAGTGACTAGAATATTAAAATAACAGTTTAGAGTATCTTCCCCAGAGAAAGTAAATTTTGCGTTGAGCTGAAGCAATGCCATTATGTGCACATAAATTCCATTTTGTTTAAACAAGTAGCATATATACTACAATATTTTCCTTATTTCTCCAATATAAGATGACATGCAAATTCAATCAAAACTCATTACTGGGAACTCAATTAGAGTAGATGAGGAAGGATTTCTGATCCAGTCAAGTTCCAAGCACAAAGCGGTGTTTAGACAATGAAACCTGTATTGATTTAACTCTGTTTACGACTGAAATGGTGTACTAAATAGACTGCTTAAGAAGACGGTGCCTTGGGATGCACTAAGCAACAGACAGGCTATTACAGAAAGAAGACCAGGAAGAGTGCAAGCAGGAAAGCTTAATGCACATTAAGAAAAAAACCCAAAAATCCTCAATCAGGCTGAGTTAGAAGCTAAACAGATACCATAAAGTACTTGTAGTAGTCTGAAGGAAGAATAGATTCCCTACTGGGTGTCAAGTACACAACCAGAAAGTCCATTCACTGGCTCCACATGGGGCAGGATCAGTTGCAGGCCAGAAACAAAGCCAGTCTTGCAGGCTATCGAAGAAGAACTGAAATGGAAACTTGACCAAGCTAAAGTAGCTTCTCACAACCCTAGAACTGGAAGAGAAGAGTTTCTAACTGATAATAACCAAGCTCCTGCAAAAACAAGGCATAAAATCCCCATATCATTTAATTCTCTCTGAAGTCAGAAATCAGCAAGCGATTCAGGAGGAAACCAAACAAGCTTTTAAAATCAAATCCCTTTGGCAGGGATACACTAATTCTAGAACCCACAGAAATCACACTAATTGTAATCTACACAGCTATGCAGCAAACCTGCTCTGCTAGATATAAAGATCTTTGGCTACTGTCACTACTTTGAGTACAAAGTAGATGTTTCATGATAAGAATTAAGTAGCAAGCCAACTGCCAAAAGATTTCAAAACTGCCAGAATGCTTGTATTACTCTTTAGCATCATAATTGCACATTTGTTTCTTTGCATTTAAGGATTCTGTTGAAACTTCACTTGATAGTTATAGTACTAACACCTAGAAATGTAACATTTGGATAAAACCATATGGAAATATATAAGTATACCTTTCTGAATATAGTAGTGGTAAATGCACGTCTATCTTGGTATCTTGCTACTGAGACAAACACCAAATCTTTTGAATTGGGCTAGATGAGTGGACATTGAGGTGGACTGAGAACTGGCTGAATGGCAGAGCTGAGAGGTCTGTGACTAGTTGGAGGCCTGTAGCTAGTGGTGTCCCCCAGGGGCCAGCACTGGGCCCGGTCTTGTTCAACTTCTTCATCAACGACCTGAAGGGACAGAGCGCACCCTCAGCAAGTTTGCTGATGACAGAAAAACCAAGAGAAGTGTCTGATACACCAGAAAGCTGTGCTGCCAGGAACCTGATGAAGCTCAACAAGGGCAAGACTAGGGTCCTGCACCTGGGGAGGAACAACCCCATGCATCAGTACAGGCTTGGCGCGGACCTGCTGGAGAGCAGCTCTGTGGAGAGGGACCTGGGTGTGCTGGTGGACGACAGGTTGACCATGAGCAGGCAGTGTGCCCTGGCTACCACAAAAGCCAATGGGATCCTGGGGTGCTTTAAAAGGAGTGTGGCCAGCAGGTCGAAGGATTCTCCCCCTCTACTCTGCCCTAGTGATGCCCCATTTGGAGTACTGCGCCTAGTTCTAGGCTCCCCAGTTCAAGAAAGACAAGGAACTACTGGAAAGAGTCCAGAGGAGGGCTACAAAGATGATTAGTGGACTGGAGCACCACTCCTACGAGGAGAGGCTGAGGGAGCTGGCCTTATTCAGCCTGAAGAAGAGAAGACCGAGTGGGGACCTTATAAATGCTTACAAATATCTCAAGGGTGGGTGCCAGGAGGATGGGGCCAGACTCTTTTCAGTGGTGCCTCGTGACAGGACAAGGGGTAATGGGCACAAACTGAAGCATAGGAAGTTCCGTCTGAACATGAGGAAGAACTTCTTCACTTTGAGGGTGACAGAGCACTGGAACAGGCTGCCCAGGGAGGTGGTAGATTCTCCTTCTCTGGAGATATTCAAGACCTGCCTGCACAAGGTCCTGTGCAGCCTGCTGTAGGTGACCCTGCTTCAGCAGAGGGGTTGGACTAGATGACCCACAGAGGTCCCTTCCAACCCCTTATATTCTGCGATTCTGTGATCAAAGCCTTGGGCTTTTATTTGGAGAGCAAATTAAAGGGCTAAATGTATAGGTGCAGGCTGTGTTTATATACACACTGTATGTATTTTTGTTCTGCTAACAGAAAACACAAGAATCCACTACTTGAGAACAAGATTTTTCATACTGTAACAAATGCATGGTGTGATTTTAATGTCAGTGTTCCAATAATTACTGCTCAGTTATTGTTGTGCAACTTTATTTTGTATGAGTTTACAGATGCAGCAACAATTGCTAAATCAAAATGCTGCAAAACAAAACAGGCAAACAAAATGAAAACAGAAAGTGCTAAACATACTCTAATAGTTTTGGCACAACTCAGTGGCAGAAGGCATAGTCTCTGTACTTAAGAACAAACTTGCAGGAGAGCCTCAGTAGGAAGGAAATACCACAATGACTTCCATGAACATTAAATTTGTAACAGTACATTGCATTCATAACAGTGAGCTGTAGTTACTTAAATGCCACACTACATGTCAAGTCACACATGCATTCATGAGGAACTGGAAGCAATAATGTTAAAAAACATGCTGTGGAACACAGTGGACACAGATCTTAGAAGACACTGAGTGCAGCAAGCCTCAGTGCCACTGTGCTGAAGGAATGAGTTCAGAGCAATGGAGCACATCTGCAGAGCATACAGTTCAACGGAAGCAGACACTGTTGAAAAGCTGACTGGAGCATTACAAGAAGATGGAGGGCCAGCCAGGCTGATGAGCTGGTTGTACTGTGAACAGATTTGGTGCATGGCAGCAACTTTGCAATGCTGAGGATCTGCTCCAAAGCAGTGCAGGCTGACACCTGACTGAGGCTCTTAAGCAGTATTTTTTCCAGGGCTGTGAACTTAAAGGTTAACCTAGTGGTTTGCTATCTTTTGTGTATCTTTAGTAATCAGTTTATGTTTTAAAGTTGCAACTATCCCACTTGAAAGTCCTTTTGTGCAATACTAAACATGATCCACATACTGCCCTCAAAGAGCTGATCCTGGTAAGAAGTTTTCCTCATTAAATTATGACAGCAGCAATTCAGTGCTCACTCCTACTGCAAAGGGACAGAATTTACAAGGTGACAACTCCAATGACTATGTCATCAAGAAGGGTAATTGTAAGGAAACCGTGATTTTTGTGATTAAATATAACCAAAATAAAGCTATTTTCCACACAGACTCAGTTTTGCTTGAAGTGGTTTATTGATGGCTTTCCCTTTCTTATGCCTCCCACAGTGACAACTGTATGAGTGATATCAGCAAGACTCATGATTACCATACATAGAACACTGTAAACAAGTGGGTACAAGACAGTGTATAGGCAGCTGTAAGTGATTCTGGCAAAGAAGTGTTGTTAATGCAGAATACCTTGGGAAAAGTAAAGGTAAGAAGTCTACATATCCTATATGACTAAGATCTCCTGTTTCATACTTACTGATGCTTGTTCACCTATGACTTTACCTAAAGGCCACCTAAACACCGAGTTTTTCATAAACAATGCAGTCTGTCAACCAAAAAACCCCAACTTTCACATCGATAGAATAGCTTCTGTTACAGAAGACAACCCTTAGAAGAAGAAAAAAACACCATAAAGCCTACATCCCTTCTAAAAGATTTTGAGAATACAACTTTCATTCTAGAAAGCGTTTCTTCCCTACCTCCGGATTCAGCTGTCATCAGGGAGCACCTCTGTTAGCTTTATGGGACGCCACTCTCACACTCCTTGGAATGCATGGGTCAAGTCAGTCAGTACAAAAAGTAACTCAGGAGAGCCTTGTTGCATATATATTCAAACAGCTCAAGCAAGGACACACAATTTCAGCTGGCTGTTGCCAAACTGCCAAGCACTCACACATTTTGAAAATCACTGACATACTTTCATATATTACTTACTGTCTTCAGTGGTGACCCCAGTTTTCTGTTCACTCCACTCACTCCAGTAGCCCACTCCATCTTCCTTCATGCAACGAATTGAAAAGACATACTCTGTGTAGGGTCTGAGCCCTTGAACACTGAATGAAGTTCTTGGTGAAGCTGTATCTTCAGGAGGAACCTGTAAACGGAAGAAAGATTTTAAAGGCACTGATCATAAACTGTAAAGTCGAGTTCTGTGCTACTATAGCTCCCATCCAAGAGGCTCCCCACTTCATATACACCCAATACAAATAACAGTTTTACTCCCCTCTTATTTCCAAAAGATTCAATTCTCAGCCATGTTTTGCTAAGGGATCAGTCATAGTTGTGTGTATTCACCAGGTATAATACAATATATACACTAGCATAGTTAAGCGGCTATCTTAGGACAATCTCTCATTCTGTTTTCTTTTTTATTTAGTTTTGTCTGCCTCTCCTTCTTTCCCATATAACTCCTCTGCTTACTGATCTGTAATACCCTGCCTCGCATTTCAGAACTTTGATAGGTTATCCACTTGATTACTGATTGCAAAATACCTGTGCTGGAAGCCTCCTATAAAGCTAGAGAATCCAGGATCATTGCTTCCACTGATATAGAACAGTTTCTTAACTGACATTGGAAATCGTTTGTTTTAGAGTAGTTTATACTTTTGCTAATAAAGGAGTTTGTTTTCATAAACTTTCCTTTATCTTAGATCAGCAACTGAATGCCAGAAAAATATTCTCACTGCACACATACAGAAACAGATGTGTGATGTAGGTAATACACACATGTAGGTACACACACTGACTCCATCACACATTATTCCACTTGCATTCGAGGAGTTTTTATAGTGAGCAACTCTGCAAGAGGAATGACTGCAGATTAAACACACATGGACACTCAAGAGGTTAATCCTGAGTGCAATGAATTGTCAGACTAGTCAAATTTTACCACAGCTAAGCAAGCTCAGTTGTTTTAAAAGTTACTATTTCAATAGTCTTGTGCACATGTTAAAAGGGCAAGACAAGTTAAAAGGACTTAATAGGACAGTATCAACAGATCCTGGAGTTGCAGAATAAGTGGGTCAGGGCAGTGGTCTTTGAATTATTAATACAGATGACCTTAATTAATGTCTGCAGCTAAAGCTCAGAAAGTTCCTCCAAAGGAATATACTGCATTAGTCACAAGCAGCTGTGTTATGCTACCTGCTTCATACACCAGATTTTGACAAGTCAGAAGCAGTCTTCCTTCCAACAAGTCATGAAACTCAGGCTACTTTTGGGCCTCTGTACTGAAACAAAAGATGGGAAGACCTTGATCAAAAGAGTGTTTCTGGAATACTGGTGCTCCGAGAAAAGTTATAAAGAAAGGCAAGACTGAGACACTACTGAAAATATGTCCATGGACTGATGTTGAAGGAAAAAGCCACAGCTCTTGATTACTTGAACATATTATACTGCACTACAGGCAAGGCATATTCCTTACTCTTTTCAATTCCCTTGACTGCATCAGACCTGAAGCATGCATGCAGTACAACCATACTGTAAATAATCACAGAATCATTTAGGTTAGAAAAGACCTTTAAGATCATTGAATCCAACCATTAACCTAACACTGCCAACCCCACCACTAAACCATGTCCCTAACCACCACATCCACATGCATTTTCAGCACCTCCAGGGATGGCATGGTGACTCCACCACTTCCCTGGGCAGCCTGTTCCAATGCTTGATAACCCTTTTGCTGAAGAAATTTTTCTTAATATCCAATCTAAACATCCCCTGGCACAACATGAGGCCATTTTCTGTTGTGCTATCACTTGTTACTTGGGAAAAGAGACCAAAACCCACCTTGCTACAACCTTCTTTCAGGCAGCTGTAGAGAGCAATAAGGTCTCCCCTCAGCCTCCTCTTCTCCAGACTAAACAGCCCCAGTTCCCTCAGCTGCTCCTCACAGGACCTGTGCTCCAGACCCTTCACCAGCTTTGTCGCCCTGCTCTAGACACACTCCAGCACCTCAATGTCCTTCTGTCCAATGTCTGCCCAAAACACAGTACTCGAGGTGTGGCCTCACCAGTGCCGAGTACAGGGGCAAGATCACTCTTCTACTCCTGCTGACCACACCATTCCTGACACCAGCCAGAATGCTGTTGGCCTTCTTGGCCACCTGGGCCCACTGGTGGCTCACGTTCAGCCAGCGGCTGACCAGCACCCCCAGGTCCTTTTCTGCCAGGCAGCTTTCCAACCACTCTTCCCCAAGCCTGTAGCAGTGCATGGGGGGTGTGTGTGTGTGTGTGTGTGTGTGACCCAAGTGCAGGCACAGAAAGTTTAAAAGAAACATCCCAGCACTGTACAGCATCTGCCCAAGCTTTAAACAACATTTAGACCAACAGTTTTACATGTGCATGGGAAGATGAAAGTTTGAGTGTTCTAGATGTTGCATGTACAGAATAAAAATTCAAAACACACTGCAACATGACATGGAAGACAGCAGAGAAGTCCACAAAGAGAAGACAAGGCCACTGTACTCTAGACTGCGAAAGAAAACTTAGATCACAGCCTTCATGAACAGGCCCAACAGAATACCTTGGGAGGCCACATAAGGCCTAAGGAGAAAGTGAATCCTCTGAACTGCAGCAGTGACAGAACTTCTGCAGTTTGACAAATGGCTGGGTTACAGCAGAAGAGTAACAAGGGACATTAGTACTATTACCTGCATCCATTTTGTGTCACCTATGATCCTATAGCGAATATTGAATTTCAGCTTCATCACAGCTGCTGAAATCCGATTCTCCCAGGAAAGTTTCAGAACAGTAGGCAGTATTCCCGAGTTGACTGATAAGTTGTGTGGAGACAGAGGTTTAACTAGAAGAGAAGGAGTTAGGAGTCAACTCTACAGCTGTATTTTATCATGCCTCTAGCATTTGTTGCACTATGCTGTAACACCACCATTAAAGCCTTTCACAGGCTCAAATGACTGCTTCACACTAGGTTCTAAAGCAGACTATTCAACAAGAACTTGCTATCTGAATTGTGATCAAATCTCTCACATTCCTTACCTTTGTCCAACACAGTTCTAGTCAAAAATATTTTGGCAGCATTGATTTCTATAGTGAAGAGACATTAAATACCAATTCAGCAATATGCACAGAAGCAGCAGTTATGTACTATTAAAGCTTTATTAAGAGGCATATAGTTACCAATCTCAATGGGATCAAGAACAAGAGGATCAGATTCAGCCTTCCCAAGAGCATTTGCTGCTTCTACCCAGATCTCCAGGTTAACAAAGAACTGAACATCAGTAATCGTACAAGAATTGTTTACACCTTTTGGTATACAGTCAGGAAAGTTCTCTTGTGGCCTAAATAAAAGAGAAGGAAAAGTAAGGTATAAAGCAGTAAGTTTAGTTTCCTTTAGAGTATCTTTTTAAGCAGACCAGAGCAATCAGTTTAGCTCATATGTTCCCCCTTTGCTGTTATCTTTGTAAAGCAGAAGGTCAGGAAGTAAACGTGAAGAGATCAGAATGGCTTGTTTAGCCACAAATGCATGATTGCATTAAAACAGAAACTAGAATAAATTCTCTTGATTTCAAGTCCCATATCCTCAAAAGCACAAGCCACAGTATTGTAATTATAAAGCTGTATAAAAACCTGACCTAGCTTAAAAAAGATCAAGAATTGATAAATTTAATCAAAAGCAATATGCTTCTATTCATGCATTAAAAGATGTAGTCAGCATCACCTGCACACCCTTCCAGAGTACAGTGCTACAGCTGCAACACATCATTATTTCTGTCAACCATCTTCTGCTACACTAACAGCAGATAGTTTTAGAGGCATCAGGAGATTTGCAAAGCATTAAGGTTTTCATTAGTGTTTTATATCTATCCATACTTTCTGCTAGACCTGTTAACCAAAACAGGTTAGCAGAATGGGATAGAGGGAAAGCTGTATGCACTCATTCCTGTTCCCAGAGCAGAGTAACAATACCGTCCACTCCATTTTGAACAAGAGACCATCTGAAGAGCTTTAAAAATATTTAAGTTAATTTGCTTTCACAGGAGAAATACTTTTGTTGAAACTTTCATGTTACAATTAATCATGGACAAACACCATTTCACATTCTTAGGAAGCACAGAGTAGATAATACCTCTACAAAATCCAGTCACTGTGTGTTGGTTTCTTTACTTAAAATTATAGAAAGGGTTGGGTTGTAAGGGACCTTTAAAGGTCATCTAGTTCAACCTTCCTCCAAGGAGCAGAGTGATATTCTACTTGTTAGAATATGACAGAACAGTGACCACAGAAAAACGTAAAATATACAATTTGGGTCCAGCCACCTCATGATTACCTGTACTGCACTAAAGCCACACTAATCTTGTACTTGAAGAATGCAAAAAATACGAGGTAGCTGTTACTCCAAAACAAGCACAGCAGCAAAATTTCATGTCTGACTTAGAAATACTTTAAATATGAACCTCTAACTCTTCCCTTCCCCCTAGAACAGACAGCAATGCTTCAGAAAATTGGATTTAAGCTGAGAACTCTTTCAAAATATTGACAATTTCAAGGAAGTTTGGTTTAGCCTGCAAAACAGTCTTTAAAATTCTATATAGAGCTACCTACCATCTGTATTTCAACCTGAAATGAGTGTCCAGGAATGTATGCCTTCCAGGGTTCCAGGTACAAGTCATAGGATATGTGAGTCTTGACACCTGATGCACAATGCAGCTTAAGTTCTTGGGCTTCTCTGGAGGCACTGTACAGAAAAAGTTAGCAATAATTAATCTACATACACATTTAAATCCAGTAAGAATCACACCAAGTGTCCCATTAGAACAAGTTCAGTGAACACCAGAAGTATTTACAGTCAGATTTATTTCTGTAAGAGGGGCCAAAATGTGCTAGATGCCATCCAGCAGTGGAAGTCAAGAAGCTTAAGCAGCTGCTCTGAGAAACAGTAGGCTGTATAAGGAACAAGCACCTGACAGCAAGGAACAGCACAGAAGACTTCTTATTTTTTGAGGCAGAAAAAACCTGGTATCAACCATCTCTCATCTAAATCTATTTTAATTCACACAGAAAAGAATGCTAATGAGCACTACAGCTGAACTGGCATGTGCTGACTTTGCCAATAACCTGAGCTCTAAAGCAACTGTGATAGGTCTGTTGTCCCCCACCTGAACTACGGAAGAAAGATGCTTTAGATGCGAATACCTACAAGATAAGGGATCTTCACCACTGCACTTCAGCAGTGTGCAAGAAACTTCTTCAGAGTGCAGCTGAACTATCTTTCTTCTGTCTTAAATTCAAATCATAGCATATAAAGGTTTGTTTCTGGCTTTTAGAATATTACTATTTACAATACATTAATGTACTTGAAGAATCTCACTTCCTTTCAAGCAGAATGCTATTTTCAACGGAACTACCTTATGAACCTTACAGTTTTGCTCCTGAATAGCTGTACTCTTCTCAAACTGTTGTTACTCTCATTGTTTACAGAATTTTTCTTTAACTGACAGTAGGAAAACACAGTAGCTTTAAATACAAATGCATCTCAAGATTCCTATGTGAATTACAACTATAGAATGTTATCTGTACTGTCACTCAGTTTATCACCTTAGAATATTTTATCTGTCCTCATCTTTCCATGTATTTTGCCTGTCACATCTTCTCTGGTAAGAAATTTACTCCTCAGAAGTTGAAGATAATATTGACTTTCTGTGAAAGCATTTTATAACTCACACTAGAACCACAATAGTTTAAATTGTGAACTCAAGCCAGCCTTTTGTACACACACCACACTATAACTGCAATACTTTCTGCCAACACTAGAAGGCAACATAATTCATCACCCATTCACACTCCGGTATTAAGGACACTCAACACTCATTTTATAAACAGTCCACCAATTAACCAAGAAGTAGTATACCAACTTATTCGTGTTACTTCCTCAAGGCCTCAGTCTTGTCTCAAAGAGCACTTGCTCAGAACTATGCAAGTGCTATCATGCTTGAACAAAGAAAGTTTATTATTAGTTAAAAAGTATTTTCTTATGTATACAAGTATAGTAACCCAAAGGGTATGTTCCATCCTTAAGGTAGTTCGGGTTAGCTTTAGTGATACAGATGAACTAAATATTTCTCAGTCCATTAATGAAGAAAACATAGTGAAGAATTTCATTGCGTTACTATGAAAGCAGGACATATGATCTTATTGTATTTACTTGAACACTGAAAACTGAAGAAGTAAGGAAGAGTTAGTTTACTTCCTAGGATCTATTTCAGTTAAACTCATATCTTTCTGTAATTTAAATCTTTCCGCTTCAATATTTTTCTGTTGCTTTCTGTTGTTCTGTTTTCTTCCTCTTTCAACACTGAAATACTCTGGAGTATTTTTTAGTAAACTTTATTCTGCACATATTTACCAGCTTTGATGGCATGTAATTTGACAGCATTTTTACACAATTATCCAGAAATTGAGGGAATAGAAATAAGTGCCTCAAAAGGTGCACACTTCCCATTGTTTGCATTCTCTTGTTTCTTAGAAGCCATTTTCTTAAGACTAGAATAAAATGCAAGAAAAATGGTACTTACAGCCTATTGTAACCGTAATTCCATAAATGTTCTGCTCAATCTGTCCATCCGCTAAAATGTTGCAAGTCAGAGGAGTAGCTAGTGCAGAAGTGTCATTAAATGTGACACTGGAAACTGTTCTGTTTATTTCATGATACTGTTCTTTAGGTACCACTCTATTTTTAATTTTCCAGATAATTTGATTAGCATAGATATTGCCAAAGTCAAGACAGCTCTCATTCAAAATGCATAATGCTGTGAAATTGGAACCAAGGGCCAACACCGGAGACTCTGGGATAATGTGACCACATGACTGTACAAGTCCACCTGAAACCAAAAAGAAAAATAATTGCATCTTTATTAAAACCCACAGAGCATTCCATAATCAATACTGCTGACACAACACACTAGTACAATGTTAAAAATACTACATGTGTCTAAGCAGGAAATTAATTAGTTACTTGACAGTTATAAATGCATTAGTGGACCATCAAGCAGATTTAAGGGGCAAAACCAGTGCAGTGTTCCCCAGGCTTTGCAAACGCATTTTACCAAGCAAGTAAATGTCTATTAATAGACAGGGGCCTTTAGTAAGAGGACAGTCAAGGACTGAATATTGAGGACATTTTTAAGGAGGAAGGTAGTATGAGGTTACTTTTGCAGTTAAAGGGCTATTTTCTGTTGAAAAAGTTAACAACAAAAAATAGGGGTAAGTATACATCTTTATTGTGGTGGGCTTGTTTTAGAAGAACTGCAAGCGAACAGTTAAATACTCGAGCTGTATATTTCAAAAGCTTCAGTGTGTCTACTACAAGCATATTTGGGAATTACAGTGAACTACAGTGAACTGATAATTTTGATATTTCTTTTTACAAAGGAACTTCAACACAACAATAAAACTGTGACTACTGCTACAGAGGTACATAAAGAGAAAAGTGTCAAGTTTTAAAGATTAAATATATGAAATAATGCCTTGAATCAGCAGCCACACTAATCTTCCTGAGAATGATTATTTGCTACACTATAGCAGTGGCCCACAACCCTCACTGGATCACAGAGCCTACCATACTAGCTCACTGCTAGCTTAGTGCTCTAACAGTGTTTAGTCTGACCAAGACACACTTTCACCTAGATACCATTTGGCATATATAAAATTAAACTTTAGTTTGCTACAGTGACCAGCTCCAGTAATGTTGGTAGAATCAAAGCAACCTTCCATCGACCAAAGTCGCTCTTCACTATCTCTGTACACAGATGAGCAATGAATAGGAGCAGTGAGTACTGGTTTAGCATGCAGTATTTTACCATAGTATTAAGATCATAAATTAGGTCTCTCTACTATACCTAACTTTCTGCTCCCACTCCACAAGTATCTAGACGAAAAACAAGGATGTGTCTCAAGCATCTGATTAAAGTTCTACAAGTCTACTGTTTGAGACACAGACATCTTACCTTCAAGAGAACAAATATTAAAGAGTAGATACAAGCCATGGGCCACCCAGCTCCATCCAGAAAACATGCTGCACATAATTCCTGTAAGAGAGCAAGATTATTTTTTTTTTTAATTTAAACTACTACGCTTCACTTTAGATCACTGTCAAACTGAGATTTGTATTTGATCTATGACAATGTCTCAGGTATGCACATTTACTTTCCTGGAAGAGTTAGTATCCTCTCACTCTAGAGAAAGAATGGGCATATTGTTTCCACTTCACTCATTGCTATAATAAAATCCAATGTCTACTTACAATAACCGATGCAGTTTAAAGTCTCTTTAGTTACAAACTTGAATGCATTGATTTAAAGTTTTTGTATTGTATATGGAAACAAACTTCACTGGTACTTCTGTGGGAGGTTCGGTTATGATAGCATAAAACTGTGGCTCAGGTTTAAAAACAGAACCCTATGAATTTAATTATGGTTATCATACTCACCTAGCTTTCAAAGGCACTTGATACAAACATGCTTTGCACACGATTCAGAACACGCCACAAAACCACATGTCTCATTCACAAGAGTGACTTTAACTACATTTAAGAACCACAAAGCACAATGCTTCCATATCAAGAACTCTTTAGCACTAACTAATTTTTCAAAACCTTACAAGGGAGTTTGTGATTCCTCAAAAGCTGGAAAGTTTTTTCTAACATCTACGTTCTTTAAGTCTGCATTGCAGAACTCACTTGTTCTTCATTTTGAGCATTCTACAAAACAGTCTGGAGAAACTGAAGCATTCAAAGAGTAGCTTCCACTCCAGCTGTTATGCAGCCAAAGTCTCTTATAGATTTTGCAGCTTGCAGTCATAAACCACCTCTAAATTACTACAAGCAAGTGACCATTCTCTACTAAGCATATGAGTGATATTACTTTTAATTACATTACAGGAATAGGTAGATCGGCTCAAACAGGGCACTTAGTTCACAACCTGATTTCTAGAAGCAGACTTCATGTTGTTCTTATAGCTAGAAACTAAACATAGAATTTATAGGTTTATTAAGATTTCAGATGAATGTGCCTGTAGCAACCCTGCTTCTGAAGGTTTATTTTCACTGACATGACAAAACTTCTTCAGAAACTGGTATTCAGAGCTTTACCTGTATAAAACACAACTCACTAAGAAGTTTAAAGGAAAGTATTTCCTAGAAAGGAAAATTTAAAAGCTGCACTTGCTATCATCAAAAGGAAAAGAAACTGCAATTTGTGACAGGAAATGTTCTCTTGCTTTAATTGCATGCAGCCTGCTTCACAATAATGACAGAAAGACACTAGGCATTTCATATAGATCAATAAAACTAGACAAGACATGTAAGCACTGCTGTATCAACATCACGCTAGAACCTCATTCCTCTAGGCATCAGCAAGTCTAAGACTTTTTTTTTTTTAACACTGATCAAGGTAAACAGTATAATCTAAAGTAAATATCTACAAGAATTAGAAACCAACAACTAAATGAAAGCCAATCTCCAACTTTTACAGCCGAATCCTTATAGGGCTCACCAATACAGATGTGTTTCAGTTAGGACTGAAACAACAGCCATCAGAACCACTCAGCAGTATTTTTATCTGCATCTTTACTTCCGAGTTCATTACTCAAAGCCCAGCAAAATTTCAAATATACAGATATTTTATACTGAAAATATTGCTGATTAGAAGACTTGGCAATTATGTTAACAAGCATTTATATTTGCCACTAGAGGTTGTTTTTGTTTGAACTAAATAACAAGACTTATTTATAGTCAGACTTTAGTTGTCTGAGTTGAGAATTAAAAAGCTATTAATTTTTTCTGCATTACACTCAAGTACTCTCACTGGGATGGATATGAAAACTGTCATATAGTTTTAAGTGCAACACATCTTTAGATATTTATTACAAGCATACAGTAAGAGAACTAAACCAATTGATTTTTGCTTATTATGGATGTAAAGTCTTCCAATATCTGAAAAACAAGCTTTCCACCCACCCACAACTTTCTGTGGTTTAAAATCCCAGGTGGTTTCACAAATTTTAATAAAGTCACATGGTGAATACAACCAAACTCAGAAGAGTATTCTCTTTTGATTTAGGTCTTTAGACATTGAATAAAACCAGTACATAGGAATCTATTTTAGTTTCTTGACTTACTCTACCATTTATCAGAAATACTCCTTGCTACCTAAAGTTTGTTGTGCTCTATTTAAGATAGACGTGAAGATTTGTTATTTTAAGCAAGATTCATTTAAAGCTATTTACATTGAACAATCTGAGTTGCGGAAGATCTGAAACTCATGAGAACCCCTAGGACAACTACAAGCTGGCTGGAAAGAAGCCGCAGCTCCACTTCCCTGCTAATCCCCAAAAGCTGTGGAACAGCAGCAGCAGGGGCTTCCACACTGCAGGGAAAAAGAGTGAAGCAGATGTAAACAGGCAAAAAGGAAACTTTTTAGAAGTGTTCAGTATAGCATTTCTCTCCCATTTGGTATCACGACTGGTGCCACTTTAGAATAATGGCAGTGTCAGCTAAGTATTACATCATTACAAAGTTATTGGTTTTCTTTTTGCTAATGATTTATTTCAGGTTAAATATTTCCACAAAACTATTCAGGAACTGCTGGTGTTACAACCGTATTAAGTCTTATGAAGTATGGCTCAGTTTACTAAAAAATACTGTGAAGCACCTGAAGGGACATAAAAGCCAACACTTACAGCAATAACCAACTCAGAAGTAAACAATAATACAGAACTATCATATATTTAAAGTACAATGTTTTTTATAAGAAATGAAAATAAGATGACTTCATCTTTTTAAATAAATGCTATTCCTACATTCAACTGTCTTCCAGACTCAGAACACAACATTGCAGTTGTCCTGAGCAGGTTAATCTACACATGGGAAGATGAAGTTCAAATCTCTACTACTACGCACTTTGGGAATTTTAGTATCTGTTCTGAGGGAACAAAGAAACCTCCCACAGTTTACTTAATCCACCGCACTCAGCTCCTGAAATGCAAGAGAACTGAGACTCATGCTCCACAACCTGCAATGGAAAGTTGTGGAAAACACACCCACCTCCGTTACAGGAAACAAGCAGCTGTGACTATAGTGTCTACACAGTACAGTGTGACTACATATATCTGCTTTTAGGCTGTCCTGATGCCTCTTCCTGTTCTCCCCTGCTGATCAATGCAGTTTGAAGAAGACTGAAGCTACATACCTCCTATCCCACAAAAGGGCTATTGCAATCACTTCTAATGTGTGCTATTTTTAAAAACAGTAATCTCTCTGGCTTTTAAAAGAGTGATTCTTAATTGAAATTTAGTTCTAGGGGAAAGAACCAGAGTTACATTAAAGCACTTCCATCCATCTTGGCTAGATGAAAGTCATAAAAAAAAGAAAAAAAATAGTGGGGCTTATAACTAACAAAACAAGGAGCCATGCTTCAGATTAGAGTAAGGAAGCTATTTCTATGGAAATCAGCGTTTTCTAATCTGAGCATCTAAAGATGCTCAAGTGCAGATGGCAGAGAAACCCTGCATATAAGCCACATCAAAACTCTAAAATATAGTGCCACCATTCAGAAGAAATGCTAAACATCAGTTGTTCGCTGCTAACTGCTTTAAGTCAGACAAAGTTGCAAGTCTAGACAACAGAAAACTCAATAGTTTCAGTGATCATGCAGCACAGCCCAAAGCCACCTGTTTTACAGACTGCTGTAGCATATTACAAATCTAAGGTGAAACTTCAACCTGACACTGAACTAACACTGAAGCAGCTAGTCAGTTCAGAAGCCTTTTTTTTTAAAAAAAAAAAAGCTAAACCAGCATTTTATCTGTACTATGTAGTCGTTATGGATCACTAAATCAAGAGGAAAGGGAGACAGAGAAAGAAAATGATGTTAGAAGTTTGTCAGGTTATTTTCATAGTTAAGTCTGCCAAAGTGGCAAAGGATCCAAGTCCATCAAAACAGTACACAGTAAAAACAACATGGTCAATTTAGAACTGCTGCTGGTGACAGTCCTCAACTTGCAGAACCTAACTTACCTTAAAGACAGAAAGAAACTGCTAAAATGCTGTGACGATTTCAGTAAAGACAGACACCTGAAACTCATATGCCACAAGATCACCCCACTTAATCTCCACATCACATGGGCTTCTATTATTCTTCACATCTTGCTACCATTTTGAAAGGAAAGCACTAAGCCTTTACACCTGAACCTTAAACTGATGCTTCAGGTAACATCCTAAGAAAAGCTAATAATGACCCTGAAGTCAAGCTTTATATGCACAAAGTAGCAACAGCATTGAGTTATGACTAACATGTGAAAATCATTTTTTGAGATAATGTCGTACATTCATGCAAAACAGCTATCATCGCTTATTCTAAGCAACAGAGAGAAGTCTTACAAACTAATCTTCTTCCACAAATCATGAGTACTACCCCAAAATGAATACAGGTATATGCCATATGATGAGTTATCACCTCTCCATTTCGGAGAGGTGAAAATTACTGTCCAAGTGGCCTACAAACGACCATTTCAGTTTAAGAGACTACAGCGAAAATAACATGTTCTTGCCAGCAGAGCCAGCTTGCAAGTCAGGAAGTATAGATGGCACTAAGACCACCACAGGAAGGTGTTAGATCTACTGTGGTTCATCATCACATCAATCATGAAAGCCCAAAGGTTCCTGGCGAACGATTTCCAGAAATTCCTCAAAAAAATTAAGATCTAAACTTACAGCTTCAAGTGCTAATCTCTCACTAAAAATCCATACAGCTCAGGCAGACAGAGTAAGGAAACCATACATAAAAGTCAATACCACACACAGCAGCTGCTGCTTGAGGTTTTGTAACAAGTCAGGCAGTACTTAAAGTCTATCTAAAGGCAGCAACTATCCTCAAGGAATTTTGATTACTCAAGCTATAACTGCTTTCTAATTAGGAGTATTTAATCTGCAAGCTTCCTTCCTTCTGCCAAGCTTACTTCCTTCTTGGAAATATTTATGAGACTCAAAAAACCCCAAACACCTCCAAGAGAATCACTTGAAAAATCTTACATAATATTATACTCCCAGAATATTCTGAAACTCATTTTCATATTTAACATACCTACACACAAATGGTATCTCTATCCCTTTCACCAAATAGGTGAGTCCTTTCCCCACACTACCCATTCCTTTGCCTCTAGCAGACTTCTCTGGGGTGTTAGTACAACACTCAGAATAAAAAAAACAAGCAAAAGGGCAGATTAAAACGACTGAAACTACCCAGAGGCACCAAATATTTGCTTGCAAGAATTAAATTCTTCTTCCTGTACCTTCTTAAACTGCAGACCACTTTCTCTGACAAACTTCAGATTTTTTTTGGCAGCTATCAAGTAGCTTTAGTCTAAGCAGCAAATGAATTTATACAAAACAGTGTCTTAGCATTCCACGCTCTAATCCTGAGGTCAAACCTTCAAGACTGACAATCACCAGTACTGGTTCTCCAGTTTAGACACTTCATGCTAATGTAAGAATCACTCTAAAAAAAGGAGCCAAGAGGTTTGTTTATTTTCACAAAACTGTGCTAGTCCTCCAGAGAAGCAACATGCAAGGAGACAGTGTATCTCCATTTTGCATACAGACTTCTAGATGTGCGTGTTATCTTTATCTCTCCCTGCCCCAAATGTACACATAGGCTTTACTTGAAGAGATCACACTTCCAGACAAGTAAACAAGATCCAAATATTTTTTTTTATGCCTTACTTCTAGAAAGTAATCTCAAATTTTCAACATCCTCCCCTACTTTCCTACTGCAGTACACCAACATACAGATTAAAAGTTTGTTAAGTTCAGAAGTCATAAGTTTTCAACGGACACCTTTTACATACTCATTGTTCCTCCAGAAGTAACAGTATTTAGGAGGTGAAGTATAAGTTTTATGTTCTATAAGGGAAAAGAGTGTGAAAGAAAAGCCCGTGACTCCAAACAGTATCTGACCTCTTCTGGCTGGGGACTTCCCCCTTTTTTCCAACCCCACCTTCTCAGCAACAGGACAGATCACTAATAACAAAACTACAAACCCACCTAATTTATCGACGGGCTTCTTCAGCAACGCCTCAGCAGTAACAAGCAGCCACCAGCTGGCCATCACCTAGTCAGCCTACAAACAGGCTGAAAACCGAGACTGGGATCTATTCCCCTCCACGCTGTCAGCAGACTTGGCAGACCGCTCTCCTTTGTGCCAGTTTCATCATCTGCGGGGCGAAATTAATGGCAGCGCTCTTCTTTCGGCAGAGGGCCAGGGACCCGCTGCCGGGGCGGCCGGAGCTCGGCAGCACGCCGGGAGGCCGCAGACGACCCCGGGCTGCCCACCGGGCCCGCTCCTCCCCGGCTCCCTCCGGGGATCCCTCCGGCGGCAAACAAAGCGTGCCTTCATTTGAAGGCCAGCAGTCTTCTGCCTTCTGGCCCACAGGCAAGAAGGAGAGCCCACTCGCGGGGAAGGCGACGAAACGCGAGGCTTTCCAAGCAGAGAACGGCTGCAGACCACACGGCCAAGCCTGTCGGAGCGCTGCTGGAGAAGCCCGAAGGACGCGAGCCCAGCGAGGGTCGCAGCACCTTCCTTAGTTAAGGCTGTCGGCCTCAACGACCACCGCACCGGGGGAACACCCGGACAACCCCCGGGCCCGCCCTCCGCCAGCCGCGCCGGGCGGGGAGCGGGGGAAGGGGCTGCGGCTGGGGCACTGCCGCGGCCGGTACTGCGCGCACCGGCGAGAAGAGGGACCCGGCGGCCGCCAGGCCCCCGCACCGAGGAGGCCCCGGGCGCCC
>Ga0065711_1027940_pt1 | contig 44817 bp, 27 predicted proteins | sample Hoacrofraction12_FD_59098 | JGI IMG/M metagenome (GOLD analysis project Ga0065711, IMG submission 59098) | Hoatzin crop microbial communities from Cojedes, Venezuela - Epithelial fraction 12 v2 (version 2) | ecosystem: Host-associated > Birds > Digestive system > Esophagus > Crop | place... | reverse complement strand
TTTTTTTTTTTTTTTTCTTTTTTATTCTTTTAAGCTAGGATGTGTGAGATATGATGGAAAACAAACAGGGAAAAAAATTGAAGTGTAAAAACATTATTTTTTGTGATAAAAATACTTCATAAAATCATATCAAATCTGCTTTTAAAATTTGAATCCAAATCTCATATTGTAATTTATGTTCTTATATTCTTTAACAGTGTCACAGATGTCATCAAGTAATACAGAAATACATTAACATCATTTTGAAAAAAACATACAAAACATTATCTCATGGAAGCAGGAGGCTTCTACAGACATTTTCAATCAGGAGTAGACAAAGATGGTATAGATATCTTCCTTCTCTTAGTGTTTAACAAAATATTTCATGCTCTTAGAGAGAATATCATAGGATGGGGGGGCCTTTCCTGACCCTGTGCAGAAGCGCACCTCTATTGCTGCAAAAGCTTAGGAGTTCCCATGAGTTTTATGTTATCCTTCTCATTATAGCTGACAGCACACATCCTGGTGAAGGTTTCTTCAAATATCTAAGTGAAAGATTTTATTAGAGTTTGAGTCATTTGAATGTCCCCATACATGTTTTGAACAAAAGCTAGGTAAAGATAAATGTATTTTGGACAACATCATTTTTGTACTTTCTTTTTGCCTTCAATGTATAAATCTGAAAATACACCTATGGCACTGGAAGATTCATTATAAACTCAATTATACTCTAGATTTCATAGCTGAAAAGTGGTGTGTAACAAAAGTGATGGCATGTAACGAAAGCCATGCTGTCCTCTTGGACAATGGCATGAAAATCTAACACAGATAACATCAAGGATGATAAAAAGAGTTTCATAATAAGTTTCTACCATTCCCTTACATTTCAAAATGTCATTTACCGATATTTGAAGCCAAATTTCTAACAAGCCTAATTAGAAGAGGCTATTATTTGTAAAAAAACCCTTTATAATTTCTTCATTGTCTTTAATGTTCAGACACATTTGCCATGCACAGAATTACTTAGAGCCCGAGGCTGCATTTCTAACACAGCTGGAGGTAATCAAGTTCAAACTGCCACAGCCATGCACTCCTCCTTGTGCTGCCAAATATTGAGTGCTAAACTGGCAGAAATTCCATCATTTTGCTGCCCTTGTTTTGCTGAGTGACATTTCTGCTCCACAGGTTCAGCTGATCTGGACTGGTTCACAAAGAGGGTCACGGAGTATTAGTTCTGCACAAAGAGGCAATACCGTTGTTTTAAGACCTACCTGGTCGTGTAGGAACATGGGGAATGTCACTGCCACAAAGAAAGACTGTCCAAACAAAGCCCTTGTAAATACGAAGAGATATTTTGCTGATTCCCTGGAAACCATCTAAGAGCTCAGATTTTAAAAAATAAAAAAAAAAAGAAGAAAAAAAAAAAGAAAGAAAAAGAAGTTTTTTCAAAACAATGACTTTCTCATGTGTGTTTTTTTTTTTTTTTAAGTTTTCCATCAAACCTACCTTCAAGGGAACAAGAAAACATATCTTTAGTATGTACTAGATAAAACCTGAAATGGAGAAAAGGAAAACATGCGAAGTATGCCTTTTAATAATGCAAACTAATGTTTTCTGTCAAAAAGTTGCAGATTTCTAGTTAATGTATTATTTTTATCTATAAATAACCTAAGATGTTTGTAGTTTTTACAGACGATCTGCAAAAACTATTTGTGGTCTTAAATTCATACACATCAGACAGCAAAAATAATGTACTCTGCGGCTGTGTTTATTCAGAGGAAAAGATGCAGTGAACATGGTATAGACATGGGAAGCCTTCATGAAACCAGTTTATTGCTCATAAAAGTAATTTTAAAATCCTGTCTTCTTCACAAAGGGTTTCCTAGCTGAAGTGGTTTTCAAGTCATCAAGAGCTGACCAAACCAGAATGATCCATCTTAATTCTTAGTTTGTAAAAAAATATCTTCTTGCTGTGTTATGATCCTGTTGTGCATTTGTGTTTTGTGTGTGTTTATGGGATTGTTTTGGGGTGTGGGGAGGTAATAGCAGAGAGCATCCTTGCCACAATGATTAGATGGCCTCTTTAGACTATTGGCTTGACCTTTAAGAAAGGTGATCGTTTCAATGAATTTCCCTAAAATTTTACATCTGTCTGAAAAATGCCTTGAAAATATGGTTTTGAGAAGATTTCAGAAATATCCCTAAAGCTTAAGTTGTACAACCCACACAGGTAATGCTTCATTTTTAACTTCTGTGTTCTCACATGGAAACTAGGATTAAGGTAAAATAAACATACCTGGAGAAAAGCATGTAGAATTACCCAAAGTTGACGTGGAACAGGACATCCTTGTTAAAAGTTCAAGATGTGTTCAAGTAAATGAGCAACAGCTTTAAACATTTTTCTCCACTGAGAATGGCCTTTTTTCAAAATATGATCTCGCTCAATGCATTGCTTCTTCTATACTCTGTGGAACCTATTTTCACTGCAAACTCAAAGGTTGCTCATACTTCTTCCCGATGCCCCGTAGATGCTGAACTTCTGTCACATCTCAGAGCAGCTGCCACAATTCTCTTGAACTTTTTTAAATTTGCAAGGCAACAAAACACACATAACATCTCTGACACAGTCTGGTGACTTGAAAATATACCACTAATAATATTGTTGGATGCACTGGTCCTGTGCTATTTTGCTGTGTCATGCACAGGGCTCAAAATTTATTTAAGGACCTGCTGTGAAAAACATGAAATAGCTTGTTCTTCTTGCAGTGAGGAATGACATGGTTTTCTACAGTGATTATTTTAGAGGATTAGCTTGTAATATTTTGTTGAAGAAGAGTAAGAGGCCCAGCGTCACAAAGTGAGGCAGATATATATGGACCATTCTGTAAAATATGTGTCTAGCATATCGCAGAGTACTGAATGTGTTACCTAGCTCCATATTCCTTCAGGGCAAACCCAGGTTCTCAGAAGATATGCCCTGATGCCGTTTGGACATTGGCATGGGTCAGGAATCACCCCATGCAAGTAACTCACAACAAAACACCTGCTTATAGTGGGGTTGTGTTTGTCTCCTGTATTCTCATGAACAGCTACCTGCCCAAGGAGACTTTGTGCCATTAGGATGTCCCAGGGAGTCCTGCAGGACTTCTAACTGCTGCTGCTGAAAGCCTGGGATTTCTTCTTTGTGCCATATCTGGCAACTCTGTGTGGCTGCTTCAAACACCTTTGGGTCACTCAAGAGGCAAGAAAAGCCCACATTTAGATAACAAAAGTAAGCCCTAACTGTCCAAATGCTGTTTTCTGCAGAAAATACATGGAGAAATTCTGTGAACTTCTACGACACTTGTAAAATACCCTTTCTACCACTAGAGAAGAAAAAGACAATTGTTTGTGTTTCTCCAGGTGTCTCAAGAAAATGTCCTGCAACTTAGCCTGGATGTTGTGGATGCAAAGGTTTACGGGCCTAAAAAAGATTTCCAGAACAAATTCACAAAAGGGGTTTGACTGAGGATCAGTGAATTTACAGAAGTAGCTTCTCACTCAGTAACTTTCTGATGAATGTTCTCTGAGAGGGCATACACAACATATGTGAATATGTTTTAATTCTCTTACCTGAGATTCATCTTTGACTTCAGCAGGGAACAGATCTTTAGCTGGCAGCAGTATAAAATATATATTGGCTGTATTGTCAACCTCTAATTAAAATAAAGCAATAGGAAGTATATCAATACAAGAATATACTGAGAGCACATAAGAAGAAGGAAACCCATGATAGAAATTAGTCATGCTACCTAAGGCACTGCAAGTTCTTAAACTCAGAAATCTAACCAAATAATATCCCACAAAAAATACTATAAATTGATCAGAATGAAGTAGATCCCTATCCTTTTTAACTTACTGTTTTCTAAAAATAAATGTATTTTACTTCTAGGTAAACAGTACTCATACTTCTTTCCAATCCAGGCATTGTTTTGTAGTCAGAAACACAGCAGCCCCCTGTAGAAATATGAAAGCTGGAGAAAGTAATGATCTATTAAGCTGGGACTGTTCTTAGTAGGTCAAGACATAGTGCTTTTTCTTGTCTAAATATAGGTGACCTAAATGTAAAGATCTTTAACAGTTACCTTGGAAGCCTTGCCTACCATCTAATGTGTCTCACCAGTTGTAAGTTAGGGAAACATTGAATATTTATTTACTTCTTTCTGTTACTACTGATTAATGTACATACCCAAAGTGATCCCAACAGACTTTTCTCTCTCTTGGGCCCACTTTTATTACATAGATCAGAAATCTCTAAGGGAAGTCATATGCAAGTACTCCACCAAGTGCCAATAGCCCGCTCATGCTCACCGTGAAAAATTAGAAGCTCAGTCTGACACACTTGCAAAATTTTATTACTTCTTTTAGGTAAATATAGCCACATAAAAGTTATAAGTTTGATTTAAGCTATTTTTCCTGGTTTTCTTTACAATGAAAGTGAGAGTATTGTGATTTGTATGTTTAGGAAAACAGTAACTGAAAGATACTGAATGAGGCACATAGAAAATACATATCGTGGGTTTTATCAGTAATACTATGAAGAGTATGGTCTTTCTTATTTTCCTCTGGTGACACAAAGATGTAGATAAAAAAAAAAAAATGTTTTTTTTTCACTCTGGCTTTGCTTCAGATACAGGCAACAAGAGGGATGGGGACCGATGGAATTCTGGGGTTTGAACAGAGCGGGTGGTTGTATGATCATACATGTGTGTCTCTGAGATTACTTAGGGTGTACAGAGTACGTAATTTCCAGTGAGAAAGCAGTCACAATGTGTCTGCCCTGTTGTACAAATGAAAAGAATACGTACAGCTCCAAAATGTTAAAAAGCATTTTATTTAACTCTATGATTTTGGCATTTTTTACAGGAAAAAAATGTGCCAAGATCTGTCACTCTCCTGCTGTTTGATCAGTACAGCTGAGGGATGGCTGGGGAAGAGCATCTGCCTTCAGATACCTTCCCAGTCGTGATGGTGCTTCTGCTCTAGCTCACCCCCAGTCCGGGGGAAAGGTTCATCTGCAACGCAGTGGGCTGTGATGGAAGAAACACGGCGAATTCCTCCTCAAGGCTCCAGCTCTGTAAACCTCTGTCCCCCTGAATGAGACCCACAAGTGACTGTGGGCCCAACATCAGGTCTGTAAGGAAGAGCCTGAGATGTAGCACTCAGCATTAATGCAAGGCTACTGGTGAACTATACGGCAAAGAACAAATATCTGGGACTGCAATTCCTATATACTGTCTGGAAGGTGCTGTCCAAGGAGGACAGACTGCTTCACTATCAGGCTGAAGATCATCACAGACACTTGCGTGTCAGTAAAATTATTGACACTGATTTACATCTACAGTATAACAAATTTTTTTAATAGTGGTCTTCAAATCTGTTCTTTTACAAAATCTGACACAAGATGGGCAGTCTGCAAACCAGTCAGACTTTCTTATCCATTACAAGTGAACTTCCTGTTGTGTCACAGTATGTCCTTTCCTCTCCTACCTATCTGAATCACTGTGATTCCCTTTAAGGATTTTTATCACTCAGTGGCAAGTGGACTGAAAAATCTCTGTCAGGTGAAAGAACTGATATGGCATTGACTGTGCTGGAATTTCTTGGCAGTTCCTGGAGGTCTATTCTGGCTCAGAAGTTATATCATAGCAATTTTGTACAGCTTCTATAACTTAAGTCTTTCTGAAGTTTATTGTTGGCAGGTATAGCATATTCTCCTAGGCTTTGTGATTTCATCTATTTTTCTTCTCATCTTTCATCCACATTACAGTAATCAACTCTGCACAGGTCGAAGAACTCTTCAAAGTACTCCTTTGAACATCTGCCTCCTTAAAGACATCCCTGCTGTATTCTCTGATAACTTGGATCTCATCCAGTTTTGCTAGATAAAGACTTAGGAGTATTTGGTGAACACCTTATTAACTAAAGAGCAGAGTAGAAACAGTTTCCTACATTTTTCATTAACATCTGGCCTGAGAACAGTGGGAGGGAAAAAGCTAACAACGAATGATCTGCACGCACTGGTTGCAAACTGGTAGCTGTTCTCCCAGATGAAACAACATATTTGAAGTACCATTTAAAATCTTCAGCAGGGAGCTATCATACCATCTTTTATGTTAGTTATGAGGTGTATAAATAAGGGTTTTGCTATCATACTTCCAAAATATAGAGCTGAGCATCCTATTTTTTTCCCCTACTCTTGCACTGAAACCAGCTGCTTTCAGTTTCTGAAAGCATGCACAGTACAGGGAGCCAGCAGACACCACAAGGAGATAAGTAAGCATTCTCATAAGTTTCCATAGAAGCTTCAGTGAAGGGGAAACTTATTCCATAGTCATCTGTAATCAGATTCTCAATAGAAACTTGATCCATGCTGCAGGGACAGAAATCCAAACTTCCCATTGACTTCACTGGGCTTTGGTATTGTTTCTTCCTGTTTAATTTTCCATTCTGTACTGTGTTCCCCATATTTTTTTTTTCCATTAATATGTGTTCCCAAATTGTCTTGCATATTCACAGCAGTAGTCAACAGTAGCAATTTCTCTGACCTCTTCCCTTCATTTTCTAAGCTGCACCATCCACAGGATGAAGCAAATCATCATCAGTTTCTATTGCTGTTAGTATTACCCATCTCGTCTTAATCTATGGTGTGTGCACTTGAATCAGACCTCTGGAGCTTGTCTTGTATCTGTTTGTTGTTATACCTGCCCTTATTCGCTTCTTAGAAAGCATTAAGACACATGCAGAGTGGAGAATGGTGTAAGGCATTCGAAGTTCACTTGACTTTCACACATTTACTCATACTGTATTCTCCTCTACCACCTCTGCCTATCCTTCCATCACTAACAGTCTGTTTATTCTGTCTTCCTTAAATTGTCTTTTGCTTTTGGTTATGGCTTTTATAAGTATTCAGGGACAGAAATCTCATCTTCCTCTGTGTGACTGATATATATTCATCATCATGCCATAACGCGTAATTCTTTTCTGGAGACGGATGTGAATCAAGTGTAAGATTTTTCCACTGCCTTCAGAAGAGCTTCCCACTTACACTGACTGAATACCTTAAGTGTTTAGGCTTATTCATTCAATGTCGTAGATAAAGAGTCATCTGTGATTAGTCAGCAACATCTAGCAGTAGAGGCAAAGTCGGTTTGTAGGAACTGTCAGTTTTTTACTCAGAAAGCTGAGTGACTTTGCAAAATTTTTTCATCAAAAATGTTACTCATTTTCCTCAGTATGAACATTAAAATAACAAGAAATTTATGAGGAAGGCAGAAGATGCAGTGTCTTTAGTCTGTTAATAGCACGTGAGACCATCTTTTACATTGCTGAGAAAGATGCAATAGAGCAAGTGAAATAAAAATGAAAAAAAGTGAGTTTATCTAGGTGGAGCTCAAGATAAAGAGGTTAGCCTTTACTTTTTGGAGTTACAAAGAAACTAATGGAAGAAACTGCCTAGGAATCTTTGTCAGACTAGATCTTTGGAAGGGGGTGAAAGAAGTCACAACCACAATTTACAAAACAAATCTTGAATTAACTACTTCTATCTAGATTTATTCTTTCCAGGACCAGTAATTCCAAATTATAGTGTATGTAGAATGCAGCAAGAGCAGACAAATACAGCAGTTTTGTCCACTGTATTGCATAGATATAAAATAGACTGCTTTCCTCTGCAGTTAATTAAAATTTAGGTGTAAAATTATATTGTTTTCTTTTATGCAAAGTAAAAGTAATATAATATTAATATAAAACACTTGCTTTAATTTACCTTTTTAACTTCTTTCTATAACTGGAATCCTGTTCCAGCTGCAGCCACGAAAAATAATTACTTATCAGCTTGATCCTGTAGTTGTTGAAACAGTGGTAAGCTTAAAAGCACTGTATAAAAAACAGGGCAACAAAGTGCGAGAATGGGAAAATCTCATTGTCTCATTAATTATCTATTGACAGAAGATATGCAGTAGGTTATACAACGGCTTTGGATGTTCTTGTCTTTATTACCTCTTGGGGGAACAATTCAGATCATGAAATGATTTTGGTGCTCTTGAGTGGAAATTTGTCCTCATCACAAAACAACCTCATAATTCAGTGTGATGTAACAAAATTGGAGAGCTCAAATTGAGGAGGCTTAGAACCAGGAGCACTAGGAAGTGATAAATCAGGCTAGAGGTGTAGGGCAATGCCACTTGGGGTGACTTTCACAACATCTATGAGACAATGCTATCCCCATTACAAATCATTTTGCCAGGCAGACATCCTAAGGATCTCCACATACTTGAAGGGACAGGTCGAGCTAGAAAGAGTGGCAAAAAGCAGTCTGCTCAGAACAGGTCTGAGACATTATTGTGTTCAGTGCCATTCAATTTTATGAGAACAGAGATACTAATAGTTAATTAAAGTCACATTCTGTAATTGTGCCTTTCCTCTGCTAATTTTCAGGGATTTTCTCAGAGTCATAAACAATGCGCAGTACATGTGATGCACACCCTTATAAATAAGAGTCCCTGGGGGTGTTGTATAAATATGGCTAACTACTGTAAGTATAATAAATTGAATTATATTAGCACAATTGTCTATGTTAGACATTCATCTTTAAATTGCTAGTACATATTCAGGCAAACACTGGTGAATTATAGCTAACTATAAACTTTGTGTGTTTATATGAAATTAATTGATGGTCTTCAGTTCAACTTTTGTCAGCTGAAATCATCATGTCAGTGTCACCTCCTGAGGTGGCTGCAGCACATACCTTTGTTTACTTTCTCTACCAGGAAGCCCACTGGCAGCTACTGTGCTTAACACAAATATCACAATCTGGCCCACAGAAACTGTAACATTCAACTTGGGAGAAGATGTTGACGCAATTGCAGAGTGTAAATCATTGTTATGAAACATTAAACTCTGCTGAGGCCCATCTTCTGCTTGTTGCATATGTTTATTTCTATTTGTCATGGTACAGGGAGAGCTCAAATGTCTGACAAAGTGTGGAAGATGTATAAAAATTTTATATATTCTTGTATATATATATTGTTTATATAGTGTGTGCATGTATATTATACAATACATAGTGGACAAAATGAAAAGAATTCCTCCTTTTCATTCTAGCTATGTATTCTCACAACTTAGTCTCAAAATAAACATTTTTTGTATGCAAAAAAATTTTTTTCAATCATTTAAAAAGACATCAGACTGTTAACGTATTTCATGAACTGACAGTCTAAGGGAACACAGAAGGTTTCTGTGCTTAATTCCTAAGGCCTGTATGCAAATCCCATGAAAAAGGAAAACATAAGAACTGCAATATTCCACCTTGACTTACGGCCTTCCTCAGATTACTTCTCAGCTAGATACAAGATGTGATCTGTCATAACTGGGAGGAAGGGTAATTAACTGCAATATATTTTATGTTTGTGCGAGACACCATGGATACGTTTGCAAAGTGTTATTATTTTATTCTATTTATTAGCTGGCTTTAATTATAATCCTGGAGGAAAGTGAATTACAGTCCAACTGCAACAGAGTCTGACATCAGAGTAAGTTGTAGCTGCCACCTTCATGGGACTATAGGCAACACAGCAAAATAAATTGATCAGTTTCCTTCTTCAAATCTTCCAGGCATGATTAGATGAGAGACTAGTCTGAGATGGAAAAGTCTTTAGATACAGAGCTGCTGTTTTTTTTATTCTGTCAGCTAGGTTGGATAGCTAAATAGAATCTTCTGTGATGGAATCATAATGATTAATTAGATAAAGCAGTTGCACCCAGCCTCTTGTGCAGTTGTGACTTATGTTATCGTCACTGACCATAACCTCCATCAGCTCTGCTAAATTAACTTAGATTAAGCATTATAGTTTATTGAGGGATTGGGTGATGGTAAATCAGAATGACGTTTTCATTTTAAAAGTAAAGGATGGTCAGGTGTTTCACAGACAAGATTCAATGTCAAACATTTAGAGAACCATTCTCTGTCATACATGCTGGATGGGAAAATAATTGAAGATGGGGTTTATCATACCTGAATTCAGTCATCAAAAAGTTAGGCTTGGAGATCAAGCTGCTCTTTATGGAGTGACATATAGTCACTAGAAAGAGGCAGCCATTTCATCCTATGCTAACAATGCAAGCCAGACAGAACAAACCACCGACCAGAGGAACCTTTCCCTCATTTATCAAACAGGGAGTCTGATTGACTAGATATCAGGCTCAAGTTCTATATTATCAAAGTGGAGTGAGATAAATATGTACCTTTCTGCCCAATACATATTCAGGTGCTTGAAATTGTGCATAGAAGATGCAGCAGATGATCCTCAGAAGGTATGATGTCTCGTTCTTCTTGAAAAGACTAGCCTACTACCAAATATCTTTCACAATGTGGCATGTAGGGACTGGTTGTGGAGGCACTCAGAACCTGGAGATTTCATGGGCTTTTTACTCCTGAAAATAAGTCTATGATGTAAGCTGTGTATGTACTAGAAATTCAATCACTCCCAGGGAGGTATCCAAGCACATCTATACTGTTAAACTTTTTAAATGATCCCTAGCTTCGTTTCAGAGCATGGCAGAATGACACCTCTGTAAAGAGTTGCTGAGCATAGTGCAGAACCTAGTGTAGTCCAGGGACAACTTCCAACAGCAGTATGTGTGTGGTAACCCTGCTGTACAGGCTAAGTGAGTTTTATAGTACGGATAGATGTTGCTCCATGCCAGATGACACTAATGTCAAAGAACGAGCGTGCTTAATCTTTGAATCCATTTAAGGCTTAATCTTAGGCTGTACCTATGCCCTCTTATGCATAACCTTTTCTGTATTGCAAGCAGACTTGAAGCAAGGTACCCCTAAAACTATGAAGCCAAGTCAGCGTTGATATGTATCTGTCAGTAGGGTGGGTGAAATGACATAATAACCAATGTTAAATGGTTTTCAATTGACTCAAAGCTTAGGCTTCTGCATGCAAAAGACCAACCAGCATCCTATAAGGTTTCTCAGGACAGTAATTTCTATGGTTTCTTGCATGTGGAATGGCTGCTTCATTCCCATATCTGCAGTGTGTGGTGTTGGAACAGTCACAGATGTTGCCCCTTGTTTATTTTCTCACAGCTGCCATCTGTTCAGTGAAGCCTCCTGTTGTCTCTCCACCAATACTTAGCTCATAAACTCTTTGGACAAGAACTTCTCTTTGTCTCTAGGATGCTTGAACTAAATTGTCTGTGGCAATACAGGTAAAATAATAATAGCAATTACAATAGTATAAATGCAAACTTCAGCTTTTGGAGGCAGGAAATAGAAAATTCACCTTGAATGCGTGTATGTGTTTGTTTTCCTCTGAAATAATCTTTCCAAAATAGAAATACAGCCACATATTATCTAACTATACATATTATTGATGGAGAATCTCAGACAAGTCAAAAAAAAATCACAGAATTTCTTTGAAAGGAAGGGAAAGTAGAGAACAAAACATCAGGTTTTAATGAACAGAAATTCTTCATAAAGCCATAACCTTTTTAAGTTTAACAGAGCAAAGCCAATCAACGGCCCCCCAGATCTTCCAAGACGTAATTAGCTGAAACCCTGAAAAATATGCAAAGAAAAGTGAAAAAGTGGACAGTTACTAACAAATATACATATTTATCCATTCTTATTAATTATCACTCCAGGACAGACACAAATGACACAGACTGCTTGCACAGTTTCGTGAAAATCACTATCTTTATTTTTTGACAAAATGTGGACATGTTTTAAAATTTATAAATAAAGCCAATAGTAGAAGAAGTCTGGGAAAAAAAAGGCAATGAGACTAGACTATACTTCATGCCAGCTTTAAAAAGAAATATTTAAAAGACCTGTCCAACTGATGGATCACATGATTCACTTGGATGGTTAAGGACTGTGAAAGCTGGTGACTGATCTGATGCAATTCTTTAGTAAGTCGAGGGCTAAATGCTACATCACAGACCTTATTACGTGGTGGGACAGAGCTGCACTGCTTTAGGGAAGGGCTTTGCGTAGCATCTGACCCTGCCTTTTTGCTCTCCTTGGTGGGACACAGGAATGTGGCCAATGCACTGCGCAGATGTAGGACACCACACCTCTGCTAGTCAATCCTAGTGAGAAACGAGTAATCGAGACAGAGCTGTAGCCCTCCAGCCTCCAGACAGCTAACTTCTTCCTGCTAAATGGAAAGGGCACAGTGAGGATGGGGCTCCGCAGGGTCAAAATCAGGAGCACCCAGCATTCCTTTTGGGCCTGGTTCACAAACACACATCTGCACACAGACACTTGCACACCGGCTGAGCACAATTTAACCCTAAACATGCATGTGAATGCAAAGCTGAAGGTCAAATCGTAAAGTCCTTGAACAGTCAAAATGTCCATTGAAATCAATGTTATTCATTCCTGGGATGATGAAATGGTCCATGCATGTAGAAAGGAGGCAATAAGTGCATCCCTTGTGCTAGAGCTGGTGGAAGCTAACTCTGCCTCAGATGCTTGCTTACCTCCTAGCATTTGAAGACCAGCCAGGGATCACAGGTAAAAAACCACAATATTTTCTCCACTCAGTTTGTAAAGAAGGGATGAGAGGGTATGCTAAGTGACTTAGTCTATAATACAGAGGAGCCACAGGGCAACCATGAATTGGGCCTTCAAGGAGATACTTCTTCATGAGGGCTGAAAGGAAGGAACTCCAGGACCCGGACTGGAAGATGCTGTGTTAATGCTGCCTTTCTGAACTATTACAGGTTACAGTGGTCAGCTCCTGATGGGTGTCTCATGAAGAATTGCCGTCAGGTTGTACTTTCCTTTTTTTTCTTCAGGGATCCTTTCAGTTTCTGCCACAGACTACCCTTCCTCTTCATCTTCTTCTCTACCATGGTCACTGAAGACTCTTTCCTTCTGATTTCCCTCACTAGTCCATGAAAGACGTCATCAATGTAGAAACGGAGGGCAGCTGAAGTCTCAAAAAAGGAGCAGGAATATTCTCTGGCTAAGCTCATTCCTTCTTCAGTTGAGACCTACAAGGAAAAGAAACGTCCATAGATAATGTCCAATACACAAGGTATAAATCAGCACAAGAACATCACAGTGTGTATGGTCTGACTTTTTGGATACTGCAAATCACTAACCTTTAATTTTGTGGGAAAATATTCAAACAGAACCCAACATAGAAGATTCAAGTGTGAAAGGATCAGACTGAATCCACTAGATATTTGAACAGAGCATACTGGCAATATTCACTTGCTCAGGTATATTATTTCCCTAATTCTGATGCATTAATTTTTCCATGCATTTACCCTCTTTAGTGCAGTAATCCAGTAGTTTGATAGTGCTGGTACCTTTATTCCATAGACTGGAATGGATGGCCAGAAAGACTTCAAGTTGTAGAAAATCTCTGTTCAACATTAACTTAATCCTGGAGGCAACTTCACTCTTCAAGCACACAAGCTTTCATACCTTAAGATTTTCCAGTCACATTAATTTCTGAGCATGCCTTTAAGTGTTTTGGTCTTGGCAGGCCTGTAATCCTACCACTTAGCCTGTGCCTGAGCTATAGGAAGCTCCAAAATCTGTTTGGTTTTCAGCTCCTCTTCCCTAAGTAGCCTCGTGTACTTACTGTTTTAAAGAGAATGTGGAGGAAACGTGTCTTTGTATTTTGAGGAACTGTAAGATAAGGAATCATCATGAACCTAGAGGTAACCAAGGCAGCTTTTTTTAAAAAATTTGCCTGAATTTTGAAGCGGGGTCTTACTCCTAAAGTGTCCATATTGGCTACCTCTTGGCATTTGACTTGCCAGCCTGCTAAAAGGAAGAGTGGTCAGCACGCTGATTAATCTGTGGTTTAAACACAGTTTAAATGCTTATCACAAAGAGTGCCACTCTCTACCACTTCAGGTACTTTTTGCACTTTGGAAACTCATCCAGTAACATGTAGCAAGTCTGCAGCAAAACAAAAGCAAACCCCATGAGCTTCTAAGTGTTAAGCTAGCTTTCCAGCCAACAGACTATCCATTCTTCTCAGTATTTGAACATGAAGCTGAACGAATGAACTCTATGAATGACGTGCATAGTGTATATTCAAATTCTAAGTCAGAAATTCCAGCTTTTATGTTTGATTGTATTTGGTTATCATGATTTATTCAAGTAGTTTTCCAACTATCTAAATAAAAAACCAAAAAAGTACTGTGAGACAGCCTTATGGAAGGCTACTTAATAGGCTATGAAAAATCTCTACTGCTGCTGTCTACCACAAGACTAATCTTGTTTGATTTTTTTTTTTTTTTCCTATTTCTACCTTCATGCACCCAAAATGCCATTTACATTTTTAGGGAAATAAACTCTGATCTTTCAAGATACAAACTCTCTCATATCTGCCATGAGGAAAATTCCCTCTACGATCAAGTTATGACATCACATCACTGCATTTTTTGCCTCTACCTGTAATGCTAGACACAGTGAGAAACAGGGTTTTGGACGAAACAGAAAAACTGCTCCTTGCAGCCTGGAGGTAAATCTACACCAAGCACGTACCTTTGTAACACAGACTACAGAATTCCTCCCCATCACCTTTGCATTGAGTCACAAAATCTGTAGTACTAGTAAGATTGGTACTCTATGGTACAGGTATAATTTGAATTTAATTAAGAATATTCTAAGGGTAAGCAGGGAGGTGATGTGCCAACTTGAATAAAGCTCAGTGATGCAATGAAAGATTGCTACCGCTTTCCAACTGCTATAATTGCCAACCTTTAGCAAAACGAGATGGGTAGCAATATGGTCCTTGTTTTTCTCTGGGCAGCTGTGTAAGCAAAATGTGAGATTCAATATGTCTGTTGGGCACCAATGAGAAATTGATTGTCTGGATAGAAGACTATTTTGGTCTGTTTTGGACTTGATAATTATTTTTTCCTTGCTATGCCTTGTTTGAGCTGAAGGAGGAATTTTTTTATTTTATTTTGATAAAGATACTGCAGTTCTGAACAATGGATTACACAGAGCTGCAGTTTCTGTGAAGATTTTATACATTCATTACCTAAAAGGAAAAAAAAATACACGTAAACTGAAACATACTTGTGTTAGAGAACGTTAAGGTAGTAAACACTATTAGGGTGCAAGCACAGCAATACTCAGGTATAAAAAGTTGCCCTTCCTTTTGCTCTGTGTTTTTCTTATCTTTGCCCATCTAATTTCTCCTTTGTTCCACTCTTTGTTTTTTGTCTTTTCTAGGAATAAGTGTATTTTCTCCCACCTGAAAGGAAGAACGACTGCAGGGAAGACATGCTATTCTCTATAATGAAACAAGACTGCAAAGAGCTGTGAAAACTGGAGAATACTCGGGAGAAATAAATTGTGGAGAAAAATTTCCTCTCAGTCTCTGTGTGGCTGGAGGCTTGTAACTTGGCCAAATTTGGCTAGATTTCTATTAAAAGCACCAAAATTGGATTTTCGGTTCCAGTTTCCTGCAAAATTACAGAGATAACATTAAAGTTATTCATGGTAATAGTTCACTCCAAAGCATCATATTTTTCTTAAATCTTGCTCTCAGGAATTGATTAAGTGCTTTAGTGAAATTTTATGAACTAATTCAGCACAAGGAGGACACCTGGCACAAAAAATTTCAGGATGTTTTGCTGAAGTGTTTCAGCTTCATGGCTGAAAACATACTTCTCTGAAATTTAGTGCTGTCGTAATTACCATTACTGCTCCTAGCACCAGTAAAAATGAACCTATAGTAATTTAATTAATCTGTTTGCTGAAAAAACTGTAAATATAGAGAGATGTCTAGAGGAAAAATACATAGTTTTATTTCAGTTCATGATCCAGTCAAGAGGCTAGACACCTATGGAATGAGAAACAAGGGATAAAGCCCTTGATGAGGTCACTGACGCCCACATAATTCCAGGGATTTGCCTTGTTCCCAGCTTATTGCCAGAAGAGAAACTGTATCATAGAAATCCATCCCAGATCTGCACAGCTCAGGAATTTGTTGACAAATTGCATCTTCAGCGGGTTTGTATCAGCGGAAGATATGATCTCTCAGTCTGACACGGACAGACAGGTCAGGGAGTGAGGTCATTCTATTGAATATATATCTGGGAAGCAGAGTTTTATATCTCATCTTCAGAGCAACCCTCCATGATTGAATCTGGCATTGTTTCTCAGAGTATAATTCTGGTTATATTGATTCCAATTTAGCTCATTCCTTTGCTGGTAAACTTTATGAAGTGAATGAAGGTGGAAGACTGATGCAGTGAAGATAATGAAACATGAAAATTTAAGAGCTGACAGAAGCTCCCTGAGTTTGATCCAAACTTTAAAAACTGTGATTGTCTGGGTGGGCTTTGGATCAGGACTTACAGAAGAAGGGCATGAAGCTCACAGTATAACTGAAGAGCAAGATACCCCAGAAGGACAAGTCCATAAAATGCACAATGAAGGTTTAGGGACACTATGTGTGAGCCCCAGGAAAATAGTCTTTTCATGCCTTTCTTGCAAAGTGCGTGTTCTGAGTGCGTGTTCGTCCACATCTGAGTTGAAAGGGAAGATATATCAGTCACAACATGTGGACTTTGCATAACACAAGGGACTGTAGGCTGAATTTGGGAGTTTTTCATCTCTGGATATTTCAGGGCAGCTGGAACACAGCACAACTTCGATTAGACAGGAAGTATTCACTGACTACAAACCGCATTATATACCATTAAGATTCTGCTTGTGGCTTTTGCAAACCTCTCATGGAAAATTACAAGTGAGATTAAATGCAATGCTGACAGCCTGTGAAAGCCATGATGGATGAGCTGCCATCTTTAAGACAGCCAGTTCCCCACTAAGGTCAGCTACTGCACAACTGAAAGAACAAAGCCACCGGGGCTGGATGGTGGGTGGGGAGGCACTGACAATCATCGGCCCCCATAAGAAGAACATAAAAATGTTTGTATCTGAGAAGGAAGGTGCAAAGAAAATAAACAGATCAATAGTCTACCTCTGCCCTTGGACTGCCATTAACTGGAAAATCTCCATCAAGATCAGAACATTTTGTGTTCAGCTTTGCCTCTCCTTTGGTCAAGGCAGCAACAGAAGAATCCAGAAGTAGATTTCATTGGCAGAGACCTTATTAGCAGAGTCAACAGCATCACCTTGCATGAGTTAGTGGTGGTCTTCTTGCAGGAAAGCAATGCATTCCTGCTCGTGCCTGTCATCCCTGCAATATCATGGTCTACTTGAGATGGCTTTTGCAGCTCTCTCCCTGTGGTTGGGATCTCCATGTTGCCATGGAGAGGTCTGGAGCCTACAGGTGGAGTGCTAAAGGTTGTAAGGATTTTCCTAAAATTTTATTACAAACTTCCATGCTGGCAGTTCTCATTAGCTTTGCGATGGGAACCACAGCTTTGTTCTGTGAATCTTTTTGCTGAAGAGATATGGTCTTGAGCACTAATCAGGGACAGAAGAGAACACCTCTTGCTCAACAGAGTGCTTATCTAAATCCCACTGAGGCTAATAGGAGGAATTCCAGTGTTTTTTGATCAAGTCTGTATTTTTGATGAACAATAACTTATGTGACCTCTAAATAAAAGATCACTGTTTAAGAACAGAGGGATGGAAGCAGCACATTCAGCAGCCTTGTTTGCACCACAGTAAATGATAAAAGGAGTAGTAAAAGCCACGAGTACTCTAAATAACGTCTGGGAAATATCCATGTTCTTTCCCTTCATCTCTGGCGGATTTTTCTTTTTCCCAACACGCCCCATTCCAGAAAAGGTGAACCAGATGCCAGGTTGTCTGTTAACACCTGCATATCAGTTTAAAGACAGGTAGGCAATCCAGAAGAATCCACACAAATGTTTGGGTCCCTTCCTATCACAGTGCATTCCCTCGTCATATCAGAACAAACATAACAAGATTTTGGTGCAGGTGCAAATATATAATATGCCACAGGAAAAAGCTGATCAACAGTATTCACAATTTCCTCAGTCTCTAATAAACAAATTTGCTAAGAGAAAAAGATAAAACTAATCTCATGGTTCTAGAAAGTGAATGCCATCCTGGACAACCAAAAGTGAAAAATGGCTATTGCATGTCTACCATGAATGATAACATCTTGAATCCCGACACTGACCACAGAGTTTATGCCAAAGACACTCCTGCACAACACCTGTGAGTCTTCTTGTTAATGATGAACAACAACAGTGACTGACCAATATTCACTAGTCTCAGTTCATCACTCTTTGTCTAATGTATGAGGAAGGAATTAGGTGGGCCCCCGCCATCCAGCACCGGCAAACGTCTGGGACCTACCCAGTAATCTGGACAGGGACAAGCTGTGTATTTTGAAAGACGAGGCTGGATCCAGTGAAGGCTGAACTGAGTGTTCCTGCATTGTCACCTGCCTTTCCTGGAGCCAAAGTCTTTCACTGTAAGCATCTGATTCCTGGTTTGAGAAACATGCAGCCAAATCCACTAACTCTGCAGCAGGTCTATTATATCTATGTCATTTTTGACAGTTATTAATTTCTTCCTTGGGCAAGTGTGGTATCAACAGGCATGGTGGCAGAGACTTTCTGCCGGCTGGTATAAGGATTTGTCCAAGTGTGAAATGCTACTTCTCAGGTCAAAGTTCAAATACTTGGATATTACAGCAGTGGCTGGGGCTGAAAACCTGAGCAGAACCAGACAAAACATAAAAATCAATCCGTCTTTTTAAAACAAGCAGCATTGTTCTTCCTTCTTCACATAATATTTGCTATGGTATATTTAAAAAAAAAAAGAAAAAAATTTTCGAAGCCCTTTTACCCTTCTTCCATTTTTTCAGACATTTACATTTATAAACTGCCTATCATATTTTTGCTACTGGGCAATGACATCCCTGAAAGGAGGAGAAAAACCAAGATCAAGTGGAAATCAATTCAGGCAGAAAGAAATGCTGAAAACTCAGCTTTGTGAATAACCAATATTTTCTCTCTGTGCCCAGACATTAAATATGACTATGTTTCAGGTCTAAACAAATGCGCAGTAAATGCATAAGTACAAAACAAAATATCTCGGTGTTAAAATCTCCAGTTTCCGTTTCCCTCAACATAAACACTCTGTTTCATTTCAGAATTTTAAATTAATTTTAAAATGAATTACTGCTTAAAAATATAATGTTGAAACATTTCCTTCTCTAAACATAAACATTTTAACCTTTATGTATGATTCCATTTGCAAATGTATACACTGCAGTTACCAATTTGATTTGACTAAGATTCCACTAGAATTCACAACTAGTTTCTGCTGGCACAAACCAGTATTTTTCATTGAACCAGTCATGTGCACCTTATGTTTTTACTCTGTCCCTGGGGAAGCAGACATGTCTTTTCAGCAGACTGAGCAGTAAATGAGTAACACACTGCAGAAATGTGAGAGGAGAATTTCATGTCAACACCATTACTCTTAAATGCATTTGGAAGTCTTCAGAAGTAATTAGTTGAACAAACCTCACTGCAACTTCATGGCAGGCAATTCTGCAGTCCCAGCTTTGCAGGCTTGCTAGATTACAAGGCTAGATGATATAAAAGCTGCCATAAAATTCATCATTATTGTGAGGTATTGCAATTAGTTCTGTTCCTCTTTCTCCCTCCCCAGAGTCATGTGAAAGCTGATGTCTTATACGAGTTTTCCATTTTCTCCATCCTGCCTTCCCACTCTGTGATACTTTCTACTGGTTTCACACTGAAGATTTATTGGTGACCAGAATGGGGCCTAGCATGAATGAAAGCAGACAGGATTAGCAGACTGGACCAAGCAGAAGATGTGGTCTAGCTGTGTGAACTTACATCCTGAGAGACTGGACGTCATGGACATAGCATATGGCATAGTAGTACTACACATCTCATGTCCTCAGCTATTCCAACCTCTGAAGGCAGTTACATTACAGAGGCTCAGATATTCTTTCACTTCCCCTTGTAATCTTGCCTTTTCCTTTGGATGGGAGAGAAAAAGCAGTTTTAGCAATGCAGAAAATTATAGGATTGCCTGGGGTTTCTGTGAAGAACTTTATGTCTTACTTTTAGTGGATGGAGAATGAAGAGAGTGAGATTGTAAAACTAATTTTCTCATTTTTTAAAGGAATACTGTATAACGGTCTTGCAAACAACTAACTTTCTAGACAAAACTGGAGAGATTCACCTGTCCCAAGTTATGTACTTTTCACCTTGTTAGTCACTAAGGCGGGACATGAAAAAGCTTAATCTCTCTGTTCTGAACCAGGAAGAATCATACTTTCATTCAGTCCAAGGCAACTGCAAATTGTTCAGGGCTGGGAAAGAAATCTGATGAAACATCACTGAACACTTGTTCTTTTGCACTTCACTATTGACCAACGTTAGATTAGACTGACATTTTCTCTGACCTGTTACTGTTATTTCTGTGCTCTTATATGAAAACTGTAAGCTATTCTTAGATATTTCATTAATTACATCTTTCTCTTTTTCATATGAAAAAATTCTGAATCTAATGCTAATTCACATTTGAATAATTTCTGCAGATTTTAAGCATCTTTTGTGATGGAGATTACTGCCCAGCACTAGTCTCTCTCTAGTCTTTTTCTCCCTTTTGGATTTTTTTTCCCCGACGCAATTTAAATCCACAACATCCCTGTAACACAGGAGCTATGCCTTCGAGTAATTTCATCCCTGATTTGGGCAAATGTTTTACATAAAAAGAAACATTCCTCATGCAGTTCTCTTGTTGTAAAGCAAGCAAAACACACGAGGCTCCTAGGTCTATTGTTTCCAACTTGTTATAATGCTACTTCATTATTTCACAGATGTAATGCTGAATAATTAAAGCAATGTCTCATTACTACAGAATCAGAGTACTGTCTGTGGGTTAGACTCTGAAGTTGTTGTTCTCTACTACTGGCTTTGTCTTGTCAAAAGCAAGACTGATGGCTGGGTTAGAGCATCTTTATATCAGGAAATGTTTCTAGAAAGATGGCCTCAGGATCTGACTGAATCAGATACTCAAAGCCACATGATCTTGCATCAGTCAGCATTAGCTCTGGGTCTAATTTGAAGAGAATGTGGAAGTGTTAAATCCTTAACATCAGTCTTCAAGATGAACATGTACCGGTCAATTGCTCAAAGCATTATTCAGAGATCTGACAATTTTCTAAATTGTTCATCATCTTTAAAGGTACTTTGGTTGCAATGCTCTGCCGAAGACATAGGTGGTCATAAGATGGTTGCAAAAAGCAGATGTTTTTACATCAGTTGAGCTTGAAACATCCACAGGAGGACATCGGGATTTTGTAGAAAAAAAATCTGGGAACTGCAGTTCTAAATTCACAAGAAAGGAAAATATTTTTAATGTTTCACAAGCAAAAAACCCAAAAAAATCAATTATTATCTGCTAACAACAGATGGTTATTGAAAAATTTACATGTAAAAGAAGCTGAAAATGTACCTTTTATATTTCTATTTTTAAGCAAAGAGAAAGTTAGTAGTATTGAACTCTTATTTTAACGCTGCAAGTGATTTCTATTGCTTTGTGAGCACAAGTTAACTACCATTTCGACACAGCCAGCCCCCATATTTTTTATATGTCCATAGATAGCTGTAGACTACTTTCGTTTATGAGTTGGGCGTCAAAATTCTACTGGTCACTTGAATTTAGTTCTTCATTAGGACTTAGGCTCTAAGCAGACTCGGTGCTGAGTTAATACACTTAATACCTGGTAACATATGCATATCTCTCTGTCATTATATTACTCTGAAGGTGGGAGTGACACAGCCTCTAACAACAATATTTTGTCCTGAAAAGAGCCCACTGATGTGAGAAGATAGAAAAACAGAGCAGGAGTCAGTGAGGAGGGCAGAGCAGAATGTTGCTTTCAGTCAGTATTTTCCACAGTTTTCTGCTAAAGATTGGGAAACATGATACAAGAAATTTGAACAAGGTCGTAAGGAAATCTGGAGACCTGGACAGAAAAAAAGGAAGAGGCAGAAACAGCTGTCCATTTGTGTGTGTTTGTACACAGTCACAAAGGAGAACTGTAAGTGAAGCAAAAAACCTACACAAATAAAAATATTAGTGATTCACACAACCGAAATAATCTTTTAAGCCAAAGTATCCAAAACCTGTGTTCAGTTAAATGTGTCATTTTTAGAGATACAAAGAGACTACTGGAATTCAGCTCAGTAAGTTCCCTTTATGCTTAAGCTGAACATGAGTTTTCAACACTAGAATAAAAAGGTCACCAAAAAATATCTCTTCCAAATGCAATAAATAGTGTTGTGTGTCCTGACACCACACATTGCTTCGCACTATGTGTAGTGCAGTACACATGTATGCTGGTGTACAGTTTTCACAGCTAAACGTACTCCCAGACACAGTTTGCAGGTAAACAGAGAACACCATGCTATGGTGCCTGGCAGTGAAAAGAAAATTGCAACTAATCTTGCCCTTCTCCCTCCACCTCCATGCAATTGTCATCTGCTGAGATTCAGGGATTCTGTCCAGGCTACTAAAGTGGGTATCCAACAGAAGGGAGGCAGAGGAAGAATTTATAGTGGATTTATAGAGATTTGGACTGCAATGGAATAATTTAATATTTTTTTTGTTAGAAGTTCTACTGAAGTGAGCAAATGTTGCAAATGTATCAGTGCCTTATGCACCACGTACAGAACAATGTTTCACCTTTCCGCCTATCACTTGGGTTGTTTTTCAAAGAGAAAGTTACTCAATGCAATGACAGGGACATGTTATATCAGGAAATGGGAGTGGTGAGTTATAGTTTATTTTTCCTGGAACATGTAATTAATTTTGAGGGTTTAGTAATATTTGAAGTTTATTGGGAAGGTTTGTCAAACAATCTCATTAAGGGAAATACTTACACAGTATCTTTATTAAACTAATGACATTGATCTTCCCCATGTCAATATCGGTTCAGGCAAAATATTACACTTTTGCAGAATATGAATTGACTGAAAAAATTATGGGAGTTTTACTGGAGTCTTTCTTTTTAGCTTCTTTCAGTGCTGAAAGGAGAGCCCACAGATGAGTAAAGGGTCTTTTCTTGGTCATAGCAACATTGAAAGAGAGAGGCCCATGATCCTTAAAATGGGAATGACAGCTGAATAAGGAGCATCCACTTAGCTCTATCGTGTGATGTGATCTGCCAGGGTGGGTAGTGCATAATAAGATATTGAGTCTGAAGAACTGCGTACGCAAGGGATAACAATACGAAATGAATGTGCTGAGGGAGAAAAATTAAAAATCTTAAATGGCCAGTGGGCAGAAAGTGCTGTAAGAATGCATTTAGCTATTTAGACGTAATAAGCTCTCTTATTGCTTGATAACCTTGCTCAAATTACCTCACTTTTGCTGCAGGCTAAGAACATGCACTCAGAGAGTTTCTGTGGTAGCTTGTTCCTACATCTGTGGTTAGCTTGTCCTGTTGGTAAGTTTCCCATTTAGCAGGCTGTTTTTTCGGATAACCCTTCTGTATTTGCTGCCTGTGGGCTTTGACTCTACTGAGAAGAACAAGCACCTTAAAGTAAACAAAGCAACAGCTAACAGCTGGCAGAATATTTACTCTGTTGAATATAGCCCCAAACTTTCTTGCATACACCCCCAAGACATCTAGAACGCTTTACTAACATAAATTTAAGGAATGATGATGTTCAAGGATTAATCAGTAGAGTTGTTTTCTAGAATCTTCATTTTTGACTGAAGCCAAATGGGTTGTCTGTGATGCTAGTTCATGTTTATTACCACAAGGCAAGGAAACGGTGAAGAGGCAAGAAGAAAGAAACAGAAGAGTGAAGGTGGATGGATGGGAGAGGGGAGGAAGAGAGATTATATCTTTATTATGTTAGCTTGGGGGTAGAATGAGAAAACAGATTCTTAACAAACAGAACAGTGGAAACTCCTTGATAGGAGCATCTGTTTAGCCTCCTCTATCACTGATGTACCCATACAATTATGCAGTTATTCTTTTGATGTATAAAAGATGCTGTGGAGCCCAAATTGTGATTAGAGATGATAAACTCATATTCTTTCCCAGTGTAATAGACTTTTTGGTCCTCCACAGATAAAGCTATAGCTCTTTTTACCTAGCGACATTTTGTGAATGTGTGTCGACACACATAAACACACACACACAACAAATGCTGCTGGGATCAGACTGAGCCTCTCAAATATGCCTCGCAGAAAAGGTTGACCTTACAGCAAAACTTGGATGTGGATGCTGACAAAACACTACTCGGAAGAGTCCCTTTGGTACGGGGAGTCATTCAGCTTCAGCTCCTCTGCAGATTAGAGCTGGTTTCTGACATATGTTTATTTCCCATGTTTCAGTTAGCTAGCTAGTTAAAACCTGCTGTCTGGTCAGATTTTGGAAAAGACCCTGAAAAGATGAAAACACTGTGTGTGTAGTGCTGATGCCATAAGCTAGGCTGTCCTCCTACATCTTCTGAAGGTTTTCCGGAATTTCTTAGAGGGAAATGGTGGGTCACAACATGGAGTGAAAGCAGCCAGGTAAACTGCTGCTTCTGCATCCTTTCAGATAGAAAAGATTAAAAATGAAGGACAGGAAACAGATAACACATATATTATGTTAAATACATAAATAGTATTATGTGGGAAATAAACAAAGCCTTAAAACATTTTACAATACAAAGTATTAAGGGCTGGGGGAAAGAAATATACCGTTTCTCAGGAGTAATCTAATCTAGATGATGAAATATTAACAGTATTTTATTATTGAGAATCATGGTGGCTGGTAGGTAAATCTGGAACTGGTGCAGATCGCCACGCTTACCTGGATGAGCAACACCATGGTGCAGACTGCAGAGTAGAAATGGGACATCTTTACCTAGCCATGAAGGTATAATAATGACAAAGACAGACAATAACTCATTTGATTTCTCTCAGGAAGCTTGCTCACAATTTCGTAGTGGCTGGGGTTTTTTTCTTAAATATATAAACAAGCCAAGGTTTTGGGGAATAAAATTGCTGGTACTAAAAGCAACAGCTGGTGAAAACCAGTAAGTTCTTGAAGCCTTAGCAGTTACTGTCACTAGCAATTCAGGACATGTTATCACACCTTTATTTTTTTACCCTTAGAAATAAAATGAATGTTATTAAATGGTTTAGAAAATGACAACTGCCTGTGGTAAAGTCTTGTCGTACTCGATGGAACGAATATTAATAAGAGATAGGTATGACATCTTTGAGAAAAAAGATGTGGAAGGAGAAAGGTAGATCCCGCTCCAGAAAGAAGAGGCAATTGCTGCAGCTCATACAAATTTTTCAAGCTTAGATTAAATATATTCTACAAAACATTGTGTAAAAAAACAGGGCATGGTTTAGGAAGGATGAGATCTCTATATGTCTTCTAGTCCAATCTCTTACTTCTTACTTCATAATTAACCAGCTTTTCTTGTGCTGCAAATCTTTTTTTCATTTCTTCACATCCTTTCACTGTTCACCTGCAAGAAAAATCTCGTTTTGTCTTCACTCTATAGATTATTAGGTGGCTGAAGACAGCAAGTTTATTCTCTTTGATTCATCAGTCTGAACAAATCCACAAGTTCAGATCTCTCAACCTCTCGTATTATTTTTCGCACTCTATCCCTAAGACCACCATGGGGATTTCTGCTGAACTCACTTGACTACATCAAGTTATTCGTTGTACTGTGAAGCCTAAAACAGATACAATATTCCAGATATGTTCCCACGAGTGCTGAATAAAGGTCCAACGATCACTTGCTTGGACCTGCTGTCTACACTTATACCAAAACACTCCAGGATGGACCTGATCACCTTCACTGTAAGTGCACATTGTTGGTTCATTATCAGCTCGTCCACCATCACTTCCATTTTCTCTTCTGCAAAGAAGTTTTCTCTGCAAGAGTGCCCAAGTGGTATGCTGCATGATGGTGTCCATCCCAGGTGCAGGCTCAGCACCTGCTTTTGCTGAACTTCATGCAATCCCTGTCAGACCATTTCTCCAGTAATGTAATGTTCTCTCTGTGTATACACCCTACCTGTCAGTGTATCAACCATGTCACTCAATTAGGTACCACTCATGAAGGTACTATCTGTTCAATCATTCAATTTTTAGTAAAGATATGAAAATACTACTATTAAAAACTACTTTGCAATTGGTTTCTGAGGAACGCTACCAGTAATTTCCTATTAGCTGGACTTTGTATTGCTTATCACAACCCTTTGAGCTTTGTAGTCCATCTAATTCCCATCCATCTTGGAGGCTATCCAAACCATATCTCACTTTTTTAGCTACAAGGACACTATAAAAGGCTGAGTTAAAAGTCTTTGTAGAGTCAAGGTAAACATAATCTGCTTTTCTCACTCAGAGATTCACTAGTCTGAAAGGCATCACAGAACTCAGTCAGCTTGTCAAGCATGATTTGTCCTTGGTAAATCTATGCCAGCTGTTCCCAGGAACTTTCTTATTCTTCATGTGCCTGGACTTGGCTTTTTGCAAGCATGTTCTTCATAAACAAACCATCCATTTCCTTTAAGGCAGCTAAGATTGGAGAAATTTACAGACATAATTGATTTAGCTTTTAATTACTTAGCTCAGGTATTGATATTTAAAAATACAGACATCAGTACAGGCTATACAGTCCAATCCAGGAACCTGAGTGTACACTCACCAAATGAGACCCTGTCATTTCAACCTCACTGAAGCTTCTTTCAAGGCTACTCAATTAAAGTATATCCAGATGTAACAGCTGAGTTGAGATAAACAAGACAAGAGAAAATGCTGTCACATGTACGTAAAGACCTATGGAAGTTTTGGATAACTAAAGATTTTGGGTAACAACTTCAATTTTTCTACCTGCTGGATTTCTGCTTTGCCTCTTTTGGGTTTTGTTTCTGTTTTTCTAATCATTTTTCATGTTTTAAAATCTTGACTAGATACTTCTGACCCTTTGATTTTTCTTACTAGTATTTTATTGAAAGACGTACAACACCAAAGTAGACCACATATTATCAAGGAGCGTGGACTACAGCCTCACAGCCTGAGAAAATGAAAAGGAGAGAAGTATTCAATTCATAGAATCATAGAATAGTTTCAGTTGGAAGGGACCTTTAAAGGTCCCCTGCAAAAAGCAGGCATCTCTTCAACTGGAACTGGTTGCTCAGAGCCTCTTTCAACCTGATCTGGAATGTTTCCAGGGATGGGGCATTGACCACCTCTCTGGGCAACCTGTTCCACTGTTTTACCACCCTCTCTGTAAAAAAATTTTTCCTTATATCTAGTCTGAATCTCCCCTCTTTTAGTTTAAGACCATTTCCCCTTATCCTATCGCTACAGGCCCTGCTAAAAAGTCCATCCCCATCTTTCTCATAGGGCCCTTTTAAGGGCTGAGAGGCCACAATAAGGTCTCCCCGCAGCCTTTTCTTTTCCAGGCTGAACAACCTCAACTCTCTGAGCCTTCCCTCATAAGAGAGGCACTCCAGCGCTGGGATCACTTTTACAGCCCTCCTCAGGACCCACTCCAACAGGTCCAGATCTTCCCTGTGCTGAGGGCTCCAGAGCTGGACACAGGACTCCAGGTGGGGTCTCACCAGGAAGGAGCAGACTGGCAGAATCCCTTCCCCCAACCTGCTGGCCATGCTGCTGGGGATGCAGTTCAGAATATAGTTGGTCTTCTGGGCTACAAGCACACATTGTTGACTCATGTCCAACTTTTCACCCACCAGTACCCCCAAGTACTTCTTGGCAGGGCTACTCTCAATCCCTGCATCCCCCAGTCTCTATTGATACTAGGGGTTGCCCCAAGTCCAGTGCAGGACCCTGCACTTATTGAACCTCATGAGGTTTACACAGGCCCACTTCTCAAGCTTGTCCCGGTCCCTCTGGATGGCATCCTGTCTTTCTGGTATGTCAACTGCACCACTCAGGTTGGTGTCATATGCAGACTTGCTGAGGGTGTACTCAATCTCACAGTCTTTGCCATTGATGAAGATATTAAACATTACTCATCCCAATATGGACCTCTGAGGGACACCACTTATCACCAATCTCCATCTGTATATTGAACCACTGACCACTACCCTCTGGACACCACCATCCAACCAATTCCTCATTCACTGAACAATCCACCCTTCATATCCGTATCTCTCCAAATTAGAGAGAAGGATGTTGTGGGGAACAATGTCAAAGGCCTTACAGAAGTCCAGATTGATGACATCTGTAGCTCTTCCCTTGTCCACTGATCTAGTCATTCCATTACAGAAGAACACTATGTTGGTCAGACAGGACTTGCCCTTGGTGAAGCCATGCTGGCTGTCTTGAATCATGTCCCTCTCTTCCATGTGCCTTAGCATAGCTTCTAGAAGGGTCTATTCCATGATCTTCCCAGGCACAGAGGTGAGACTGACAGGTCAGTATTTCCCAGCGTCCTGCTTTCTGCCCTTTTTAAAAATGGCTGCAGTGTTGCCCGTCTTCCAGTCCCCAGGGACTTCACCTGACTGCCAAATATGATGGAGAGAGGCTTGATGATTACATCAGCCAGTTTCTTCAGGACTCAGGGTTGCATCTCATCAGGTCCCGTACACTTCTATATGTTCAAGTTCCTCTGGTGGTCATGAATCTGATTTTCTCTTATACTGGGAGAGACTTTGGTCCCCCTGCCCCCATCTTGCAATTCGTCCACTGGAGAGGTGTGGGAATAAAGATTGCCAGTGAAGACTGAGGCAAAAATTTTGTTGAGTACCTCAGCCTTCTCCTCTGTCATTGTTACCAGTTTGCCAGTCTTGCTCAACAGGACGGTACTTTTTCTTTGACCTTCCTTTTCTGGCTGATGTACCTGTAGAAGCCTTATTATTCTTTGCATCTCTTACCAAGTTCCGCTCCAGCTGCACCTTGGCCTTCCTGACCCCATCCCAGCACAACTGGGCAGTGTCGCTATACTCTTCCCAGGATACCTGTCCCTGCTTCCACTGCCTGTGCATTTCCTTCTTGCCCTTTGATTTTGACCGGCATGTCTCATCTCAGCCATGCTGGTCTCCTGCCTTCCTTTCCTGATTTCTTACACCTGTGGATCAAGAGCTCTTGCAGTCTGTGGAAAGTGTCCTTAAAGATCTGCCAGCTCTGTTTGCTCCCTTGTCTAAGAAGGCAGTTTCCCAGGGCATTCTATCGACTAACTTCTTGAATTGTCATGCCATATGCGTAAGAAGGTTAAGCAAATAAAGCAAAATTAATGAAGTAAAGGGAAGAATTCCTATTACACCTTTGTTCAGGCCCTAAAGAAACAGCCTGGTAACTAGCAGTCATTCATCTCTGAACAGGTGGAGTACCTGAGTATACAAATAAAAATTTTGGGGATGAGGAAAACAGTGAAAGAAGGGAACTGCTCTGACAGCAGATGTCTTAAAATGTTCCAAGATAATATTTGTTTTTAATCCAGAATGACAATATCTTTTCATACACAGCTTTGGACACTGAGACCTACTCATGAACAAGGTGGTTTGCTGTTTTCCTGTATAGGTTTGATATTTATGGCAATGGTTATCTTTCTCTGATGTCTTTTGTGAAAGATGAATTGTTTTGATGTATAAACAGTACTCGATACTGCTTTCATTCTGGAACATAAGCTAAACTTTTCACTCCGTAACCTGACAGAGGGGCACCCACAGACTGCAGAAAAGCTGTACCTATGGGATGAGTAAATAGCTTCAACGAAAATCACACTACAGCTCATCTGCAGCAGGATTTAATGGTTTTCAATTTCGTTGGTCTTCTAGCAATTAAGTGTCTGATGTTAACTCACTTTCTTTTCTGTTAGTAGTGTTCTGTGCATTTGTAAGTCGTGTAGTCCTGTGAAATCAATAGAGAAATTAATAGAAAACACAAATGTTTAAATCTGCCCATGATTTGTAATAGTTCTCTTGTCCTGGGTAAGGATCTCTGTCCTTTCATCTTTCTTGGGTGCAGCCAAAAAAACAGTTTGATGAGCTGGGTGTCAGCAGGTTGAGTGCACTGTTAACAGGAGACCATGAGACATGCCTTGGTGGCGTTTCACTTTGCTAAGCTCTTGTATGAGCTGCAAAAGTTACAACAGGAGTAGCACATAGCCACAGATAAAAGAATAATACACTGGAATTTATTGTCAATTTTGATGATCAATTGAAAGATTCAAGGGGAATATGCCAAACATGACATCTCTTCCTATCTTTCCATTCCTCAATTTTGAGTTTATAATTGTATAGTTCTTGAGCAAGATTTTCAGATGTTATAAAATCTTTTCTGAAAGCCTGCCAAAAATTAGAAGACAAAACAAAGAACAAGATGTACAAAGAATAAAAAATTATTATTGAAGGGAAGACTTTTGAAGCTTCTCCTAGTAGGACTGGTGGTCATGGATATATGAAAATCTGCATTTAGAACACTATTCTAACACTCATTGATACAGTCCAGAAAGCAATGAAGATGCAGTATTTTATCTGTCAAATCAATTGATATAGCTGGAAAAAAGAAAACATAGACAAACTTTAAGCTATACTAGCTGATTTTTGGGTCTAAACCAGAAGCAGAAAACTTCAAGTTAAATTTAATTAGTAACAATTGCTTTGATTTTAGCTTAATGAAATCAGTTACTCACACAGTGTAGAGAAATAGGCACCGTAGCACCTGTGGTAGATGCTCAGAAGAATGACATAGACATTTAAGAGCACCTTGCCATTATTTTAATTCTTCAATATTTCTGGCAATGACAATATAAACCTCATTTGCAAACAGAAGAGAAAAGATGTTTGTGCCCTATTTCATTCCCACTGATTGTCTGTCCTGGAGCCTCTGTACTGGCATAAGATGATCAGTAACCGTCACCTAATTTCTAGGTGGAATGTGTTCCTTACCACTTACAACCCAGTACATGTTTTCTCATCATTGTCCTTTATTTTAAGTGATTCTTCCTCACAATTCTTCATGTCCTTTTTTTTTCTTATCAGCATACACACAGTACTTTTATAACCTCTCTAGTTCCATTTACCTAGGTTAAAGAAATTAAGGCTTTTCTAATTTCCTTTGATAGGACCAGCCTGATACACATTGTCTGTCCCGTTCCAATTTGAATTTGCCAGCATCATGCTTGAGCAACTACAGCTAATTCTAACTGAGATTTCATTTTTATCTTCCATAATACATACCTTCGATACTTCCTTGCCACTGATAAACATGTCACTCCGAATACCTCTTGAAGTGACAGTTATTTTATGCACAATTGCATGCGGTTTGTTGTTTGTAATAAGAGGCTGATATATCCAAGACTTTCTCTCCTGCTTTCCAGGTGACATGTTAGAGCAAACAGTCTTGCTATTAGTCTTTAAGGGCATGGCCTTGCACATTTTACAGTTACACTGAATTCCACTTCTGTCACTCCTCTGGGTCACACAGCTTTTCCTCTACAATAATCCTGTCTCTTCTAGATAGAAAATGCTCCCACTTTGTGTTATCAGCAAATTCTGTCAGTACACTCCTGCATTTTTATGCCTAGGTCATTAAAGTAAATGTTAAAGATCAGCAAATTGCAGGGTAATACCTAATATTCTTACGGGGTAGATCCATTTCCAACTGGTGGGGTCAGAACCAAACCTTCCCTTTCTGAAATGTTACTTAAATTTGAAGAGTGTGTGTGGTTTCATTTGTGTGCAATCCAGCTGTCATAATTTTTTTGCCAGTAAATCACTCGTCTCTGTTGGCCATCTCAACTAACCCATCTGTTATGGTTATACAAAATATAGGGGAGAAGAAGCTGATTTATAAAATGCTGGATTATTGTCCCTGTTTTTATTAATGTATGATTATGACTTCCCAGCTACTTTGGGTGAAAATAGTCCAATGGCATCATTTTCCATGTGAAAATACTAGTTGTCAGACACTAAATGTTCCATGACAAGGAGCCATAAAGCTGTGATGCTCCAGACACCCCACTCTGCAAACAGCCCTTCGTGCAGATCCTAGCACAATGGCGAGCCCTGGTTTGTGGCCCATGCTTGTTCGTGGTGCAGTTATAATTCAAATAATCTAAAGCCTTGAGGCTTCTATATGAATTAACTGCACAGTCTTGCTTCTAAGTGCCATTTTTTGGAGATAGGGATAGAGCAGATGGGGTTTTGTACAGGCCAAACTGTTGGAAGCCAGCGATAAGGAGGCATGGGAAGGGGGGAGGAAGAAGAAAAGCCGTGAAAGACAACCCTTTCCTTTGTGTGCTTTGCGTTGCCACCTGCCAGCCTCAGGCTTTCTGATCTCCTCTCGGTGAACCGTAGAGACGGCAGTTGGAAAGATCAGATATACGCTCAGGGCAGTATGTCAGAAACTACTTTGTCACATTCCTCAACTCTAAACCCAAGGAAATAAAATCTTTGTGTTGAAAACCGTAACTGCCCCATTTATAGGAGAACTACTCCTTTAACACAGAACAAAGGACTGAATGCAGGTCTTGCTCTGGCATCTTTTTTTTTTCTTTAACACCTCTCAAATATTAGCATTTATTTATTTTATCTCCCTTAAGCATCTGTACCTTGTTTGTTTGCCTCTGGCAACACAGTTGTAATGTTCTTGAGAGAGTACACCGAATTCCGTTACACAACAAATGAAATAAAAATTGGCAGAACAAACCAACAGATAAACTCAAAACTTATTATTTAAGTAATTTAAAGATATTATTTGTCTATGTTTTGCCTCAGTATCAGCCCCATTTGGGCCACTATTTTGTTAGAAATTTTTTTTCTGAGATGAGACATATAAATGGTGTCTTGTTTGTTATTTTTAAACGAAGGTCTGAAGTATTTTTTTTAAAAACGATATATTTAAATATGCATAAACTGACCTTGAAGACGCAAGAATATGCGAGTAAATTTCTAACATTTTTATTCTGTAAGACTTCTATATACCACATACAATATACTAAGTAGCACATTGCCTTTCAAGTTCAAAGCACTCTGCATATATCCAATTAAGATTTATATCAACCTGTTACATGGTATAATCTTGTAATATCTGTCAAATCCAATGATAAATATTCAAAGCATATATGGATAATGAGAAACAGATAGAAAGAAATAAAATGTTTTTCTGCCTACACTGTCTTCCTTAAAATAATCAATAGCCTGTATTAATCTGAACAGTCCATCTTCAGTTATAATCACTACACAAAAGCACAGTATAATGTCCTACCTGTTTACCTGTAGAGTTTAGAACAGATTCTCCATTTCTTTATTTATCTTGTGTGGTGGATATCGTATTTACCCTACCATGTACTAAGGGGTCGGTTGGAGTGTTTTCTTTTCATTCAAACCTTGTTTCACATGGATCACACACAGGAATAAGCTTGGCATCTCTTCTGAGTCTGTACAGTGAAACCACCACGTATGTGCAGAATGTGGCAGACCTAAGCTGTTTTTGCTGGAAAGAAGCTAGGCATTTTAATGAGATCAGGACTGAATTGTACTGGCAAGACTCTATGTTGGGATGTTTTCACAGCATTTCTTCAAATTGCTCTTCAGTATAGACCTTTTGGTGAGCTTCAGTGCTCCATAAGGCCTAAATATACTCACATCTTTCAAAAGGTAAGTTTACAAATGAAAGTAATTACCCAGGCAATACAATCTCTTTGGCAGTCCACACTGATGATGCTCCACGGTGCTCAGAGATTCATGAATGTACTGACTGACCAAGTCAGCCTAATATAGTCTCAGTAATATGATTTCTTTAATTTTGTGCTAGAAAGTAGCAGGTTGTTAAAATAATTGTCAATTCTAGCCATCCTTCAGAATACCATGGCCTCTGAATAATGTAGTTTCACTCAAATTTATGCAAGGTGAACTCAGCTCTGTGAGCATATCACTACCATTCCGACTCATTACTGAAGTAAAATTTAGCATGCATTTTGATCATGTTATCTTCCTTTTTCGTTTGTCTCTGTGTCTTGCTGGTACTTACAAAATTGAGTATCTATTTGGGTTATTTGCATTGTTTGGTTTATGATTGGAGAGCCACTGACTGGTCCTAATTTTCAAAGGTTAAGTTCCACAGTCTTGTCTAAATAACAAATGCTTTCTAAATATTCACCAAAAAAATATCACAAAATCTACTGTATACAGATTTTTTTCTTTCATTTACTCACCAGTCACTTAATTTTACTCTCACTACAATTGTATTACTGACCTGTAACACCTAGAGTGAGGACAATAAGAAGTGCTTTTGAAAATCAAGCCACATATCACATGTACATCATCGTCAGAGACACTTTAAAATCAATGACAGTCATCAGTCACCCAAAGAAAATCTAATCAACCGAACAAAGGCCAAAAACACACTCATTTGTGTCTGGCCAGTTCCATGTGGCATCATGCATATTGTTAAAAATGCAAAATTAAAATGACAGAGACAATTAGGTAGCTATATTAAGTCTTTTGTGAGAAAAGATTTAATCTATACCATATTTTCTTTTTATTTTGTGTAGTCTTTTTGATGCATTCTGCAGAAGGATGTTTTCACTTGCCAATTCCCCTTCCTCCCCCCCTCCATCTTTTCAGACATTTAGAGGCATGGAACATAAGAAAAGAAAGAAAAGTAGAGTATTTTAGAGGTGATGTAGATTATCTCTGGATCTGGTGAGTTGTCTCAATATACGGACATGTCACCCTCCATTTCACATTGCAAGTAGCTGTGGTTAACAGATAAGGCAATTATCAAAAGTAGGTTTGTGAACCATTGTGCTTACATAAAGCAAGCTGCAACTCTGCCAGTGAAAGAAATTCTCAATCATCCATTTTATGGAACTAGTCAGTATAAGTTTCTTCACAGTCTGTAGATCTGCTTTCTAAGACTTGCAGATATCTCAAAACAAGAGCCTCTATCCTACAAAAGCAAATGTGAATTTTGACTTCTAGGACTGTGCTTGCAGCAATAGCAATAATGATTCCAGTAAGTAACTCTTTCCACTGCCACACCTTGCACGGTTTTGTACTCATTAGGCCTCAGCTTGCACCTATCTATTTATTATGGGTGCCTCTATTCAAAGATTAAAAAAATAAAGGTGTCAACAGACATGTAATCTGCTTCAGTATTTTTCTCATTACCACAGTCTCAACTGTGCTTGATGCGTAGACATAACAGTATATAATATTTATACATTTTAAGGTACAATTAAAGAATCAGACCTCCTCCAGAGCACCACAGTCTACAAAGTTTCATTAGTCTCAGTACCTTGTGTTAAAAACCATCTGCAAAGGAAAGTATCCAACCTTGGCATGAAAGAGACAAGAGAAGTATCTTCTGCGGTGGCATGCTGCAGATGTGCAGCACTGCTAAAAATGCTGAGCCTTCTTTCAAATATGAATGGACTTTAACTGTAAATGAATTTAGCTTCCAGGCGTTGCTGCTTGTTTCTATGCTGGCTACAGTAAACTTCCGCGTGGATTTTGCCCCCATCTCTGTTCCCTCTGGGATATTTAAAAACTGCAATCAAGTCACCTCTCAACCTTCTTGTTAATATGGCAAACAGGCTGAGCTCTTTAAATCTCTCATAGTAACGTATGTCCTTCAGGCCTCATCCCTGGGATGCCATGAAAAAAAGATTTTTTTTTGACTGATTCTGGTTCAGTAGCAGTGTGCTACAGAATTGTGCTAGCAATCAAAAAATAAAGACATAGTAGTACTGGACAAGTGGACTGAAGAGAGCTTGATTTTAAAGCAAAGCACAGTGTGAAAATCGGTAGATCTTTTATTTTAGCAGTATCTAGAGACTGTAGCTGGTGTTGGGCTAGCTTTCATACTCCATAATCAGACGCAGTCTAGAGATCTGCAGACTCAGTCTACAGCTGCCAAAGGAAGTACAGCTAGAAAAAGACACAAAGAGATAAAACGTCTTGCTTAACTCACAGAAAAGGTGTAAAAGAGGGCTGAGAATAAAAACTAACTCTCCTGACTTCTTGTGGATTGCCCCTCCTGTTTCCCTTTTGCTTGAATTTAGTTTATAAATGGATGCTATAAACACTGATACATGAGACCAAGATCTCTTTTGCTCAGTCACTGTGCTAGTGTATAGCCCTTTTGATTTCTGTAGTGAGTATGTCTGATTTTGCTATGAGACCTTCAGCATTTGACTGGTGTTGGACATATTTGCTATAAGTCTCTGAAGGACAAATGAGGACAACACAGAAAGAGCACTGGTGATTGACTTTCCTTCCTCTCCAAGACCAGCATCATCTCTGCAGTAGCAGCCAGCTGCTATCAGAAAAAGACCTGGAAACCCCACATTAAACTGAATGGATGCATTAAATCACACATTTTTGAGTGTGTTTCTTGTTCTTCTTTCTATATAATACACAATATACAGGTTGCTTCTCATGTCTACCCTAGGGTTTTACTTTAGTCTCCTCCACTGTTTTAGTCTCCTCTCCAAATTGTGCCCTACTATATGGGTGAGGAAAAACACCTGGGAGGTAAAAGAGTAATTCACTTTTACCCAGCAAGCATACTTAGAGTAATTCTTCTTTTGTGAACTACTGGTTAATACACTCTCTCTAAGGTTGATTAGTGGCTGGGTGGAAAGGAATTCACAAAATGACTTGTACTGAAGAGTATCCCCACTATCAAAACATTAAAATCATAAGAATGGCAAACTTTTTCATGTTAATGCATGACCACAAAAGCTACATCCAGAGACTAATAATGTCAGGCAGACCTCGAGGCAGGGAGCAAACTGTGTCAACCATTTATTGACTTATGTATCCTGTCTTATAGGTAAGGGTTTTTTCTTTAAGAAATTACTCATCCAGTCTAAATCTATCCCAATAAATGTAATAAATAGAACGGACTAGAAACTATTCTATAATCCGATGTTTATATGGCTAAACTTTCTTTGTACTCCAAAGAAATGTCCCCTTGCCTATATAGCCTCGCAAAAATACCCTGTGGCCTTAGCTCCCTCCAAATCTCCTGTGGACATCGTACTGGAAGCTGCTACTTCCTGTGCATCAATATTTCTGAGCAAGCACGCTAACTATTAAACAGCACAAATAATGATGGATTAGTGCTTGAGCCCACTCTTTGGCCCTAACCAAAAATGTCAGAACAGATCTTGGACCAATCACTGTGTTGTTATGCTTATCTGATATAAGCTGTGACTAACAAAGCAGGGTCATACAAACTCAGCTTCGTATGGAGATGCCTATGGTATGGACCTGCACACTGTGAGATCTTGCTGAAGACACTCTCCCCAGTTGCAAAGAGGCAGAGAGACAAGCTGTCTCCCTGCCTCAATCGTCTAACTGCAAATAGGACAAATTTCTGCCCAAGTGTGATGTGTGGTGTGGAATACCTGGGATTGCTGTGGCAGATATTTGGATGGATTTACTTTAGTTTGTTGCTATGCTTGTTGCTCAGGACTGCTGTTAGGGGGGCGAAGACAAAGGAGAGCTGCAGGCACTGGGATGGTACATGGTGATGCGCAAACTTGCTTCTTAGTCTAGGCAGAGGTTTCTGAGCAGTTCCCAGGTATCTCCCACTCAGGAGACCTAGTACTAGTATGATTGTTGCTATTATTATTATTACTATCACGGATATTAATATTACTAATTTACTTAAAACCAAGGAGATAGTCACTTTTGTGGACTTAACTGTAGACACTACCACGGGCTTTGTTTTTGCTAAGGAAGTTTTTGTTCCTGGTATTTGCAGTTACAAAGCACATCCTTGCTGTAAGTCTACAGCATTTTTCATCTCTCCTCTGGTACATTGTATCATCTGTTTCTCCTGCTTGATATAGCCTGCTTACAATGTATTTCTGTCTTATCCTTAGCTTCTCATACAAAAACAGATGCTGAGGCTTGCTGATGGCTTAGGGATGTGTATATTAGAGCTATACTGGATTTGATGGCTGCTCTAAGAGACCCATTTAACATATGAGTCTGAGCATATCTAGTAACAGCTGATATCCAATAAAGCTGATAGAATTATTATTTGTTGCACTCTTACTACAGGAAAGTGTTTCGCAATGTGTGATATACCCTGATTCATACCCTGTCATTTATCAAGAGACTTCTTATCTTCTTATTAGACCTTGTTAACTGGAAAAGAAATATTTTTTTCCACTTTATGAGGAGTAAAACATGATAAATAATAATGGGAGACATAACTGTCAAACAATTTACAAATGATATGTTGTGAAAATATGGCACCTTGATGGTTTATCCTGCCAAGACATATGCTGCAGTAATACCATGATTCAGAAGGTGCTTTTCTTATTATGGAAAAAATGCATGTGGATGGACAATTATGAGCTTCAAGCTTGAGTTCAAGTTGAATAAGTCTCACGTCCAAGATGGCATTAAAATCTTGCACTAGATAGCCAAGAAAAATTATGCAGAGATAGAATCACAGAATTGTAGAAAGACCTTTAAGATCATGGAGAACTTACAGAAGAGTTATGAGATTTAAAGATGAGTCAAGAGATGGCTGTTGGCAGCATTAGGCTTGGAAAATCAGGAATCTTTGTAGCCTGGAGATTTCTGAATGTTTCAATATGCAGAAGCCATCCCATGCTGCTCTGTCTGTCACTAAACTGCCTGCCACCTCAGTGCGTCTTCTCCGGCTAAGAGATGCTTACCAAGATCCTCATGGTTTTCATGGTCTTGGGAACCAATATTCAAACTTTTCCTCAATATTAGATTTGCTTCTCCCCAGATTAGAGGAATTTTGAAGTGTCCATCCCTACTTTTACCTCTAAGATGTACAGTGAGCCAAGGTGAGAACCTTATTCTAGACACTTAATCAAATTATACAATTATTTTTATTAGCTAAATAATGAGAAATACTGAAGAACATTAAAATAAAAGAAGCATATGAAGATTGTCAAGAAGGACATAAATTTAGGCTCTGTTTTGGATGATGTGGACAATGACTTGGATATTGGAATTCTTTAACAGGTCATTTGTGTATAACCTGCGATATTCTCTAAGCATTCTTCAAATCTGTCTTTAGTCCAAAAATACAATCTCCTGGCATTTCTCAAACATGCATACATACACACACACACTTTCATAAGCATTTCCCTTTTGTTTTGGAGAGCAGGGAAGAGGGAGAGAGATAAAAAATGGTAAGCAAGGCAATGAAGAAGTAAATTTGTGAAAACGTAACCTAACAAAAAGCAATTCAAAGCTGGCTGAAATCTTGGAGGCTGTGGTTTGTGTGTTGACTGGTTCCATAGTATCCAAGTACAGTATAAAAAATAGCTTTTCTTCTGTCTTCTTTAGTGGTAATTTTCAAACCATGCTGAAGCTAACTTGAGTACCTCAAAAAACAAGATGGTCTTGACAATTTACCCTTACAACAAATCTCTATGACCTGAGAGTGCAACAACAAAATTAGAATCTTATTATAGACCTGGGACTAGTTTGGAGTGTAATACTATTATGACAATTCTCTTCTCTTCGGGATAACAGTGAACAAAGAAAATATTATTCATTGTCTTCAAGACTGCAGTAGAGCAGGAAGGAGAAAAAAATCAGCAAAAATATGACTAGAGCTTTGCTTGGAAATAAGAATTTGTATAGCTTTCATTACCTGTAATTTAATACATCAAGTAAAAAATAGTTATGTGATAATCAAAAATACAATTACAACTTCTGAATCCTCCACCTGACATTTTAGTGTTTTAGTTTTAATTAGTGCCATTGCTTTCTTTTCTGCTGTCTTTCTGAACATCTTATTTTCATTCTGCGTTTGAACTTCCATATTTGCCTTATATATGAGAGGTTTTATGTGTGCTTTAGAGTTGGCCACAAATAGAACCTCAGAGATTTTTTGAGATATGGAATATTTAGATTAAATCTCATCTAGGGACTTAAAATTGAGAATATCCTTGACTCAGAGTACACACTGAATAGAAAGGTCTTTTTTCAACCCATGAACTTGACTAACTTAATACCTTAATAACCTCTTGTTCCCTCTGTGGTTAACAACAGGTAGCAGTCAGTTCAACTAATATCTAAATTGCTCTTTGGAGGACCTAGGCTTCCCCTCTAGTGGTGAGGAAGCCACAATGACTTCATCTGTAACTACATATAATATTTAAATTATCTAAAAAATGTTGTAATATAGGCTGAAGCTCATCTTTATTTATAACTTTACAGATGCTCATAAAAACACCTACTGTCCTGAGATTATGTTATGAAATTTGAACCTGCATCTTATTCATCCTTCAAATTGCTATCATAAATCCCAAATATCAGGGGGTTTATATTGATGATTTTCTAAGGATTTTGGAGAATGAATGATGATGGATTTAAAGAAGTCTCATCTGAATTTCTTTACCTTCATTTGTGTGAAAACAACAGTCTCTAAAGTCTGCCTTTAAGTCTTTTATGAAATTGCTGGAAACTTTGCGAGTAGGTATTTATATTTTTGTTACAACTGATGTATTTATCACTGAGAAATAGAAAGCTTGAGTTGTAAGCAAAAATTGTGTAATCACAATCAAATGTCTTCTTCTAAATCATAAGTAAAGGGCTATAAATTTTGCAGATCCTTATCTGAAAAGGGAAATTCTAGTCTGATTTTGGAACACATCTAATTAGCTTAAAGGGAAAGGAAGGGAAATAGGAAAGCTTTTCTCTAAGCCTTAATTTAAAAACAGAGCACCCTAAATTGGACTAGATGACTCACAGAGGTCCCTTCCAACCCCTAACATTAAAAAAAAAAATATTTTTTTCTAATTTGTAAGATAACTCTGACTTGTTCATGGTCATAGAATCATAGCATAGTTTGAATCACAGAATCACAGAATCACAGAATAGTAGGGGTTGGAAGGGACCTCTGTGGGTCATCTAGTCCAACACTTCTGCCGAAGCAGTGTCACCTACAGCAGGCCGCAGAGGACCTTGTCCAGGCGGGTCTTGAATATCTCCAGAGAAGGAGAATCCACCACGTTCCTGGGCAGCCTGTTCCAGTGCTCCGTTGCCCTCAGAGGGAAGAAGTTCTTCCTCATGTCCAGACGGAACTTCCTGTGCCTCAGTTTGTGCCCATTGCCCCTTGTCCTGTCACTGGGCACCACTGAAAAGAGTTGGAAGGGAACTGAAAGGTCATCTGTTTCCAAACCCCCTCCCACGGGCAGGGACATATTCCACTAGGTCAGGTTGGTTAGAGCCCCATCCAACCTGGTGTTGAACTCTTCCATGGAGGGAGCATCCACACCACCTCCGGGCAATCTGTTCCACTTCATGGTTGTTCCCTCAAAAAATTGCACAGATCATTGAAAAACTAGCTTTCTCCCACCTTTTTCTGCATCTGAACTAAACTATTTATCTGAATCTGAGTCAACTCCCCTTAAGGATAGGATGAAATTTCTGTGCTGTGAGGGTGGTAAGACACTGGGACAAGTTGCCCACAGAGGTTGTGGAGTCTCCCTCCGTGGAGATATTAAAAACAGGACAAAATCCTGAGAAAACTGCTCCAGTTGACTCTGCTTTGAACAGGGATGTTCGACTTGATGGTGTTCAGGGGTCCCTCCAAGCCTCAAGCAGACTGTGTCTGTGATTATATGGTTCTATGAGTAACATAAAATTTCATTTTATTAAATCAGTCACCTGTTCAGAAAGTAACACATTTTTAGTAGCTCATTGTACTCCTCTGTTTAAAACAATAAATTTCACATACTTAAATTAGTAAGTCATTACAACGACAATTTGCCAAAAGACAAACTTCTGCATAATATTATCTTTACTGCAGCTGAGAGTAACTTGTTTCAGTTGTATTTGGACATGAAGTCAAATGGTTCTTCCACAGTGACAACAAGATTCAAGCCTTCTGGTTTACAGTGGTTTCCATGTTCTGAATTTTATTTACTTGGAGATTTTTTGCACCATGTAAACCTGACTTGAATCTGAAGACAAAGGATAAGTATATGAAGAACAAGAAATCAGTAAGTATTTGGACGAAGATAGCTGTCCAGATCTCTAGGTAGACTTGAAAAATCCCAGCGGGCATCCCACGAATTTACTTTACTGGAAATTTACGATCTGGTGTTACTTATAAACATTGAAGAATGCAAAATTAGGAAAGGGCCACTTGCAAAGAGGAAAATTAATCTAGTATGAAAAAAGAGATGGATTTTTTGGATTCACAAGGAAAGAAGAATTTTCCCACTAATCCTGCTAATTTATTGCAGTAGTAAGTGTCACACATCTCGGTTCATTTCCATAGAGATGAAAGGTATGTATGGCTTTGACATATCCAGTTTAATTTGCCTATATAAAATAAAACAGTGGTTCAGATAAAAACAGAACTGCAAGAACTGTTTCAAATCTCGTTTAGTAAAATTACCTTTGCTGAATGTTTTTAAGTACTTATGAAGTACCTGATACTGTATGAGCTAGATTTAGAGAGAAAAGATAACTAAAAGTCTATCAGCTATTTTTAAAACTCCCTGAAAAGTATATTTAATTGTCAAATAGAATTAATCGAAAGAGAACATGCTATTCTTTTATAAAAAAGTTTCGTATTTATTCAGTAAAGCTTGTATCTGAAGATGTAAATAATTATCTATCAAAATTATATTTTTTTTAAATTATTTTCTCTCCCTCGATATTTTCTGTTCATATAAGGGTTATAAATTGTTGATATCACTGGTCAGTCTGGCACTGTGGTGGCATTTGCGGTTGTACACTCACGGGTAGAAACATCTAGTGATTGCGTGTACTGACAGAAATTGTCTGGTTCCAGGAGAGAATTTCAAGTCCAAATATGCATTTCCACTTCCATTTGTTGTAAGATTCCATTTGCTGGCACCACATCTCTGCTAATAACCTTCATTTACTGGACTCAGATACTTGGGCCTATGATGTTTCAGTGATCACTGTTTTAATGCTGTGAAGATATAACCCAAGGAACTTCCCATTAAAATTAGTAGTTGTTACCATCCTTCCATCACCTATGTTCTATTTTTCTTGCTGTTATTTTTGTTCTTCTGCAAACACTTCAAATCTTTCTCTCTGCACATGCAGTCCCAAGCCTTACAGTCCTTCTTTCTGTTATATTGTCCCATTCTTCTCACTGTGTGAAACCCCTGGCTTCTTTTTCTGTTTTCTACTTACTGTTGACTACAACCAGTTGCATTATTCAATATAATTTAAGTATCTGATGCATGTAGACCTTCCTCTATTTCTCTGTTTGCAAACACATCCCTAGCAAAGTCATCATTTGTTGTACACCAGCAATCTGCAGCCATCAATTTGAAAGGTAAGACTTATTCCTGAATTGTTTATCTCAGCAACTACCTACATTGAATTAAAGGAGTGTAATTTCTGACTCACAGGAAAGAAATTGAGTTCTAGGAGGAAAGGTTTTTGGGCCTTTGGGCTAGGAACCTGGTTCACAGTTCGTTCTCTCTGGAACAAAAGGAATATTTGCTGGTGCTATTTCTCCTTAGTTAAAGCAGCTTGACAGAATTAATATATTTTTTACACAGAATCTTGACTGAGACAGGGTATCATTAATTATTACTTGAGGAAAGTCAGGATTTTTCTACACTTCTATTGACTACCTGTATGAAAACAAACCTAAAAATTCCTGAATTTTATAGGTTTTTTTTTCGTTTTGGCGCTAGAAGCATAGCCACCACTAATACTCAACAACAACAAAAAGATTTTAAAGGCTTTTAAAGCCTAAAACTGGAATGTAAATTCCTAAATGAGGAATGCATCCATCTGGAGCTCAGTCCATCACTTTATATGAGAAGCTCATGTGGCTGAAACAGTGTTAAATTCTGACCACACTGCTATCAAGTAATTTGCTATAAAGAAAATCTGTTTGGTGAATGTGTAGGTATGATAAAGAAAAAACTATTTCCAATTAATAACTTTAATCTGTTATCTCTCCTTTTATGCAGAGCATATTGTGACATAAAAAGACATACCAAAACAGAGAAACAAATCAGTAAAATAGTAAAACATCTGGAAAAAAAAAAATTATTAGAATTGTTTTTAATTGTTTTAGTCCGAGTAAAAAAATTCATGGCATTATTTTTTTTGCACGACTAAATGTCAGCCTTGAGCGTTGCAGTCTTGAGACTGCTGCGTACCCAAAGCATACACTAATTGCCCTACGAAAGAAACTCTTGTCTCATAGCTTAAATTAGAACTTATCATGAAATTTTTTGAAGCATATAATTCATGAGTTATTGTTTGTGGTGGAATTCTGCTGATCAGTTTTTAAACTCTCTGATGGGGACTTCAATATCAGCATTAGTCTCACAAGAGTCCCTGTATATTAAAAGAGACAAATAAGCCCACCTAGGATGTGTTTTATCTCATCATAAGATGTGTTCAAAACAGTTCAAAATAATGATGTGTACCACTGTCCTTTTTTTGCCTGTAAACTGCTTTAAAATTTCACCCTAGTCTTTTATTTCTCTAAGTTAAATGGCAAAGGATTTATAACACTTGGTTGTACAGAGATTTTCAAGTGTAGCCACTGAATCACAGAATCACAGAATGTTAGAATTTGGAAGGGACCTCTGTGGGTCATCTAGTCCAACCCTCCTGCCAAAGCAGGGTCACCTACAGCAGGCAGCACATGAACGCGTCCAGGCGGGTCTTGAATATCTCCAGAGAAGGAGAATCCACAACCTCCCTGGGCAGCCTCTTCCAGTGCTCCATCATCCTCAGAGTGAAGGAGTTCTTCCTCATGTTCAGCTGGAACTTCCTCTGCTTCAGTTTGTGCCCATTGCCCCTTGTCCTGTTGCTGGGCACCACTGAAAAGAGTCTGGCCCCATCCTCCTGACACC
>Ga0065711_1027939_pt1 | contig 44817 bp, 30 predicted proteins | sample Hoacrofraction12_FD_59098 | JGI IMG/M metagenome (GOLD analysis project Ga0065711, IMG submission 59098) | Hoatzin crop microbial communities from Cojedes, Venezuela - Epithelial fraction 12 v2 (version 2) | ecosystem: Host-associated > Birds > Digestive system > Esophagus > Crop | place... | reverse complement strand
CCCGGAGCCTGGGGCTGGGCGGAGCGCGGAGTGCGGGGCCCCAGGGCCGGGCCGGGCCGGGCCGGGCCGGGGAGCGTCTCGGAGGCCCCGGGGGGGGAGGCGAGCTGCGGCAGCCACGGTGCTAAACCGGTGCCTGAGGCGAGCGCGTCCAGGGTGCCCTGGCAGAGCCCCTCTGCCCTGTCCGCCGCGGCGTGAGGGAAGGGCCCGGTCAGATTTGGCCCCTTCTCCTGGCGCTGTTGAAAAGACGAGCCGCTTCCATGCGTGAGCTGTCGTCAGAAGCCTGCTGACTGCCCCAGACTGTAGGCAGCTGAGGGGACAACTGCAATCGAGAGGGAGCAGGAATTCTCGCGTGTTAACGGCTGTCGTTGGTTTGTTGCTAAAATTGCCACTTATGTTTTGGTTCAGAACCTTCCTGAAGTGAAGGCTGGTGTAAGGAGAGATGCTGGCTGCAGCAGGCCCCTTCCGGAATCGCCCCGTCGGTTTTGGGGCAGGCTTTGCAGCTGTGGGACAGTGCCGGGAAAATTAATTTGAACTTGAAACCACTGCACAGGCTGGGGTTGGTGTACAGTTTCTTAGGGAGAAAATGATAGTTTAAATTTTTCATGGAAACTGCATGGGCCATATGCCTGCTGGAAAAAAAAAGCCAAACCACCACAGAAACCAAATGCAACAAACCACAAACCTGTACAAATGAGTTTTAAGATAAATATCTCTGTCAGTGATTGTGTAAGTCGAATAAGACTTTTCAAAGCAAACTGGAGGTGAAACTACAGTATACTCGTGATTTGTCTTTATGAATAATTTGAGTGGGGCTTTGCACTGATTGCCAGCCAGTATCCAGATGAAAATGCCTAGTTATGCCAAAATAACAAGTGAAGTTTTTTGCAGAGCAGTAGGATAATACCACGGTAAGGTCAAAAGATAAGACTTATTAGACCTAAAAATGCATTGACTTTGATTAAAGATCTTGAGACTGTAATGTACAAGAGGGCTGCAAATCAGGGAGCTAAGATTATTACAAGGGATTTTTTTTTTTTTAATTTTAATGCTATTTCTAGTAAGACTATTAAGTTAATGTTGAATTATGGTTGATCAAAATAAAATGTTCTGCAACTGTGCCATTTACCGGAGAGAGCTACGAGCTCAAGGAATCGTTACCTTTCGTAAAGGGTAAAGCCTCCAGCTGGTGCTATATGGCTCTGATTTTTTTGTTAATTAATAGTATTTAAGTTTGAAGAAGTGATTTATTATATTGCCTCTTCCAAGTGTGCATAGTGTTTATTCACAGGTGCTTAGAGAGTCTTTGATTTAAAAAAAAAAGTCGGAGGTCTCACAATCATTCTTCCTCAAATAGATTAGAAATATATGAGCTAGAACTGCCACTGGGAGTTGGAAGTATTCCTTGTCATATAGAGAAGTTTAAGCCATGAGTTTAGGTTAATTAATTAATCAAGATAGAAACAGAGCTTATGGGTTTTTTTGCAACCTTTGAAAATTAAACTTAGAAGACAGTGTCTTCTGGACTTGACAGATATTTCCAGTTTCTTACTGCTGCTGCTCCTAGTTTTTCCCAGTAGCTGTAGTGTTAAATTGGCAGGAGTCTTGTCACATCACTACAGTTGATTACCCCAGGGAAATTAAACAGTTCTGACAGTTACACCTGGCCCTTGTTGCTTGCAAAAACTGCCAGCACCTTCAGTCATTGGCTTGGCAACAGCTCTGAGTAGAGGGATCCAAAAGTTAGAGCTGGGTAGTAACGGTGGATGAGAAGCAGCTGAGAGATTTATAGAGGTTTCTCATCAAGATACAGCCATTACATCTGTAAAAACTCTTTTTTGTTTTTTTAAATTATGGTGTAGTCTTGTGCAAATCCTCAAGCAATGACGAACAGGAATATTCAGGCTTTTCTTAATGCAATATCTGATTTCAGAATGTTGTACTAAGGTAACAGGAGGTTTATTAAAACTGATTTGATTATTTTGTTTGCAGTTTGTCTGAATATAAGCTCTATCAAATATTTCCTGACTGTGATTGTGTCATCTGATGTTGTTAACAGGAAAAAGTGGCAATTTAAGGGATTTATACTTTTCTTAGCATCTTGAGGGAAGGAAAAAACCCGAAACTATGAGAGCTTATGATTGTTACATTTGCTTTACACAGATGTCGCACTTTACAAGCAAAGATGAAGCTCTGTTACAGTCTATGCTTAGACAGCTGCTGCAGAGTGTGAAGGAAAAAATCACCAGAGCCCCATCAGTAGAATGTGCAGAAGAGATTCTCTTGCATTTGGAGGAAACAGATGAGAATTTTCACAAGTAAAAATACTTTTGCTATTTTTAGTATTGTGAAGGAGGTGAAATGTGTTGAACTATGTTATTCCTGGGAGACGTTTATAATTTATATTGCTGTGTGAATGTGTATGTATTTATATATAGATATTCCTGTCACTAATCAACTCTCAAAAGATGCTAACTTAGAAAATAAAATTAATGTTGCAATTTTCCTGGTTTTTTTTTCCTTTTTTTTTCATTCTTGATAATATATTTTTACTCTAAGAGTAATTGATGAGCCATTTGTGAGGAAGGAACTTACAAAACTACCTAACTTTGCCAACTCTGATGCATGTGTACTTGTAATCTACTAAATGCACACGTGAACAGAAGCTAGAAGTCCTCGCTATAGGCGTTCAGGCAGTATTTCTGACACCTGCTAGGCAATATAATGTTATTTTTCAAAATAAGGTAAATTTTTTTAGAAGGCTACTTGGCTTCCATATGTGATTAGAATCATAGAATCATAGAAAGCTTTGGGTTGGAAGGGACATTTAGAGGTCATCTAGCCCAGCCTCCTTGCAGAGAGCAGGGACACCTTCAGCTAGACCAGGTTGCTCAGAGCCCCGTCCAACCTGGCCTTGAATGTTTCCAGGGATGGGGCCTCCACTGCTTCTCTGGACAACCTATTCCAGTGTTTCACCATCCTCATGGTAAAAAATTTCTTCCTTATCTCTAGTCTACATCTACCCTCCCTTAGTTTAAAGCCATTGCTCCTTGTCCTGCCACAAGAAGCCCTGCTGAAAATATTTTCCCCGTCTTTCCTGTAGGCCCCCTTTAGGTCCTGGAAGGCTGCTATAAGGTCTCCCCACAGCCTTCTCTTCTCCAGGCTGAACAGCCCCAACTCTCCCAGCCTTTCCTCATAAGAGCAGTGCTCCAGCCCTTGGATCATCATGATTGTTCTGTCTGGCTTGTATTACTGAACCCTTGTACGTCTTATCAGGTAGTCATTCTTTTAATTTATGCTTTGAATAAGGCAGAAATGAATCCCCATCACACTTCTGTTAAATCAGGCTTGACAGGTTGACCTCAATTACATGCGATCTTGATTTCTGGAGCCCACTCTCCTCTTTCCTTTCCATGGTGTTCTAACTTGGTTGTTTTTTAGTACATGGGAGATTTTTAGTATGCATTTGTAACAAGTCAAGAGAATATCAAGCTGAAATGACATTGAAGAGATTTTAGTAAGGACCAGAGTTGCTTTGTCAGTGGTACAAGTTAGGTAAAAGTAAGTGGACTAGAACTAGGGTTTATCTAAAATTTCACTATAATTTTAAGACTTTCATGCCTTTGTATCTTCTGAAGATGCTAAATGCTTTAAAATGTACAATTTTTATTTGTATTACAAATTATATCAGATAACACTTTTGTTTACAGTCTTTTGAATTTTGAGCATCAGGTTACTAGGTGACAAGCATGAGAGTTAAAAAGTTGGTTATAAGCATAACAAAGTTGAAAATTACATGTAATTTTGAAAGAAAAAAAAATTTTATTTAAAGAAAGACATATACAGTGAAAAAACCCAAACAACTAAAAACCTGTGGAATTACTTCTGTCAAAATTTATTCTGAGGACTTATTAGGAAAATACCTAGGATGAGGGAGTAAAGTCTACAACTGGTACAAACAAGGCTTAGATAGCTTTCTCTGTTAGAACAGCAAAACCATGCCATCCATTACTTTTTCTGGTAGGTTAAAAGGTTGGTGATCCAAAAGATACTTTCTTTTAATTAGAAAAATTTTAACTTGCATTTAATGGAAAATCAAGTGATGCTTTAAGTGCAGAATATGAGCATTACTCTCTGGCACTGGAATATTTCTGGAGATATTCTAGTCTTGTTCATGATCCATGGCAGTATGGGTTGGTTTTCATGGAAGGTCAGAGAAATCATGTGGTGTTTTATTAGTGAAACCATTAAGAAACTTTCTCTTTGACCCTTACCCCCCTCTTATTTTAAATTATGATATCTTAGTACTGTGTTTTTGGATTGTCCAGTCCACTAGTTCAGCTCAGCATTTTGATCAATGCTGTTTCTGCCTCACAGTTATTTTGCCTCAGTAATTTATCAGATTTTGAGGCCTTACTTTATCCTTTGTTCCCATTTTGATGTAGAAAAGACAGAAACACAGGATCCTTAGAAAACTAATAAAAGGGAAAATTCAAGTTCAAAATTTATGTGCAGGATTTTTAACTATGTAAGCAGCATGTTTTCTGTTGTATTTTTTCCTTAAAGTCTTTTTTTTTCCCCCCTTCCCTGGTGCTTTGTAAGCCCAACTAAGTCAGTCTAACTTGGTTCTGCGTGTGAAGAAGCAGTTCTTTTATTGCTAAAACACTTGTTACAAAACATTTTTAAGGTGGAAGAATGATGCAGAGGATCAAGGCTAGGACATCAAGCAGGCATAAACTTAGTGGCATGAATAATGATGTGATTGCTGTGTATTTCACAGCGAAGCAGTCACTGCAAAAATGTGTACACTGGAAATGTTACAGTCATAAAACAAATGGCAGAAAGTTTTATGAAAGCTTTCATTCAGTGGAGAGTCGTGTGCAATTTCATTACTGCAGAAGTAAAAAGCCAGCCTTGAAGACAAATGAAAATGCAGATAACATGTTTGCATCTTTCTTGAGATATATTTCTGTTACTTTCATTGAGAACAAAATTGATGTAGGAATGGAAATAAGTGGGAAATGAAAAAAAAAAGAAAGACAGTTATACCTGATGGAACTTGAGGACTTGAGGTAGGCCATCCAGTGAGGATGTATGTGTCATGATACAAGACACAATTTTCTGTGCTTATTTTTTGATGTATCTTTAATGCAGTCTGTTGTTTTTTTTTTTTTTTCGTATCCAAGAAAGGCAAAAGCTGCTGCCTGTTGTAACTGTTGCTTTTATTTCTGTTTGCATTTTATAGCTTTGGACTCTGTACCTACATGGTGAACTGACTTTTTGGATTTTTTTCATTCTGTATTTATCCAAATTAACACAATGTAGTTGCACATCTGCATTTGGTATAATGAAAATATAATGATGCGTCTACTGCTCATGTATGATAACTTTTTTTTTTTTGCCTTGTCCTTTATACAAATCAGAAGACTAACCGAAAAAATGTTTATATATTCTGAGTAGTACTTGTTAGCAATTTCTGTAGCTAATACAGAGTCTGAGGACCCAGCGAGTCTTCTGTTTGAAATCCCCCTCTGATTATTATTTTGTTTAAACAAGTTTCTGTGGGTATCTAAGAATAAGAGTGCAAAGTACCAGTTTCCTTGTGTTTAACATGTACATGTAATCACAGACAGCTAGTTTGTCAGTTTGACTGAATGAGATCTGCATACGGTCGTGACACACAGACTTTCACAAGCCTGAGACATGTTCAGGTGCTAGAATGTATAAATTGGATTTTCTGTGTTTCTTCTCATTTTGTGTATATACAGCATAAATAATACCAGCTGGATATACCGTAAGATAGTGCTGTGTTCAGGATGCTCTGAGTAATGTTTCTTTTGGAATTTTAATTTGACATTTCTTGATATTCTGTGATTTTTGTCTACAAAACCATAACCTTTTGTCTGAATAGATCTTTATGTTTAGAAGAACATAAGTAAATTAGAAACTATTTGTTTTTTTTTTTTGTCTTGGAATATGCCAATAATGACCATAATGAAGAAAATAAAACTTTATTGTGGTTTTTTACACCGTTGAAGTTTATTTCTCTGCAAGTCATAAACCCTTACCTTAAATTAACAGGTCTGCTGGGAGAGAAGATAATGACTGTTAATATAAAGTTGAAAATGTTTGGCGGTGAGTTCAAGGAAATCTGTTACATTTTATTTTTGTATATTTGTTGCAGCTATGAGTTTGTGAAATACCTTAGAGAATATATAAATAATACTGTGGGATCTGTGATTGAAGAAGAAACAGAAAAATGTTCTGCTCAAAATCAGGGTGAAGTATCTGGCTATGACACACTTGTCCAACATGTTACTAAGAAGACCCGTGAATCAAAAGAGTGAGTATATACATGTAATTCACATTTTTGTTTCTTCTTGGTATTTGTCTTCCTTTCTTCTTTCCAGAACTCATTCTGAAAAAACAAATTCTGAACCAGTAGGTAACAGAAGTGATTCTTGTTTTCAAAAATCAGTGTTAATCAATTCAGATATTCCCACCACTGCAGTTTGTCATGCTTCCTCTCACTCTGAAATTAAGATTATGAACTATTGCATGAAAAGATCGGTAGCAAATCTGTGAACTTTTTGAGGTATCTAGGACTGGAGTTGGGCTGGGGCAAGATTTGAGAGAAGAATCACTACTTCGTACTGTTTCACTAGCTGCAAATTAAATTCAGTTGTGGTATGGAAGTTGGACTGAAAGAAAAATTGGTTTTACCAGGTATTAAAGTTCGATAATTTCATTAGATACAAAGGGAGAGTCTGCATGCTAATGCTGTTTTCTAAAAAAAAAAAAAAACATTTTTTAAGACTGCTTGCTTGGGATCTGGCCAGGTGTCCTGCGAGAGTAGTATGTTTAGTCAGATCTGCTTTCATTGGCTACTTTAAAAATTGAGCTTTGAGCTATCTTGCTTTGTATTTTATTGTACGTGCAAAGATATTTCTGCAGTGCTGTCCGCATAACGTAGAATTGGTATGTGGATGAACTGTGTATAATGATCCAAGATTTTTTGACTCAGACTGTCAGATGGCTATAAATCAGTAGGTGTGCGAAACCATGTATCAGCTTATTACAGAGTCTACGCTCCAAATTAGTTGGCTTTGAACACTGTATTTAGTAAAGAAGCCTTAAACAGAAAAATCTCTGTGAGTACCAGTTAAATTCTTTTTTTAGTCATCTCTTCCCTACTAATTTTATGCACCTTCCTATGGACATTGAAATAACTTTTCCTTGGAATACAGAGGCTAATAGCTCTCTTACTGAATTTTCCTGCTTTGGATTTTGAATTTGCGTAGGCAGATAATTGCCATGATTCTTTAAAGCAGTGGTCAGTAGTACTTACAAAATGGATTTTTATACAGCTGTTGTTTCCAGAAAATATGTACAACTTCAAAGGTTTAGTCTATATATCACATTGTTTTCAGAATTCCTGTACAAAATCTAACTACATCATAATGCTTAAAGCGGTTCTAAAAGTATTGTTTCTGTAATTAAATCAAACAGTATACTTATGTCATCTTAGTGGATCAGATCCTTGCCTCTATCTTTAATTGTCATAGAAAGCTATGATGAGGGCTTTACTGAGGTTGAACCATTACAGTGTGAAAATGATGGAATTAAAGTGAGCACTTGAAATAGTGAATGTTGACAAATTAAAAACAACTGACTAACTCCACACTCTTTTATCATCAGTGGTCATTTTAGTGTTGCAAAGGAAGAAAACAAGAAAGACAATATTTGGCTCTCATGTTGTAGCCACTAAAATGATTTTACACAGTACTTCAGCTGAACTATTTTTTCCACTCATTGCACAATTTTAACTTTGTTTTCATCTCCCTTTTTAGTGGAACTAGAATTTTACTGTGATGCCTGTTGTTTACTATGTGTCCTCAGTAAGAGGAGCTTCTTCTGTTCTAGAAGATTTTATTTTCTGTTTGTTTTCAGACGGTTTCTTACCTAGAATTACACAGAAATAGGTTTTATGGACCATGCTTTTATAGGGTCCTTTTCTTGTCACCTGTCTCCAAGCATTCTGAACTCTAATCGAGCATTATTGGGTCTCTCTGTGATGGTCTTGATATCATTTCAGGATCATTCAAGGTTCCAGTTTTGTTTGTTGCAATTACGCATTTTCTGTGGTAGGTAGTATGCTTAAAGGTTTTTATGGAGCAAAATACATTAAGGGATTTACCTCCTTAGTGATACGTTCTGTATTTTCATAGTAGTACAGTCATTTATGTTACAAAGCTGTTATTAATCAACTACACTTGCTTTTATTTTCACCTAGAAAATAGATGTTAGGATGACTGTTTTTCAAATTAGGCTGTTTGTGTCTCTGTTTCAACGATCAGGACGTTAGGGTTCTTGTGCTCTTTAAAGTTGGTGAAAGAAGCTCCAATAAACTATGTCCATATGTTATATTTTTAATTTGAGAGGTAGGAGGATATTAAAGCACAATATGGTAATTTATATCTTTGGTGACTGTAAAATAAGTAATAGTAGCCTTTAAGTAAAAAATAATTTGAAATAAAATATCAGCTTTTTTCAATAGGATATTTTTCTGAAGCAGCTTTTATTGTGAATTATTATGTGGTTATTATTATTCAATTTATGTAACTTAGAAAAACCCTGGTTTTGTCAAAAGAAAATTGTTTTGTGTGCATGACCTGTACTCAAGATCTTGAGTTAGGATCTCTTCTACTGGTTCTGCTCGAGGCTTATCGCAGAAGAAGAATTGGATGTTGAACTTGAAGAAACATAAACAGTAACAAGGATGAGAACTTGCCTGTTTACTCAGGGGCAGATTCTCCCTTTTAGGGTATTCATGTTGTTCTTTCTTAAGAATCTCCTAGAACAGGATTATGTTAGTGCTATTTCATTGAATGGTTTTAGAAGGGCAAAAAGGAATTTTATTAAATTTTAAAATTGTGTTAAATCTGAAACACTGAAGGTACATGCATGTTTTGTTGCTCATTTTTGATTTACATTTGTTTTTCATAAATTTCTGTAAATTCAGTGAGTTTGGGTCTGAAGAGCATTATGCCATATTCAGTTATTCAGGATTTATTGATTTTTTAATTAGTGATTTTAATGCTCTTTAATATTAAAATCTTCTTTCCTTTGAAGATACAAGGAAATGATGCATGCCTTGAAGAATGTCATGATGGTTGTGGTAGAATCTTTGGTTAACAAATTTGAAGAAGATCGGATGCATAATAAGGAGCTGGATAGTAAACCAAAGAAAGACCGTCAGAGTGGCTATTACACAGACAACTGTTCTGACAGTGACTCCTCATTCAACCAAGTACAAAGTATTTTCTCTCTATGTTACGAAATAAGCATAGTACTCCAAAAATTGTGAAGTTTCTGTCGGTGGAGATTGAGTAGCAGCCCTAGAAAAAGATTCATCCTTCCTATCTTTGATATATACTGAAACAAATTAATTACCTTTCACTCTGAAGTACTAAGGTTGACAGCATATGCTAAATGGGAAGAGTCTGATGCCTCTCTGCTCTGAAGTACCTGTGCAAGTACTGCATAAAAAAAGATAAAATAATGGTGAAAGCAACACATCATCTAACTTTTTGTGATTTTACTTTAGGAGCCAAGTAATGTGCAGTTCATTTCCAGACTACTGCACTATGCTATATTACTTACTGAATTAATTGTTATAAGGGATTTTATGAAGATACAGGAAACTTATAAGTAAAGCAAAGCAAAATATGTAAGGAGAATTTTGTTGCTGTAAATTTAACTTTCAGCAAGCGACAGAAAACATTTAGAATATTGACTTTAATGTTAAAATAGTGCAGATGTTGAAGTCCTAATTATTAAAAGTAAATTAGATATCAGAAAGAGTGATGATTTTAATCTTCTGCTGTTCAGTTTAATGAAGTATTCTAATGGGCATTTTATAATGTGCATTACAGAGTTATGCGTTCATGAGTCAAGAACAGTTGCAGCTGCTTGTAGAAAGGCTTGACCCTGTTCAGCCTAAGGAAGTAAGTTTCAAAGAGGAAATAAAATGTTAATAGGAACGAATGTTTATGGCGTATTGGAAAACAGCCTGTATGTACCTAAGAGTTCATGCATACCTACGTGGAATCTTGTCTTTGTTGGTTTGTATATCTTAGCTTCGTTGTACCAACTGCTCTGCATTGTGGTGTTTCAGTGTTCATAATCATCGGGTTCAAAGGGTAGTGTTGCAGCAAGTATCTTATTTTTTTTGTTAGGAGTTTATGTGTGATAGATGAGCGATTTTAGTTTGGTTAAAGATCTTCTGTGGCAAATAAAGTTGTTGAAGCTTGTTCTCCTGTGTATGTGCCCTTGCCCTTCGTAACTTCATGTTGTGCTTTGTGTAACCCCTGTCAGAAGAGGGATTGGCCAACAGGCTGCTGCCAGATGGAATGTATAAAGTCCAGGTTAGGTTTGCCTTCCTGTCAGTGACACTTTTGGGTCTTTAACCACCAATCAGCACCAACTGCTGATATTTTTGAAGCGTGGTGAAACATTGTTTTGAGAATACTGTCTCAGTAAGATTTGTTTGGAGTTGTCTGGCCCTTGAAAAAGGCATGGTAGATGGGAGCTGGTATAAACACTGTGATCGAGTTTTTTTTGGAAAGCCAGGTAAAAAGTCTGAGGCTATTAAATATTGTTAAAATTTCCTACAGTTTGTCTCAGTATTATGAACTAAATTACTGGAGATTACAGTTGTCTACTAAATAGAACAAAAAGAAGTTCTTTTAAATTATGTAGATTATAATGCGGATGAAAATTCACCAGTAAAACATAGTTATGTTATCTCTGTTTCCACTTTCCCTTACTGACTTTTTAGAGAGCTGCTAGGTACATTTATAGTATTTGGTGGTAGTTTCTTACATTCCCTGATAAAAAAAAATACTTGTAATCAAGCAAAAAATAGAGCATATTCCTTGCATCCAGTATTGAAAACCTATAGAAAATGGTTTTATTGCTTCTTCAAATACATCTTTGGGTTGTTTTATCTAAATCGCCATAAAAACAGAGCAGAAGATAAGGACTCTGGAATTCATTTTCTTGTTCTACATCTAGGTCCTGTTCCTTCCTTCCTCCAAATTATATTGTAAATTATGTGTTTGAGAGGTTGCTGTGAAGGTTTTTGTGGTGTTTATCTTTTTGACCAATTCAGGTTCGCCAAGAAGCATTGCAGACGCTGTGCTTTGCCCCTCCCTCTGATATACTGAACTCTGAGAGTTGGCCAAATCTGCGCAGGCATCTAACGATGTCTCTGTCAGATCCTGATGCGACATTCAGCGTAAGATAATGTTCTGTATTTACTTCTCAGATGTGTAGCCTTAGTAAAGAGTGGTGAAGAGGAATAAGAAGTTACATGTGTTCTATGAGTAGTCCAGCAGGGTCCCGAGACATTTTATTCTTTCTGTATGCATCAGATAAACTCTTTTTGAAGTAAAAAGAACTGTATGATTCCAGTAGGTCTTGATTTAAAGGATTACAAGAGGATTTCAGTAGGATTTTTAGAGACTTGAGTTCTCATTTATGTGTCTTTTAATGAGAATGAAGAGGTTTGAACGTCTTTTAGCAAATAGATGGAAAAGAAATTGGCAAAACTCTTCTTTAAAACATCATGTTAATATTTCTTAAGTCTGGTGTATGCTCCATGATGATGAGAAAATGATACATAGTAATACACAGGCAGTGATGGGGGGGGCAGCTGTGTAAACTGCTTTGAAGTTATTTATTATGCCAATTAAGCCTTTTTTTTTTTCTTTGTATCTCAACGAGGCTTTGTATTGGTGCTGTCAGTTACAGTATTTGAGTAAAATTTCCTTTGGACTGGAGGTTTCTGTAGTGCCACACTGTGTATTTTATAAAATGTGCTTCACATCTGTAGATATATCTGAGCAATGTGTCATATTAAGAATAATGATATGACATACTGATTATTGTGCAATAATAATACACAGTTACGTGATTACTTAATACATTGCTTGCTTTTTCTCCCTTAGGAGAAAATTCTTAGGTTCTATGCAAAAAGCTTTTCTTCTTCTCCATTTAACATGACAAGAGAAGTCTATACGAGTTTAGGTATGTGCATTTAATTACATGTAAGTCTTCATGAGTCATGTACTTCCTGAAAATCAGTTAACTTTTATAATCGAGCTCTGTAATAGTCTGTTTTGCCACCATTATCATGGAGGTGAGGGGTTTTTTCCTTCTTTTTTAGCAAGACACTTGGAGTTGTACTTTCTTTCTGGAGAATATTCTCTTCGTATTTCAGCTGGTCTGGATGTATCTAACACAGACATAAATCGTTTACTTAAAAAGGTATAAATGAACTTTTCATGCCTTTTTTGTCATTACTGAAACATTGTGCATTATTTATTTTTTAATTTTAATAATTATGTTTTCAGGTCCGCCTTTTAAATGAGTACCAAAAGGAAGCTCCCTCTTCCTGGATTCGTCATCCGGAAAAGTATGTCACCTGCAAAAACTTGTCACTGTTTCTTAATTTAATGATTTTCGACATATAATTAGATGTGTATAATTTTAGCAAAAGGTTGATTACAGGATGGACTGATGACTGGTCAGTGATAAGAGGGGGAAATATAAATAGAGGGTGGGAAAAGCAGAATAGGGAAGTTGCATAGGAGTCATATTAAGCTGCTTACTTAGCTTTTGAAATGTTCTAAGTGCTTTTTAACAAAAATAATTTGGGTGTTTTACAAAGTAGCAAGTTAATAAAATATGTAATAATGTAGGAGAATACACACATACATAGTTGTTAGTTTTATTCGTGGTAATACAAAGAATTAATATCCTTACAAGATCAAGTTCAAGATAATGTTGTTGATATTTGTGATTTATCTGAACAATGAGATTTTACCAGAAGTTTGTTCCTGAGTATTACTGGTGGAAAGATTGAAGTGATTTTTGTTTTCTGTTCATTTTTTTCCTATTTTTCTCATAAGGTACATGGAAGAAGTAGTGGAGAGTACCTTTTCACTTTTGTCAGTAAAACATGGGCTAAATCATCCTGCCTCTCTAGATTTCTTGAGTCCAGTCTACTTCTTGGCTCTGCTAGATATCAAAGCAGTATGGTTTAAAAAGTGGACGGTAAGCAAAACAAAACCAACCCGGCCCAACAACCCGTAACTTGTTCATGTCTGATGTATTTTGAAAACTTTGATTTATGACTACTGTTATCACAGACACATTGTCACCTGATAACAGCCTATGAGCGCTGTAATTAAGGAAGTCTGGGCATGTTTTTAGGCATTTATGTCCTTTGCCCTTTAACACTACTCTCTCCCTCCATTTCTATTCAGTTACTAGTTTTCATAAAATTTCTGAGAGCTTACTGCGCTTTGGGACTTCAGTCCTTTTGTCAAAATTGACTGACAGCTATCAAAAGATAAAAATATTTTTGTGGAGGAAGTGATGAGCATGAAAGTACAGTTACATATATGATATGCTGCACACAACTTGCTAACCTCCAGTGGACATCAGAGTATCTTGCAGCCTAACATGTATAAACTTCTAATTTAGAATTTACATGGCAATGTCAAAACACATTGTCTAGCATTTCAGCTTAACTATTGTTTTTCTGTTTATTGCATGTTCTGCTACATGTTTTACTAAAGACTTTTTTTTTTTTGTCATCATAAATGTGCTGCAAACAAAAGGCTCGGCTGAGTATAATACTGATTTACACAAGGTGGAGTTCAATATGCTGGATATGTAATGTGCACAGGATCCCTAGCAGAACAGATTCGGAGATAATTTCTACTTTAATTGAAAAATGAAACGTATGTTTGAAGTTGACGTAAGGTGTTTTTTGTCATTTTAGCATGCGTTTTACAGCAGAACAGTGGTTTTTAGGCTTTTGGAAAAGAAATATATAACTTTGGTAAGTATTTTCCAAGGCAGAGTTATGTGGAACTTGTTCTTGCTTTGCACGTTGTGATTTGGTAATTTTTTTTCTCTTTTCGCTTTTGTCAAAGCTATTCAATGTTGTTTAGCTAGATGAGCCTTTTTTTTTTTTTTTTAATATCTTATGGCTTAAATGAATCATTGTTAAATGCAAAGAAGGGTATGTGACCAGCTCTGAGTAAGGGGAGATTTGGATATTTTATAGCGGGTGTTTAGTTAGGAATATTATTTATTAATTTCTTATAGTGCATTCATATTTAGATTTATTTCTGACACTGTATAAGAATATCAAATGGTGCATGTAAAAATACCATAAAAACTGTATGCTGATTTTGGATTTTTGATGGAAAGAGACTAAAAAACCACCATTGTGTTCTTTAAGTTGTGATATGAAGCATTAAGGGTTCAAAGTGTCAGGAAAATAAATCAAACTGGGAATATATCTTTAGTAATGTAGGTGTTAATCCTGTCACATAATCTGTATGAGCAGATCTCTTCGTTGGGGTGGAAGTTCTGTTGTTTTCAGTAAGACCAATACAGATGTGAGATTCATTCATATAGACAGGGCTTTGGCTGTGTTTTGTAAAATCCTGTAATACAAATGAAATATAATGCAAAATATATGTGACTGAAAAAAACTTAAGATGAGAGACAAGGATACAGACAACGAGATGTTTGTCTTGGTTATCTTTATGTGTAGAACAGAGCATAGAATACAGCATGTTCAAGGATGGGGCCAAACTCTTTTTAGTGGTGCCCAGCGACAGGACAAGGGTCAATGGGCACAAACTGAAGCATAGGAAGTTGCGTCTGAACACGAGGAAGAACTTCTTCACTCTGAGGGTGACGGAGCACTGGAACAGGCTGCCCAGAGGGGTTGTGGATTCTCCTTCTCTGGAGATATTCAAGACCCGCCTGGACAAAGTCCTGTGCAGCCTGCTGTAGGAGTGCCTGCTTTGGCAGGGGGGTTGAACTAGATGACCCACAGAGGTCCCTTCCAACCCCGAGCATTCTGTGATTCTGTAATGCAATAAAAAATTTGTAATGGGAAGTCCATGAGCAGGGTAGTCTAGTCTAATTTATAAGCATAGAGTAAACATCTGATTAAGTTTTTTTTTTGGTACATATATCTGTATATTTTACTTACACTTGTGAATAAATCTTAGCAGTTCCAAACTGTAATAAATCTAAATGTACTTCTTTTTCATGTGCTATATTTGTGTTTCCTTTCTAAATCCATGCTGATAATTTTTAAACTTTTGCATACGTTGATTAGATGATAATGCTTTGATAATGATACAGCACTTCTGTGAAGAACAATAATAGCACTGACAGCACCCACTAACCAAACTTACAGTTTAGCCAGTGTATTCAAGACAAAGTTTTTCACATGTGGAAAATGAAAATCTTCTATAGTCATGACAATATGGCAATCACAGATTGCCATGAGCTTTTCAAAATACTTGCATGTTCTCTGTACTCTTTTCATAGATTGTCTTAATACTTATAGAGCTGGTAGTGTGATAATGTAATAATAATGGCAATGTCTTGTAATAGCCTTGTAAAATATTGCCTCCTGTTGATTAACTCATCCAAAGCACTGAAACATGAGGTAATTGCAGTGAAGTGGATATTTAGGTTCTTGTGTTAAAGGACAGTACTTGGATACGCAGGAATTACATTACTGTAAAATACAAGTCTTTATGATTTTGTACTTTTTTCCCACAGATTAGGGCAGCTGTCCAGCAATGTCTTGATTATTTTGAATTTTGCAAGGCAGCAGTTAGTAAAAATTCCAGAGTCAATGACTTCTCCCAGCAGCATTGTAGTGAGTATCTTTGCATGTCTTGCATTATATGCACATATGTCCACATTCTCTGGGTCTTTGAGCATGCTACAAGAGGAAGACATTCTATCTGTTCTTTTTATTCCCAATGTTGTGTATGTTGGTCTTTTGAGAGAACACTAATAGCAGTGGTTGGTTACTTAAGCTAACCAACTTTATATACGAAACGGTCCACATATGTTGCAGGTAGTAGCTAGGTACTGTAGATTAAATTAGAAGAGTCAAGTTCTAAAATGTTTTGGTTTTATTGGTTAATTATTATTTATTTATTTTAAAGGTGATAATCAGAACTTTTCTTACACTGGACCAGAATTGCAGTACGCCTGTTTTGTTCATTCGCTGTGCCTTTTAGGGAGACTGTTGATCTATAAGCAAGGCCAAAATCTCTTTCCAGTACAACTGAAAAATAAAAAAGGTAAGGGGAGGGCTGAGGAAAATGGAACCTGTTGAGCACCCCTTACCCGTACTTGATATATGTTTCCACTGCGATACTGTGGGCATTGTTAGGACAAGACTCTGTTCAGTGATCCTGTACCTGGAAACCTTTCTTAAAAGATGGTATAGGCAATTTTGAAAATCTACACAATTTTTTAATCTGTGATGGACGTGATTGAACAGATTGCTTTTATCCTTACGTTTAGTATATATTAATTTCATGTTGAAGGAGAGTTGAATCAGTGTGTAAGTGATTCAGTCTTTCTAGGTATGGGTAATATGTTTTAGCAAAGCAGTTGATGTAATTGGTTGGAAGAGTGACATGCCCAGGGATCAAAACTGTTTTTCAGATGTGAAACAAAATCAGTATTTAAAGCTAATTGCAAATTGAAAACAATTGCTCTGAGCTTAACCTATTAATACAATTAAGGTAAAACAATGGTGGAGGAAAAGGTCGGTGCCTGTGGAACAGAGGTGTTAATAAGGACAGAAGATACACGATGGAAAAGCCTTTGGACAGCCAGAGAAGTCTGCAGATGGTGATACATTGTGCAGGGTTGGCAAATGCGAATGTGTGAGAACAATTGTAGTGTTTCATTACATTATTATCTCTGTTAATTCAGTGTAGAATTCAAAACCTTACTGGATACAAATTCTGAGACTTGTGTTTTAAAGGTATTGTGTCCCTCTGGTTTGAAGATCAGGACTTAATAGATCCAATGCAGAGCAGTTGTGAGGAAGAAATATCTGCTAATCGAGTGCTTTTGTCATTTATGGATTATTTTATAATACCATTCAAGCAGTGATCCATTGGTGATGGTTGCTTTTTTCTCTCCCCTACCGAAGTAACAATCTCACCATCTGTCTTCTTAATAGTGTCCTTCTCAGCTTCATAGATAGCAACCCTTTCCTTACAAATTGTCTGATTTATTGACATAATTACATTAAACTTGGGGCAATAGTTCTCAGGCTGCATTTAGCTATGTTTGTTGTTTTTGTTTCAGACCTGAGGTAGAGTTGTCTGACAGCTTGTCTCTTTTCACTTAATGTAATAGCAAGGTAATGCTTTTTTCTACAGCTGTGTATAGTCAGCATTCTCATACTTTGGCTGCCATTTGTTTGTGGAAGACATGGTAAAATTGCAATTGTCTAAACTGGGACCAAGATAAGCCATACAAGTTGATCATGAAATACTTTGGTAGAGTCCCAGGGACATGCATGTCCTTTGCTTCATCAGTTGTACACATGTTGATTTACTCAATAAAGCAAAGCATTGTTTGCATATATTTACAAAATCCATTTTATTTGTAGAGTTAAAGCGGCACTTTAATTTTCAGAGTAATTTCCTCTTTTTTTTTTTTTAATAGATAGTGTATCCATAACCGATCTGGTGGTATTATTTACTCAGCTTATTTATTACTCTCCAACTTACCCAAAGACAGCTTTGGCAGTGCATGCAGGTAAATGTTTGTTTTTAATATATACTAAGACATATAATTATAATGAGGCATGTGGTAATTTCTTTTGCAGTTTTTAATTTGGGTCTGTTATTTCTGCAGATTTTTCCCTTCCCTTCCTCCCTTACCTTTCCTTCTTCGCTTTAGCAGTTTTAAATCAGTGCTTATCAAAATTATAGTTCAGAAGCATCCACATACACCATATAGATATGTTTGCGTAAGATGAAATATAAACAAGTACTTCTTGTGTTCACCAGAGAATTATTCTCCAACAAGTCTTGTTACGGAGATTCTGCAAGTTATTTGTGATCAAACAGGATGTGCTGCTGAATGTTTATATACGGATGCAGTGATAGATGCCCTGCTTCATCCTGTTCGAAGTTTACTGAGTGGCACAGAGGTTTGTAGTAATCTTCTAAATAAATTTTAAATCTATAGAATATTATAATTTTTCTGTATTTTCTGCATAGAAGATTTATTTAATCACATGAGAACTTCCATAGTATTTTCTACATTAGCTATTATAGTATGCCTTAAATAGCATAGGCCGTCATTCCGATTGGTCAGACAAACTTATTTTCTTGAAATCTTGTGGATAGTAGTGAAAATAGTGCTGTAGTGAGACCATTCCCTTGGGAAAATCACGTAGCTTTTTTTTCCAATGTTTTTGTGTGTCTTTTGCATATTTCTTGGATGCTTATTTGCTCTGCCTGCTATTTAAAAGGTAACCTACGTGTATTCCTTTTTAAATTCAGCTGGCAACTTGAGGTTAGGTGTTCTTAATAATGACTATAGGTAAAATATGTAATTCTTCCTGGAAAATTGTTTTCTGAATTGGTAAAAGAAAGAGGGGTTTTTTTGTTGTTTTGGGTTTTTTTAATATTTCTGTAAGAACTGTAAAAATCTTAGGAAACATTATCTGCCTCTAGGTACTTTAATTATAGTTTCAGCCTGTCCTATTGTTTTGATTGAGGTGATTTAATTGATCTAGGTGACTGTAAGTCTCAAAGACAGAGAGGCTGAGGGCTTGAAATGCCCATGGAGGAGCCTTAGCTGTCTTACGTAAAGAGTCTTTGAGAGAAAGAAATGGCTGAGAAGGTTTGAATTTACTTCCTGAGACTCATGCTTGCAAACACAGTCTGGGTTCCTAACTTAAATACCTCATCTAGGTTCTTGAAGTTGAGTTTTCTTAATATTCTTCAGATTATTTTTTTCAGTGCAGTTTGTTTATTTTTCAGAAAAGACTCTTCATATTAATTTCTGAAAATATTTTTACCTATACAAAAATATTCTAATGCTATTTCAAAAGTGTAAACAGTCAATTTCCAAGTAAATATTTTAAAGCATGTATTTCTGTAAAGCTTTAAACCATGGTCCTGCAAAAATTTGATCATGTCAGTAATTTAGCTCTTCTGTTATATCTGTGTACTGAGTACAGTAGCAGTGCTTATACATTTTATTATAAGGCTATCTATGGATATTTCTGCAAGGTTAACACTTTCAGTTGTCTTGTTTTTACTGTACATTGCAAAAATTTAGTGCAAGTTTTTTCAAGTACAAAAAAATGACTAAGCCTGCATATGCTTTGAACGCTGATAGTCAAATTTAAAAACGGTACTAAGGGACTACTTCATCAATTTGCTGTGATGGAGGCCTGTGTAATCCCCCAGGCAATCTCTATTCACATGGTATTCTAAAGCATATACAACTGTCTCTCTTCTTTATTAAACATTAGTAGTTAAGAAAGAAATTATCTCAGCATTTAACAGTTCTTTCTGTTCGTTCTTTTTTTTTTGTTTCTGCCGTGCTCAGCTGTCTCTCATAGGTAGCTGAGCTCTTAACAAATTGTAAGCCCTCTTGTGACATAGTAACTGGTTTGTTTAAAAAAAACTGGTCATGTTCAGGAATATTTAATACACAGTAGCTGTAGTAGGTTGGTTATCTGTTGTGAATCTGGAATATGTGATATTTGTTCTAACGAAGGTGCAAATTGTTTTGTATTGCATCTGGCAAACCGATAGCTAGAAAAGGTAGACCAAGTCAGAGTGACCCTCTTCCTCTTTCACAAGAATTTAAACTGTTTTTGCTTCCCAACCAGACCATTGGCACTTCTTAGATGCCCAGGAATCCCAATGCTGGACTCTAATACTGGACCATGCCTGTCTCAAAAGCAAGGCTGTGGCCACGCACGTATCTTCCTTCAGCTGGGGTTGGGGGCTGGGTAGCGCTGGAGCTGCATATGGGGCTGGTTGGTTGTACAGTGGGCTTAGTGAGCAAACAATGCTATTATTTTAGATTTGAGCTGTGAATTCACTCAGGTAAGTGCAAGCCTTACTTGCCTTTTAAGCAGAGTAGTATTGTGTGTCCGTAGTAGAGAGGAGAGGAGAAACTTGGTGGCTATAAGCAGAAGTTATTAGAAGGATCAGTTTGTGAGCAGCAGTATTGACCTTTTGTGCTCTGTAGCCTCTGAGTTGCTGCTGAAGCATAGCTGGTGCAGAACATTGCATTTACATTTTACATAAACAAAGTACCATGTTTGGGGTTTTTTTTGGTATTGCCCAAGGAAAGCAAAATAATAACACTCTTGAAGAAACACTGACAGCATAGTATGTTCCTTTGGTAGAATTGTGAACAATGATACCCAGTAACCTAAAAATAAAAGGTCAGGGAGATTTTTAACCCTCTGTATCACTGAGAATTTTAACTGAAAAAAGAAAGTCTAAATGATACTTTTCTCTTGGGTTACTTTGGCCACCGGCATTAGTAGTAAATTCCTTAATTTTTAAAGTAGGAAGACTATTTATTTTTACTCTGTGCACTATATAAAATACAGAGCTACCTGTAAGAGAAGAAGCAGGAGCTGAATTGCATAGCATTTTAAAAATAATTTCTCATGCGAGTCCAGCTGTCCTTGATGAATGACAGAAGAGTGGAAAAGATTTAAGCAGTGGACTTCAACTTCAGGAGAGTGGTGCTTTGTTCCCCATTCTGACATACTAGATATTTAAGAAGTGTTGCTGGGATCAGTAATCCCTGCTAGCTCATCTCACTGTTGACTGCACTCTGGTGTCCCAGGTGTGGTTAGCAAGAAGCTACCAAAGAGGACTTCTCACTTTGAAAACTGTCCTTCTTCTTTGTAAGTGCGTTTGTATATATGTCATAGGAATTTAGAGTGTTTCTCAGCCCTTGAGTGAGAAGGTGTGCTCTGATTACCTCATGACCAATTTATTGAGGCATATGGACAGGAGTCGAGTTTTGGTTAGCACCTTTAGGACACTGTGTAAGTCCTGCATAATTACAGATGCGGTCTACTGTCAGGCCCTCGGCACGTCTCCCCATTACTTCCCCTCCCCTGGGCTTGTCAACATGGGCTCAGGGCCAGCATGGGTAATAGTGTGAGCATCCAACCTTGGAGAGCGCTGTTTGTGAAAGCTGTGCTAGGAAGCCTCAGCAGAGATTCCTGCAGCGATGTCTCTGCTAAGAAGTCTCAGCATGAACTCACTCCGCTTTCCACTTAGGCGTGTTTTAAGCTGAGATTCTTGTCCTCATTCCCTGCCTGTACTGTGTTGTAGCAGCGTGGAAGCCCAGTGTCCCATTGATCTGAACCCACCCACAGGCATGACTTCTTTGCTTGCCTTGCCTCAGACCTGGTTTGTCACTATAGATCCAGTTGCATGGTGATCAGGCTGTGTCTGACCCTGGTTACTGTGTCTGGAGCTGACACTGACTCACTGACTTGGCTTCCTGGCTTAACCTTGGACCTCCCTCATCACTGTGGAAGCAATATGGACTGTTGGGTGAACCTTGTTACTAGCAATGGACCTCCTCTGCTCGCCTTGGGTATGGTGGGACTACCTGCCCATCCAATGGCAAGCCACTGCCTCTGCCTGCCTCGTTATTGCGCTCAGTTCCTGGCTTCTCATCCCTTGCGGAGCATCCTGACCTTGCTGCTCCCTGACAAGTTCTTCATGGAACACCCATGTTCTCCTTGTCTATTATGGGAATATTGACTTCACTTATTAATAAGCAATGGTAAATTTAGCATTAGTTTGGGTAGTACATTTCATTAGTGATGGTATCAGACCAAACAGCCTGACTCTCAGTGTTAAATGTTCATGTTTGCTTGATTACAGCCTAATTGTGCCTCTACAGTGCTCTGAAGTGAATAAGGAATTGGCAGATGACTTCTGCTTTGCTCCAGTGGGGAAGACTTTTCTCATGATTCATAAGCCGTTTGGTCCTACCACAGCCTATAGGTTAGGTGGACACAGAAGATCATCTTGCGAACTAGAATTCCATTTCTAGCCAAAGAGTTGCCAATGCGTAAGCAGCAATGAGGGAGTTAGTGTGTTTCTCACCTTGATTTGGGTATTGCTCTTGTACTCCTAGATGGCATATCAAGAGCCTTTCCACGTTCATGGTGGGAAAAGAGAAAAAGGACTTCGGAAATGTGTGTCCGCTATATCTGTGTAGTCATTGAACTTCTGCCGTAATCATTAAAAGTGACAATTATTGCCATTTGTGATGAAGATTTCTATGTGATGGCATTTGAACATAGGCTGTTTACTTATTTTGTTTAAGCCATTAAGCAATCATCAGAAAGGTGACCTTCAGGTTCTGCATACATAAGCCAGACTTGAATAAACAGCTTTCACAAAAGCATTGAATTGAAAACCCTTTTTTTATTTACTTCCAAATAGGTGTATATAAATTGTATTGAAACCACTTTAATTGATGTAGCTGATATTTTGGCAAGGATTGCTGCTGTAGAAGATGGTCTTTCTCTTCTTCTTTATGGAGAAAATAAAAAAACTGCCAAAGAAGATAGGTAAGAGTGCATTAATGAATAGCATTGTGAGTACTTTAATTAATTACATTAGTCTTATGAGACTCATTTTCTGTTTTTTCATTTATCTGTAACGTGATATGTTTTCTTTATGTTTGGAGTAAAATAGCTGATTATCAAGTAAGGTAGTAATTGTTTTAGAGAATGTATTAGAGAGATGTTTACGTGTATAACCAAATGAAATGACAGTTTAAAGAAATAATTTATCAAAGGAGATTTCCATGATTTAGTTGTTTTCTTGTTCATGTGAGAGCTTTCCGTTCTCTGAATGTGATTCTATTATATTCATAGTGCTGCTGTTCAGGCCAAAGGCCTCCGTTCTCTTTTTTTTTTTGATTGTTTGTTTTTAGAATAAATGCTAAAAATCAGCCTATTTTATTGAAAGAATGTAGCATTCAGTTTTCACTACATCTTGTAGAGACAGATCTTGTATCAGAAGCTGACATTCGTAACACTGTACCCAACTTAAGATCTGTGTGATCCTGTGGTTATTGTTAGATGATGCTAAAATTTGAAACAGGGCAGTAACATTGGTACTAGCCTTTAAAAATATCTAAGCTGCAGGTCATGAAAATGTATGGAATGCATGTCTTTGAAGTTGAGGAATCTCAGAAGTTGCATGTGTTTTAAAGGGGGATTGGAAGTAAAAGATAGCTTTTTGGAGAAACAGTTATTCAGGACTTCAGAAGGAGATCTTGTATAGGAAAAATGAAGAACAAGGACAAATTTTGTTTTGTAGTGATATCCTTAACACTGATTAAGCAGAAGTTAAAATGATTGTCTTGTTGCTCTTCCCATCTGGACTCCTGTATAACACACAGTCTGTGTAGTTCATGGCTGTGTGGGCTGGATGGAAGACAGTGGATGCACTTTTTGCTTTATGTAGACCTGTATGTATATCACTTGCCATAGTGCCGAGTTTCAGCATCCGTGCAGGGACAGGAACGACTCTCACACACTGATGTAATGCACAGTTGGTTCCCTTTATTATTCCGCTTGTGTGGTTATATACATTTTTCATATCTGTATACGCGATCATGCTTATTCGGATAAGGCTACAGACATAAATCACGCGCTGTTCACACGCTCCACATTCCCTTATGATTGGTAACTGTGCACTAATGTCAATAGCAACAGACTGCCTCCACGTCCTTGAACACATCTTATTTTTGCTAACCCACATCATGTGCACTATCAGAACTTTCTCAATGGTTATTCTTAGCTGTCCTTTCCAGTGGCCTGTTCAGTTATGCTAACTGCTTTGCTTAAGCGGCCTAGTCATGCTAACTCTTAAACTACATCAACCCCAACACCATAGATCTTTTTCTTCTGGTATTACGAGTTATAGTATAGTTGACCTCTCCATAGTTGCTTTCCATAGTTTCTTTTCCCCTAGAAAAATTTAAGTAAGTTTAGTCAGAGGACTTGTTTCAAGACGTGACTACAGAACAACATTTTAAAAGTGTTATTTTATTTCTAGTCCTACAGCTGTTCATGTAATTGTTCAGTTTACAAAGAAACTTCTTCATGACGACATTTCTCTTTTATCTGGATCCGAGATTTTGCCGGTTGTTAAAGGAGCTTTCATTTTTGTATGTCGTCAGATGTACAGAACTTGTGAAGGCCTGCAGATGCTAATTCCTTATGGCTTGCATGAATCTCTCGGAGAGGCCTGGAAAAAGGTAAATCTTGTTTTAGATTGGGAAGATTGGAAAAAATCGTACTGTAAGAGGTTCAGTTTATGTAACAGTTGTTCTTTTCTTCAGGTTGCTTATATTTAAGTAGTGAGATAATGCTTGGAATTGTTCTAAAAATGAAGTTCTACTTTTCAAATTTTCCTTCTGTATGTGAACCTAGCAGAAGCTTGCTTTGAGACTTCTGTGCCGCCAGATTAAACCAAGAACTCTAAAGATGCATTGATAGACCTATCATTCATAGATTGACTCCTTTCTAAACATTGTCCTTGATGGTAGAGTTCACTTGATGTCATGATAGCTGGTGTCCACCACAAATCAGGTATTTGCTCTTGGTCTGGGATATTTTGAAAGGAAAAATTCCTGAGATGTGATCTTAGTAATTTTTAGGTTAAACTAGTTAGTTGTTGTGGGAGACATGAAGGAAAAAAAAAAGGCGATTCCAAATATTTGCCTTAAATAGTTAGAAGCCATTGAAATATGCTCAAGAGACCATAATAAGAAGCGCTAGGCAGGAGTTCTTGTCTTACTTGTGTACTTGGATGTCTTGTGAAGTGTAGAGTCCGTACTTCAGTTTGATTGCTAGTCTGATGCTTTTTCTGCATGGAAAGCGTGGGTCCAGCAGTTCTGTGTATTCTGCTTTGTGTTTTAAATTTACTGAACAAGGTATATGGATCTCTGTTTCATTCACTAATCTCTTCTTTTGTCATTGTTCTGATAGCCATATGCGATGTGAAAGTTCTTGTCTATTACTATAAAAATTTAATTAAGGTGGAAAAATGATAGCAGATGCTGCAAGAACCATGTTCAAAAGTTCACAGTGAAGTAAAATTCAAAGAAACGTTCGAATCATTAAAATAACAGTGACAGCATTTGAGTAAGGGTAGCATATAAAGCTTCAAATGTGGCTTACAGATAAACTGAAAGCAGATTTAAACTATAGGTGTTAGAACTCTTAGTCGAAAGCCAAATTTTACCTGTGTTGTTTCACTTTATACTGAAAAATGGAACAATCTCTTTTTTTGCTTCCAGTGATAGTAAAATATTTTCTCAGAGAAGGAACAGACCAAGTTGGAAGAAAAAATTGGCTAAAAATCTAAAGATTCTTTCTGGAAGTGAGGAAGCAGGAGAGAGACTGAATGCAAGGGAAAGAACAGCTTTTTTTCTTGTCAAATGCTGTATGCTTTTATTATGATTACAAATTTAAAACGTACAGTCACAATGTAAACTGAGGCAGAAAATACCAGAAAGCTAGAATGTGAATAGAAGAGGGACTTAAATCACCAGCTTGTGGATATTTCTCACTGCTTTTATATATGAATTTTATCATGAAAGCATATGTTTTGATTAAAAATAAAATATATTATTACTTACAATCACAATTATATCACGGTAAACTCTGTTTCTCATCAAAGAATGTTGGTTTTGAAACATTTTCCTTGCATTGAGAACTTGAGAGTTTTGTTGAATTAAGGAGTTATGTTCACTTGAATCATGCTGTAATTTACATAACAATCTGTCTGTCTTTTTGTGCTTTCTTATTGTGTCAGTAAGTCAGTCTTACTTGAACTAACCTATTACTCTATTTAGTGTATCACAGGCAGACTGTTACATGCTTTTGATGGGCATTTCCAGTTATTTGCTCTAAAGCACCACAGTGTTTGCACATGCACAAAAGACTTCTTAGCATATTAAAATCCTTTATTGTGGTACAGAACATCATTTAGACAGATTGTTTTGACACATACAAGGTAAGTAGGCTGAATGTGACGAAAATAAAAAAAAGCATGAAACGTTTAACTGCCAAAATGCCATTTCTTCACAACACTTTGGAGGTCAAATTGAGACTGAAGTGGAATCTACACATTGAGGACTTCAACAAGTTAGTACAGGAAAGTCACATTTTCAACCCTATCATCTTGATTACTTTTAAAATTATTTTCTGTTGTTGCTCAATTTTAAAACATCTACAGTTTATAAAATGTTCTACCATTTCTAGTGTAGTAAAAATGGTGGACTTTGATGGACTCTATCCAAACAATAGTGACAAGTTTTTAATGATAGACGTTTTTACAGCTCTCCTGGAGTTTAAAGACTGTTGGAGAAACAATTTTTTCTTGGCATATTCTGCTGGAATTCTGGAACATAATTTGTACAGATGTTAATGAAAGGAGAATTTAAGAGATCGAGGACAACTGACTAGTTTAATAGAGGAATCTTTTTGTGGATTTATTAAACCACGTTTGTAAGAGCAAATTAATGACTGCTCACTTTAATTCGAATGGTGCAATATGCTTTTTGTCCCTAGAAACATAGAACAACTTAAATCATTCATCTTAAACATACAGGTTTTTTTCACACCAATTATTTTCAAATATCATTTAAATTAGAAACTCCATCAAATATAAAAATGTGTATATCTATGTATGTCTGTAGCTCTAATCATATCCATACTGATATAAATTTATATAATTTATAAATAAATGAATAAAAATTGGCAGAATTATGTTATAGTTCTGATATTGAGTTGTTGACTCCAGAGGCTATTAAATGCCTTTTTTTTTTTTTTTGCTTTGGGAGTCTCTAGTTAAAAAGAGCTTTTTATTTTAAGAATTTTAATAAAAATTTTAAAAACAGTAGCTTCAAAATTGTTTATACTAAAGGCAAAAATAATAAATAAGCTTTTCTGGAATAAAAAATGTAGTGGAGTAGTGTATTCTGTGCCAAAGGCTAGACTGCAACCTAATTACTGTTATTTTTTTAATATATAAAAAGAACGAGCAATATCTGGAGTTTAAAAATGGTGTAAATAAACAATATTTGTTTATTTTGTTTATTTCACAGGCAAGTTTGCTTTCAGAAAGAGTACCCACTCCTGTAACTGGTGCGGGCTCGACTTCTTCAAAAAGTTTGGTGTCAAAAAACGTGTAAGTTGATGCTTAATTTATGCACATGCACAAGTATGAATACACGCTGCCACTTTATCCACAGTTGATGCATCTTATAACCCTGTGATTTTTTGCCAAAAGCATAGGGGTAGGTAGAGGGAGTGAAGTCATCCTAGCATAGGTCTCAGTAGAATTACAAAATTGTTCTTGACCTTTCAGGAATTTCTTGGCTTACAGAGTTGTGTCTAATCTATGTAAAATTGACTATCGTTGATTCTCTCTGACTACAGAAATTGGCTTGAGGAAAATGTGAATTAGAAAGCATAAAACAAAATAGCTGTCAGAGTTTGTCTTACGGGTTTGATGTGCTGTTAATTTAAAATACAGTTCTGCTGAATGGTATCCTCACCTTCAAAATGTTATGTAGCAAGATTGGTAGCATGCTGGGTGAAAGCCTCATATATATTAAGTGAAAAGTATCCTTCCTTTTATACTAAAACTTAATGTCCCTTTATAGATGTTTGTATGCATTAAGATGAGAAATACACAAATGGTTGTGAGCCTGAAAATTCAGGGTGATGTTGGTGTTAGTGCAGAGCCTAGTTATTAAGTAAATTCTTGTTTATACTTTACCATAGATTTCGTCTATAATTTGCAAAGATACCTCAACAGTTACTACTCTAGGCTGTAGTGGTGGCACGTGAACTGGTTATAGCAATTCAAATCTAGTGGTAAAAAGAAATCTAGGGATGCAGAGCTCTGACTGAGGAGGCTGTCACTAGTCACTGCCACTGACATAAGCTACACTTTCCTCCTAGCATCTAGATTTTTCATTTAACTATGGAACAAGACATGGTGATGTGTTTCTGGGTAAAATTTTTGTTTCTGAACAAGACATGGGAGGGATTCTACGGGAGAAGTTAATTAGGGTTTGTGGTGGTGGTGGTTGACTGCTACGACAAAAGCTGTATGCTGCTTGCTGGCGATATGAATCTGAAATGGGAAATGAGAACTAGAGATGAGAATCCAGTAAGCAAATGAGGTTAGAGAAGCAGAATCACAAGAGCCTAGCAGGAATGGTACCTAGTCAAAGGTGATGTAATTGCTTCACTTTTTAGGCCATAGAATATTTTGCAGGGCAGAGAGTATCATCATACTTGATTCTTGCAATTGCTGTTCTTCCTGCCATGTCTGTAGAAAATGTTTTATATTTACTGCTGTTGATATGTGAAGCTATTGTGTAAATATAGCACCTTATTTTCATGATTCTGTACTCATTTCTAGCAGGAGCCTGTGTCTCCTCATTAGCTCCTCTTAGTGTTTTTACATTGGTGAGAAATTCTATTCCTGCTTTGCCAATTTGTAATGGCCACATTAGTACCTTGAAAGACTCATCTAGAGTCGGATAGTAAGGTGTAAGTACATTTAAGAATGGCATGGGTCTTTTGGGTTCCCCATTACATCATCTTTCTGTTCTATGTTCCTACCTAACCTTAGTTTTGCCAGGATGAATTTGAATGTTTGTACAAAATACAGTCTAATATGTGTTACAACTTTCCCAAATGTTTTTTTTAAACTAGCATAGGGTAAACATACAGAGTAAACATAAAGTCCAGTGAATGAAGTGGTGATGTTTTTCAAAGTTAGTAATTGTTGTTTTTCTTTTTTTCCATGCTTTTTTACATATCTTTTTTAATTATTATTTTGCAACTCTTGCAGTTTGTTATGGGAAGAGACTTTGTTAGATGCCTTGCTAAATTTTTCTGCCACACCCAAAGGACTCCTCCTGCTTTATAGCACAGGTGCCATGAATGACTGTGTGAACTTCATGTTCAGCAGTTTCTCAAAAAAACTCCAGGTAAGCATTACAGAGTCTGCACAGTTTTTCTTTCTTTCAATGATTATAGTAAAATAAAGAAGAAAGAAAATAGTAAGAAACTAAATCCAGAAACCATTTTGTCGATTTTTGCAAAAATGAATTTAAAATATAGCTTACCATCTTTGATATTGGTACCACGCTGATGTAAGTTTGTTGGATGTTAATTATCTTTAGAATGTCAGGCATATATTTACCTTATTCTGACTTTTTACTGTGAAGTTTGTAATGTTAAGCAAAATATTTTTTCTTTTTTTCTTGTAAGTGCTGATTTTTCTAGATCGTGTTGGTGTTGGTAGGTTCTGTTGAAATGTAGGTACGGTAGACAATACTTCAGATGTAACCAAAAATCAGATAATATGCATTTTAGGAGGAAAAACGTAATGGTACAGACATCTTACTGAATGTGTGCAAAAAAAATTATAATGCTAACATTTTTATTCTTTGTTGATGTTGCTTGTCTCAACCATAGTATTTTGCATTTCAATTTTGATAAGATACTTGATAAAGACATTTGGTGTGGAAACTGATCCTGGTAAGTCTGTAGAGGATAATATTTATGAACTGTTCAAGTCTAACCATATAGTGGATTAAATTCTCTAAACAAGTGTAGGAAAGATCAATACTTAAGAGATCATTTGAGAGTTTCATGCTAACTGATTAACTAACACTGTGCTTTATATTTATTAATAACAGACAAATGAGTATGAAGAGTTTGGTAGTAGAGTGATTGTTACACAAATGGCAACAACACCAACAGGTGCAGTAGCTCTACAGAGTTCAGGTAAATTGAAGAATGATGTTATGAATAGTTACTGCAGTCTTGCATATTAGAAAAAGATGGTGAGAAAGATGTTAAAAAAGATCAACTGTGTGGAATAATTATACAGTATTAGCAAAAACTGCTTAAATGTCTGTTATTTTCTTCTTGATGCAAATTTACTTCATTGGTTTGGGTTTCCAGAAATTTCCTGTATGTGCATGAAGACATTTATATCTGTTAAAAAATGAGTTGCTAACAATTTCCAAGTGCTTCTTACTGATCTACAGGTCAGAATTCGTAACTGTTGATTTCTGTAATTTGTATGTACTTTTCCTGATTACTGACTGCTCAAAGATTGAGAAACTGTGAAGGCCTGAATGTCCTTGGCACCCGTGTACAATAGTTGAGATGGAATTGAGATTGTCTGAACTGGTGATTCTTCTCATATGCCAACCCATAGCACAAAGTGCCTGCAAATTCATTCTCAGATAACTCAATCTTGCCATACCACCCAGTGGTCTAGGTAGTTGTTGTGTTAAAACTAGAATCTTACCAGTAAAGTGAAGCTACTGTCTTAAGTTGCTAAGGAAGTCCATGAGGTAGAAAAGTTACAAATGTTCTCTGTGAGTATCTAAATGGTCAGTAATAATAATGAGTTGATCGAAAGACTGTCAGAAAGCAGGCAAATTCTGCCAATCAAGGAAACTAATTGTCAGTTGCTTATTACTTGTCCCTCTGGGATCTTTCAGAAAGCAGGGAGCAGATCTACTTAAGGAGTAACCCATCTGTCCCGTTTAAGGTTCTCAGCCAAGTTGTTTCTTATAGCCCTTGGTATCCAAGACAAACGGTAGACCAAAAATAATCAGCATTGATTTTTCAATCCTGAGAGGAGGTTGTGTAGTGCATGTGAAGTTTGTATTAAGCCTGTAACTTACATTTGGCGATTTCAGAGTTAGATGGCTATCTTTCCTCTTCTGTTTTAAGATTTAACATTTTAAATTCAGCTAGTAGTGCTTCTCTTAAAAATATTTTTTTTCAGTCCTTATCTTTTTGTTGTGGTATGTTTTAATTTATTAATGAGTTACAGTAAATCTGTCTTTTTAAAACCATGAAGCCAATACTAGTTAAGCCTTGATCTGTAGCAGACAACTTATTAAAGAAGGTCAGCAGCTCATTTACATGGAAAATACATAAATATCATCCTACTCTAGTTTAATAGTCTTTGCAAACTGTTGCTGTAGATTTTAGATTGAATATAAGCAGACGGCTGTAGAAAGGTAATTTGACTAAAGGACTGAGAATAGCAGGGAGAGTAACCCTCAGGCAGTCTATCTTGTGAAATTTTAGTCCACAATGTAGAGAATTTTGAGAATCTGAGTTAGAATTGTGGTATAAAATGCTTTTAATATGAATATTGTTTTTCTGGTGTTCTTACCATACCCATGATTAGAACAAAAAATTTGTTTTAGGTTTTATAAAGGCACTTGTAACTGAATTATGGGCACTTCTGGAGTGTGGAAAAGATGATTTGAGGATAACCCAACCCAAATCTACTCCAGTTGACCCTATTGACCGAAGCTGTCAGAAGGTGAGAAATGACTTAATCTTCTGTATTGGTATGGAAAAAGCAGTGCTGTGTTTCAGATAGGATGATACATACCTTTCTGTAAATTTTTATTGTGGCCATACTTGCTTCTTGGCACGTGGGGTAAAATTAGTATAATACACTAGTCAAATAATGACTGTTAGAAAGGATTCTGGTGTTGCACAGCAGGTCACAATGCCAAGGATCCATTAAAGTCAATATGAAATAATAAATAACAATCATGATGAAAGTCTTAAAATACTAGCCATCGGTTCATGTCTGATTACTGTAGTAAGATCAGAGTGACATGTTTGAGAGTATGTTGTGCTGCTAGATTTTAGAATTATGTGATAATGAAAATATTACAATTTTTAAAGTTGCTTGTACAATGTGATAGATAATACATATTTCACAGACACTACTGCCCTTTTAGATTATATAGACACCTGCCAGGGTTTGCAGTCTTATTTTGGGCAGCTCTATTTATGTGAAGTTCAGCCTACAATGAAGGGTAAGAACAAACTTAGAGTAAATGGCAAATAATTATTAACCTTTACTTGGTTATACTTATCTGATAAACATTCCCTTTTGTTGCCCCTTTTTTTCTTTTTGTAGTTTTTTCTGTCTCTGGTAAACTTGCTCACTTACCCTGCAGTTTTTGAGTTCCTGAGTAAACAAGATATACCAAATAAACCAAAGTATTCACTCCGTGAAGTACCTACAGACATTATTGTAAGTATAGTTTTTATTGTGAAAGAAAAAGAAATACTACTGTGAAGCCGTTTTTCCTGAGAAAATGTTACTGTAATAATAGAATAAGTTTTCTCTTCTTACTGAAAGATTTTGAAATTTTCTGCATTTTATATTATATACAGCATGAGGGCAGTATATGCACATATCACTTCATGTTAACCTAAATTTTCATTTTGAAATCCTACAGGTAATATAAAATTTGATGCCTAATTTAAAGATCATCTTTCCTGGCTTGTGTTAAAATTGTGGTTTTTCATGGGAAAAAAAAAAAGTGACATACATAAACACCTCTGTATGTGCATGCAGTTACATGCTGGAAAATATCTATACTTGTATTTTATATAATACTGCTCTATCACACTTATCTGTGGACTTAAGCAAAAATGAAAAAAAAACCCAGCCAACCGAACAAAAAATCTCAGGCTTTCTTAATAGCACGGATGATTCACACACAGAAAAAATCGCTAGTTGGAAGGTTACTGATTAAGGCACATTTTAGTCCTAAGAAAGATAGTATTACCATTTCCGTATTTAGTATTATTTTGTATTAGTTCATTTGACTGCATTCCATTGGGTTTTTTTTCTCATCTACAAAGCACAGGCAATTTTAATCGGTGACCCTGAGTGTCAGTTAAAATCAGAATTTTTTTTCTAATGAGCTAGCACTTCTAATTGCTGTTTTGTTAGAGTGTTTCTTCAACACAAGCTCTGGACTGGTGGTAATAGAAGTTGTTTAGACAGAGTATATCATAGTGTGTGTTATGTTTGGAAAGGATTTCTGTCATTCTGTTTTCTAATACTTTTTTGATGATATCAGGAGGAAAGGGATGATGAACTTTATTTTTCCAATCCACTCAATGTTGATGTGTCCACCGATGGATAGTTCTGTTCAGTCGTAAAGTTTTCTGAGGGACTGGGAGCAGGGGAGATAGATGTATGTTGAAGGTGAAACGTTTTTGAGAGCTTTCAGATTGGGGTGGATCTTAAGTAATGATTTTTGTGACTTTTGAATGCCTGTATTGTTTTGGCTTTTGAGACACTTCAGCATTTTGATGGAATTCTCTAGGTTTCCAGAAACACAAATACTGATACAATTGTTCAAAGTTCCCTGAACAGTTATAGATGTTTTGAATGGGATTTGTCTCACTGAACTACTGTGCAACAGTGGGTTTTGTAAGCCTAAACTAGCCACCCAAGATTATATAGTTAACAGAAGGAAAATAGTAAGTTCATCTAACGTTAATTTAATGTGTAATGGCTAAGTCTAAGTACTCAGAAAACTTCTGGGGTTAGACATACAGATTTGTTATAACCACATTTTTGGGCAGTGACTGCAGAAAACAGAAGATAAAGATTTGACCGGGTGTAACTACGGTTAGAAAGCAAGGTAAAGCAATTTCAGTGCCACCAGAAGATTTGGTTTAATTGCTTTGTATGCTTAGTGTTTCTATATTTCTGAATCACATCACAGTGCCACAGAATCTGACCTGTAATATTTATGCTGAACTATCTTTGATAATGCACAGAACTTAATCATCTTTGTATACCCTTTATTGCTTAAATACACAAGATTTAAACATTTTTTCCTCCTTTGTATTTTTGGCTAACTAGTTGTGTCATTGAATGAACAGATAATCAGTCTGTTTTTACTGCTTTTAACTATTGACTAATCAGGATTTTATTTTGTGCCCTTAGGAAAATTTTTCTTAATACATGCCAGGTTTTGGATTTTTTAACTCTGTTCGCTATATAAAAATATTTTAGAAAATGGAGCAGATGAATCAGGGTCCTTCTGCCTGCCTCCACTCTTCCTTTGAGAGGTTATGCAGTCCACACATGCAAGGGAATCTAGCTTGGAAGGTACCCTTCAGATCTGTAGCTTTGAAAGACATGTTAAAGCAGAAGAATTGTTTGTTTTGTTTTGGTTTTTTTTTCCCCAGTGATTGTGGAGAATCTTATATTTAGATGGTGTATTTTAGGTATTTAGAGCAGGTAACCTAATACTTAAGCTATGCTCTGTAGTTGAGCAGTGCAGATCTATCTGCACATTTTTCTGATGGGACCTTGTGTTGGAGCTTGTTCGTTATCTTCCTTCCTAATATCCCAAATCAGAGCTTGGTCTGCTTTAATGGTAGTTGTCTCTCTGTGCCTGCTCTTTCTGCTCTTTTGCAGGCTCCAAGCTTTGACGTATAGATAAGGAGGTTGTTGCCAGAGAAATATCCTTTGGCATTGAACTCTTTGTATGTGCCAATATCTAAAAAGCCTTAAACCCCAAACAAATCAATTACTTGCATTACCAATTTTATGAACAGCCATAAGGTCTGAGTTGAATTGTTTTATTGTGAATTTTATAATGAACATTATTTGTGGAAAAAGTGCATTCTTCACAGCCCTCTCCCCTACCACCCCAAAAAATCTCATAGGGAAAACAGGTTTTACTGCATTTTAAATAAGAATGCATTTTATGAAGTCAGTTTACTTTGACAAATTCTGGATTTTTTTTCTACTACTGGGAGTTTTACTTGTGGTGTGTAGTTTTCTCTCTGTTGAAAATCAGAGCTTTGGTTGATTTCCTGAAAGTATGGATCCTAACTTCTCTCATATCATATTGAAATGACTGATTGATCTAGACAGGATCAGCTCTGCTCTCTCTGAGACTATACTTCTTAAACATGGAGAAAATAAAAGCTTGGATTTAATCCAGATTCAATAAAGCCTAAAAGGACTTTGTTTCTTCTAACCATAGCACAGCAATCTGTCTCTGAGACGGTAATAAAAGTGAATGTTTTTATGCATTTCTAAATCTTTCGATGAAATTATTTCTTCAGGAGCAGTTTGGATATTCAGTGAACCAGAGGGGAAGATAATTAGATTGAGTTTGTGGAAGAAGTGGGAAGCAGCCACAGATCATTGTCTGTTACCTGGGGTACTGTAGGATGAAAGATGTAAGCCTCAACATCCAAACCATGCCTTGCTACACTGAGAATAAATGGCCGTGTTTTGAAGCATGTAGTGCTAACCAGTGTTAGAAAGTGTAGTATACTAAAGGATTTGCTGTTCTTTTCATTAAAATAGATATATACACATCTCAAAAATACAAAAAACAGTGTAACATTTTTGTTGCAGTTTAACACTAAATAAGAACTAGGATACTTGATATGCTGGCATCCTTTTGTATGCTTAATGATTTATGATTTTTAACTGAGATTCTCCCCCTCCCCCCCAACTTTCCGTATGATTTCTTTTTGCCATTGACTTTTATGGTGGAAACCACCTGTTCTTGCAGAAATAATTTCAATGTGTGTTTTAATAATGGGTTTCATTTTATAGTAAACATCCTTATGAAACTATTATGTGCATAAAATAGAAAATCATACATGAGTTTTTTACATGTGTCTTCCTTTGACAGGATATCATTGACAGGCTTATAATTTTGAATTCAGAAGCTAAAATTCATTCCTTATTCAGTTATGAACAATCACATATCTTTGGTCTGAGGTAAGATGCTATTTTTTTATTCCGTGATCACATTAGCTAAATAGGATATAACATACTTGGATGTGTTGCTTCTGATAAGATAGTTTTTTTTGTTTTTATTATGCATGAAGGTGAAATTCCTTCTTTTTTAACATAATAAGATTAAACGAAAAATGGCCTACAAAATGACAATAGCAATGAATCTAATCTTATTATCTGTAAATGGTTATATTGTAATATGATAAACAGTAACAGAAGTTGCATGTTGTTATTTTTCCTTGCTGATTGAAAAGAACATGTGATACATCCATTGTACTGCATAAAACAAAAATCATACTGAAATACTAAAATAAACAAAATGTTTTTTTACCATGTTTGTAACAGTTATATCAAAATATGCTCACACTGTCATGCTTGTGTTTTGTAATATTAAGAGCTTGATAATATTTGTTTTGGTTTGGTTTGGCCTGGATAAATGCCAGGTGCCCACCAAAACCACTCTATCACTGCCCCTCCTCAGCTGGACAGGGGAGAGGAAATATGATGAAAGGCTTGAGGGTCAAGATAAGGACAGGGAGAGATCACTCACCAGTTACCATCACGGACAACACAGACTGAACCTGGGGAGAAAAGGGAGTTTAATTCATCACTAATCAAATCAGAGCAGGATAGTGAGAAATAAATCCAGATCTTAAAACACCTTCCCCCCACCCCTCCCTTCTTCCCGGGCTCAGCTTCACTCCCGTTTCTCTCCCTCCTTCCCCCCCGAGTGGCGCAGGGGGATGGGGAATGGGGGTTACGGTCAGTTCATCACGCGTTGTCTCTGCCACTGCTTCCTCCTCAAGGGGAGGACTCCTCACACTCTTCCCCTGCTCTAGCGTGAAGGTTCCTCTCATGGGAGACAGTTCTCCACAAACTTCTCCAACGTGAGTCCTTCCCACGGGCTGCAGCTCTTCATGAACTGCCCCAGCGTGGGTCCTTCCCACGGGGTACAGTCCTTCAGGAACAGGCTGCTCCAGCGTGGGTCCCCCATGGGGTCACAAGCCCTGCCAGCAAACCTGCTCCGGCGTGGGCTCCTCTCTCCACGAGTCCGCAGGTCCTGGGCAGGAGCCTGCTCCAGTGCGGGGCTCTCCACAGGGTCGCAGCTTCCTTCAGGCATCCACCTGCTCCGGCATGGGGTCCCTCCTGTGGGCTACAGGTGGATAATCTGCTCCACCGTGGACCTCCATAGGTTGCAGGGGGACAGCCTGCCTCACTATGGTCTTCAGCACGAGCTGCAAGGGAAGTCTCTGCTCTGGCATTTCGAGCACCTTCTCCCCCTCCTTCTTCACTGGCCTTGTGTCTGCAGAGTTGTTTCTCTCACGTCGTCTCACTCCTCTCTCTCGACTGCTGTCTCACCGCAGTTTTTTTCCCCCCTTCTTAAATACATTGTCACAGAGGCGCTACCACCATCGCTTATTGGCTTGGCCTTGGCCAGCGGCGGTTCCGTCTTGGAGCTGGCTGGCACTGGCTTCATCAGACATGGGGGAAGCTTCTCTCAGCTTCTCACAGAAGCTACCTCTATAGCCCCTGCTACCAAAACCTTGCCACGCAAACCCACAACAATATTTTAACATGGAAAGTAGTTTCTGCATTTTCTTCTGTTTTCCCAAGCTGAATATCTAAATTCTTGAATTGACATCTTTGTTATGAATGTATTTGGTGCAACAGAAATAAAAGATCTGCTGGATTGTACTTCACAGTATGGAAAACTTTGATAACCTTGTTTGGGCAAGATATAGCCCAGTTGATTAAATACTGCAACTTTAGCTTTCTGCAGTTGTATTTGTACTTTGATATCACAGTAAAATTATTTCATACTATGCATGAATAACCATAAGATACAGTATAATTTGCTGATAAGGATGAGCGTGGAGATGAACAGTGGCAGAATTTGGAGTTGGGAGATATATGATTTTTGTCGTATAAATCAGAAGTTATAAATGTTGTTTTGGAGGAAATCACTAGCTGGACAGGCATGAGGAGTCCTAAGATGAAATATGAAAAATAAGATATTCTTTATTTAGGATTATACTGACTCCATAAACAGTGTGACAGAACTACCATTGATTTAGCTAGGGATAAGGGAAAGTGAGATGTTTTACGGTTTAAAATAGTATTCTGCTGTTAGATTGTGTTGTACCTTTAGAAGGTAAAAGAACAGATTTCTCCTACAGTGATATTAGGAACCCTTGTAAGATATAGGCAAAAATGAATTACTCAGTCTGATTGCTTAAGTGGTTGACTCCCATGCGGTAAGACAGGGACTGGTACACAAATACATGGATCATATGTTGCAGTTGTGTTGAGTGTTTACAGTGTTTTTGACAAGGCCTATACCCTGTGAAACAACAGAGCTACTCATAACTACACATAAGAGCAATGTAATAAGCTTATCTGTAATCACGTAAAAAAAGCTATATTGTTACACAGATAAGATGAGCTTCAGAGTTCACTGTGGTAATGACGTTTTCTGCTGGACACTGGCAAAGCCAAAAACCAAGTGAAAATCCAGTCAAAGTGCCAGATTGCAAGAAAAGATGAAGTAGTATTTTCAGGGTGGAAACCTATTCATAAAAGTGGTAGATATCTTAATAATTGTACTAATCAGATAAAGGAAAATTTTTAAAACATGTAAATAATTTTCAATAGAGGCTTTATGTTCTGCAGGGACTTTTGGAATCTCAGTGATAACTAGGACTTCATATTTAACTTGTTTTTTAACAGGTTCTGTCTTTTTTTGTTGTTGTTCAAAAGCCCTGTTTCCTTCCCCTCTACCTTTCATTGCCTTTCCTATAACAGAAGGGAAGATACAATTCTAGGGATTCTAATATGGGCCTGTGTATGCCACAGACAATGTAAGACTGTGTTTTCTTATTGATTAAATAGCTTTTTGTGAGCACAGGTGACTTGCTGTACAAATGTTTTTTGCAAATAATAGAGAATTGGCACATATAAGCCTTTTATTATGGCTAATTCAACTGACTGCACAAAGAGAATTTTTATTATTCCATAGTTATTCAAAGTTTCCTATTAAAATGATACCAGAATTCTGGATGATTCTGGAATTTGTCATGCTTACTGTATTTTTACAGCATTAAGGCTTGCAAGAAACCCTAGGCTATATTATCTGAATGTGAGGAGCATACAGTGCATTTTAAATACCTTTTGAAACCAAGTTCTGTGAGCTTTTCTGAGTGCTGCTGACTGCAGACATCTGTGTTCTGTAAAGTGAACCTTGCCTTGTGTGGTTGGTTTGCTCCTTGACCAAATTCCATCTAGAATTGTGTCCAGCGGTTAGATCAAATAATATCAGATACTTAACAGATTTGAAAACTTAGAAAGTTAAGTGGAAAGAGCAAAAGATCTACATTCCTCTTTGCTCTGTAGAAATAAAATACTTAGTTGTTTATATTAACTGCAACATTGGAAAACCGAGCAGTTGTGTAACTGAATGATTTTGGTGGAACATTTGTCTAGAAACATTTCTGTCTGCTGGACTTAATACCATTAGTGCAGCCAAACCCACATTCCTTAATCATTCACAGGTCTGCACAGCCATATACTTTGTTATTTGGTCAGATATCATTGTACATGTGGTTCACCCAGAGCTGAGTGCTGAACTTCAGATCTGTTTAGCTTCCAGGTTATACTCTAAGGTCCTGTAACTCGCTTTTATTGTTCAAGAGAGTTACAGATTTGCTTCCTTGAATGTTAAGCAACTTCTACAGTTTAGAACTACATTTTTCTTCATGTCTATACTGTGCTTCAGTGATTTAAAATTATTTTAGTTACTAGCTGTGTAACTACATATGAAACTTGAAATATATAGGTGTTACCACAGTCTAATACAAAAAGCACAGGTGTATCTATTTGTTTTTAAAGTGAATATTGCATTTTCTGGTGGATGATTGCTTTCATCTGGAATAAGTATGAATTCTGAGCTATTATTTTGAAAGACAGCCCTGCAGTGGCTCTACCATCAGCTTTCCTTTTCAAGCGTACTCGCTCTGAAAAGTAGTATGTGTACAGCAGGAATCGAAGGGAAAACATAGGGAAGCTAGTCATGGTTTTGCATAGCCAGTGTCTCTGAGTCTATAAAGAATGCTCTATAGAGCGCAGTCACACAGACTAGGTCCTGTGTGATCAAGGTAAAATACTCAGTCCCACAGCAAGCTATAGCCCAGTGCCAATCTGGTTTTTTGTAATTCTTATCTTGGAAGCGTCACGGCCTAGGATTCTTCTTCAGTATTTTCACAGTCAATGATCTGGTATTTCTTTAATTGCAGCTACTGTGTACTTCTAGGATGAGATGTATTGACTTGAAGGTCCTTTTCACCTGATTTATAAAAAATTATAGTTGATTATTAAAAGGTGATTTTAGGCAAGAAGTTGGAGATAAGAATATACAAGTGGAAGTATATAGACAGTTCCTAACTTGTATAGAAAGATTTTTAAACTGTTGGTTTAACTTTCAACTTCAGAGCAGATTTGTGCTTATGTAGAAGCAGGAAGTCTCTCAATCAGCCAATAATGGTTGATAAAAGAATACTGAAAGCTGTCTCAGCCACTCTTTTGTACAGCCTAAAAATCTAGATGCACAGGAACTGATGCAAAAAATTTCAATAGTCTTTCTATTTTAGAAGATTCTGAATTTAAATTGCCGTGAGAGCACAAATTCTAGAGAAAGGGAATTCACAACAGTAATCAGAGTAATACATTTTTAACATGCTAAACACAGAATTTTCTTAATTTAGTGATCAACTTTATTTCTCTGATACAAGTGTACCCATTAGTCTTATTTTATAAGTTATTGAATGTGAGAAGGACCAATTTTCATAAAGGTGTGACACTGGAGATATTCACCACCTCCACTTCAAGGCCAAACTCTGTGAATCTCTGTAATTCATGTTAACAAAGGAATTAAGTAATCAGTGGTAACATACTTTTTCTTTCAGACTGATGAATTATATGGCATCAAGGTAATTTATCTAGTATTTCAGTACAGTGAATACATCCATGAGTTGTTTTTACAGCCTGCCAAGAAAATATATGCATAATATATACTTTCAAAGCCTCTGCCTAAAGCATTATTCAGGCATTTACATATTGCTGTTTCCCCTATTCAGAAACTGAGTTTTCTGTGAATGTTAGTGACCCTGTGGTGTTAGCTGGATTAACGTGTGGCAAAATACCAAATTTTTACCTTTGATAACCAACCTCTTGTCCCTAAAAAGGATCAATACTCCAAAATAAATTCAAAGATACTTGGTCAGTGTTGGCTTGCCTAAAAAACAGAGGGAGAAACTGCGTTACTGGGAATAGGCATAGACTCTGGGCAGTGGGAGGGGATCAGAGCTGGTCTACGGGCAGCTTTGCAAAAATTCCCCTTGCTTAACAGGGTATGTTTATAAGATATACTGTTCCTGGAAAAATGTTTTTTCCCTTTTTTTTTCCTTTTTTTTGTGGATATATGATAATACGGCAGTAACGGGTATCTGAATACTTTAAAGAGATAAAAATCCCCCTTTCTTTCTTTGGCCTTCTTGTATACTTATGCCACCATCGAAATTTTTTCTTCCCTTTTTTTCCCCAGTGGCTTATTTTGGCTGTAAGCCAATAAAACTCCTAAATATTGTGAGATGGAAAGATCTTTTGTATATGCGTTGCGAATCAGAAGAAGCTTTGTTAGTCCCACACTTGTTTGGTGAAATGTCTCATGCTAGTGGGCGTCAAGCAACAAGGACAGCACTCTGCTCAAGAGTTTGGCTTTCTACAGGAAAATACCTGGAAAACTCTGAGGGTAAAATACTTTTCCTTCAGACATGCAAATTGGGACTGTTTAATTTTAAAGACAGAATATGCTTGCTTGGCATTAGAGATATCTGAAGATAACCTGTTTTGTAGAATTGTAATTTGAACTGCAATGAAAAATAGCTTTATTTTAGGCCTGTGTAAGGTAAGGCTGAAAAAGGAGTATTTATTATAGTGTTCTGTGTGAATCTTCTAAATGCATTTATGTTTCTGTGGAATTACAGAAAATTGTAAATACTAGTCTAAATCACAGGTTCGTCAATATCAGCCTCAAGATTGTAGAGCTGCAGAGCCTGCTACAGGTAGAAAAAGCATATTTCTTGTTATTTTCAGATTGGTGTAATAAATATTTTGACATATTCACTTTTTTATATATAAAATGTCATGGTGAATGTGTTTTCTCTTAGAATACTCATTTTCTTAGTTGCGGAATGGGTGCAGAAAATGAAAAAAATGCGTTGTGTCTATTTCTGTTGGCCTGCAAAGCTAGTAGGAGAAGGATTTAGGAAAGAGAACTTAAATGACTTGTGCTATATTGACATCAAAATCAATTGGTATCTTGAAATTTGCCTCAAAGCAATACATATTAGTCAAAATTTCATCTAGTATGCTCCAGTGAAGTCCAGGTGAATGAATTAAATCCTACAGGAGCTAGGCGATGAACAATCGTGATAGCCAAGAGACAACTTTGTGAGTTTAGAAAGTAGAGATAATAAACACCAGTGCATTCTTATCCATTGTGTTTCCATCTGCATTGTAAACACACCCTCTTATATATAATTGTATTTTAATAATGAAGTAACTTCAGCATATGAAATAGTCTGTTCCCTTAATTGTACTTACATTATGTGTATTGCTAATCAAGAGAATGTGTAATTTTAATGATTGCAACACAGTGGAAGAAGCATTAGTTACCTTGTTTTCTAAAGGTAGAAGATATGAATCCTGATCACTCTTTTTCCTCAGGTCAACATGCTGTTTAGATTTATCCCCTCTTTCTCCTTCTCTTTGTTACAAAGCATTATGAGTAGCAGAAGCTTTTAGAAAGTGGACATATATAATTCTTTAAAATCTCATTCATTATAAATTGAAGCAAGACTTTTTATCTAAAACTGGCTTTAAACAAATTCAGTTTCTCCTTTAAAAAACATCACATTCTTTTTCTAGTTTCATGTTTTCTTTTCTATCTTCCTTGCAGAGCCAGAAACAAGGCTGTACCTCTTGCTTACCACGTCTTTGTTTTAAATACTCTGTCATAGCCCATGAACACTGTTGTCTAATGTCACTGATGAATGTTTTTGATCACTAACGTTTGCATGACTGATACATCTACTTTTGCAACAGCATTTATGGTGGTATTGGCTGGATGTACTGAAGAAACTCTTCTCATACCACGTCCTGTGGCATTCAACATCCTCATGTCTTTGTGGACGGAAGAAAGCCATGTTCACAGTTCCCCCTCTTGAGGGGAGGGATGAGTGTGGGAAAAGAGGGGAGCAATTGAGCCTGACGATATTTATTTCTTCCTCCGAATCTAGCAGAGTTGAATTCTTATGGTGGCACCATGAAAGACTGTATAGTCCTCCAGTTATTTTATATTAGCCTTTTTCAATTAAATAAGGAGAATTGATTGAGTTAAATAATTAGTGACCAATTTTCTATTATTCTAAGTGTGTTTTCTGTTTAGTAAGTGATATACAGTTCTTTGGAAACAGACTTCTTCCTTCCAAGTGCACATGCTGAATGTGTGTGAGGGAAAAGACTTCTGCAGCAGTGATCACTGGAGAGTGCACATGCCTTGTAAATCTTTGATCCCTGTTTAATAATCCAAACGTAAAATAAGACAGAGTCTGCATTAGTAGTGATGGGGGTTTGCAACAGGATTATGTTGGCATGCTTCCACATCATGTAGTTATACAGTTAATTCAGTTTTTTGTTAGTTTATATGTTAATAGAATTTTGTAGGTTTATTAATTTAAAACAATTTATAATTAATAAAATAGGAACAGCAGATTTTGTGATAGGATTATGTCACTTACATATTTGGTGTTTTTTTTCCTTCACTGAGGGAAACTAAAACGCTTCACTTGATGCAGTTTAGAATCTGCTTCATGTCTGAATCCTCTAGTCTGGCAAGTGGTGCTCATGAAAAACATTTTTGTTTAGCTAGGGAAACTCTTTTACCATTAGCAATCGCATTACATGTGATTTGTAAGTACATTGGGTAGCTAAAGTGCTGTAGGTGCTCTTTTGAAAATCTTTTCACGTGGAAAACATTGTAAGGAATACATCAGTCCCCGAGTTTTCTGACTGGGAGAACGCTGACTGCCCTGAGGTAGTAGCTTCCAGCACCCCAGGCATCGGAGGTGTAACTCAGGGTATTGATAAATACTCTCTATCCAGAAGATCTCGTATTTTTCAAAACCACTATAAGCATTGCCTTCAGTGGGACGATTAAACATCTTGATTATTTAGGACGACCACATGCAGAGGCACGTTCTCTCTGCTCATTACTAACGCCCTTTGTTCAGCCGCAAAGCTTTGTGTGGCTGAAGCTTGCAAGTGCCCCTTCTGTTCTAATGCTAACTAGGTAGCTTTTGGCTTCTTTTTTTTTGGCTAGCCATTTGCCTTTGTCTGCCGGTCTGGCACACTTGATAGTAATTGCCACTTGCTGTTTCGATCAGTGTTCTCATTGGAGCTCCTGCTGTTACTCAAAGCATAATAAAGAATAAATCAAATTGGTAATGTAGCTTCTGATGCTAAATGTTTTGAGGCTGCCCCCTATGATGACGGCACCGGAATTATTTAATGAAACTTTCCTTTGGGTTTCATTGTTGGTATACATATTCATTTAGCAAGCAGGAGGTCCTGCTACTGCAAAGAGGTTCCAGCCCTCATTTTTTTTCCACTTATGTGAGAAAGACAGACCTTGCCTTGTCTCATAGCTGAGCTCTCTACAAATGTCATGCTGTGTGTTTTGCACTGCCCTGAGTCAGCCATGCCTGTATCTGTAAGAAGGCAATAACTGCAAGTCAAAAGAAAACCTTTTACTGAAGACCAGTTTAGCCCACCATTTTGGGGTCATGATGCTGTGAAAAGCCAGAATTGAAGACTCAATAGCTGGCAGACTATTAAGCAGGTATTCTTTATTGCGGCGTCGGGCACACGGGGGATCTCTCCTCCAAACGTGTGCACCGAAGAGACACGGTTACTAGGTATTTATGCTATGTTAACATACATATTCATTACATTTGTAAGAAATGCTTATCATAGTAATGGTTTTTCCGAGAACTCATTAATATATGGTAATGTCCGTCCCACATGTTTGTTTGGCGTCTCTTGGCGGGGGTCTTCAGATTATCCTGCAGCCTCCTTATCTCTGTAGTTTGCATACCTGTTCTCCCAAGGCCCA
>Ga0065711_1001332_pt1 | contig 44817 bp, 21 predicted proteins | sample Hoacrofraction12_FD_59098 | JGI IMG/M metagenome (GOLD analysis project Ga0065711, IMG submission 59098) | Hoatzin crop microbial communities from Cojedes, Venezuela - Epithelial fraction 12 v2 (version 2) | ecosystem: Host-associated > Birds > Digestive system > Esophagus > Crop | place... | reverse complement strand
TCAACCTCTCCTCGTAGGGGAGATGCTCCAGTCCCCTCACCATCCTCGTAGCCCTCCGCTGGACTCTCTCCAGTAGCTCCTCATCTTTCTTGAACTGGGGAGCCCAGAAGAACATGTAAACAACTCCAGACAAAAAGATACTCAAAAAGCACATTTGGAATGTGCAATCGGTTATTTTGTAAAACACTGAATGCATACCACACTCTTGAGCTCCCTGAACTGGCATCGGAGTTACCTACTAGTATTTACACATAGTCATCTTCCATTAATACTGGAGTCCTGTAACAGTGGTCAATGAAGCAAAATTTGATTGTAAGATGAACAAGACATAGAAAAAGGGTATAGAACAGAGAGATGATAATGTGCTAATTTAATTACTGTTACACATAAATATTTGCAACATCATTAATAGAATCTTAACAGACGTTTCCACATCTGCCCCATGAAATTGATCCCAGAATGGCTCTACCATTTTAGCTCAAAACCAAGAAACATTGGAATAGCATCTGTATGGTCTCTGCTTGATTTAGTCACATCACTCATTGCTAACCGAGCAACATGATTTACAGAACCCAGGTGACTAACTCATCCCTGTGTTGCACCGAGTTCCTGGTTGTGTCAGGCTGAATTCACGCAGCCTTGGAGACCTCTGCCTGATATTTCAGTGTACATTGGACATAGACAGTGTGTTCAGGAAACATGATTCTGTAATTAAAACAAACAATATTCACAGTGGCCATGAGAGTCAAATACTCTTAAGACTACATAAGTGAATATGAGGTGTTTTTTTTTCAGATAGTTTCTTTTGTGAGAAATGCGAAGTTTAGGAGCTGATCAAAGGGGGTGGGGAGTGGAAAGTGAGTCTTTAAAATGAAAAGTTATCTATATCATTGATTGATAAGACATGAAATTATATTTCACATTTAAAAACAGAAAGTATCCAACTGAGAGGAGAATATATTAAAAAGACTTAAAACATCATGAGATTCTATTCATTTGTGGAAATTAAAATATTAATGAAAGCATAAGGAAATCAGTTTGACAGATCTAGATGACATGGTCTTGATGTCCCAGTAGTCTTGGAGGAAGGCCCTTATTGTTGAAATTATGGGTACACAAACAAAATTCGTTAGAGATTTATATCATTAAATGTGGCATGGTAGTAATAAGGATAATGAGATAACATGGCCTGGATACTGGCACAGACCCTTTCCCCTTTTAAGATGTAATCAAGACTCTACATGGTTTCTCTTTCTGTAGTTCTTTGAATTCACAAAGTTTGGATTTTTGACTACAGTTGATTCAGGTTTATCAGACTCTCCTGAAGCCTGGGAACTGTTGGTAAAATCTCGTGAGACTAAGGTGAACCTTAAATACAGATTTTCTGTATAGAATCGCATAGAATGCTTTGGGTTGGAAAGGATCTTTAGAGGTTATTTAGCACAACCCCCCCCCGCAGTGAGCATGGACATCTTCAACTAGACCAGGTTGCTCAGAACCCTGTCCAAGCTGGCCTTGAATATTTCCAAGGACGGGGCCTCCACTGTCTCTCTGGGCAATCTGTTCGAATGTTTCACCCCCACAGGGTAAAAAATTGAATTTTCCCACATCTGGGTCTGCCCATCAATTTTTTATACAAAAAAATGAATACCAAATTATTTATTTATAAAATTCACTTTAAAAAGCCCCAAACAACAACAACAACAAAATGGTAACTCTATAATAATTGCATATGTGGAATGAAAGCAGTTACAGATGTTATCAAGACTAAGATCCTGAAATAATTGGAAGGATGAAAAAACTTCTTTTCATTTTTCAAGCGATTTGAGCAGAAAAATCAGCTGTGCTTGGAGCAGGATCAGTTTTGGACATGAGTTCTTATTTTCCTTTCAGGTTCAACACAACCTGAAAGAAAGAACACATACTGTACTGCCGCAGTCTCTGTCCGGGAAAAATTGATGGTAAGAAATTAGAAATCAACATACCCCCATTATCTTATCCGAATTATTGAGCACAAAACGAAATCCTTTGAGAGGCTTAAACAAACTATCACTTGCTAAGCTTTTGTTAGAAATATAGTTTATGATATGTAGTGATCTTTCCTATACATTCTAATTTCTTTTAATTGTTTAAATAGAATTAGAGTAATAACTTCTTAATGTTCACCACAGAAGCTAACTATATCTTTGATGGACTCACAGTGCAACCTTTTAAATATTGCATTTAAATTTAAGTTTATGCAAAAAAAAAGGAAAAGCTTCCTTCTCTAATATTTAAAATAGCTACTATATTTTGGTTTACAAATTAGAAAAGATTTTGAAGCCAAATATGTTTTCTAGATCTTCAAACATTGTAGCTTTAGTCCATCTGTTTTTGAGAATTTCTCGCTCAAATAATTTTTCTTTCTTATTTGTACTACGGAAGTGAGACTATTATTCTTCAGGTGTACAGAACTTTCCCCCTTGTCTCTTTTCCTTAAGCACAAACACCAGGTTTGTTATCCTGCGATCTTCCAGTAAAAGTTCATTTTAAGTTATTTGCTAAAACGCCCTTTCAACCAGATCTGCAATTCCATCTTCTATTTCATTCTGAATTCTAGGATGTACATTGTCTGATTCTTCTGATTTAAGGATATTTTACTATTAAGATTTAATTCTTATCCTGACTGTGGCAATTTTCACTTCCACTCCATCACCTCCTGCACACATATTACCACTGCTCGTTTTCAACACAATGTTCTTTTAAAACATAAACAAGGTATTAAGTTAACTTTGGGGCCACAGCTCAACAGTGTATTGCATCACCACAGCCCTTCTGAATGACCGATCCTGTTTCGTCCTTTCATATTCTCTTGTCATTTATCTTGGATTAGGGCTTTTCTACTGTTTACTTGGATTTCTTTTTTTTAAGATCTAACAAAATATGGGGTTTGGTGATTCTCCCTCTATGTATTTGGTTTTTGGCCTCTACTCACCGATTCCAGAGTAGGTTTTCATTTCTGAATAATTTTTTAAACAGGAATGTTTCCCCGTCCATCCCAGACCCGGACCTCTGTCACTCATTTTTGAATCTGCAGAAATCCCAAGCTTTCCCCATGTCTTTTAGTGAGCCAAGTTTGCTGTTTAACTCTGTCAATGCTGAGTTAGTTCTAATAAACTCAGTAAAACCATGTTTCAGATAGCAAAGCCTTGCAGAGAGACCATAGATGCAAAAGCATTGTGCTTATTTAGTTCTTACTGAGGAAGAAATGCACTTCATTTCTTAGAATTCACCTAAATAGATTTTCAAGAATAACTCTAGTTATAGATAAATCTTAGGGGTTTTGTCTATTCAAGCCTTAAGTGATGACCCCTTGAATGTACAATCATCTGTAACAGCTGCCTTTCAAAGGCTTCACGTCCCATATCATACACTGAATTGAAAATGTCAAACTACCTGTTAAACAAACCTGTGTGATTTCCGATGGGCCATGCACAACGTTCACTGGGGAAATCAGGGACAGGCATTTATAGCTGAAACTCCTGTTTCCACTTCATGCTTATAGTGCAGTAAACTTGGGAGTGAAGTCCTGAAACATCGTGATGTGATAGTTATGTGTCTTTCTTGTACAAGGATTACATTAGACCTGGTTCCTATCATACGACTTCACCTTGTCAGAGATATTCACAATTTATGATATTAAAGGTGTTCAATGAACCAGATTTTTAGTATTTGAAACATTATCTGAAGTATAATAAGTGAATAAGGACTATGGTTGATAACTTTACTTCTCAAATGCAGTAAGGATTTTTAAACCACCTTCAAGCATCTATCCAGCAACGACAAACCTTTTTCCAAATCTTTCTGAAAACCAACTCTAGGAATAAATTACGTTAGGATATAAAACAGGAATCTCATGTTTCATTCCAAGACCAAGTTTATTTTTCTTTAAACTACTTTTTCTAAGATAAATACACAGCAAAATAATGTTGCAAAAAACCCTAAAAACACTTAGTCGATCATATATCACTTCTCTTAAGCTGAGAATGAGCCACATGTCACAGATGGTGAATATTTTTCTTGTTGTACTACGGGAAGCCACTCACAATACATCAGTGAGTCATATAAATATGTAATTGTAATTTAATAAATATGTAACACGTAACTTAATAAATGAATAAATAAATATTTATTATAAATACAATTATTGAAGAGTTTGCATATCTTCGGATTCCTAAAATAGTTATTCTGAGGCTCATCTCCAGGCTAGATTGCGTTCTGCTAAAAGATCAAACCCTGTGATGGTTTTGCCCCTGTGAAAAGTGTGAGATTTTGAGGTCTTCTGAATTAAACAAAAAAAAGAACCTGCGTACAGATCATCCATGCTTCCTATAGCAACCCTACAATGACTACTAGCAACACAGGGGAAGATCAGGGTGTTGATACAACACCAGCATCTCCATAACTTTAACTTTTTTGGAACTGCTATAAAACAATTTCCAGTTTGGTCAGAACGTGTAATTTGATACACACATTTGGTTGGATATAATCTTTAAAAAATGCATTAATTTGAGGTCATTCTAAATAATTTATTAGTGTTCATTTTGGACACTGAATAAAAAAACCATTATTGTTACTTGCACAACATCACGAACTGTTCAGAGAAGAGCAAACTCTGTTCCTTGGAAGGGAGGTTTTTCACTGGTTAAAATCTTCTAATTAGAAGTCCATGCAAACCTCAGACAGTTCAAGGTTCACTTTAAATATTAGAAGAATAAACTAACTTTTTTTTTCTGCACAAGACTTCCTAGTTCTAGTCTGTGGTTGCACAACTTTCTTACTGTGGTTTTGAAAGTTTTCCCTGTATTTATGAAGTGCCTGGGCTTCTCAAACTTTAGACTCAATATAAGTATGCACTGTTATTATTACTAATACTCACATCTGAGGAACTTTTCCTAAAAACTGCGTATGTCTCCAGCTGGAGATTGACTCTACAAGAAAGTTCTCTAGGAAGGAACTAGTGAATAGCATTTTCATCACTGTCCTTCTTAAACCAAAGGTGCACCTGGTAGGAAATTAGCCAAAACGAATTTTCGCTTTACTGTGTTATTTCTGATTCTGTTTAACAGACTGTTTCTGTATACCATTCAGAGTCTCTCCAATTTGTCTCTGTCTATTATGTAAACATCTATTCTGCTGTGTTCTTACAATTGCTTTGTTTAAACATGCCACACCCGTCATCCAAAAATACGAACACAAAACCCCTAAGATATAATGCAGCTGTTTCTACCTGTAGAATCTGACTGACGGGCTGCTGTGAAATTTGTTTTCACTGGATTGTCATGAGGGCAAGTCCTAGCTTTTAAGAATATTTCAGATAGATGAGATTTTCAACTGCTATAATCCATAATAATCTTACATCTCAGCTAGTCATCTTGACTCCATTTTCTCTTTATCAGCAAAAAGAAATCAATGTTATTACATATCATTCGTTCAGAGATTCTCTTTAGGGTGCTGCTCATCCTGCTGTAGAGCTCTATATTTTAGATTTCCAAAGCTAGAAGACATTAGTCACAACTCTAATGATGTTAATGGATATGAATTTAAGGTCACAGAATCACAGAATTGTAGGTTGGAAAAGACCTCTAAGATCGTCCAGTCCAACCGTCAACCCAACCACCATGCCTACTAAACCACATCCCGAAGTGCAATATCTACATTTTTTTGAACACCCCCAGGGATGTGGATGGGATGCGACCCTGTGAGTACAGTATAGGGGATATGTCTGTCTGGGCAGATCTCAGTTTCCTTCTGTATGGTGCCAGGTGCATGCAGTCTGGAAAGAATAAAGATCCACCTGGAATCTAAACCCCACTGCTTAACACATGCATACATAAGTATATTACTCTGCCTAATTACAGCCTTACAAATTTTCACTTATATAGAACAGACATAAAAAGGAGATTAGGGGGAGAGAGGAGAAAACTACATAGCAAACCCAGAACCAGAACTTTCTTGTTAAGAAATTGAAGGTCTTCTGTGTCTGTAATAAAACCAAATGGCTGTTTGATATCAATTTCCTGACAGAAGATTTATAATACTGATTTCACTAACCTGAATTGAATTTTATGTGACAAACTACTAGTTTTACTGAGACAAAAAGCTCTTAATCTGCAATATAGACTGTGGAACATTCTTCTTACTTTTCTTCCCTTGTTTTCTTTCTTAAACGATATAAAAAGTGCTTCTGTTTCTGGAGAAAAGGCTATATTCCCCTAAGCAAACATTAAACAGGGTGTACCTACAAGTCTAATGGACTTTCTGTTCTGAGGTAATTCCAAAGCAATGGAATTGCATAGCCAGTGGTCTTAGTTGTTAATCCAAATAAGTTTCTAAATTCCATTTCTATTGCCTTAAAAAAACACCAGAATCTACATATTAGAGACCCAGAGACACAGAGGTCTCAATAATTGTCTTCAAAAATTTAAGTAATGATGCTGTCAGTATTGTGTTAATCAACAAGACAGGACTGTGAAGGAAACTGGGAAAGAAAAAGAGGAAATAAATCCCTTCTGAATGTTTTTTCATAGTTCCCTTGAAGTTACACTATCACTCTCACAGTATAACGCACAGAATGAAAATAAAATCATTGCTATATACAACAGAAGTTACAGCATCTTTGTGAAAATTCTGATTCAGACATAGGTATTAATTGCAATTAAAAGTGGAAACAATCAAAACCACTACAAACATGCAAAGTATAGCCATAAAACGAATGTCTTCCACAGACCCGCTCAGTATTCAACCCAGTGCCCCAACACACATGATCTAGATGACTACTTATTATAGTTTTAATGTAACAACTTGGTTCATTCACATTCTAGTGTATTAAATAACTTTGAAAACAGAAAAGAGAAAGATGCTTTGTCTTCAGACGTCCAAGATCCATTTATCAGCTTCACTAATTTTTATGAAACACCGCTATAATACTGCTGACTACAAAGTGTTTTGAGACGCTTTCTCACCCACACCACTTGCACTTTAGAAATCCTTATGAACTGAATTCAGATATGATAAGGTGTTAGGAAGATCTACTACTAATTTTAGACTCTTTAAAGAACTGGAGGACTTAAAAAGCTGTTCAGAATGTCGGAGTTGGTATATTCCTCTTTGAAATACGGTTTTACCTGTAACTTACTGATAACTTATTGTTACAAGGTTTTCTGTCAGGTAATTTCCCATACGAAATGGCCTCATCTCTATGGACTTGCCTGATGATCCCTAGACTGCGGCTGATGCTGACTGCTGCCACCAGACCTGATCCTGTCCCTGCCTTTGTGACTCATATTCCTGGCTTCTTCTCCTCAGGTTTGCCTCTCCACCACAGACTCATCTGAGCATCTGCACTCAGACAGCCCTGGTTCCCCTAGCTGGATATGCTCTGCTCACCTCTCTCTGGTGCTGTGGGGCTGGGTTGGTGACCCCATTGCCTTGTTACGATGTGTGGCTTCTGGCTCCTCTGCCCTTACAGAGCAGCCAGCCCACCTTGCTCTCCAGCAGTCCCATCAGTAACTAGCCCAATGCTGGTTTTTACACTGAAGTCACTGATGTACTTAATGTTCTTTCATTTACCTTCGCAACAAGAACTTGTTCATGGGTGAATACTTTCCTGGCTTGCAGAAAACTTATTACCTGGATCCTCATCAGCTTGGAAAATGAGGGGAATTGGTTGGTAATCTCCGCTATGAGGTTTCTCAAAACGAGGCAGGAGCAAAGTAAGACAGTACCTCCCTAGGTCCCAGCAGTGGGGACATATATCCCTGCTTCTAGTTTGACTCCTGCTCGTAAGTCTCTTAATGAGATAATAAACCAGGAGCAGAACCAGAAACTTGCGAGTGACGCAATCCATTAAGCAGCATGAATTGCAAATTATGATGAGCCTGTATTCTTTGTAATAGTCTTGGAGCAAAATTGATGAACAAGCTCTAAAATACACTACGTTCTTATTTTTATGAAGATTTTGAATAATAAAGAGTTTCATGCAAGGAAAAGCTTGTTCACTGATAAATTACAATGAGAAAGAGGGATAAATTTGCTGAAAATTCCACTTTTGATAAAGACTCTTTGAGGACCTTATTTGTTGTGAAACTTATATATGAAATAAATTTACATACTCAGTCAAAGCAAAAATTAATCTACAGGCAGCCTCTGTTAATTGCCCATGGAGATGAAGCAGGGACCTCTGCAGAAGGGTCCCTTTAGGAACCATTTCCTTTGGGCAAAATTTCCACTTCTCAAAACTGCTTTGTTTACTAAACCTATATGATTCACAGAACAAATAAGGTTTTCAAATATCTGACCCCCTCTACAGCTAATATGCCTCAGGATATACTTGCGATCCATATCTATTTTTATTTTTATTTTCTTTCCCCTGCACTGACTACGTTTGTTCTATTCCCAAAACTATAAGCCAGAGAAAGGACCAAAGTCCAGTATACTTTCCAAACCTAGTTCTCTGTGTCTGGATGCCTAGCAGCTGCAGCTTGGTGTAATCCATATTTTCTCACCTAAAGAGCTGTATGGAGGAGGCTTCCTACAAATTCCTTTGAATCTTCCAACCTATGATTTTAGGTTACACCAGGGGTGAACCAAGTGGCTGAAATTTCTGCCTTCTCTTAAGCATGTGATATTCCTTACAGGCAGAGGTATTGTACAAGACATCTAAAAGCCTGTAAGACTGAACCAGTCATCGATGTTTTGTAACTATCAGGATGAAACAGTCAGTGTCAGTTAGGTATTTACCACATCCCAAGAAAAGATTCTTAAGTAGGACAGGTTATTATCTGATTGCACAGAATATCTGTTTCTACTCTTGAACACCAAGGGAATGGGTGACCAGATCATCTTTTACCTGGAAATTTTCCTAAAGTTCCTAAAGCTGAGAATAGGCTTGCGTTCAAACAGCTTGTGCATGAGGTAAGTTTGCACTCAAGACTGGTGTCCAGTTTGTGCTTGGATAGTAACTATATCCATCCACTGCTTCTCTCTGGTAATTGCTAGTTTCATAGGATTATTTTTTCAGTCATGTCCTTGCATTATGAAACACATGGAATATAATTTTTTTTTGAAATTACTTACACCATAAAACCTAGAATAAATGCAGAGGCTTTGTGTCATTGCTTCTCACAATCTAGCAACATTTTTCATTTAAATCTAGAAGCATAACTTAACTGCTTCTTTGAGGCATATGTTTTTTTACTGAAAAATGTTGTTTCATGGAATCACAATGACAATGTAACAGGTAATGTTTATCTATACTAAAACTACTCCAGCCCAAATAATTTTGGTTTCAGCCAATTTTCTCAGTATTATTAGCCATAGGATAATTAGAATACAGCCAGTCTTAGTATTATAATTACTTGCAGCTTAATTCTCACATTGACCTGATATTGCACACCACTATGGCTCATTACACTTGTTTTATTAATGCAATGCACCAAAAATTATGCTCACATCCTTGCTAGCTACAACATAATATTATGGTTCACTCACACACAAAATAGTCTCCATTAAAGGTGAAAAAATAATAATAATAAAAATACCACAGTAAAACTTAAATGTTTAGTTAGACTGCTTTCCAAGAATCACAACAATTTATATAATTGTTCAGATATTTTTCACTGCATATTCCTCAACATTCTATTTTGTGTAGAAAATAATGTTTATTTATGCTTCTGCAACATTCAGAGATACTCTATTATACGATAGCAGAAACTGAAATGAGTTCATAAAACCAGTGATGCTAGTTTATTAGCAGTTTGCCTTCAATATTTTGCTATAATGGTTATCAGAAGTGCATTATTCTCTCTTACTGAAAAATAGTTATATGCCCCTAATTACCATTAAAATGTTATTTTGTCTTCAGCACAACAAATTAATCTTCTTTTCTATTAAAAAGACATCATCTGATTCTTTGCAAGGCTTTGCCTATTAATGATGCTTCTGTGAAGCAAACACAAGAGAAAGCGCAAAGAAAAATAATTAAAAGAAAAAATAAAAGGAAGAACTAGAAACATGTTAACAGAAATTACTGTCAGGGTTTGTCAGTTTTCATATTAATGGTCTGTTGTTGCTTGAAGTTTTCCTAAGTCTACCTTTTTCAGTTAAACACCCACAGTTATTTATGGATTCTTCATAAAAAAGATTAGAATGCAGGGCACAGAAACAATATCTGTGGATCAGTCACAGAAAAAGCCACACTAGCCACATGGCTGGTAAAAAAGGACTTGGGCAATAGCTGGATAACACAGTCCAACAGAGCCAGTCGAAAACAACATGTTTTAGTTGTTACTGACATCTTCTTATAGTTTCCAGTTCACCATTTAGGTGACAATTAAGAGACAGAGGTAAAGAAAACGCTCCAGAAAACCCTTGTCTACCCTGGAGTGACACCTAATACTTGGGGAAACACTTTCTTAGGAAAGAAGGCTTTGTGGAGTTGTATAAATGGCATGTCTAGTGATTTTTGTTGAATCAAGTTGTTCAACAAAGTTGTTTAACTCAATTCCTGAGTTCTTCCACAATGTATGGGACTCAGAAAATGGGATTACTAGGTCTAATTCTCACATAGTATTCAAAATATTAGTGTATTCAAAGGAAGCTAATTCACTCCTTCAGATATTTGGAGGAGGAGGCTACATTGCAAACAGTATATTACTGCTGCCAGTTCATAGGTATTTATTGATAATAAATAAACCTTTAAACAAATAAATAAATAAGGTATTGATTTCTATTGACCAGACGACCACTCTGCCATAGATACCTCAGAAACACTTCATGAAAGAGAGTCTGATCTCAGACCACAGAGTCTCTGAAACAGTATTATATTCATACGTCATTAAAATTCAAGGGTACTAGATTAGATTTATTTTGTAGGCCAAAGTCATCAATCTTGATCCCGATTCCCAGACTTTATTTGGAGACTAAAGCAAAAAATATTGAGATATAGTATTTATAGCACATGACAGTACATCTTATGAATACATACAATTATTTAGCATGACTAGCAACTTCAGAAATTCATACTGGATTTCAATAACAAAATAGATGCTGTAATATTTATCCAGACTTCATCTGTAAAAAAGTTTACAGGATAGTAATTATTAGGAAAAGAATCTCCATAAAGAAATAGGTAGTCACAGCAGAACGAGCATCTCAGTTTTCCCTGAAATATCAACATTTATTCAGCAAAAGTAGTCTGCTTTTAAAACTGCAGCATTTCACACCAGAATAATGACTCTGATCATACAGACTCTTCCTGAACAATTGAATGCAATGATGTTGTTTTTATCATTGGGAAATGAGAATGAAGTGGCAATTGTCGACCATCTCTAATGTGTGTCTGTAGTCAAAGGTGCATCTCACAGGCAATAAAACATTTGTATCTTTTAATTTGGTAACTATGTACAGCCCATTACATATGCATTATGATACTGAAGATTCAGTTCTGCTGACTTTGGTTATTATTCTTTCTGACTGAAGCAGCAATAGTGTTGTAGCAAAAACTTGAATCACTTCTGACTTGCTGAATCTCAATCTTTAAGCATACTGAAGCTAAATGAAAGCCCTACAGGAATGTCATTGTCTTTGGAGAAGGACCTGTAGAAAGTAGCAATATTAAAAATATAGATTATACAGTTTGTTAAAAAAAAGAAAAAGCATAGCATTGGACAAAAGGACATTGTTCTTCACTTATTTCTATCTGTGCATCATGGTCAAGTACTTCAAATTTTGGGGAGTTGTCATGGTTTAACCCAGAAGTCGGCAAATAAGCACTAGCCAGGCACTTGCTCACCCCTCTCCTTCACCCCCAGCAGGATGGTGAGGAGAAATGGACAAAAGGTAAAACTCATGAGCTGAGATAAAGACAGTTTATTTAGACAACAAAGTAATTGCTAATACTAATACTAATAACTATACTAATAGTGATTACAATAATGAATATGTAAAACAAGGTATATAAATATACAATTTTCTCACCACCTCATGACTGATTCATAGCCAGTCCCCGAGCAGCAATCGCAGAACCCAGAAACCACAGATTTCACAAAGTTTGTGGAACTCCAAAAAAAAGACCAAACTCCCAGAAAAGTTCAACTTCCCGGACAAGAAAGGTTTCAAACTCATGGAAAAAGAGAAAGAAAGATTTCTGCTCCACAGTCAACTCCCATGCATAAACTGAGCATGACATCTATGGTATGGATTTATTTCCATTGGGTTAGCCACCAGCTTATGCTCCCTCCTGCACACCAGTAACAACTGAAAACATCAGCATTATTAACCTTCTTCTTGTACAAAATTCAAAACACAGGAGCTACTGAGAGGAAAATTAACATTATCCCAGCTGAAACCAGGACAGGAGTGTAAGCTTGAACTTGCAAGATTTTCACTTCAATAATGCCGGCTCTGAAAGTTCAGATCACATCTTGACATGTAACAGAAATTCAAGATTTTTCCTGAAAGTAAACACAAGCCTAATCTTTTAAGAATGCTGCACCACTAAACATCCAGCCTCAAAGACAATCTTCTCAAGGCTTCTCTTCCTGGGAGAGAGGTGAATGTAAATCTGTGAGCACAGGAAGTATCCTTGATTTTTCCTTCCTGGCACTTCAGATAATTGGGATAATAGCTCTGCCTATGCACCTAGTGTTTTCCCCACATTGCTATGAATATCTTAGTTCTGTGCTACAAAAAAACCAAAGATTTCTTATGTTTCCCTGTACTAACCCTTGAATTCCCACTTGTCCCTCGCTGTCTTCACTAAATGGGGTCACATAGTCCCTTTGCCGTCTGTTTGACTAGTCTTAATTTATTTTCTGTCATTCAGGTTTATGGTTATGCAATAAAAGACCGGTTTAATGGGCCAGTAGTCCAGAATGGGAAATCTTCCAGCTAGTGAAGCATTGAGGACATCAAATTAGTGGCACTGCAGATCATTTTTTTCTGTAGCTTGACATCTGTTTGCAAGCACTCATTGCCGAAATTATTTTGAAAGGCAATGTCAGCCTTAGGCTTTGGAGCTTGCCTCCTCAGATGAATCAGTGATTCTCTCCATCCCTTACTACTCGTTATTTTCTATGGTGAAATGACATAAAACATACAATCATGCACAAGGGACACAACATTATCTGGTGTTTGATCTGAAGAGCAGAAGTCAGGATTCCTGAGCTCTATCTCTGACACCATCCCTGATTCTCTTGTGAATACTCTCTTCTGTGCGTAATTAATATGTACATTAAATTAAGGAACACAACTACACATGTAAGAAAAGTTTCTGCAAACTAATTCGAATTGAATTAGCTGTCGTCATGACATGATTCTTTGAGTTTCCTTTCCAGAAACTATTCTAGTAAATCTGAGTAGTGTTAAGAATCTCCCTGCACTTAAAGAGAAAATAAAAGAATATTAAAAGATGCATGGCCTTTTGAAAACACAGGACTCTTGGGACAATTGTTCTGGACTGCTTTACATTGCAGACTAAACATCTATAATCAGTGATTTCTGCTTCAAGCTAACATTTGCTTGAAAAATAGACTACTTTAGGAAGAGAAACAAAGAAAAAATAGAGTCCCAGTATATAACAAGCACCAGACATCATTAGCAGTAATTGTTGTATAATATCAATGATTATACAACAGTCATATGATCAGAATAAAAGTACAGTGATTACTCTATATCAACACTCTGCTGATACTGCTGTACACATAAATGTGTAATATGTAAATATATGTAAATGTAACTTTTTATGTAAATTAAAGTTTTCATCAGACCTCTTTTTGCCCTATCAAAATTAGTTGTAATGGATCATTTTTAATATATGTTCTAGCAGAAGAGCAGTGACACTAAGTAAATCATCCTACAGTTCTGTCTTGTCCACCACATTATCATCAACAACAACTTACTTAGTGAAAGGGCACGAAAGTAGACCAAGCATAAAGAATGCTTCCTTTGTTATATCTTTTCAGCTTTTACGTATCTAAGGCTCAGGCACTTCCTGAGCTAGAAGTGTCAAGTTTATCTTTAATACTCCTTGGAAGGCTGGTTGAATTGCTTTTATAATCCATAAAAAAAAATTTTACATTCATAATTCTTGCAGCAACGAGTTCCATAGTTCCGTTGTGCACTGTGTAGGAAAAGATTTTTATTTGTTTGTCATACATTCTGACTAAGCTTGATTTAATTATTCCCAACTGTGGTATTTTTAGGAACAGTGAATATTCTATATTTATACCTGTTTTCCATGACCTTTTCTCCCCATGTCAAAATTCTTCCAGTTTCCTGACTAAAACATCAACATTTATTTGGTGTAGCCTCAAAAGGAAGTTGTTTAGTATCCCCGATCATTTTTGCTTATCTAATTTTGTATTTGCAAATTCTATTGTATCACTTTTGAGAATAAGGGAGGACACTATCACTTCTCACAGTATTTAAGCAATGCTTAATGACATACAGCATTTACGTTGTTCTCCTCTGTTCTTTATTCTCTTGATAACATTCGAGTTTGCTATTTTGCTCCCACAGAGCATCGAGCTGACAAAAATCAGTCAACAGTAATCCTAAGGTGATTATTTACAGACCTTTGCCATGTATTGGTTGTGTTGCCTGGCCCTTTACTACTTTCTAGTCTTCAGCTTCATTTCATCTTATCATCCAATCTTTAAATATATTAGGAATTAATTTTAAACCTCGTCATGGTCAACAGTCATCTTTACTAAGCAATCTAGTTAAAGAACATTGAAAATATTTCATGCTATTGTCCAGTTACTAATGGGTGTATTTAAAACTGGAATATCTATACCTACACAGAGTTGCTATGATTATCTCCGCTCATACTTGCCCATTTATTCCTGCCTTTACTTATTTTCATTTTGACGCTTATTGACATGTGACACATTTTCCTGCAACTTCACTTTTGGTGTTTACATAAACCTCTTTGGAAGTTTAAGGAAAATACAACAACTGAACCCTGTTCCCTGTATGATTATTGACTTAATCAAAGAAACTTAAAAGACTTGTTAGGCATGAGTAACCTCTGTGAAAATCATGATGACTTTTGCCTGTAAAAACATATTTATTCATGTACTTGTTATTTCTGCTCTTTCATTTAGTAGCTATGAATTTGCTCAGCAAAACTCAGATTTACTGGTCTGTAGATCCCTGGACTGTTCTGAACCTGTCATCTTCCATTTCCTTGCTGCTGATTCCAGTTTAAGCACAGTTAATAGTTCAGCAATTTTATACTTGAATTCTTTCAGAACTCTTGGGTGAATAACATCTGTTTCACGTGAATTGTTGCCATGCGTGTTATCAGTTAGTTCTAAAACCTCTCATTTCTAGCATTCTTATAAGCTGCCCTAGTGCCGAATTTAGTCAACCTACTAGAGAAACCCTCAAACTCAAAGTCTTAATTCTAGGTTTTGGGAAGCTTATGTTCTGACTGAGGACCTTCTATACTCATCACTCTTATTCTAATATGAATAATGAAATAAACTTCATGTTATAAACCAGTTTTTCAGCTTTAGGTACCCACATTTCTGTAATTCAAAGTTACCTCAACAGGCTCCATCTTTCCCATGATTGTTCAGAATACAAATATCACAAAATCCTCTCATTTAGATACATTATTCATCACAATAAAACCACAGATATGCAGGCAAGTAAAGGCAGAACATTACTGACTTTCTTCAGACCTCAGATAGAATTTCAATGAGAATCACAAATAGGGGAAAAAGACATATGATACAGGTACTGTTGATACTCTCATCAATATAGAAAAATGGAGATGTTGTAAATTACCTATTTACAATCACTATCTAGACAAATAAAACCACACACCAAAGAAACAGAAGGCTTAATACATTTTAATGGATAAATGCATTATGAAGTTTCTGACTAACAGTTTATTACTTAATTTGAGGTAGTATGGGATTTTTTTTTTTATTACTGTAGTGTGCTAATTTTCTCTCTAAGTATCACTGGTTTTTTACACAACCATTTTCTGCCAGAGATTTCAATAGTATGAAGCTTTCTGCTGCTTCTTTCCGTTTTTACCCTTTGATGGAAAATAGGCATTCCAACCCTATTTTGTTTTAATGAAACACGCTTCCAAAGAACAGCAGACTTTCTAATCACAAGGTTAAGAAACTTGCTAATGTCAAAAATAAAGAAGATTTCTACACTACTGTGCAATTTTGGCATAGCAGTAAGCCTTTAACTTAAGTGCACAAGAGGAGTGAAAAAATTCCTATCAGAATGATTCTATAGTTTTTAATGATTTTTTTTTTAAATAATTATCTTCTCTTTCCCTTATGGCCTTATTACCCATGCTCCATAAAGAGCAATTTCACTTTTACGGATGTTCCATACTGAACATGTCATGTAATCGGGACATACATAAAATTATTTTTATGTGCTATGGTTCCAAAATTAGCAAATGCAGTATTTTTTTATTTTTTGTGTTAAATTTAAAGGACTTAAATGCTGCTAGGTTGACAGCCCTGGAGAATGCAGCACCCTTTCTGTCCACAGAACAGTGATACAAACAGTGGGAGTTTCTCCAGCATGTTCTGAAAAAAACTAATTGCACCTCAGAAGCGGCATTGGCATGGATGAAAATACAATTCTTATTACCTTTAAATTTTTCACCCCTATTACTAAGAATTCCTGGAAAGATTTTTAGGAGAGAGTACAAGGGCGCTTTTACTATTGTCCCATCTAGCCATGCATCATACTCCAGATTCCATAGAGTTTGTGAAGAAAATACGACTGCTTCAGATTTTCCATAGTTTGTGTATTTCATGTAGGAATTATCCTTACACACAGTTCTCTCATATTGACTCCTTCCCAATAAAGTGCAAAGGACTGAAGCATATGTTTTCAGCAAGGAAAAAGTGGTAATTAATGGACTGAGGCCTATAAGCCCTTCCCACATTTTGCTTCTTCCTCCTCACAGACTCAAAATTGAATCAAATGAGGTACAAAACCTTAGCATGAGCAACGAACTCAGATGTAGCACTGTGATGTTCTTTGTCTCAAAATTCAGAAGTAGAGTAACATTAAACACTTTATAAGTCTTCTACAGCAGTTATTCAGTGGCTCAAGAATGATTTTTTTTTGCAGCCACTGCCATGTCTGAAGTCCTGCCTGATGTTTCCCAAAGAGCTTTTGGGCTTCAGCCTCACAGATCACAAAGCATTGCCGACCCATCCATGATCTCTGTAACTCACCCGTTCTTATTTTTTTCTGACAGATTTCAGGGATTCTCACAAGTAAATGAAACTAATCTCAAGTTCTAATCACCTCCTGGATTTGAACGCATTATAATCCTGAAAAGTTTAACTGGCATCTCCAGTCATTTTATAGTCACAGACAATCGTGAGTGAAACCATCTCATTCACTTCAGATGGGAAAGAAAATGGGATTAAAAGGAAATACAACTTCTCCATAAGCAACATTCCTTCAGTGGGATGCACTGGAAGGTTAGCTATACACATCTGTATCCCAAATTAAGTGAGATGACGCTATGTCTGATAAATGCTTAATGTGTATTTCACTCCAAGGAACACATAGATCATCTCTGCTCCCTCTTCCAGTCTCCTGCTCTTCCAACTTCTCCTCTTACTTCACCAAACACACAAGAACCTGCAATCCATTCTCAGCCTATGACAAATAACCTATTTAAAAATTTTTAAAAAAAATCTCTATTTTTAAGTAAGTAGAGAAAACCCACACAATTTTCTTTATTCAATTTGTTAGAAAAGAGAGCAGAAGAGATTGAGAATGCCACCTGAAGTCCACATTCCTGCATCAGTACACAATTCAAGTGAAAACAACCAGATACTTCAGAGAATCTGGCCATACTTCCCAGCCTGACCACTTGTAGCTCGCATAAAGCTTGTGTTTGACTTCAGTGGAAAATAAGTCAGGACTTTGTGGCAATAGCTCATGTGCATTTTGAAGAAATAGCCAGGAAATTTTGACACAATGATAAGGAGGTGACTAGGTTTCGTCTGTAGTTTCAAGGGGCTAGGACTAAGCACATCTGGGGTAATATCAATCACATTTCAGAGGGGGAAAAAGAATCAACAAAAATATTTCTCTGTCTCATGCATACCTCGGGTTTAAAAACCCAACTAATCATGAGCTGTAACAACGGAGGGGGTCTCAGAAAGAAAGGCAAGTTCTATTTTTTTAATAACAACAAAAGACAAGATTGTATGAGTCACAACTAGGAAAAGAATGGAAGAAATATTCCGTAGTTTTAGTACTGACAAACATTGTTAAATGTAAACAACTGTCTTCCACACCACCTCATAGGAGATGTAAAGGAAATTCAAAATTTCAGTGACTAACTGTACATGACAGGAATTCCCAAAGGAAGGCCTGTGGTGCTGATGAATATCCTATACTGAGTAGATTGTTGGTGTTGTATTACAGTGTTAAAACATGCAGACATACACAAGAACACAAAAAACCCCACACATTTGTGTTGGTGCTTGTAAGAGACAATATAAAAAAAATGACAAGGCATATTATTTTTCTCCTTCTTAACCTTTTTGGATTGTAGTAGGTGGCAAAAATGACATAGAACGACATACAGGGAAGGAACACTCCTTCAGAACCAGAGCAAATAAATGCAGCAATGACAGAAAGGTTGTCTATACTTTTTAAAAGAACACCAATAATGACAAGGTGGATGAAGATATTAAACTGTACCAACTCCAATATCAATTAATTTCAAACAAATAACATATGGTATCCTGAATCCCAGACTGAGTCTGGTGTTCTGATCAATAAAACTGTGTGATTAATACTGTTAATGACTCTAGCACCGAAACCCGAGTTCTGACATTTTATAGGCATTTAACAACTTGAGTTCAAACTGTAGTGGATGTGCTTTAAGATCATTTTATCACGGGTAATTTCCTGGTCCTTCTTAACTATTAACTACATTATATCTAACAATTTACTCAGAGATTTAGAATCTGTCATCATACATAGAATTTACAGTAGAAAATTTAAACACTATGGATGAGATTGGAAGTTCCTAGAATGGATATAATACAGAGATATTTTCCCTTTCATTTTGATTTTCAGATGTTTTTAGGGTGCTTTTTTTTGTTTTTTCCTGCTTGTCATGACAGTACAGCTTACACAATACCACAACTTGTGAAGCTAACATGTTGTTATTCTTAGCCAAGTTGTTAGATCTGGATAAAATCAAATCTCTCTCACTTCCTATTTCATCTGGGGAAAAAAGTGAGTCATTAAGACAAGAATACAAGCAAATCTTCAAAAAACAAAGATGATTAAACTGATTAATCTTTTCTTTAAATGCTAGGTCATGGTCATATTATTTGTGACACCACGACGAGCAGTAATTAAATTCTGGCAAAATTTCTTCTTTCAGGCTATTCAAGCTACAGGTGGAAAAATGCACAGGAAACTATCCTGGCTAGAAGGAATTCACATTTCTGTATAAACAATGCACTCAGTAGATGTTGTCCTCTATATTAATCTGCTGCTTTGCTAAGGTACTTTAATTTTTACAAAGTTGCTTATTATTCTCTCACTTTAAGGACAGCATCTTCGTTCAAGTACAAATTAACAGGAAGAACATGCATTAGTTCCACTCTAATTAAGCATATGTTTATAGAGTTTCCTGAACTGGAACTGCAGTAAAAATATATATAAATGTTAGGCTGAAACCTTGATTTTGTTGATGTAAAAATAGCAGCATGTACATAAAAAGATACCTTCCTATTGCATGCCATTCTCTGTCACATATATGTGCCCCCGTGGAGACAATGAGAGGATAAATTTTGAGAGATGGGAGGTCATATTGCTTCAGGCATGGATAGTAGAGAGGCAAAACTGTGCCCTAATTATTACTGCCTGATGTGCTGTGTTCATGCCTCTCCCCTTTCTACATGAAGAACAGGTTGATGCCTGGATTGTGCACAGCGTGCAAGAGGAAGATTCACAGACAGGATAATAAGGATTCCAGCAAGTAAACTGAAAATGAATGAGATGGAGCTCTGCAACGAGACTTTTGGAGCACTGCTTCTGGAGCAGAGCAGGAACTGGAGTTAGAGTCACACACAGCTCCCTCCTCATGTCTTCCTTTGCTGGTGGAAAACGAACTATGGAAGTTCTTCAGGGGCAATTAGCTTTCTTACAATTTTTTGCTTTCCGGCACAGGAATCTGTACAGGCTCCTAACCAAGCCCTAGCCTCCCAACAAAAGATATCACTGTGGATTTGCTTACGAGCTGTACCTCTTTGTGTGGTCACTGTGTAACCAGTGAGTTTCCCTCTGAGAGGCTCTGATGAACACGGCAGCATCCTGACCTTACTCACAAACAAGCCTTACATAAGGCTGGTTTGCAGTAGGTTTGTGTGGGTAGTTTTCCAACAGCACTTACTTGCCTCAGTTAAGAAGCAAGATCTTGTCAACAGGGCTGCCAAATAAAAAGTGCATTAAAGTCTTCACAACAGCTAATCTCTCAATTTACAGACCAAACAGACAAATCTCATGGTCCAAGTTCACTTTGAGGAGCTATCTCAATCAAGAAGACAAGACATGAGATAGTATCACTATAGCTTCTCACATCTCCTCCAAGGCATTCTCCCACTGGAGTCAAACATGGCCACACCAGGTCAGGATTTGGTACATGGGGAGAACAAAATCTCTGAGGTGGAGGGAGGGTGGCTGTAAAGCTGGTAGATGTAACAAGTACTAGGAGCCTTATAAAACATCATAAGGTTTGTTACTGTTTAATATCCTTAGCGATGACGTGAGCTTGCAGCACCACCTCTAGTGTATATCCCTTGCTATACATCCTGTGTTGTCCTGCTTTGGCTACAAGAATTAGCTGAGTCTATTTTTATCGCTACATATCCAAGTTTTCTTCTATAAAAGATTTTAGCTGCTTTTCAGCTTTTGTTTCTCTGTTGTTTCTTCTCTTACAAAGCAGCTTGTTGTCTGCATCTTAGTCCCCTTCAAATGCCTTCTGCTCTGTGTTGAAGGGATTACAGGTCTTACTGGATGGTTCACTAGAGGTTAACACAATTATGAGTCGAGAAATGAGCCAACAGTTTCATTACAGTTTTCTGTGTGGCTGCATTTACTGCAGCCTGGGTAACATGAAACTGGTTTGGGATTTTTTGTGGAAATATAAAAGCATTCTAATGACAGAGAGGTAAACTACATATAACTGAACATTTGCTAGAGACAGTTAAGTTAATAATAATAGAATTTCCTTCCAAGAGACTACAATGGCCAAATTGAGTTATATGATTGCACTGGCATAGACAAGCACATGGGTTTTTTAAGTGGGGGAGCAGGGGGCACACACTAAAAGGTTTTATTTAAACTCTATAAGGAAGACTTATTAGGATGGTATGGAAGAAATGTTAAAAAATCAAAATCAATGAAAAATATATATTAGAGGTGTAGAGGAATATGACAGAAATCATATACATATTTTGATAGTGTAAGAAAGTGATTATCAAAGGTTTGATGATTTTCCAAGATAATAAAGCATCATGGCAATTTCAGTGGTTTTAGTTCCAAATATTCAGACAACAGTCATAGTTCCATCAAAACAGCAAAGTGACTTACATTATTCAGAACTTGAAGAGCAAAGGAAGAATATTATGTGATGTCATGTGAGAAAGGTAGTATGTAGGCAAATTAATATAAGAGATGAAGGCAGCTCCTTACAAATATGATTTATTTTCAGCAAGCACTCATCCTAATGAAATGGAACTGTAGGGAAATCCATGGAAAACAAACAGCTACGATGACATCAAGATGCATGAATGAATCTATCTGAAATTTCATTGCTACATTCAATAAATAATTTTGAAGAATTTGCTCTTCTGTGCCATAGTCTCCTCTGACTTCTTTCCATTAAGGATTTCACTATGTTTTTTGTAGTCGTTATTTCAGGATAAGCCTGCCTCAATACATGTGAAATATTGTAATATTACAGCTCACACTGATCTTCAGAAGGGAGCACCACCTAAGAATGACTATTTGTGAGATTTTATTCATTCAAAAATGCAAGGAAAGCTGAAGATGCTTCAAGAGTCTCGTCTGTAGTCAGCAGTAATTATAACAACTGAATGAAGTGAGTTTACATTCTTAACTGAAAGGACGTGACAAACAAATTTGTTAGTCTTCATCTCACTCAAATATTGCTGTATAAAGGCTAGGACGCTAATTGTTTGCACCTCCCTCTACTGTCAACAGAAGGACAGACATCTCCCAGGGCAGATTCATTTAATTTTATGATACACTTCTGTGATAAGCGATAATTCCTGTTGCTCTGCATGGATTTCACAGACCATCTAGCCAACTAATGTAGCCTAATGTTAACTCAAATATATACTATTCTTTGTCAGTAAATTGCAGAAAATTCATTTCACTTGACTCATAGTTAGAAAGTTCAGAAGAAATAATGAAACCTTTCACTGGTTGTGTAGTGCACTGTCCTGACAAATAGGAAACAAGAGTCTTCAGTACACAGACTATTCCACCCAAATGTCTTTCAGAGAAAGTGGAACTGCTGGTGGCAATGGACATTTATAACGCTGAGAGCAGTTCTAATAACAAAAGCAAAGAAATTCAGCTGAATACCAAAGTAAAAAGTTCAGAACACTGCAATTTTATTACTAATATGAGTAAGAGAGCAGCTAGTAAATAGTGTTTCTTAGTCATGCACAGGAAAATGAAAATAGTATAAAATATAATGTTGTATTCTGTAAGTATTCTCAATGTCTCATCCAGGCACCAGAAGGAATAGACTGGAATGTTTGATATTTACTGAACGGTTATTCATGCAAATGAAACCAAAATAAAAGAAGTTAAAAAACAAAACAAAACAAAACATTAACTGTCTCAGACTCAATAGATATTTGAAGGTTTTAACAGACAGCAAGAAAATAAAGCAACTGTCAAAATGAGAAATTTATATATTGATGCTCACAGTTTCTGATAAATAGTCAGCTCATCTTGAATAAATTGCGGAGGAAAACCTCACTGAAGTGAGGATGTTCTGTGGCCAGCTGGTTCAGATCATGAGAATGTACTGAGGCACTGCAATCCTGGTTTGAGAATTATCTTATGATAGAATAAAACCTTTGAAAGAAAATATAATGAAGCCCCTGTAATCAGTTTGCACTCCCAATAAGATGTGGTTCCATGTTAAAGACAGATTTCATACGGATTTCATATTTCCTGCTGAAGGAGGGAGGCTATAAGGGGGAGAGAGAAGGAAGAAAATACTTTTAATAGCACTGCTCCTGCTTATGTTTGTGCTTGAAGCCAATAAGACAACTCATGTGTGGAAGAGTAAACAACTGCACAGTTCTTTTCAGGACCAAGACTGTACTGACAAAACTATCAACTTGGATGACAGGCTTCCCAGGGAGGCCAAGAGCTGAATGAAGCCTGAGCTGCCCTTATAACCTTAGACTCAATGGACATCAACGTTATCCATGGACTCGACTGAGCCCACAACTTATTCCTCTGGGGCCAAAAAAAAGAGTAGAGGAAAAACTGCTCCATGAAGGCTATGCAATATGTACATAGGCAAAATTTCCAGACGGGTTCTCATATCCACATTAAAAGTTTGAAAAAGCTGCTGCAAAGTATCCATCTTTTCACCTCAGAGCTATAGCACGTTGTTCAAAGGAGCTGGTGTAGTTAGTTCCCCTCTGAATTGCTGAATGTAATATATTGCAATGACCAGCAGGCAGAGTCTTCTGGCGATTTTTAAAAAAAAATCTTTTGGCAGTGACACATATATTTGTTGTAAAATATTATAATTAAAAGTTGCAGTTTAGCATTAGCATGGCATAAGTTCAAATAGGATTAGTTGTTTATAGCTTTTTTTAAAGATCAATATGTTTTAATTACATATTTATCCATTATTCTGGTTTTAAACTTCAGTAAGAACTAGATGTTCATCTGGGGCAAAGTGACAAAGCTTATCTGAAGTGAAAGTATCTATCATACTTCGTATCAGCCCGTCCTAAATGTCGCTGAAACAAGAAAGACATTAAAAGACATATACAGCCTATATTTTTTAAAATCATGACTTTAATGTTAGAAACCACCGAGATTAAAATGGTATCTCATCAAGCACTTAGTGATCTATTTTTTAAGTGAAACACTTTTGGGATAAATTACATATAATACTTAAATATTTCATAGAACAATGGCTAAGAATCAAGGAATGGACACAGATGAATGCCTTAACCATTCATGCCCTTTCTCTTTCCTAGTGAATCTTTGAACATAAAACGGAACTGGGTCAGAAAGGACCAGACGAAGCTGCAGTACAAGTGGGTGGTAGGGAATGGAGGATAGAAGCAGCTTTGCCACCAGACTGGATATGCGTGTCAAGGTAATGAGTTATTGTATCATTTCCACACAGTTTTTACACAGTTATTCCTCCACGTTATTTCAGAGAAAATGGAAAGCGTTTACTCTTTAGGCTCATGGATGTAATTAAAACTTGTTTTAAGGAGTAAAGACAAACCGATTTCTTAAGACATTAAAAATGACAGGTATACTTAAAGACAATAATTTCACTGAAACCATCAGAAAATAAAAATATTATTTACAAGCAATAATCTTGTTGGTTTTGTTTTTCATTAGTGTTTCCCCTAACACAAAATTTTAATTGCAGATTAGTTTTGTTCTTGTAGTCTTGTTGATACATTTGAGGCAAGTGGCATACATCATTAATTGTATTGTGTAGGGGATCACGTTTCCAAAAAAATGCTTTGTCTGACCAAGCTATTAGAGCCTGTCTGATTGTTGTGGAATTGTCATTAAATGGAAAAGATGCCCAGGAATGTTGAATTTAATGTTATGTTTACAAATATGATGAATAACATTACAGGAACTTTAATGAAATTCATAGGAGAAAAATGTCATTAAACAAAACAACAATACTAGCCCTGGTGCCCCAAACAAATTCCAGTCTGGCTGATTGTATTCTAACACTACTGTCTCACCATTGTTTGAATTTGGCAAGTTTGTGTACAGCACTGTTTGTTCTTTGATATGCTAATGCTATATACATTGTCAGCTCATTGCTGTCTGTCACACCAGAATTAGCTGGCTACCATTCTTGACCATCCAAGCAGTGTTGTTAATGAGGCTATAACTACAGCACAAGACCTTGAAAACAATCCTTTCAATCTAGCTTCCCACAGTTCATCATGTACTTACTGCTGAATCTAACAGGTGAGCATAGATATAACCTATTTTAGTTTTTGTTAAACGTACAGCAGAAACTCACATCCCAGTCCTGAAATTATGAGCTGCTGAATTTTATTAATGCACACTTAAAGCTGGGCACAGAAATGACCTCCCACACACTAGTGCGTTAGTTTATGTCACAGAGGCATTCTGAGCAGTATCTCCTAATCATCTCCACTTAACCATGCCTTGCTTTGAATTTTGGAGTGGTCTCTGAGAACATGACTTAAACTATGCATTGAATTTAAGTGAAGATAAGCTCCTGGAGATCAACTCATACTCCTCAGCACCAGGTAATCATGGAGACAATGGCCCTCAAGTAGAACTAGTCGTAAGTTAAAAATAAATTCCTGAAATGTGGACTCAGAAAAAAGTGTTTTGTTCTACAGCTCTAATCCTGTTGGTTCATACTACTTGCTTCTCAGTGCTTAATTCAAAGAAGCAGATCTGCATTGTGTTATCATATTTGTTTTTCAGGGTGTCTCACGGCTCAGAGTGTGGATTGCAGAATATTTGAGAAAACCCTTCTGACATTACCGTGTTTGCTGACAGTTTACAGGGTTTATGGAGGAAAAGATTCTGTAGACCTAAATCCTGGCTCATAGAAAGCTTTCAAGCAAAATAGGACTATGATTTGGAATTGCTTTGATACACATTCAGACAAGACCTTCAGTGACAACCTTGTATAAGTTTCTTGTGTGTCTCTCACTTCTCTCACACGTAATTTCTAATATCATTCCCAAGAGCCCCCTTGTGCTGTTTAATCTTGAGTGCTGTTTGCGATATCCTGTTCAGGCATTCATGCACATTAATCTTCCTGTTTGGGACATCAGACAAGATTATCAAAGAGCATGTAGAACTTTTACAGGCTGGGCAGAGAATGGATTGAGAGAAGCCCTGCCTAGAAGGACTTGGGGGGTGCTGGTTAATGAGTAACTCAACATGACCCAGCAGCGTGTGTTCACTGCCCAGAAGGCCAACAATGTCCTGCACTGCAACAAAAAAGGCGCAGCCAGCAGGTCGAGCAAGGTGATTCTACCCCTCTGCTCCGCTCTGGTGAGACCCCACCTGGAGTCCTATGTCCAGCTCCGGAGCCCTCAGCACACGAAAAACATGGATCTGCTGGACTGAGTCCAGAGGAGACCACAAATATGATCAGAGGGATGGAACTCCTTTCGTATGAGGAAAGGCTGCGAAAGTTGGGGTTGTTCAGCCTGGAGAAGAGAAGGTTCCAGGGAGACCTTATTGCAACCTTGCAGTACCTGAAGGGGTCTGAAAGAAAGTTGAAGAGGGACTTTTCTCAAGAGCAGGTGGTGATAGGACATGAGGTAATGGCTTCAAATTGATATAAGGTAGATTTAGATTAGATATAAGAAAGAAATTATTTGCTGTGAGGGTGGTGAGGCACTGGAACAGGTTGCCCCGAGAAGTGATGGATGTCCCCTCCCTGGGAAGTGTTCAAGGCCAGTCTGGGTGGGGCTTTGAGCAACCTGGTCTAGTAGAAGGTACCCCTGCCCATGGCAGGGGAGTTCTAATGAGATGATCTACAAGACCCCTTCTAAGACTTACCATTCTATGATTCTATGATTTAAATTAGGTATTTATTTTTATATGCATGAACAGAGATTAAAATATAAATGCCGTACAAAACATAAGATCAGAAGGAGGTAGCACCACATGTAACAGGAAGGGTGTCTTTACATCACTTAGTGAACAGAGCATTCCTGAAAACCTCATCTATAGATAAATGTAGGTAATCAATCATATCCCATTTCTATTGGGATCAGGTGCAATGTCCTGTTCTCTCAGCAGAACCATTGAATTCACATCCCTCCCCATCTCGTATACAAGTACCCCAGAAGCTGCACAGATTGTATTGTGTGTTGCACATGGCACTATTGTTTGAGGCCTCAAGATATGTGTCAAACTGCAGGTGGATTGTCACCACTTAGATTTTGTCACAGTCTGACTTAGGGAGAAAGTCAATGATCTGGAAATAGATGTGAAGTTTTAAAGGTACATCATTAGATCTTGAGGACTAATTTGAGGCTTAACACTGACTTGGATTTTCCTCAGGTAGAAGAAAGACAAAGGAATAGGGAGAAAATTGACAGCATAAGTGGAAAAGAGTAGACAAGACCATGTGAGCATAGACACTAATGAACTGAAAAACACCATTTTGTTTAACAGTTACATGTGTCTGCACAGAAGTCAGTCATTTGAAAGCAACTGTAGTGTATATGAAGAGCCTCTTAAGATTTCCATAAAGTAAAATCTTTGATTTCCTCTTTTCAAAGTTTCTGCATAAGAATAAGGAAATTTTCCATTCAGCACCAGGTCACAACCAAGCCATGACTAAGATGGTGCCTCTCACCCCTTCCACACACACGCCAACACAAACAGCAAGGAGGAAGAAGACAGGAAACAAAAGGAAAAGAGTTAGAAAAGATTCCTAAAGACTTCAAGAGAGTCACACTCAATGCCCTCATAGTCAAAGAAATTCCTGAATGAATCTGTTTCCATGTTGAACATATATACAACTTCTAACCAGAATAGTGGGATTCCTTTTCAAGTAAAAATGTAGAATATCTGTATGTGATTAGCGAAGACTACCTTAACATCCATAACACATGAAGGAAAAGTACCGCTAAGTCTTTATTACCAGTCCTAGTGTGTTGCTCTTTGATTAAATCTCATCTTGTGCTAAGAATTCTCAGTGGTACTGTATAACATATGCCACAGAAATCCCTGAGGCAGCCAAGGAAAACCAAGTCAAAAGCAGCAGATAAGTTTCTTACCTGTCTGAACTCTTTAAGATCTATTTTGTTTCCCACCAGCACCAAGGGAATGTCATAGGTGTGCCGGACACGATAAATGAGTTCCTTAAACTCAGCTGCTTCTTGAAAGGATTGGCGATCTGTGATAGAATAGCAGATAATGAAGCCTTCTCCACCTCGCATATATTGGTCCCTCATGGCTGTGAATTCTGCCTGTGGAATAGGAAGAACATGCTGAGTAATTTGGCAAACAAAATTATCCATTTGCAAATAACGAACTTGCTGAAAACTTCCCCCATTGTTACATAATTTCACTTTGCTTGTTTTACTGTGTTAAATACTGCTTGCTGAAACTCCTGCCTCCTTCTGGGGTCATCTTCCTGGATAATACACCACCAGGATTACTCCTAGGACCTTTTTCTTGCTTTTTCCACTGAGGCAACCCTGTTATCTATAAATATGAAGTTATTATGTCAGTGCCTGCATACAGAAAGTATTGTCTCATGTATTTCTAGAACATTCTGCAGCACTTTTGGTACACATAGACGACGTGCAATTGTATGAATATGAACAGGTGTAAAAGAAGAGTTATAATGCTATCCAGGGATGGGAGACAGGTACAAACTCCCTATTACATACTCACTTCAAAAACTCAGTAATAACAAAAAGACATTCATTGACTCCCACTAGCTTTGGAATAGTGCCTAGTAAAACAGGAACATAATATGCAAAAAGTTTTGCTTTCAAATACTCTCAGAGAAGCTGGGGGTTTCAGCTCAGTGTGGGATAATACCACTAAATTAAAATCAACAATTTCAAATAGTGTGAGAATTGGCCCAATTTTCTCCTCCTGAATTTTCCTCTATTCATGTATGTATTTATTGACACAGTAACAATTCCAGTTCTTGGTATGGTTTTTAGAGGTATTTAACAAGTCCCACTTCATACAAAAATCAAGATTTAGTTTTCAAAAACTAGTTTCAGGCACTGTGGTTTGAGAATTTGTTTTAAATCCAGTTTCCTTTTCAAGTTTGTTTGCTCTTCTTGATCACAGCCCAAAATAACCCAATACCATGGCAACAATCGGTCAGGATCAGAATCCTCCTGACAGAATCAGTTCTCCAGAGATATTAAGATGCAGGAAGATCTGATAAAACAAGGAATACACATATCAATGTTGGACCATTTCTATGAGCAGCAGGATGCAATATCAAGTCCTGTAATTTTTTCTCTGTTACAAATTTAAGATAGGATATTTAAAACAGTTTATGTTACATATATATCCTCAGTTCTTGTTGAAAACTGAAGGGAAATGGATTATTTGTGCTCTTTTAGAAGTCTCAGCTTTAAATCTCTCTTAATAGTTACTCACATTGATTGATAATACTTCCTGTGAACAGACTTTCATGTTGACCATTATCATTTATTCATGACATATCTTTTACCCAAGGGCTTTTTTATATATCATTCAAAATATTTCACCTGCTACAGCAAAAAGTTCATACACTAAGCTCTAAAAGAGCAGACTAACAGGTAATTTTAGGGTAGGACTGTGCTTCAAGACTTACTCAGAATTTCAGAATCTTTAATCACCACTGCCATCCCAGGAGAGTTTATTAACTGCTGAGTTACAGCATAGAGTGGATCAGGCCATATTCTATCCCTTCCTCTTGCAAGTGAATGTGTGAGAAATAGGTCAGCAGTGGGAAGAAACACAGAGACATACTCCCCGTCCCTTACTTGTCTTTAGATTCCAGGCTTCCCTGCCAGAACAAGGGTCCCTCCGCACTCCCCTGTTCCCTCAATTTTCTTCTCCTTACAAAAATTACCTAGAACTGTTCTTCACCATGATTAGCAGGGTAGTCTTCTTTGTAGGAGGAGCTGAATAAGGCCAGAATTCCTTCAGGATGAGCAGGCAATGGAAACCTTAAGTGGTGTTAAACTTGTGGATTAAGGCTTCTGAATTTAGCTGTCTATACATAGCTGCAGGCCACTATCTAAGCTTCCATGATAGATAATGGTAAGACAGTGAATGCAATTAATGGACTACAGAGTGCTTCTGACAACGAAAAATGGTTATCTCTTTAGTTATCTAATTTCTTATTTTTTGTTTATCTGTTTTTTGTTGTAGAGTAAGCTGAACATTTATACAACTCAATGGAACCATTAGGTCCCATGTAGACATCTAAAGTAGATGTTTTGGTGTGGAACCTAAACCCCAGCCCACATGACCTGTCTTCCTGAGTCAGCGATTTCATAGATCAAATACTGTAAAATTGTATGATTATTCTGCACAGCCTTTTACAAAGAAAGAGCTCTGCTTAGTCAGTTGATCCACCTCCAGGAAGTGCTCAGACGTTTGTACACTCCTTTATAGTGATTTATGGCAAACTAAGAAGGAATTAGGCCACATATCCCTGTTTAAGTTACTGACAGTTAAGTGACTTTCTGCTGCACGAGGACTCCCATCATCATTCCCTAGGAATGCTTAACAGCTTTCTTTGACTGCCAGGAGACTCTCAGTTCCTAATTTTACACACTGAATCATTCCAAAGGGACAAAGTGCTCAGCTTTTAGGCATTGCCATTCTTGAGTCGGAGTCATTTAACTACACATTCTTGTTCTTGCCTGGACATAATTATGACTTTAAAGATACGAATGAATTTACTTCTGCAATTTCTTATGACATGTTATTGCTGCTGATGTATTAGACAGCCAAAATACTTTAGTGTGGAATTTGCAGCGATCCGTTTTCAGAGGCATTCATTATTCTATGTAAACCAGATTGGGCACATCCACTTGGTTTTCTATTGTTAACTCAGCTACTCATTTCCTTTCTTCTATGTTGATATTGACTTTCACTTCTCAGATTTTTCCCCTTGACATGATTGCTCATTACAGAGTAAAGGACTCCAAGGTCAAACATAGATAAGCCTTTTCTTGGATTTCAGAAAAAAGCGGTTTCTTTTTCTGTGTTCACCAAGAATCCCAAGATAATAATACACACTAAAAAAAAAGAGTAAATACAATTTCCAATAATCATACTATAACCCTTGCAATAATGTATACATATTATATATACAAGACAAAGGACTTAGATTTAATTGTATCTCTTTGTTCATTTTTTTAGGTCAAGTCCTACTTCAGATTTCACAGTGTACATGTATTTCTACAGTAAGCAGAACCAAAATCCAAGTTCATCTCAGTTTTGGAGATTTCAGAGGCAGATGGAGACAGACATAAAGATTTTACAGATTTTTCAAGGATTTTGTTTTTACATTGTGCCTGATTCTCTTATAATTAAGGAAGAGTGTATCTGTTTAGCTGGTACACTAATAACTTCTTTAATGATTTCCTGCTGTAAAAGTGATTTTTAAAATAATTATTCACGAATAGTACTATATGCCATTTGCTACTCTATAAGGCGAAAGTCTGAAACATTCCCAAGTAAGTAAATGCCAAAGGGAAGAGACAGAAGGAAATCACACCCACTCTAAAGGAAATAAATTCTGAGAATTAAAGTGAAGATTTGTCGAGCTTATAGCACTTTGCAGCTTGACATCGTTCTCTAACACTCTTGTGTATTATGACTAATACTTAACTGAAAAGTGTGGTAAGAAAGCTTTTGAAACAAAATCACCATTCTTTTTTTGAGAGATATTCTATTTGAGAACAAGCATCAAGTCTGGATAGAAAAATCATAAAACTTTGCTAAAATTTGAAAGAAAGCAGCATAACTTCTTTTCTTTTTCCGGTACAACTGAATGCAGCAAAAACCTGATACTAATCTTCATACAATCATATATGTCTACCTGCTGTTAAAAAAAATTAGCAAGAAAATGTCTCAATTATTACATGGCTCGTAAACAGATACCACATTTGCCTTTTATCCAGTATCAGGCATCTCACATGATTTTTCAAAGATGGCTGAATGGCCTCTTCCACATCACCATTGTACACCAGCAGAACACAAATCTCCTGGATCCTTATCTTATGCATTGCTAATAGATAGCCTTGTCAGCACAAAAAGAATAAAAGAAAAAGCAGAGGAAGGGAAGAACTAACAACAACAACAACAACAAAAGACACAGATGAGGAGCAGGGGGTCACCATATCTGTCCCTTCTTTCTCACTGTGTGGTGATGTGTTTGAGGAGTAAACCTGGTGCAATGCTTACAAGTGCAGTCCTCCTCCACATTCCTCAGAAGTGTAGTGGTCAGAAATTTAAAGATGCAGCACCTCAGAAACAAAGGTGTCATGTTTTTAAAACTACACACACAGTACACACATTTTGATGTCTGTTCTGTTTTTATGATCTTGGCTTATATCTCTGAAAGAGGTCAGAGCGTCCCCAGGGAGGCCAGCGTCACAGTTTGAGAAATGCCGCTTTCTATATCTACATGTCTTGTGTTCTGCTTGACTTTAGAACCAGGAATCTGCTAACAGGTGTTCTTAATCAAAGTTGTCTCCTTGATTACCACGGGAGTCATTCTTGTTATGAAGGGTTTTTTTACATTTCTAGTGAACACTTGGTGGGGGAGGGGGTATGATCTTGGAAACAGGCAGGATATTGTTCATTTATGACAATGAACAAACAAGGGTAAAATCAACGAAAAGGACATAGGCAATTCAGTGGAGAAAAATAAACTTTTCACATGGTGAGTGAGAGAATCAAAAGTAAACACCACGCAAGGTAAAAGAAATATGTGAAAATACATTGTTCACTTAAAAAAAAAAAAATCAGAGTTTTTGGTTACAAAAAAGCTGAGAACTTTTTCTATCTCTGAGAAGATTTTGCCAATAAGGTCAAAGATAATTTATTAGCAGCAAATGACTTTTTAAAGCCAAAGTGCTACCCTACCATATCTCTCCGTTCATATATTTTCTTGCACAGATAAACATCATTGTGGATTTTATTTGGATTACGTATTATTTACCTGGCACTATTTGTCATAAAACATGTGGTGACTTTCTTTTAACTCATGAAACAGATTTACCTAAAGAATGTACATTGGTGAGAAGTGTTATGATAATTATTTGGTTTTTGCTAGTTGTTCAGTCTTTTTTGGGGGGGAGAGGAGGGATAAAAGCAAGACTCTTTTAACAGTTTTTTCAATAAGCAAGCAGCAAGGAACCTGTAGCAGTTACCTTGCAAATAACAAAACATCCAGATAGGAAGTTGGGTGGATATTGTATCTTCTAACCACCATAATACCTCTACTCATCTAGACGCAAAGGATGAGACTTGTCTCATCTGCTTGCTGTCCCTGAAGAGCTAGTCACCTATTCTAGGCTAGTCTTCTGGTCTCTCTCTACAGTCAGGAGACAGAGATGATCAGCTCCAGAGAGTAATTCAACCCATCCTCAGAGAAGTGTTTAAGATACTGGGGATGACTTTCCTTCACACCTTTCTGGTTACCTCAACAGAGACTAAATACGAGTCTCAGCCTCGTATGTGGAATGGACAGGGGCTGTGGTAATATTAGCCACAGCCCCTGTCCATTCATATCTTTCATGCATTTGGATGGTAAGACTTGTCCTCTTCTTGATTTTTAACTTCAAGGCTGTTTTATTTCCAACAGAGTTTGAAAGGTCAAGAGGATGCAACTTCTAGTGCCAAAAGACAAAAGAAGATTTTTCCCTTCACAGCACTCAACATTGGGAAATGCTGTCATAGAATCATAGAATAGAGCCATAGAATGCTTTGGGTTTGAAGGGACCTTTAGAGGTCATTTAGCCCAACCCTCCTGCAGTGAGCAGGGGCATGTCCATCTACACCAGGTTGCTCAGAGCCCCATCCAGCCTGGGTTTGAATGTTTCTATCCCTCAGAATGGGTTAAGTTACACTGGGAAATAATAAACAGATGCACTTTTTCTATCACAGAAGTTACAGTTCAAACTGTGTTGCCTTTGCTTGCAGAATTGCAGCTTGCATCACCTATAGGTTCCCAGCAACAATATGACAGAAAACAATAAAGCACTGAACTAGCATCACTTCACACTCTCTTCTCGCTTCCCCCCTATTCCCAGTCATCCTTTGCAAACTGTAACAATAAAAGAAGTTACACAGAAAAAGATACAGCAAAGTTTGCAGCAGGTGGTACTCAGCCAACTGTGCCAGCCTAAGCCATCTGCCACATCACTGGGAGGAAGGAAGGGAGCTGAATAACGGCTCAGATACAGACCAAATTAAATACAGGGGTGTGGCATAAATACTGCAGGACAGGGATTGAGTCTTCTCTGTGTCAAGTCTTCACACTGATCTGGTTGTATATCAAACTCCTGTCTCACAACCCTTTTTGTCTGCTCTAATAATGATCCAGGAGCAGTTCAAAATGGGATTAGTATGAATGAGAATTAGCCCATAAGCCTGCAGTGGAAGTGGATTATTGTTATAATCAGTCCCTTGATTAATGATCTTTCAGTGTCTCATGCCTTATAATTGCAGGAAGGAATCCTTGCTTCTGTTATTAACCAGCAACATCCCTTTTCTACTGTGTGTGGGACAAAATGCACTTCACCGATGATGGGAACAGTAGAAAGATCACATAAAAGATGCCATCCGTGTTCCTAGAAGACTAATGTCTTTCTGAACTTAATCTGACAGTCTTCCAAGGCAATATTATGAACTCCACAGTGTACAAATTCAGTAGCTTTTCCTTAACTCTGGGAAAGTACAAGTAAAATGTCGAGACAGATACCAAAATTAACCTGTAAATTAGAAGACAATCAATAGCAGCCATATCATACCTGACAAAATCAGTGCCTGTTTATCTGGTCACTCCTCCCTCTGTTTAAGCTAATTTATTTACCTGGAAAGGGGAACAGGCAGGAAGAGGAAGAGTATTCATAACAGGTAATCATTGCTGGAAGAGACAGGTATGATATTCAGGTTTACTACAACTAGCAGCATTAATCTTTAGCTGCTAATCTCCAGGATTTTCTGGTAGTCAGTGTACACTCTGAAAACGGAGGAAACAAGCTCATCTAGGTAGACTGAAGGACAGTGGGCACCTCAAGACCTTGCCTATGGGCAAGAAGATGGTGCAAGATGAGCGATGGATGGTTGACAATGTAAGAAACATGATTAGACTCACACTGAACATGAAATACAAGCGCATTCTTACATCCCTAATTTTCACAAATTTTTGGCTGATAACTCTCTTAAATAGGTTTCCCTGTCCTACTCCTCTCCCACACTTCTGTTCTTCAGCATCAACCTTTTCCCTCCAGAAACAGGTTTGCAGTCCCAGACAGGCACTGGTATTACACTAGATCTCAGTTCAGGATTCTTTCTGAAGACTAGTGTATTTGCATGGAAAGAGGTGGATTCTGTCACATTGGTTATTACATCTTTAATCTCTGACCACTGGAGAGACTTTAAGAATCTCAGAAGTACTGAATATAAAGAATAAATTAGTTAAAAATAAAGACTTTCCTTTCTTAATCTGAGTTACTACATCAGGTTAATCCATGATGACATGAGTGTCATCTTTAGATGAGTCTGAGTCTTTAAATTAGGCTGTCTAAATTTTCACCTTTTCTGAGTATCACCAGTTTGTGAGGGTAGTTTGATTACTGTCTTCTTTAAATCATTGTGGGACATAATCAGTATTCATCACATGTCGTTTCCTACATGTGAGTTTAAAGTTTCGTATTCCCCTTCTCTTTTCAGCTATGGTACTTCTTCCCATCATATCTTATATTGCTCACAGTCACAGACCATGCAGGATTAAATCTCATGAAAAGCAGGTGTAGATGTCCCTTCACACCCTGAATGCTGATGGATCACTATTACACTGCCCCATTCACTGACAGCACAACATTCTTATATGCGCTTGTTATTCTGTACTCACTTACTGTTCAACATCATGCCTGGCTTATAAAGTAAGATTGAACCACATCAGCCTTAGAAAAAAATTAAGTAAAATAAATAAGGAAAAAACCACTAATGATAACAACTTCCAACAAGAAAACTCAACACCTCAGAAAACAGCATCACACAGTGACCCTTCTTTCTCACCTAGCAACTACTGAAAAACCTGCACTGGCACTCAGACTCTCCCTCCAGACGTAGCTTCTCTGCATTGATGTTCCCGCTCTAACTCCCTCCTGCCTTCAGGTGATGATATATTTGCCAGTTTACAGCAACTGTGCTTTTGTTAACTTTATTAATCCTGCTATTCCAAAGACAACATTTCTTATGCAGTAATGAAAATATGCAGTCCATCACCTGGGAGATGATATCTACTTTTCATTCACCCCAAAATATGGATGAAATCATCGTATCAGCTCTCCACAATGCCAGTAAAAAAGCCTCACTTCTAAACTCCCTAACTCAGAAAGCTGTCTTTTTCTTTCGTATTTATGCTAATGGTTTCTCTCTTAAACACGTTAGTAGTTTTCTCCTAAATGCAGACGCTGAAGCAATCTTTATTGTTAACTACCTCTAAAATCCCTAACTGCATTTATTTTATCATGCACCATATAATACTTTTCCCCCCTCCTCATTGGTATGCAAAAAAGAATAAAGCTAATTTTCACCTTTTATCACAAATGCATCATAAATGGTAAAGGGGAAGAATTAATAGCTCGGTAATTACATTTTAGTAAATAACAGAGGAAAAAAAAAAGACAATAACCCACTAGTGAAGAGGTAATGACTGCAGCTGCTAGCAAGGACTCGCCAGGGATTCCAACAAGCTCTTGTCAGCTTAAGTGGGGCTTGCAGACTTGCCATTTTTCCCAGTGAGGCTTGTACAGCCTTGCAGAAGTGAAGCAGGAGACTATGGATTCAGACATCTCATTGCTCTGATAAATGACTGCAAATGATATTCTGGCTTGCATATATATTGTCTCATGACGACTTCCATAACAAGTATGCTTACCTTAAAAATTCCACAACATAGGTATTTCTGTCCCCTCCCTTGTGCCCTAATCATCATCAGAGATATAATTTGAGCAAAGGATCTGAAGGAGGCAGGGGGGAGGGCAAAGATAGCAAACAACATGCAGAGTGGCTTTTTTAGACTTTTGTAGCATTTAATCAATTGTGCACTCATTTCTGCCACCGAAATTTTGTTCAGTGTTTATCCAAGAGATGTGCTCCCTGGAGGCTACATAAATCTTCAATATGAATGCAAAATAGCTATGTTATAGCTGCACTGATTTTTGTATTACTTGCAATATTCAAATCTGGTGTGACTCTGTAACACAAAAAGACTGAGTTGTTAAGTCCCTGTGACTTCCACAATGAAGGAGATCCCATCGTTCTTTTTTCTTTGCGCTTGCACTAGTGTTTCTGGTGCAGGTGAGATGACTAGGTAGCATTATGTGCACAGAGATAGTCACAGGACTGGAATCCATACTGTCCTGCAACACCACTCTCGGTGACCTTCTGTGGACTTGTGGGAACAGAGCCTTAGCTGAAAGAGCAGGAACATGTGCCACCTCAACTGTAAGCAGTTCACAACAGGTCTTTAAGGTACCTTCAGACGCAATGCAGCTATCCCTCATTAAAAGATGTTCAGTGGAACTAATTCTTCTCTAACAACTCAAACAAACGTCTGACTTTTTGTGGAGTTTATCATAACTTTATAGATTCAATGTACACTGAAGATTTCATCCAGATCCTTTACTAGGAAATCTAGGATTTAAAGTAAATGAAGAATAGTTTAACTGAAGCTAATTCATTTCTCGTAGGGTAAATGATACCCAGTGGGGTAAATGATGCCAAGTTCCATTTTCAGATCCATAACCTCTGTGTCTGCCTATAAATTGCAGGTATAATTTTAATGTCTTTCAAAAAAAAGCTGTGAGGATGAAGAGAGAGCTCCAAAACTGTAATCATGAGGTGTTTAGGTTAGATAAATTGATCCTGAAAGAGGCTGAGTGGCTTCTGAGATATGTCGAGACTGTCCAACACAAGGGCACAATTCATCTGTAGTTCTAAAAGTTAGTGGAGTCTGAGTTAGCTTGCTTCAAGTTGTTACTCAGGTACCCCACAGTAAGTAAGAGAGGGTCTAAGTTCTTACACAGGTACAGCTAATGCAGCTACTGTTAAGCTTTTTAGTTTTGACTTTTTAAAATAAAAGATTTGTCCCTGGCATGGTTTGTTTCACATCATCCCGCTGCTCTGATAATGGCATGGGACTCCCATGACAACAATTTATTCTCCTCAGTTATTAGGCACAAAATAAAAGCAGGCAAAAAAATCTATGCAAGCTATGCAAGCTTACTCCTGTGGAAGCAAGAAAAATACATACCTAAAGTATACTCAGTTTAAAAAAGAAAATATAAAATGTTCATATATTCACTAATTATTGTCTTGAATTTCTACTTTTTTCTTCACTTTCTCTTTTAAAAATTTGAATAGATGCAATAACATTCCTAAGAATACAAAGGAGAGGTGTCAAAAAATGAAGTTCAAAATTTACTGAGGTTTTATTTTTCTTTTTTTTTTTTACTGGTGTGGGGCAGAGGCCACTTCCAGATTTGAGGGCAAAACTATTGCAGGTTGAGTTGTGAAAGATGTCTTTTGTTTTTAGGGTTTTCCAGTCCCCTCCTGCTAGTGTGAAATGAAAATAACATCTTTAGAAATCCTCTTACAGCCAAATACCTCATGCAGTTGTGCAATTCAAAGGTTTGGATGATTCAGATAACACTGTATGTAACTTTTTGCTCTCTTTTGGTTTTGTCTGGAGACACCACCTTTAAATGTACTGGTAGAGTATCCAGCAGCTACAGAATAACATAAAAGACAAGCAAGTTTTTAAAAATTACGGTTCTTTGAGACAGCTCACTTTGCCAGAGAAGCATTAACAGCCTGCTCTGCGAAAGACCATTCTCTTGGTCATTTGTTGCTGTTTGGACAAATGGTACCAACAAGTGCTGCTACACATGCTAGTTTTCTCAGAAAGTTTTTAGTCCTAAAAATAGCTTTTTAATGTGAATTTTGTGAACATTGGTACAAGTAGAAAACATTTTTCTGTCTTTGTTTGCTGGAGTCCCTGGTCTGTACAGAGCTGCTTAGTAAGAATGTTAACAAACCTCTGTAAAACGGAATTCCTAGTGAGAGTATCTAGGACAGCTGGATACATACGAAGAAATCAGGACACACTTAGAGCATGTCCAACATCTGATGGAAGTAATAAGTCATAGGGCTTCAGTGCCATTTAACAATGGGAATAAAAAGTGTACAACACAGTTCGTAATGTTAGAAGAAAAGGCAAATTTACATAATCATAGTCTTGTGGAGGACCTGCATGAAGTTTAATCATATGGGATGTGTTTATATTGGTGTTTTCCACACAATGTACACCAGAACACAACAACAACAACAAAAAACAAACAGGTAATACTGCAAAGAAAGCTCTGGAAAGAAGAGAAAACATGTTGCTCTTTTTATCAGAATTTATAATAAAGGATTTTTTCTTTTAAGTGTTCTTATTTTATTAAAAAAGCAAAAAAATAAACTTTCAGCAGTATAGTTGGATATTTATCTATTTTGGGAAGTTATCAGTTAAAGGAAGACAAAGAACTGCGGGACAGAAAGCATTTCAAGAGAAAAAAAAAGAATGTATGCAAGAAGAACAGACAACACTGGAAAGTATGCACCTGCAATATGGAACCACTTGCATTGACTTTACTGAAGTGGAATGCTATTGAGGGGCAGAAAATCAGTATCGCTGGACTCAATAAACTCTGATGCTCACCCTAAATGCCTGCACCCCGCAACAAGTTATTGCACTTTTTTTTCAGAAAGATAAATGCAGACTTAGAAATACAAACTGATTCATCCTTTATTGCATCATGATTCACTCATTGACAGGACAGGGAAGGAAGCTGGGAATCTTAGTTGCTAGTTGCCTGTTCTTGCTAAACTAATATACTTTTTTTTTTGACAGTATATGCCTAGATCTTTTTCCACTGAAGCCTAAAAATATTTTGCTCATAACTTGAAGGAAATTGGAGTCAGATCTGCAATTTCATCTATGATTTACAGGAACTTTTTTTTCACTCAATACCTGTGCCAAATAAATATTTCTTCAAAATATATCCATTCCCAAATAAAATGACTTGGTCATGGGACATATTTTAGTTCTCCCTAGAAAGTACAGAACAGCTTGTCTTGAGAATCCACCAAATTTTCAGTGCTACATTTTCACTTTCTAAGTATGTCATCGTCAGCCTCTGAAACAACACCATGGAAAGAAAAGAAAATTAATGTTCTTCACCTAATACTCTGTGTTAATGGTTGTTATTTAGTTCGTTACCAATATGCTTTAAAAATAAAATGGATTTCATTTACTTATTACTGTATCTAGCAGAAAGTGCACTTAAATTGTTTTCCCCTTTAAAGAACATGTGGTAAAGACCCATTAAAATATAATTACTGCCAAAAAAGCATTTTGCTTTTCCTTGAGATAAGCTGCAGTAAGGTAGTTTGAAAATCAGCTTCCATTGATTCAGGATTAGAGCAGTATGTTTAGATGATAAGCAGAAGGATCTCAGATAACTGCCTGAGTGAGTCATCGGACTATAGTGTTTAGTCAAGAAAGTGTGTTTGTCTGAAGGGCTCTTGGGACTAATACGGTTCCTCTTCTAAGCCTGAAGCGAGGGGGNCAAAAATCATAGTCCTGGAGGTTGGCAGGATAAACATGTCCTGTGATTTGCTAGCAATTTGGGAGATGGATTTCACTACAGAGCACACTGCTATTGTCAGGTTGAAAAGTGTCTGCCTGGAAATGAATTCACATGCACACAGCTCCAGACAAAGGAAAATCTCCCTGAAATGACATGCCATCACATTTTAAGGCCAATTTTTCAAGTCTCTGACTCACACCTGGGAAATATACTGGTGCACTAAGTTTATCATAAAAAGCCCATGTTTTAACAAGAAAAAATCTGTGCAATAACACTGAAATGTACTGTTTCACTGACAGGTACAGAAATCCATTTTTCTGCATATTCGCCTGTTTCTCGTCTGAAAACACGTTTGCCTTTTATACAAAGGGTCATCTCAGATTGTTTTTTGGTGGAGGGAATGCTGTCTGATGCTCTTTTAACATTCAGAGTGAGGTCTAAAGAGGGAGGCTGGGTAATGTGCCATCAGGAGGAAAGCTGTGGCAAGAATAAAAGTTCCTGTGTCAGTCAACAGTTTATAAATACAGCAGGAGAGATAACTGCTGTGTGTGCTCTACAAGAAGGAATTCAAACTGGGCTCCAGAAGCAGCAACATATTTTTCTGTTAGAAGAGAGAGTGAGAAAGCGTAAATGAGTGAACAGAAGGTTTCTATAACTCTGTGTGGAGGCTTTTTGTGCACAGTTGGAGCAGCTGGGGGTTGTCACTCTGAGAATAATTGTGAAGGGAACTGAACACAGAATAAGGGACTCGAGGTCTGAATGTTGTTTCATTTGCACCCACAAGTTTCCTGGAAATCAAAGAGTTTACACCAGTTTAAATCAAATACATGTAAAAGCAAATCAGGCTTATTCCACATTGGAGAAGAAAAGGGAAACCCCAGAATTGTCTCCCCCCCAAAACCTCTACCATCCTTAAGGGGTAGAGAGAGGTGCAAGGGTGAATTTCAAGGGACAATTACTAAAAAAATGTCTCATGATCATGGCTGAACAAGGAAATTCAAGCTATCTTTACAGATAATAGTCTGTATTTTCAGATATTCATTAAGTTTTTTATTATTTACACCACATGCCAAATTGTAGCCAGCCTAGAGGGTTTAAATAAAATCCCCGCTAAAGATCAATCTCACATTTACTTTCTGTTTGATTTTATTTGCTTTTTGGTTTTATTTTAATTGAAATGTAGATACAAAAGGCAACTTTTTAGTTTAAGAAGACTTCTAGCTGAAGAAGAGCCAAAGGTATCATTGACAGCATCTTCAAGTAGCAAACGTGAGGCTAAGGATGAATGTCTGCTAGATTCAGCTGTGTCATTGAAAAAGAAAACTAACATCAGTTTTTTGTTCCTTTCCTTCTCACTGCATGCCAGGTTTTCAAGCCTTATGGTAGGAACTGCTCAAGTAAGTGTGGTTTGTGACAATTCGGTTACAAGCAGGTTCATCAGTAATACCTGCTCTTGAAACTCTCTGAGGTAAACATAACCTTATTCTGTCTGCAGTTGATTGCAGAGAGCAAAGACAGGCTACCCTGCTGGCAGATGTAGGCAGTGGTGAAAAGCAGGGGTAGTGAGTTCAGTGAAGCATAGCTACTTACAGTAGCCCTAGATACTTTCAGAATGTGACTCTTGTGATATCGTCAATGGAAAAATGATATTGGAAGAGTGTTAGAGGACAATAGATGTAGAAAATATGTATTCAGAGTTCAAGGAACATCAGTCTGCTTCCTGAGAGGAGAAATCTGTCATATTTAGTGGACTCTATGTATATGTATGAGAAGAGGAAGACCAATAACTAGATGAGTAATAGTATTAGTTTATTCATGTATCTGCATTTAACTTTGTTTGAATATTTTTTATCTTCAGAAATTTGAGAAACAGTACCATCCATGTTTTTGATGCTCCAAACTGTATCTATGAGTTAAAATATCAGTGTTTTTTATCCAGTTTGAGGTACAAAAGCAGATGTGGATTTTGAACTCTGGACTTGACAACAAAGAACTGTATTAATTATTAATAAATAACAATATATGATCAGAGTTTAAGTGTTCAGCTACTGTATAGATACAACAGGGAAAGGAGAAGCATATTTGATGAAACATGTTCTCTGGAACAGCAGCGAAGTATCTTAATTTTAGTCATTTTATCTATTGACTTGTGGTGTTTCCCAAACAGGGATAATTATAATTTTAGCTCCTTGATTTTATGAAATGATTAAAGTAATGATTCAAAGTTGGTAATGATTTACAACTGCGAGGACACCCAGAAAGGAATGAGATTTCCATTACATGATTTAGAAGCCTTAACACCATCTTGGCTTTAATGTGAAACCCAGTGACTTACTGTCGATCACACCTTCATCTTCATAACTGGGTGATTTGGATTACCCTGAGTCACCAAAGTCACAGTAGGATTCCATTTTGAACTTCAGTGAGAGTGAAATTAAGCCCTCTGTAAGGAAAGAGGTTATTTTAGCTGCTCACTTCAATGGGCATTGGATTAGGTCTTGATTTATTCTGGAGCTCTGAAGTTCAGGTAGAGCGGCAACAAATTCAGAGACATCTGCAAAGACAAGTAGCCAAATCCAGGACACTTAGAATGGTCAGTTTCTGAAAAATAGGGACTAGCAAAGTGGGAAGAACTTCTTAGCATGGATAGACTGAGACATGTTGCAGTGACAGTGTTCGCTGTAAGAACAGGGTAATTTGGCACAGAGATGTACTTGTATCAATTCAACTTGGATCTTGAGGTAGGACAGCTACACCCAAGCTGTACAATGTCCTGGGCTGATGTATCTGCAGAGTGTGGTGCTGCTGACACAGATCTCTGCTTGCTGCAACGTCTCTGCACCATATTTCATTAAGTGGTCATTATGCATGATGAGTCTCTAATATTATGTATATCTTGGTCCCTTTTTTAAACAAAATGTAAAATCCTTCAGTCTTTCGCTACTATTATTCTCACCAGCTTTCACTGCTTGCATTTTTCTGATTTTTTTCCTTACCTTACAGCTACCAGTTCTGATAAAATTCATAATATTGGCAATAAATCCCCCGCATTTAATAATCAGGTTTTGTTCTAATTTTTTGTGCATTTAAATATAAAAAATCATATAAAAATTGTACAGTTTTGTGGAGAACATTTCCTAAAAACAGTAACATGACCGACAAAAGATGAGCTTTGTTTAAACTGAAAAGCATAATATATTCAGCTCCTTAAAGGTCAGTGCATAGGAATATTTTTTGCTTTTTTCTGAATCAAAAAAAAATTTCTAAGAGATTGAGATGAGGCTTCAATTTTTTTTCCATTTTAAAACAAACATAACTGAAATAAAATAGCTTTTTAAAATTACTTGTTCTAATGAAAAAAAAAATAGATGCTTTAATTTTGGTTGGGGTTAGACAGAGAGTAACATTATCATTATCTGATTATATCATTTTTCATCAACAACACAAACATTTATTATTCTAGTAAGAAAAACAAATGGAAAAAATTCAAAGTAGAAGAAATTATTCCAATTCGTTTCTACAATTTATTACAACAAATCTTCTGTAGCATTTTGCTCTTTTTTCCACTAGCAAAAAGCTGGATTAATAAACTGTGGTTCATTTGTCTTCAGCTCTGGGTAAGAAAGGATTTTAGTTTTTATAATTTAAACTCAAACAGAATCATAGAATCATAGAAACATAGAAAGTTTTGTGTTGGAAGGGACCCCTAGAGGTCATCTAGTCCAACCCCCCTGCAGCAAGCAGGGACACCACTAACTAGATCAGGTTGCTCAGAGCCCTGTCCAACCTGGTCTTGAATGTTACCAGGGATGGGGCCTCCACTACCTCTCTGGGCAACCCATTCCAGTGTTTCACAACCCTCATTGTAAAGAACTTCTTCCTTATATCCAGCCTAAACCTACCCTGTTTTAGTTTAAAACCATTACCCCTCGTCCTGTCACTGCTGTCTCTACTAAAACAATTGTCCCCATCTTTCCTATAGGCTCCCTTTAAGTACTGAAAGACTGCAATCAGGTCTCCCCGCAGCCTTCTCTTCTCCAGGCTGAACAAGCCCAACTCTCTCAGCCTGTCCTCATAGGAG
>Ga0065711_1027938_pt1 | contig 44818 bp, 31 predicted proteins | sample Hoacrofraction12_FD_59098 | JGI IMG/M metagenome (GOLD analysis project Ga0065711, IMG submission 59098) | Hoatzin crop microbial communities from Cojedes, Venezuela - Epithelial fraction 12 v2 (version 2) | ecosystem: Host-associated > Birds > Digestive system > Esophagus > Crop | place... | reverse complement strand
CAAAAAATAAAGTCTTTATTTCAGCAGAAAGACCCCGAGCCCTCTTGCGACTAGCGGGCCAGCCTTGCCCGAGCCTCGGGAGGATGCAGCGCTGCCGCCGGAGCTTCCGGCCTGCGCAGGGCCCGGCCTGTCTGCGGGGCCGGGCCTGCCTGCGGGGCCCGGCCCGTCCGTCTGCGGGGCCGGTCCGGCAGCAGGCTCCGGTGTGAGAAATGGCAAAGGGCGGGGGATTTTCCGAAAGCACCGTCGCCGCCGCGTTAGGGCATGGGGGGGTCGGGCAGGAGGACACACAGCATGGTTCCTGGTTTTAATTGCTTCCATTTGGCCTCTGCCTGGGTTGGGAGCGACATGGACATAAGCGAATGTGTCCCGACCACAGGCAGGAACAATGTTAAACATTTTAATTATACGGGGAGTGAAACAAAGTAAAAGCAGAACAATGAAGACGAAATATAAAGAAAGGAAAGCTAATTAATGGAACATTAACATAAGAATTTAATGCAACCAGGCTGAATCTGGTTTGCAGCATGAGAAGAAGGAAAACAGCTCTATTGTCCTGAAAAGAAGTGAGCGCAGCCCGGCGCTTTGTACATGGCACGGCTGCTGTGGCCTTGAGCGGGTTATTCCAACGGCGAGTAGCTTTTCAGATCTTTGGGAAGCTCTGAACCAACCTTTCTAGGCTTGAAATCCGTAGAAATGCCAAGCACGCAGTCATTCAGTGTAATCGGTAAACCTCCACAAGCAAAGTGTAGTGGTGGGTGTCTTCAGAACTACTCTTTAAGTAAAAACACGTGCCACAGACCTAGCTGTGAATTAAGACGCGTTTTGAAAGTTGCCAGGACAGAGTTTTTAGCGCATAGCATACTTGGTTATTCCTACACCCCCAACGTGAGCATTCCACTCCGTACGAGGGTCCAGTCGCCCCCAGGCACCCTCTGTGATCAGTGCAAAGGTGAAAAACAGGGTGCGATGCTAATGCCAAAATCTGCCTTCTGCTCTTCCATGGACAAGAGCCACCCCCTGCCACTGACCCACTGGCCACAGAGGGAGCCTGGGGAGACCACCCAGCTGCTTTAGCTGGTCAGCGTCGGGCTGCGGGGCTGATTACCCTTCAAGCACCTCCGCTAAGGTCTGATCCTGATGGCAGTCATGCTCAAGTACGCGTCCTTCCCTCTGCAACTCCAGCTGATAGCAGACTGAAGTACAAAGCCTGTTAACTAGGAGGAGATTTTTTAGGTAAGCTCTTTCCTGTTCAAAAAATGACACCTTTTTGGCTTTCCCACACAAACGTGAGGCCTTACAACGTGTGAGCAGGAGAGGTGGAGGTCAGGTTAGGGATTCTTTGTTTATGTGTCCCAAATGCTGTCTCAGCTTGTGTGACGGTGCTACGATGAAGTTTTCATTACATTCCCTGAACTTTAGCCACGTTTGCAGACCTGTTGACACTTACATGTCAAGTCATCAAAGACAAGAAAAGAAAAGCGTTTTCAAGGCAAAGTGTTCACATGACATGGATGCATATTTTAACTAGAAACTTGCAGTTCTTAGCAGACTGTGACTGGTTTAGTTAAGTTTCCATAAATCAAAGCAAAACGCAGAGAGTATGAACATCAAAAACGCATCAGAATCCCACAGCCAGCTATGCCAGCACCTGGCAGCGCTGGCCAAAATCTGCAAGAAGGGATTGAAGACCCTCACTTGGCATTTAGGACTTAATGTAAATTGTAATCCTCCTAGTGGGAGTTGTACTAGCCTTTACTAGCAAAGTCATCCTTTCTCTGGGGAGGCAGGAAACCAGAAGAGTCACCCTAGGTACGACAGGGAATACAGGGTTTCCTAGTATACATTGCAGTCTCTTGAACAAGTAGTTGTTTTGTGTCTAATTTTTTGAAGGGCTTAATTAGCTGGCCTTATTAAGTAGGTATACAAACAAGTCAATAAATCAAGTAAGGTGTTATTGCATAGTTGTTTTTTAACCATCTTAACATGTATGTATGCTATGTATGTACATAGCAAATGCACTGCAAATTTGAGAATGTACTGCTCATGAACAGTCAGTAAATCACAAGAATGTGTTTCTGTTCAAAGTTGTATTATGCTTTTCCAAATTTCATTGTGATGTTTCAACCTAAATGTTTTCCACCGAGTAGTAGGACCTTTTACTAATGCCACTGCAGGAAGAAGTGTTAGGTTGTTTCTGCAATGGATGGATGAAAACTTGAGGTCATCAATGGTTTGGATGAATCTGAACCATACCTGATTTTTGCCCAATACTAGATCTAGGTCAGGATCAAATTAACCTCCCCCCAAAAACTTGCAACTTAAAAGCTGACTATCACCAAATTTTATAAAATTTTAAATCCAGAAGCATATGTAGTTCTGATTCTTTCAATGTCGTCATCTAGTGCACTGTGTCTGGATATGGGAGGAATCTTTAAGCAGTGGAGACCGATTTCATTAACTTTTTTTGTGTCCCTCATCTTGTAGTTTATTGCATTATAAATATCTACAGTGTATAACATTCTATGTAAATCTCAATAAAACTTAATTAAAAGAATCCATCGATCAGGGAGACCAGAGTGAATGCAGATGCCCAGAATTTTTCTGTTTCTCCTGGAAATCTTAATCCACCAAAAGTAATGCACTATCACAGAAGGCCTGCATTTGCTCTGCTGCTCTACATCTTCCAACCATATCTAAAGGCCATTTCAGAAATGAGACTAACACAGCCCTTGTCTGTTTCTTTCCATCATCTGAATGAGTGAATGAAGGAGGTTGTGCAAAGCTGTTTGGGATTATGGCCTTGCCAGGATTATTTCTTACGACTCAGTGTTAGAGGATATACTGATATACTAGTGGAAACAGCTTTCAAATGAGCAGAGTTTGGAAACCCATTCTTCAGAGGTTTGCCAGCTCCACCTTCCAGCCTCCTAGTATCCACAATCTGTCCCCTCAAGCCACCCAGTGGAAGATTGCTTTGGGCATCCCTCTCTTCCAAGCACACTTGAGAAGGTTGCAGAAGGCCAGACCAATTGTCCTGATGGCAGCAGGAGGAAAACCCCTGCGCTTCTCAGGGGAGCTGGGTCTACTGCGTGTGAGCAAATGGCTGCTGTAAAACAAGCTGCTTTTGGGCTACAGTCTGATGACAGCAGAGGCAAATTTTCCATAGCATTTTGATCTTTTTTCTTACCTATTAGAGGAAAAATACCTGTCTACTAAATATTATTCCTCCCAGTACAGAAGATCAGACCAAGAAACGTATCGTGCCAGGATGGCTAGATGACACAATAGATCAATGTCGCAAGCATAAAGATGATATTCACTGAAGTCCAAAGAGAACCCCATCTGAAATCTGCAGTGTATTGCATCAATACAATGCAATTCAGCGTGGTCTCCTTCCATGCTGAATTAAAGCTTTTGGGTCCAGATAGTCTCTTGCATGTAAATATAAATTTGCAAGCAAAAGTCAAAATGGAACAAACTTTCTTCCTGGAGCTGGTCATGTGCATAAACAGTAGTTCCAATCACTCCTGAAGACCTCATGGTGTTGAAACCTTTCTTCTGGACCAGATCAGACCCTCACTTTATTCTCCACTGAGGATTACAATATTCACGTACAAGTATGTCTGGTGGGGAAGAAGGCCTGGCATCACATCACTGCAGGCAGCCCAGCTCTGGTGAGAGGCTCTTCCAGGCCCCATTGGGAGCAAAAGGATTTGGTAGTTGCTTTGCATTTTGCTTAGCACATGCTCTGTACCGTAATGTGATCACAACCTCAAGGTATGAAAATGCAGCAACAATGGAGGCTCTGGAGTTGCTCCGTGGAAGGTAATAAAATGCCAGCAGTAAGAAACGGGAGACAGAGATGGAAGTATTCTTCTTGGCCAGTTCTGTTGATACCAGTAGGACTGATGCATGAACACAGAAGATGAAGGACATAGCAAGGAAGAGACTAGCCAGTATGCCATTAGTAGCTGATATACGTGTCATCTTCTCTTACAAAACATATAAGCAGAAGAAAGGTACTCGGAAGTAGTTATCAACTTTAGGGATGCAAGTAACAGCAGGTAAACTGTCGCAAACTAAATATGCAAACATTAGAAGTTAAACTCAGTTCAAATCCAGAAAAGGCAGAAAGACTGTAGGGAATGTTCTGCTCTGGAAAGGACATCTGTGGTCTTCAAGGTTTTCTCTCAAATGGGCCATTGACCTTGGATCATTAGAAAATGCCTGTGTGTGCTTCAGTGTAGCTCTGCTTCTGTAACTGAAGTTACAATAGTGAGGAGAAATAACAGATTTGCAAATCCATTTTACTGTCTCACACCTTTTAATCATGGGGAATAATAGAAGGGATGCAGCAAAGTCTGACATAATGTTAGTACTTTTTATTAAAGTGCTACCTTAATTTTTATGAATGAAATGTGGCAATGAGCCATGTGTGTATGTGTGTGTCTGTGTGTGTATTTGCATGAGGCATCTATAAATAACCTTTCAAGATGGACATACTGAATGGGCTTTCCAAGATGCTGAACTAACTCAGTATGGTATTAAGCCCCAAAACGCCAAGTGATCACCACAGATACGGATTCCAACCTTTTTTTTTGAATGTATTAGAAGCGCTTTTGCCAGTAAGTATGCTTTCTTTACAGTTTCATAATAGAATAATTTGATTTGCATATTTTACAGAAAAATCAGGATATAACAAAGACCTTCCTTGAATGGTTCTAATTTAACAGCTTCTGGAACTTATTTATAGAGATCTGGAAGGATTTTAAATACATGTGGTTTTGTCAGAGCAAATAAAGGTACCTCTTAAATGATGTTTGGCAGCTAGCATCACCCAAACTTGCTTGTCATTCATGATTCAGAGGAGCTGGATGGATGAGTCCTAGGATTCTTCCCATCCCCTCCTGTCTTCTCTTCAGCCTCCATCTTTCCTCTTCCCTCCCAAAAGTCAGCCTTTGTCAGCTTGCAGATGGAGGCATGATTATGGAAGTATGGACTTTCCATGGTCTGCAGCTTGAGCCAGGTATGCGGTCTCAGAACTGCATAGATTTACCCTGAGGTTGAAATATCTTTAGCTTGCCACGCATTAATATCAGCTGGTGTGATACATGGTTGCACAGAATTGTGCATTTAAAATGGAACTGTGCTCCTACAGGAGTGGGCAAGCAGCTTAAGGAAGGGGAACACTTTAATTTCAGGGTACAAGGAAACCCAGGGAGAGATAGTCAATGCTGGTACGGATGCCAGGGTTCTGCAGGCTGTGGGCTAATAGTGAGCAGTGAGATAACTTTTCCAGAAAGCATGAGCAACCAGAAGCTCCCACATGTAATTCCTCCAGGACTCCACATGACATCTCGTTGGGAACCACCAATAATTTTCAAAATGCAATAACTCTTGTCTGCCAGGTACTCAGTATCTTAACAAGGTTTCATGCAGAAATGAAAACCTACTTTTGAAAAAAAATAAAAGAAAAAAAAGAAAAAAAGACAAAGCCTACAAAATCTGGAGCATAGTTGGAGCTTCTCCTTTAGTGTGAAAGCAGTAGCAATGGGAGAAATAACCTGGGGAAAAAACAGATATATAGATAGCATGTAAATTCAGGACATGGCAATGAAAGCATCTCTGCATGTTTTTATATGGTTCTAATGAAAAACAACTGCTAATAAGAAGTGACTGGTTAAATTGTGTCAATGACCAGTCCTATTCTGCATGTTCTGCTGAAGTCCAGCACCCTCTGAGGACAGCTGGACCTCAGCCGGAATGTCATGACCGTGGTCAAAGTCACAGGTCTTCATGTGCCAAGCAACACAGTGTGGTTCCTAATCTTTACAAACTCTCTTTTTTCCATGGGGAAGCAAACTGGAATATATTCAGCTGGACACATTAATATTTTTAATCCTTATCTCCTTTTGATATAAAAATAAAGCTACCAGTTATTTTTTGTTTCACTATTAAGCCCTTGGTTTTTACAAGGATTTCAGAACTTGGCCTAGATTAGAAACAAAAATAGTAAGAGCTGCTTATCACGAGAAGTAAGATTTAAAGGTATTAGGGGGTATATGCCCTCCTTTTTAGCAATCAACACTGGGAGTTCTTTTTTCTGACCCTGAAAAAAATCAACCACAGTAGCTCAAAACATGTTATTTTTGCTTCATATTTGTAAATGCTCTTTGTAGTAATATTCCACTAACACACACAGAAGAGAGCTATGTCCTTTCACAGCTTTTTCTGGCTAAAATTGGACTTGCTATGAATAGTTGGTATGCAGCCCAGTGCAGGGGGATTGGACTGAATGTTGAGACAGGTGTATTTTTGGCTCAGCCACAACTCCAGTGTGTAGTTGTGGTCTCTTTGCATTAGTTTTCCCTCCTACCTCTGTTGTCTGTTCTACTTAAACAAAAGCTTTGCATTTTAAGACAGGACGTCTTACTATCTATTTTGTAAGTAACCATACCCCAAAACAATTGTTTGTGCTTGAATCCTTATGCTTCATTAGCATTGAAATAACAGCAGCCTTTCAGTGGATGCCTCTTCAGAGGAGCTGGGCAGCTTAAATATCATTCTTTAATCTTGAACTGGGCTTTGTTCGGAGCTGTAGCAGTCAGGAACAAACTATTATGTGTGGGCATGTGCATGCAGGAACAAATGGAAATGGCTGTATCCAGGAGCCTGGAAGTCATTATGTTACTGCCATCACAGGCAGCCACATTGTACAGTTCTTTCCAGAATCAGAGCCTCAGCTTGAAAGCCACTAGACTCTCCAGATTCTGCAGAAAACAAAATCTGGCTGTTTTTTTTGAAGCTCCTGATGGTTGTGATTCCACATCCTGAGCTGGTGCCACTACTGACTGTTCACTGGCCTCATCAGTCCCTGACACTGCTGCCAGCCAGTTTCACTTCCATTCCTTGGTGCTAGCAACCACATTCTGATGCAAGACTAAATCTCTCTGTGCAGTGACAGTATATTTTGGAAACAGATGAAGAGCCAGACAACATCAGATCTGTGGTTCAACTGCTGTAGCACCTGCTCTCTGGCATTCTGGCATAGAAGTAGTTTTCATCTTCGTCTCTTAAGTTAGAAGAATTAAATGTTCACACCCAGCTTTGTGTGGTTTGATCTGTCTTTCAGAAGAAAAGTGCAATAGCTTTGCATATTCTTATTACTGTTCAGAGAAATTTCCTCTTCAAATTCCATGTCTTCTGGGCTTCGTTGCTTAGGCATGTTTCAATCTGAGGTGCACTTGTTGTCTTGCATTTCAACCAGGGGCTCCCTTCTTCTTACACTATTAGACTCTCAAACTCCTCCAAACCTTTGTCTAGTCTTACTATGTTCCCTAGTCTAATTTTAAAGGGAAAGGTTTATTTCATTAGGTGTTTGAGTCACCTGAGACCTGTCAGCATGATCCTCTTTAAGTATTCTTTAATCCCGAAATATCCTTTTGAAGTATACGACCATATACAGCAGCTGAGATCAGACATTGCTAGTGATTTATGTAATGACATTCCATTATTTCTCGTATTACTCTCCAGCCCATCTCTAATTCACCGTGTCTGCTTTTTATACACAGGTAATGCAAAATGGCAATACTGATCATTGCTCTTCTAGCAATTATCTGGGTCTGTTTGTGTCATATAGTCATTATTAAAGGCAATAAAGGAAGCCTAGTGAGTTTCAGAAAGCCCAGTTTAGTACACATAGTATTTGTTTCCACAGACATGAAGAGTCAGCTTGTCCACAGACTCAGTTTTGCTGTACAAAGGTGGACTGTTGCACAGTGAACGCCTCTCTACTGCTTCTTCTCGTCCTGTGCCTTCTATGAGCAGGGAACAAAGGTAACCAAAGGACTCACCACCCAAGGGAGCACAGAGTCCACTTCCCCCCAAAAGGCTCTGGAGTTATCAAACACCTTGCTTCTGTAAAGGATGCTAGGCAAGTCACAAAGTCACAAAATCACAGAATGGTTGGGGTTGGAAGGGACCTCTGGAGATCATCTAGTCCACCCCATACTGCTAAAGCAGGTTCACCTAGAGCAGGCTGCACAGGACGGTGTTCATGCAAGTTTTGAATATCTCCAGAGAAGGAGACTCCACAACCCCTCTGGGCAGCCTGTTCCAGTGCTCCGTCACCCTCACAGTAAAGTTTTTCCTCATGTTCAGATGGAAGTCAGTTACATAGGAAACATCCTGGCCATGTCAGGTCAAGCAACACATCCTCCACAAATGCTTCCGAGATGGGCTTTCTGACCGGGTCCACACTATAGCTGCAGCATGTATTTAAACAAAAATACTCCTTTCAGATGAGCTGGCCAAGTGACCTGTGGCAACACTTGTCATGACTAAATTCCCTGTATCTAAACCACATAATATTTTTGCTATCACTCCTCCCTTGGTATATCTTAAAAGATATGTCTTTTTTTAAGTGAAGTCAGCCAATCATTGCAATCTTTTCCCTTCTCTTCATCCACTCCCATCTCATAACGTGGCTGATTCACAAGTAAATCCAGTAATCCCAGCTACAATTGCTACTGCTGCCTGCTCATTCATTCCTTGATTTTTACAATTTGAAGGATCACTTACACGCCTTACCCAGAAATGAAAAAAGCCATGAAGATCTCCTGCAGTTGACAAAATCCAGTGAGAAAGTGAAAGACCAGCAGAAGACTGATTGATCAGTAGGCTGGAAAAGACAGCTACATTGTGTTTATACCTACAAAATATATGTGCTGTCTAAATGGACAATGTAACCTGCTCTTGAACTTCCAGAATAAATCTTCACACACCCTGCATCCACATGTGAAAGATTCTGCTTGCTTCATATTTGAATTCCTGAGCTTAAGCTTTGGTTTTCCGGGACAACTGGGCTCAAGCCCAGGACCCTGACATTCTCTGTCGTCCCACATCCACATAAAAAGCAACTGGGCCTCCAGTCTTGCACTGGGGACTCTTAACTGTTTTGCATGCATCGAAAAGTGAGTCGCAGAAGCCAAGCTGATGGAAATAAACTAATTTGCCAACTATGCACAAGAGTTTAGTGCACAGGCAGCTGTGTGGCGTGGGTGCATGCCTGCCTATGGAACGTGAGCTTGAGAGCTGTGGACCTAGCCAGTAAAAAGGAGAAGAGTCAAACAAGAGAAGCGTTTCAGGCCTCACATTTTTTTCTTAATCATAATACAGTTGGTTTCTCTAGAGAAACGGAACAATTTGCCTCTTTCTCCTCAATGGTTAAAACTATATTTCTTGGGAAACACTAATAAACTGAACAATAGAACCCTGGAGCCTGCAGAGAATTGGTCCAGTTTGTACAAAGACAGAACAAAAAACAAAAAGCAAGCCCAAAAAAGGCCCTCTTCTTAAATTTGCCACAACAATCTCATGCCTAGAACCGCAGAAGGAGGCCCACACATAGTTTGGCCATTAATTACGATTTTTGCGTCCTTTTGGTGGTACTTTTGATGACAGAAGTAACTGGAGGAAATCAGAAAACAGAGCTGGGGACCATTCTGAGTCACTTCTTGTTTTCCCTGTCTCCTCTCAGGGGCTGGCAGCCGCTGGACTTATTTCTGCAATTTCCTGAGCATTTTCTATGAAATGCTGACTTGCAGTCGGCAGTCTGTATCACTTAGAGCGGTATTCAGCATCACAAAGGATCAGATCCCGTAGCTGAATCCAGCCAAGCTGGACTTACAACTTGTCAGCAGTAATCCACTGTGAGCGAGGTGACAAAGTACCAAAGATCAGCATGGCTGGGTGGCTGGCACATGTGTCCCACATTTTTGGGGCACATGTGCGACCTTGTGTTACATTAATACACACTGACTTAATCGTACGCTAAAGAACTATCAGCCTTGTTCAATCTATTCATTGTGGTTGAGTGCTCACCGATTATCCATAGGAGTGCAAATACAGCTGTTTGTTAGACATGAGACATTCATTTAGCTCTCCGTATTGTCAAATACATTATTAGCTAATTTATAGCGGGAGAATCTTTACCTCCAGTATGTATGATGAACTTCATCTGAACCTATTTTACACCTATTCCATGCCTCAGCTTGCTCTAGGTAATGGGTAGTAGTGTGTGTGATCCAGAAAGAACTGCTCTTGACTTTCACAAACATACTCAGCATCCAAGAGTGGCAATTAAAAAAAGAAATATGCATTAATTAATTTCTAATCTGAATTTCTCTGAAGGGATTTAATGTCAGTTTCATATTCAGCATTATTCTCACTGGTTTATTTGGTGCACATAAAAGTATTAATTCATTGCCTTGCTTAAAAGGAAGAGTGGTGAGTAGCTAAATTTTGAACCAACTTATAATTGCTGAAAATGTCAGGGCTGCTTCTTCAACAGTCATTGAAATCCTTAGTTATAAACAATGACAGATATATAGCAAACAAGCAGTTGAAGAAAAGCATGCCTTATGTCGATGAAACAGTACATAATGTCACCTCCCTGTGCAGACAGTACTTGTCGCCTTTAAAGAATCACTGAGATTTTTCAGTTTTGAATAGAAGATGCATGAAATGCCATATCTTTCCTTTTCCATCTAGGTTCCACAGGATCTGGGAACCTACTCCAGCCTCACAGGTAGGGAAAGATTCAGATCACCTGGAGAAAGGCCAGGAGAAACAATGAATGACAAGAAACCCAGAGCACACAAGCTGTAAGTAAAGACTGGAAGCCTGGTGGTGGTCGAAAACCACAGCTAAAGAAAACTAGGGGACAACGTGATAACAGTCTGGCTCCTTACAAAGAATGAAAAACATCTTTTCGTGTCCACTGAGGTTAAAGAAGTCATTTCGAGCTAAGAGAGACTTTGGGGAAAAAAATTCTTGTGATAAGAGTAATGAAACACTGGGAAAATTTGCCGAGAAAAACTGTTGAGTTCCGCTCTTAGTGGAGATTTTTAAGAACACATTGGGCAGATGCCTGTCAAGAATAATGTAGGTATAGTTGCTCCTTTCAGAAAAGTAGAAGGACAGACTAGGTGTTCTTCTGAAATGGAGGATCCTGAGATGCAGCCCATTTTCCGTGCTTCTGTTGTGGCCATTGTTTTTATGGTCTGGTAGTTAATTAACCAGTTTTAGACGTGAAAATTTTGGAATTAAAAAAAAACACCTTACTTTGTAAGTATTTTTTTCCCCTTCACTTTTAGATTTTTCCTCTCTCCTCCCTTCTTTCCTTTTGGATCCCTTGAAAAGGGAATGCTTTTTGTCTCACTGCTGGATTAACCCTCCATAATCCTTCTCCTGTATCTGTGTAAAGCCACGGTCTTTTTTTCTTGTCTGTTTCCAGAGTGTGTCCCTGCAAAGTTTTACTAAACCCTTGACAGTGCACTGGAATTACCCACTCTGCAATGACAGAAGCAATTCTGGTCCTGCAGAAGATGTGAAGATTTGTTCCAAGCTTCCAACCCCCAAATCAGCAAAAGCAAAACTTTTATTATATGCAGCCTTGGCCATCATCAACTAGGCAGTTAAAGAGGATTCTCTGTTACAGAACTGCAGTGGATTCTTTTAAAAATCAATCCAATGCAAAAATTTGAAGTTATCTGCTGCTCTTACAAAGGACCCCAGAAATTTTGTTATACATTTCAATAGCAGTAGGATTACTTCATCGTACTGCGAAAAGATTATTTACCACCTTTTTTTTTTCTTTGCATGACAGTTCTCATAGAATACTAAATAATGCCAGCAGGATTTAAAATTGAATTCAGAATTATTTTAATTACCTTAAATGTTTACTTTTTTCCCAACTAAATGCATAAGTAGGATCTGCTCAGACATGCCTAGCAGGATGCATTTAAATGCTTCATGCAGATAGGCTGTTCCCTGCTTGCTTGTTTGGTCTGGTTCTCCCTTTCTTGTTTAAAAAACTCTAGTAGTGAATGAATGAAACATAATTATACAAATATGCTAAATCCAGTTGACAGACAGGATGCAGGCAATGCTAAAGTAAAGCTATTAAGCTGAGGGCAACATCTACATTTCATTTTTTATTAGGGGCCAGATATAAAAAGGCATTTGGGCACCCAGAGAGACAGTCAGTAATATTTACGAAAATACCTAAGTGAATTAGGTGCATTATTCCTGTGCAATTTTACTGATGGCAATGTGTGTAAATTAGTGAGTGAAATTAGTAAGCGATGGCACTCTAAACTAATCTATTTTATGATTCAGCAATCCTATGCATTTCTCTGAACACAAATCTCGAATGCAAAGTGTCATACTTATGCATACAGCCACACTCCTATTTTGTAAAATTACAGTATGCTGTATCTAGGGAAAGAACATTTTGTACAGTATATAGAAACTCTACTGGTGACAGTTTTACCTCTTCTGATTGAAATGCTATAGGAAATTATGGATCATGAGCTATAATTTCAGTGGTAAAACCAAAAGTTATTTCCAAGCCTTTCTGCAGAGATGTTGTCATAAATCAGGGCAAAGAGAACATGACAAAGGACATAAGTAGTTAGCATTTCTCTCCTGGAAGGGACTGAAGAAAAAGTAAAAAGAAAAAGAAATGGCACTATTGTTTCTATGTGCAATTTATGAAAGACACGTTAGTTTTGACACAGCTACTTATGGATGTTGACATTTGTAAAGGGATTTAATCACATGAATTACATCATAAAGATGTAAGCCTTCGTATGTTGAGCTAGGTTGGTAATTATGAATGAGTGAAGTGGGTGAAGGATTCCAATCAAAATAAAACCTAAACTTTGTCATTTTTAGCAGCTTGCTATAAAACTCACACAACAAATTTGTGCTGGGTCCAGTCTACTGAATAGCCACATTACTGACTTGGACAATGGATTAAGGAGTACACATAAAACTGGCAGATGGCATCTTTCTAGGAGGGATTCCAAGCACTCAGGAGGACAAGATTTGCACTCACAGCAATCCTAAAATGTTACTGAAATAATCCAAAACTAACAGTATGAAATTCTAAGGACAACTATGTTTGGGAATGAAGAAAACCAACTGAAAATGTAAGATGGTTAAGCAGAAAAAAAATCAGGCAGTAAAAGTGAATTAAAAAAAAATAATATTGTCATTCTGGAGTGTGTTAAGTGGCATTCCAGAAATAATAGATGGATGTCTTTATCTTGTCCTGTGCAGCAGTAATAGGACTTCAGCTAAAATACACTGCCTGGCTTTGAGCATGGTGCTTTAAGACAAGATGCAGACAAACTGGAGTGCAGGCAAGAGCAGAAACACTGCTAAGAGGTTTGAAAACATGACAGAAGGTTAAAAGAAATTAGTTTGTTTAGTTTGGAAAAAAGAAGACTGAGGAACAATTCAGTAACCATCTTCTAATATGTAAAAAGATGTTAAAAAGAATGGTCATTAGTTACTCTATGTTCACCCAGTGTAGGAAAGAAATCACCGGTTTAATTTTTCAAAAGGGAGAAAGAGGTTAGATGAGATTAAATGAGATCAGATTAAATTAGACATTAAGGAAAAACTTCCCAGCTGCAAAAGTTGTTAAGGACTGGAAGAGGCTTGCTAGAGAGCTTATTTAACCTCATAATTGGAGGTTCTATGGACAGATTAGACAAAGATTAGAAAGATGGTCTGAGTATATTTGACCTTCTCTCAAAGCAGGGAGATTGACTAGATGGCTTTTAAAGTTCTTTTTCATTCCTACATTTCTATGATGCTATTGGTAAATCACTTGGAAGATAATATTCTTAAATTATCCTAAATCCATAGATATTTTTTTAAGTAGCTCACTTTTTAAAAAAAAAATGATTCAATGCATTCGGCAGCTCTTATTGATCATGTCAATGTCAGATGGCTCATTTGGGATTTGCATTGCAGTTTGGAAGACTCCATCTTAAAAAAGAAAAAAACCTAAAAAATAAAACCTGGATAAATTCTTTTTACCTTTTTCAGAAAATGAAGGGACAGTTCATCTCCCTTTCAAATAAAAGGCATGATTTGTCTTGATTACAAGAGGAGATTCTGTGCTGTTCAGGATCGAGATTTGGTGTGTTTCATCACAGTGAAGTGCACTTGGATTGTCATAAGATTTGTAAAAATTGCGAGTCAAAGTTAGTGAGACTGGCTCAGGAAATACCTGTTAAATACATGCACCATTATGTGTCCATCAATTATGTGTTCATTTTAAATATAATGATACATAGGTGGGATGCTGTCAAATTAATTTGTTCGCATGTAGAATTTTCACAGTTATTTCTAAAGGCACTATATATAACCCTGTCACCGAAGCATTGTATCCACTTAAACACATGCAGTGGAATAGCATGTTCAGCTAAGCAAATTCTTTAACTTGCACTGTTTGTGATTGCTGATGCCAAAAATCCTGCTAAGGAAGCAGCCTTATCTGAACCCTCATGTCATGAGAGATGCTTTGCAAAGATTAACATGTCTGTAATCTACATTGCAAGCCATTCAGTTTGACAACAGTAGGATCTGAGGAAGAAAACTTTTCCCAGGTGACAATGTGCTTCGAATAGAAATTAGTAGGTAACATGTTGCAAATATTACAATTACACATGTTTCAAAGGGAGTGAAATAGCCTTTCCTTTTAACACTCAGCCAAGTTAATTCTTCCTAAAATGGAAGACAAATCTTCTGGCTGTTCTTCAGACATTGAAACGATCTGCCGTGAAGATACCAATAGGCGGTTACAAATGGGTGACAACAGCACCATGCAGATCCATGGCAAGAGATACGGCAGCCTGCTAAAAACTACGTTTTGTGTCAGTGGTTCTTCCAGAGCAAGAGCTTCCTCTCCCTCTTTTCTCCCTGTCTTCTTCTTCTCATAGCTGCTGCATTCAGATCACTTTTACAATAACAATGTTCTCATTGTGAGCATGTGTTTGAGACCTTACTTATACCTTATAGGCTAATGATTGGCTTTGCCCCGCCGAACAGGGAGGTGTCAGTAGGTATTAATAATATGGTGAAAGAGATAACAGTATTTCCATAGATTGACCTTCTCTGATGACTTCACCCCATTTTCTTCAGTTCAGTTTAATGACTTGAAGAGTGCTTGGTGATGAAACCATTCCCAAGCATAAATTATTCACCACAGGAAAAAAAGGAGTTCCATTTTGCAATTTTCCATCAGTGATTGAGCCTCTGTAGGTGAATTGTCTGCAGAGCCAGAGCAATCCTTCTGACCCTTGTAAACTTACTCGCACCCTTTTTTAAAATGAGAGAACAACAACAAAATGTAAATAATAGGTAGAACAAACCTTTTATTCAAAATAAATGTTGACCCATCCATTTATGCTCTCAAAAAAATGTATACATATACAAAATGTAGAGGAAAATCTGTCTTTTAAAATACTGTTACTGTAGCTCCTTAACAAGGAATTTCATTTAAAAGATACAAATAGGAAAGATCAAAGGGCTGGACTAGAACAAACATGCCCATAAATATTTTAAACATTTGACATTATATACCAGACACAAATAAACATAGAAGCAAATTATAGCTTGTATCTCTACAGATAAAAGTATATCCTATCTGCATGTTAATATTTGCATAATCAGTACTAGCTCTTAAGCTATGTTTCTGAAAGGATGATCTGAAAGGTATCTCCCTGTTGTTTGTTGTTTCACACCACCACATTCCACTGGAATTCGATGTAGAGAAAAAAATCTCAGCCTTGTTGTAGGAAGAATTTTTCCAGGCGGGATGTGCAGGTACCCGCTGCCCTACCTTGCGTTGTTCCTGACGTGCTGCCTGGACTTCTCAGATCTGCTGGAGGTGGGGTGGAGCCAGCCTGCTGCTGGACGGCACTGTCTGCTGCTGTCAGTGAGAGATGTGCTCAGTGACGAGCCATAAATCCTCAGCCAGATAATGAGAACAGATCCCATACAGGAGAGCCTGTTTGCCCCTCTGAAGGATGCTTGGTATAAACACAGTACCTCTTTCACGATTAATTTTTTTTAAATATACATCACAGCCTCAGTGGATTAAAAGTGTGCACCTTTGAGGTACAGCAAGGTCTGTTAAAGTGTGTACACTGTCATGAATGAAAACTAGGCTTGAATTTATGCAGTGTATGGGGTCAGAAAACAGAGCGTTCGTTCTCTCAGCACAGCTTGTTCTTATAATAAACCAGTACAGGATGGAAATTTTGCATAGATTTTTGTAAATTGCTTTCCCATTTTGGCTCATTAAAACACCAAAACATTTCATTTCCTTTTAAGATGTATCCTTTCAAAGATATTCTTTTCCCTAATGCTGCTGGGATGCTCATTGTTAAGCCACAAGACAGAAGGTGCAACACAAGGAAATAAAAGGAAAGCTGTTGTATATATGCACCACAATCTTGTGATATTCAAGGGAAAGTAATCTTATATTAGGAACTACGTGGCTGCTCCAAGAGATCCCAAATTAGGAAGAACTAAACCAAATCTGGCAGACCATCATATTTTAGCAATTTGATGGATTTCCTCTTGCCTTTTACCCTTATTACTGTGTAACCGCACAGAAGTTGTAATTCCTGAAGAGTCCCAGAATGGTAAATGCAGTTCAGGTCTGGGCACTTGCTGGTTTCTGCACTTTGAAAGGTAATTGAATACGAACAAGTACAAGTGCAATTGAATATGTAGGCTAGAGGCACTAAGTTGCAGCCTCAAAGAGGTCATGCTGAAATGAATTTTTAAAAAGGACTATAAAATTGCATCTAAGATAGATGGGGTGCAAAAGCAATATTTAAATGAAATTGTTATGGATATAAGTCACTTGCCAGGCATTCTAACTATTTCCAACATAAAATATGTTTTCACTTCATATATAAAACATTGTTATTATTCACATCCTGTGTCATGTTAACATATTAAAACTTAAATGTTTAATGCATATATTAAAATTTTGTGTCATCATTAACACTGCTGATGAATACCCTTTAACAAAAATAATGGAAAAGATATGTCAAGGCAGATAATTTTTACAATTAGAATAAAAATATGTAACTTAAAGTGTGATAAGATAAAACCGTTTAATTCAAAGTTTCACAGTCCCCTCTCCTTGCTCATGGGAATCCAGCTGCCATTTGTTTTCCTATTAAATGACATTTCAAATACTTTATTATAAACATAAATCACATCTCCTTTTGAGAAGGCAAATGACAAACTAAATTTGAGGTCTGACTTGCATTTCTATGCCCTACCCAAGACTAAATAGATGAGCAGTTGCTGTATAGATTGTGTTTGATGGATAAACAAAGAGAGGCAGTAGGTTATGGAAAACATGTCACTTGGAACTGACGTCTGCCCTCATAATTCGTGAGCATCTTACCCTGCCGTGTCACCTCCGCAGACATCAGCTCCCCATCCTGGTTCGCAACATCCAGGGGAAGAGATTTGGTCTTTTTTAAAGTAAAGCTGCCTCTTGCGAAATGCATACCTTTCCTTTGTGGGGTATGTTCCTCTGTGGGCCATGTTCCGTTTTGTGTGGTCAGGTAGGTGGTGAGAAGCGCCCTCGGTGCCAGGATGGGATGAGCGGGATGATGTAGAGCTGCATGGGAGCAGGAAGGTGCGGCACAGAGAAGTGACCAGTGAAAGCATGCTCGGGCTGCCCTTGGTATGGGAACACCATAGTGTGGGCGAGACTACTCCAGCGAGCAAGACGCCACTCAGTATCAGGTCACGCTGCAGGCCAGACCTAAGAGAGCTGGTGTGTGCTGGCTTTGCAGTCCCTTTGACCTGCCATTGGTTGTGGTAGGCAATTTCCTAACTACGAGTAATAAGGCACACGAGAAACACCACCAGCCACACTACAATCGCACCACACAGTCCCAGCTTCTTGACTGCTGGGCATGTTTAAACTGAACAGACTTCAGTTACTCTTCCAGAGAAATTTTCCTCCATCAGCAATAATTCCCTTCCTAGCCAAAGCATGTCCACCTGACACGCAGGAGGTGTTAGTGACTGCAGTCTGTCAATACTTCTCCCATAAACCCACGCAGAGCAAATGCATACACAGGTGCCACCAATGCAAAACCTTTTTGGTCATCACCAGCAGGGTGATAAATCCGGGCTAGACATTTGAAGCTTGTGACATGGTCAGGTTTGTTTGTACCACTTCTAGAGATGCTCTTAGACCCCACTGAATTTACCTCAATTCATGAAACAGGGATCCACTAATTAAGGCTTTACAAGTGGAGAAAGGAAATCAGTGTTCTTAATAAAATAGTTCAAACCTACAAGATGCAACATATTTACTTGGAAAGCCCTAGCATTTACACTGCAGCATTTCCAGCTCTTACATTTTTATTACCACTTTTATAAAGATCAGGTGTTTGGGGTCTTTTTTTCCTAAAAACAAATTCTTGCAGTCTAGTGGTTAAAAGATAATCTCTGCTTTCATTTAAGTATGGTGCATTTCTTGACCATTCAGTTGTAGAGAAAAATTTAAGGATGTGGCTCTTAAGGGTCCACAATCTAAAAGACAAGCAAATAAAACTCTAAGCATCTTTCTTTTTTAATAAACTTTTTGGGGGGTTTAATCCATTTTTAGTATTTTGTGACCTGACTCAAGATTTTTGAAAGCCTGACATTGGCAATATCGATGCTCTTGTGGTGCAGAGATATTGTCAGCACATATTTGGAATGACCTGCATAATTTATTCAGGAGTAATACATTCAGCCCAAACATATACTGAAAAAATCCTTCACCACATCATTCATTTTTATTTAAGTGATGTGTGTTTATAAAGTATAAGGAAGAAACACTAGCTTCTCTCCACCTTGCAAGACCATAGCATCCTATTGTGTTCCACCTGTAAGTGTGAGTGGGAAAATTAATTTAGCCTGATTACTAGCCAAATCAATTGTAATGGGGAAGAGAGTGTCCTGCCAGAACAGCAAGAACAAACTTAATCTCACTCTTTTTGTGATGCAAACCAATATATGGGTTTAAATATATGCTTTCTGCCTAGTATTTCTCCATCTTCCACTAGCACAAGATGACTTAGAAACAGCTGTTTAGCAACATTTATTTCAGATAGATAGATTAACCATATTTGTTTCAGGGAGAAAGAGCAAGAGAGCTTTGTAGGGCTTTAAAAATTCCTGTGCATAACTCCCATTTTAGGAGCTCACTTTTAAAAAGCTATCCCTTCATACAGTTGGATCTTTCCTCTGTCACTTAAAGGCCTTTTCCAGTTGAATCTTTCTTAAAAAAGCCAAATCCAGGAATGTTTTTATTATTCTTTTACGTTTTGGGAACATCAGAAATATTAAATTTGTGCTGGTAAAGTTTGGCTTAAAAATAGTTATCTTTAGTCAACTAATGGACTTTAGGAAAAAAATGTGATTTGAAATGTAGTACGTGCACATCATTAATGACTGAACAATCACGCATGTGCATGGACGTATAGTGCAATTTCAACTTCATAATGTTTTGTCCAGAGACATTAATAGGGTAGCTTTAAAAAGAAATCAGTCAGCCTTTGAGTATAAATATTTTTCTGAAGCATTTATACACTAAAGCAAATAATATTCTAAAAGTGGATTTCAAAGGCTTATGAGGGAGAGATGCAATCACCAGATTTTATTGAATTAAGTTATGTATTCCCTTAGATTGTCTTGGAAAATCCCAGTATACATGACACTACAAATTAAAAGAACTGCTGTTTTATCCGTTGCACTATGAACAGATACCTACTGCAGTCAGTGCTGACTACCAAAGTTGTCAGTTTAACACACTGGGACAGCTGAGCTAGGGCAGTGATTTCCTCTTCTCAACACTCAGCGCTGTAGTGTTTCACAAATCACTGCTCCATAACTGTTTTCTACTGCTGAATTTTTAATCTGCCTTCTATATTCATCTGCATATATCTTTATGGAACCAGATACACATAAATCAACATTTTACAAATCTCAGCTTCTTAAATACAGTCGTGCTTGTCTGGCCTGATGACAACAGCTCTGAGCACCTGGCAGCTCCCACTGCTGCCCATGACAGTAGCTGAACCAGCAACGCAACTTTGGAGTCAGATCAGGTACCAATGTGGACAGTTTGGGCAGACGAGGGACCGTGCTCTGGCGATGACACCAACCAGCACAAGATGCCCGGTATTACCTGCAACAATACCTAAGCTCTCTTACCCTCTAAAGCAGGACAGCTGCGTGCAGACAGCCCACTGGAAATAGTCTGCCCCCCTCCAAACCTCCTGAAACTTGCCTAGGCATTGCTTGTGGTAGTATTGGCTGGTGCTGCTAGCGAGCCTAAAGCCATGGAAGAGCCCATGCTAACAATTCAGTAGGACAGAGGACCAAGGTCCAGTGCTAAACCCTGGCAGGTTTCTGTTCAATGGTATGAAACCACCTTTACTTCCCCATTATTAAAGTATTAGAGACATAGCTTTTCTTCAGCAGCCACGGGAAAGCAAAGCGACAGAAAGAGTATTCAGGTAAGATGCAAAGGCGTTTCAGTCCCTAATGATAACAGACACTCAGAACGTCTCAAAGATTTTTTTTCCAGACACTATATATTTCACTCACACTTTAGGCAGGCCAGTGTTTCTGTGGCAAAGCTCTAAGCAAACATCACAGTTTAGCTTCAGAAGAAATGAGTGTTTAATTAAAAACTGTCACATATAGTCATGTTTGGATTTATTTTCATATGAATATTTACTCAGCTAATGGACTGCAAATCAGCATTTAATGATGGAAGGGTGACATGAAGTCCTGCATGCTATCAAAACAGAAAATAAAGGAAGGAAGCCCACAGAACACGGTTTCTGATGAAACAAAAAGCAAGATGTATAGTGACTTCAACTAGGCACCAGTTATCAAGGCCAACAGGCTGAGCTGCTCTTAACACCTACAAACAGGGGCGGGAAAAATGCCTTCACATAACATTTTCACAGTCCTGAAGCTCCTTTTACCAGGCATCTCATGAGCTTGGTGTGACTGTTGTTTTAAAAGGCTGATCTCAAACAATCAGTTTCAGAGTTTAAGTTGTTTTCCTCTTCCAGAAAAGCAGTCGCTGCCAGTCTTTTCCTCTGGGGTGGATGCCAAGCCCATCTCAGTGGGGCCGGCTGTCCTTCCCAGAAGGCTTTCCCAGTGGAAGTTAGGCTGACCACCCTAATGATGATAACTGCCACTTCCACTGCTTGCAGTGAGGAAATTCAGCTTGACTCGGGGAAGGGGGCCCTCTCCTGATTTCCATAGACAGCGATTGCAGTAGTCAGCAATAAATGAATGGGGGAAGCAGAAGACATCCTGGAGCGCCAAGGGGAAAGTACTCTGAGAGTGGTTGAAGAGGGTTGCAGGGATGGGTCTGAAGGGCCTGTGAGAAAAGAGTGCACGAACACAAGGCATTGGGGAAGGGTGTCAGAAAACAGACAGCATGCATGTAAGTGTAGGGTAGGAGAGTGTGAGGTGTCCAGGCAGAATGGGGGATGCAATCTGTAGACTAAAAAATAATTGCACTGCTCAGCCTCTAAGAATAATTGCACTGCAAAGCCTCTGAAGGTCAAGAGGTGCTAATGTATATTAATTGCTAATATGTACAGATATATCTAGGCGTTCTTGTAAAACATACTTATCATTGCTGTATTAGTAGGTAATACATATACACTACATAAGACGTAACTACTTGCTTACATACACTTATATTTCATTATTTTCAGGGGTTTGGCAGTACAGGGTGTTAGGGCAGTAGAGCTGATGTACTCTCCCTCCATTGCCCACTAAACAAGGAGAAAACAAAGCTCTGCTCTAACTGTCAGAACAACAAAAAGAGGAGCAATAATGGGGTTAAGAAAGTATGTCTGTCCCCAAGCCAAATGGAAATGAAAGGCTGTCCTGAGGACCTGCTGAGGACCTTGCAGGCTGACAGTAAAAGGTGGAAGACACCTGCAGCTTAAGAAAGCTGCCCAGCGGAGGACAGGACAGTTATTTCACCCCTAGTACACCTGAGTATGGTACTAGCAGATTTTTCACATACAGCAGTGTGAGTTATCTGGAGGCCTCAAGGTGTAAAATGCAATGTGGAGTGGTAGCTATTCCCCTTGTGTCCATAGGCATTTTATCCTGTTGTCTACCTGTGTATGGGGATATAACCACATAGAGCATACAAATGCATATAGTTATCTTAATGCCTGCCAAACCTGAATAAACAGATATATACAAAGTATTTATTGAGGGAGATATTGCCTCTTCATCTCCTTTTACATTTTAATAAAACCAACCTTTCTCATTGAAGTAGCTAATTACATAGAACATATTAGTAAGTCTTACCCATCTTACTTTAAATTAACGAACCAGAATATGGCTTGCTGTTAGATTGTTCTGACCAGGAAGACCTTCATCATTTCAATTCATCTTTATTTTACTTTGCTAGAAAGTGTGTCTCTAACTCGCGGTGCCGGGCGATGTACTCTGCTGTGACATGAGACGTCGGGTTCTGTCAGTCACATCAACTGATGTGATGTGACGGAGCCTAATGTGATGGGACCAATGCCCTGCTGAATGTGTACTATGTCACTGTGGCATTCAGAGGCTGGTTTCTCTGAAAAAATATACAGTGAAGGAAGCCAGGCTTCCCATGGCAAATAAGGCTAAAAGATTTTGTAAATGAAAATACAATCAGGTGTTTGCTGTATACACATGCACAAGTAGCATCCTGGGTCATTTTGCTTTTCTATTTGTATGCAATGGCACTTTGATGATATCCAGTCATGAATTTCACTCGTCTGTCCATCTTATTAAAATCTGCCTAGGGTCTATCTGAGAGCGAGACTGGAGTGCTGCCTCTTGGAATGCTGCTCTCCTTGGGACAAATGCTGATTCTGGAAGGCCTATGCACTACTCCCTGATGCATGCCGCACTGCAGATTTGAAGGTCTCTTCCTGCACTCCCTCCGTGTTCAGAGTCAACAGCCGTTGATTTTGCTGGCAGTGTTTCACACTAAGCCTACCCTATGCCCCCAAACCTCAGCAACAAAACATCTTGAGGTATCTTGTCCTAGTAAAAGTTCCTTTCAGAATGCAAACTAGTCTACGCAAAAGCACCATAAAGTTTACTTAGGTTGTAAAAATCTTTCCAGAAGTCTTCCAAGGAAATAAACCTAGCAATCACCCATTAAATTATCACATTTAGCAGAAATGTTGGCTTTTAAGGATATGACTTTCTCTGCTCTGTAGAGATCTCTGTACCTTGTTCCCACTAGCAGTCTTCCCACATGATGTAGCCACATGAGCTGGTGAAGCCCAAAGAAGAAAGCAAGTCAGTCCTGTCCTTATAATCTGCCAGTAGTAGAGCTCCCAGTGAAACTGTGTGGGTAATGAGAGTAAATTATCTCTTTCTCAAGCCAGGTCCAGGTGAGAGCTCAAGCATTATTTATATCTTTTGGCCAAGTGCTCCACTTTGTGAAATGTTGACCATCCCAACACTGCATTATCACTAGTTTCACAGTAGCGATCTTAAAGAATTGCTCTGACACTAATCAGCTATTTCAGTTTAAGATAAGCCAATTTTATGACAATTTTTAAAATGGCTTTGTTTACATAGGTCACCCAAATCATAGTGAAACTGCTAATTAGCTTTTCATTCCCAAAACTCCCTGTTTCTGTACATATTGGTTATGGTAGAAATTCACCACTCTATATTATTCTCATTATGGAGTACTCCAGTAAATAGCATGCAGCAACACTGCGGGAACAGGGAAAGCCCTTTGGGTTACATATAGGTATGAGTGAAACATCTTGTCTCAGAACCCACAGAAATGTGTAAGAAAGATGGTGTGTGCCTTCTGGCACAATTAATTCCTCAGGAGCAGGTCAGGCTTGCTGCTATTACACAAAGGCTCATTTTCAAAAAAGAAACCCTTCATCAATTTTTATGTAGCTAAACAATCAATTTATGCTCCCACTCGAACTTAAGAATCTCACAAGTACTGTACGTTCCACCACTATAAAACTTCTTTGTTTTTATTTTACTTTGGAAATGACTGGCTTAGAGCAAGGTGGACCAAACACATCAGAACAGAAAAGTAAATCAGAAAACTTGGTTTTAAAGAAAGCAGCATCAGGGTTGTTTGTTGCTAGTACAAACATTATCTTGGTAGAAAACAGAAAGAAACCTGGGTGGAGGAGCAGGGAGAGAGAGACAGAGAGCAAGCCTAAGAACTGGAGCTTAAAAGGGGCTTGGAAGGTATCCATTTCCATAAGCAAAATTCACACAGCCAAGCTAGGTTCCACCTACAATAAATGAGAGAAGCTGTGTGTCCAGCAAAGCGAGTCACAACAGTCCCAGCATTGAGCTGAGTGGCAGAGGGGTTGTCAAAAATTAGCTAATAACAAACGCTGCATAGAGCATACACATAAAACCTTCCTTCACTGCTGTACATAGCTGCCAACCTGTAGCCTGGAGTCAAGCAGCTTTTTAAAACTCCTACTTAGAGCAAAGAAAGAGTTTCTTGTACTCAGGACCATAAATTGGTCTTTTGAAAGTAGATGACTGTCTCATTCCTCCTGATGGGAAGATTGGGAACAGCATTCCTCCTGGGAAGTAAGTTCAAACACTTTCAAACTGGGGGCAAGGCTCAGGTTTCCTGGTCATGTGCAAGAACTCCAACCTACTAATCAAATCCTATTTTCCAAAAGGCAGACTTTTCTTTTTGAGTCCACCACACCCCTTTCCCCTCAGGCCCTTACACTTCTGAATACTTCGGAATGACAGTGACTGTACGCTGGGGTAATGACAGTGCTGGTGGGTGCACACCTACCTCCCGGGCCCATCACAAGGTTCAGATGTTGGTCTGGTAAGGCTGCGAAGCCCTAGAGGGCTTAGGCTCCATGATACTCCATCCAACTAAGATAAGAGCAACTCTGCATGCATGTGGTAACACCACTTTAAGGCTATAAATAATCTTTGTGGTGTAAATAGAGGTTCCTGGATAGTCTCTCCTACCCTTAATAGTTAGGCAAGGCAATTTTTATTTATTTTGAAATCATTCTCTTTGATTTAATTGCCTGTATGCTCCCTAGGGTACATTTTAATTACCAAACTGCTACTTTGGATCCTGGCTAAGCACTTAAGAATAAAATGAGTCTTGAAATTCAGGAGAAGGTGAGTTCCTCATTGCTGGACAACAGCTGGCAGTGACCCATAATCTACAATCCAGGATTTACAAGGTACAGGTGAAATCCTCTCATTCACGGCAGGAGTGGAGGCAGGTGGCAGGGAGGGGTTAAGATTGCTGCCAACATCTACATATTTCCTTCTTCCCTGTCTGTATGCACAGATGGATGTGGTGGCTACGCTCCAGCACGTGTGACGTAGGGTGGTTATGGTGCACGAGAAGAGGAGGGAGGAAGAAGGGCTGTGTCCCACTTGCATTTCTACACCGGTTGCTGGAAAGAGCCCATCACTCAGGCCAGAATTTTCAGGAAAGGGCTGTCACTGCCAGCATGGCTCCACTGGGCTTGGGGCTGGTAGGTGCTGGCACCGCAGCTGTTTGCTGTGGAGCTCCAGTGCTGGAAGGGCAGACGACAATCCTGCATGAAGGATGCCATCAGAGCATCGTCAGGCTGACTCCAGAGGACAAGGAAATATTTCTACTGTGGACGTGGTCTCTGACAGGATGCAATGAAATCACCACCATCTGAGGTGGCTGAAGTAACTTTGGGAGATGTCTAGGAGGAGAGTCATTGGAGGGAATGGCTGTGCCTTGGCAAGGAGATGAATTGCATGGTCTAATAGGGGTCTTCCACCTCCAGTATTTATGACTCCCTGATTATTGGTAAGGAATGAGGTGGAGACAGCAGTTGATGGATTAGGATGCTACTTAATTTTCATTATATGTCTCTTCAGCTGGAAAACAAGGCCTTTTAACCATCCCCATGCAAGCTCCCTCCTAGAACATCCATTGCGGGTTGTTCAGGAAAAACGATGTTGTTTAGACACTTAAGCATGCTTCCTCACACTTTGTGTGAGCAGCAGTTAAATGGTGCTATTATGTTTATGTCTAGCAGTTAGGCACTTGCATTCTGTTTATGTGGCGAGATCAGTAGCCCCGATGTGACAGGCTGCAGGGAGCAGTAAAGATGCTTCTCTCGGGGTAGCTTGACTGGTCTTTGTTCACAGCAGGGTAGCAATTATAATCATAGCATTTGAGGGAAAAATATAAAAAATAAAGAGTCCGTTACATTTTTACAAGGGAAAAGAAGATTCCAAAGCTTGATTAGAATCACAGCCTTCTCAGATAAAATTATTTTCTTCTTTCTACTATTATTTCTAAGACACTTCACTCTTTGTTACAAGTGATAGAACAACTTCAGATCTTGCTATAATATCCATTCACTCCGAGTAGCCTTTCCCTGTCACTTGCTATATGCGACTCCTCCATTAGTGTCAATCTTGAAGCAATATCATGTAATAATACAATAAAACTTTCTTTCATCTTTCTGTGTGCGTGTAGGCCCCAAATGCTTTGAGGAGGAGGGGAAAATATTTTGTCTGGGACTTTTAACAGGCAAAAGAAAAAGTGTCAACAATTATATTTGAAATGTGGACATTGTACATAGAATAACTACATTTCATGGTTTTTCCTTTCGGTGAAAAAAAAATGCTGTTATAAAAGTGGTTTCCATGGGGTGAAATTTTCAAAAGAGCCAAGCATCCACAATTGGGTCCAGATTTCTAGAAGTCTTTAGTTCTGGCATAGAAATAAGTGGCCAGATGTCCAAAGAGCTCTAAACATTAGATTGTGAGCATTTATAAAAATCTGGTCTGTATTTAAGAGCATAAATGGGAGCTGAGCTCTTTGGAAAAATCTAGCCCCATGCTGGGTGTTGAGCTGGCTTTGAAAAAAAAAAAAAAGTCTGGGTGTGAGGCTGTTTTGGTGAGGGGATTGTTTTTTGTTTCAGGGGTTTGGGGGTTTGTTTTGTTTAGGGTTTTTTCTGTTGTTTTTAAAAGAAACTGATCTTGCATGTCATTAAGTTGTTTATTGGTTTTGTGGAGCTTTTCACTTCTAAGCACATATTTCAGTTTTGCCATCTTAGTCCAGTTGTCTTTAAGCAATATTGATGTGCTTAAAATTAAGCATGTACTTTGCTGGGCTGAAGATTGAATTTGCCATTTGAAATCCCACCCCGTTTAGCTGTGAAATGTGGACTGTCTTTACCAACAGGCCACAGGCGTGGAAGAGGTGTAATTGAATGGTGGGCAGTCACAGTAAAGCAAAGCTTACCTCAATGGCTGCAGCAGCGTAACTCTGACAGTGTCCTCATAATAAGCTCTCCTGATAAGTTCAAAATATTGCAGTTTGAGCCACAAATAATACGAGAAAGTTCTTTTAGATAAAGTACTGACAACATTTCTTCTGGATCTGGACAATAAGAGTCAAGGAGGCCAGCAATGGAAATTCAGATTTACTGAGCTCATTATTTTCCAGACTTTTAGGGAGCATTCCATGGGGGTGGGGCTGGACAGGGGCTCCAGGCAGTTCCTCGATTTTCTGAACAAGACGCAGTGTTACCTGACACTAGAGTTCAGTGGCAAGCTAGGCTGCATACCCTATAGCCTGTCTTTTGAGGCTTAGAGAAGGCCTCCAAATTGTTTCATCACAAAATAAAGTCTCAGTATTTTGCCCTGCACCTCCTTGGAACAGTTACATGGCTCTGACTATTATCACTTGTCTGAAAAGTACCGTATTTTTCACAATCTAAGGAAATAATTCATATACACAGCTGCAGCAAAGCACTGCTTCAAAGGACATTGGGATGAGAGAGTATTAGAGCACTGTATAACATAGAGGAAACCCCTTTTAAAGATGGGGAGATGAATGCAATCCTTTCAGTATCTATACATGGTAAACATTGTGTCCCCATGATTTGGTCTTCTGGCAACACAGAAAATTTTACCCATAGGAGAATTTTGTTAGATATAAAGAGTACATCATACTACTTTTACCTAATCCTTTAATATATTATTCTGAAAATAATCATAACATAGTTGGAAAAGAATATATTGTGATATGAGTTATAGATTTCCATTTTGTTTAACCCGTGGAGGCCAGTTAATATCAGTGATGGGCCCTAGTTAGTGCTTCAAGGAGGTTTCTGTGTCAACCCAGCTATGGATCTCTATCCTGGGACACTCTACCCAGAAAATTCAAATGCCTCCAGAATGTGGGAATGGTCAGGGTTGGATCCATTCCTGGATGCACACTTTTCAAAGCAGGCATTCCCCTTCCACTGTTCCACTGAAGTAACAGGAATGGATGGACACTTGGTCTCCCCATTGTTTCTGATCAAGAGAAACTAAAGTCCAATCTCTGTCCACGTGTTTTCCCTTATCACATTACTGCATTGCCCTCCCTCTCTCTCCCCACTCAAAATAGACCTATACCAAAAGAGACAGGATACTTGTATCTGAAAAAATCAGAATAACAGGCTGTGAAGTCTTTTCAGAGAGTTGTTCTAACGAACACTAAAAATGGGCAGCCTCCATTCCCTCTGAAGACCAGGTGTTGGTCAGAGCATTGAAGGGTAAGGTAGTATATCTTCTATTTCTTTTAGAGGAACATTTATCTACTTGAGGTAGCAACTCAGCTTCAGAGAATAATTTAGTCGTACTTGCAAATGGCATTCCAACAAAAAAAGTCATCAGATCTGACAGCATTGCATTGACTTATGGAAAACTAGGACTGATTTGCTGGTGTTAAAAATGTTAACCCTTTTCCCAGAGCTACTGATGCCAGGAATCTGCTACAAGTTGCCATGAGGGTGGGGGGAGATAGGGACACATCACTGCCTACATGATAGACAGTTCTTTCAGAAAATCACAGTGAAGCTTACTTTGAATGTTATAGAATCGTATATAGAAGCCTAAACCTGTTATTAGATATTGTGAAGCCGTGGACAGCTGCTACTGTGTACAAGATTGAATGTATTTCAAGTCAGGCGATCTCAAGGTTAGCCAATGGTTGAGATAAACACCTCCATCACTGTGTTGGATCAATCCTTAGTTAAGTGCTAGATTTATGACTGCTTCTCCCATCCATTTTCAGATTCTCTCATTGTTTCTGCTTTGGGTCAGGGCCAAATTAAGTTGTTCTACTATAAGTCAATGTTTAAAGCCCTAGGTCCTGGAGTAGAAAGTGACTGCACAACCTCTGCTCTCAATTAAAAGAAAATACTAATTTTGTGAATTCAGTGTTTGTCAGTGTATAGCACATACTGCCTTCACATGTCCAACTCCTGTCCTCATGGCTTTCAAACAACAGATCAATGAAACACATAACCCTGGCTGGAATATTTTCTGGAGCTGACATGACCTGATTCTCAATTCCTAATACCCTCGATCCCAAGTTGTGGGAACAGAAAGGTAAGAAAAGGAGGAGAAGTGCAGTTCTGTCACAGGTATCCTATTCTGCTCCACAGCTGAAGCCACCACATCTCACAGCCCCCATAATGTTTTGAAAGCACTGCAGTGTTTTTCTTCCACAGAAAACCTGAAATTTCATGGAGTGCCAAGAGTCTGAGCCATTAGGCAGCTACTGTGTTGAAATGCCACCCAGCTGTGGGTGTGACCAATCTGGGACCAAGAGGTCAGCACCTTCCAACATCTCCAGGCCTGCCAATCTCAGAACTAGAGAAACCCACAGGGAATGATTTTTCTTCTTCTGCATAACCTTCTGTTGGAAGCAGATTTTTCCAACAGAAAGTTGTTAAGCATTTCCATAAAACCTCACTTTCTGTCCATCAGTGGCACTGGACAGTCAGATTGCTGTGTCAGGCAGCTACCATGAACGCATGTCTTGGAGCTCCACCAAGGCTGTTTCCCAGAGAGAGATTATTCAGTTCCGCTGGAGATACTGAACAACATAGTAGCTCTTGCCAAAACATTTCCTTGTACATTTACTTAACAGTGTAAAAAATGGCTATTCCTCTAGCATTTATCCACACCTATTCAGAAACTGACTTTTTTTTTTTTTGAAATATACTGTCACCTGTGAATTAAAAAGACTAAAAGTGTTGTCTAGTCTAGCTGTGGATAGCACAGCATGAAACAGAAAGCGTATGCAAAACTAATCCACCCCAGCACTGGCAGCTGCACTAATCATCAGAAAGGTATTGAGCATGCAAGTCTTTCAGTAGATGGGTCAATAAAACATCTAGGCACACTTTTTCAACCCTGTGTACCACAGAAGTTAAATCCATGCTTATCTTGTGTGTCCTGGTAAGAACAACAACAACAACAAAAAAAAAAATGAGTGGAGCAGCGAGACTCCCTATTTGTATATCCAAATCTCCTGGCCCCCTCAAAAAAATCCCTCTAGTTAGACAGCGCAACCATTACTGTAAACTCTCAGACAGAAGCAGAACCCTTCCGAGCAATGCTTTGCAGCTCCAAAGCATGCCTTTAAGTAGGAGGACCAACCTTCTCTGCCACTCTTAATTCCTTGCACAAAACAGTTACTGCGGGCAAAGTGAACTGCAATCACGAGTTCTGAATTCAATAGAATTTCCAAATCCAGAGAAAAGTAGTTCTGCTCTCAGGCTAAGAGCCTGGTAATCATCACTAAAGAAAAATCTTAATCCCTCAAAGGCCTGTGATTAGTACCACGTCTGAAAATTTTCCAGGGTTATTAGTTTCCATCTGAAAACACAGATTCACTGATGTAAAAATATCTTGAAAGACAACAATATAATCTGTCAAGGCAATAATGCAAAAAAAGTATACTTCGCTGTCATCAACATAAAGCAATTTGATAAGATCAAATAAATTTCCAAAATGACATTTACCAGAGATTTCAAACTGGGTTTTGAATTTAGTTGAGATTTATCTGGGATTTCAGTCAATCTGAACCAAAAGAAAATTTCAAAGGATTAGAGACTTGCATGGAATTTGCAGACTAAATTCTCAACACTAAGGATTACTGATGGAAATAAAATTATTCTTATGTGTAGCTGTGCAGCACTGGGGCCTGCTAGAAAACAACAGAAATGAAGTGCCTAAATTCTGCCATGGATTAGTTTCTTTAGAGGGGGGAACTCATCTGCTTCTCCTATGCTTTAATCTGCCATTGTCTTTGAAGGTGTCCTTAAAGGACTGAAAATATAAATAATGATCATACAATGCACTTACTGGGTGCAGTCTATACAGTGATTTCTAGCTGGGATTCTGGTCCTGAGTATTTTAATTCCCTCTTTTGCCTTTCACCCACTTCTTCTCTGCCAAGCTGTAATTTCCATACTGGGTTGTATCAACAGTGGTGGGAATAATGCTTCTAACTGCATCTCCACGTCTATTAAAAAACAAAGGTTTCCACATACATCTGCTAATGGAAGGCATGGTATTCCTTACAATTTTTTCCCTGTTAATGATGAAAACAAATGAGTAAGATTTATCTCTTTGACAAGTCATGTGGGTGTGAATCTTTAATTAGCATATAACAGGTTTAGACTTCAAGTCCCTATAGGCGTGGGAATCACTTAAAGAAGAAAATCCCACTTGGTAAATCTCTGGCTCAGGAAGCCAAGAATGTTATTTTAAGAGATACCTGTAAAGATGGAGATTGCAATCTTTATGCATGTCAAGGTAAAAAAGCAAGCTATTTCATCTCCCAGAAACTCGGTGACCATACTTTGATGACAAGCCAGATGGCAGCTGTTCCCCAAGCCTGGTGCCAAGAAAGATGATTGGAGCTGCAATTTACCTTCCGTGGCGAAGCTCGATGCTGGAGCATACCACAGCTGCGAATTTGGCTGCTGCCAGTAGGTGTGTGCACAGTTGTTTTCCTCCCAATTTGGATTCATCAGGTAAGAGGCTGTATCAGTACCCAGCAATTATGAAATTGGCATGTGTTGGATTGTTTACTCACAGTAATATTCCTACTGGACTTTATTAAAACACCATCTGTTGTCAGTGCAGACAAAGAATCAAACCAGAAATATCCATGGGGAGAGAGAGACTGTGTGTGTGCGTGTGTACATGCATGTATGTTCAGCTGTGTTGCAGGATCAGGTGACATTTCATATTCTTTTTTCTTTATTCCTCTTCCTTTCCAGGTAGCTTTTCATAATATGCCTACATTCCTAATCAATATTTTCCCTCTCTTAATTCCACCTAGAAAATAAAAATGCATTGGAAAAAAATAATGTAGTCAGAGTAAAGTTTTATCTCTGAGTCATGCTGGAATGGAAACAAATGAGTCTTTGCATATGGGTGGAACTCAACAACGTTAGCTTTACTACAAATTAAAGCTGAAAGAGTTGAAGAAAAAGTAATCTGACTGAATGATGCTCAGAATAAACTTCTGAGTTAATGCGTAGTATATAGGGTGAGTAATAAAGGATATCTGCCAATAATAATATCTTTAGGCCTTGAGAAAAAAAGGGACTAGCTTTTACAATCAGCTGTTTTCTCTTGCTTTCTATTTTTTTTTTTTAATCTTTCATATGGGGATCATATATTCCTAATACACAGCTGGTCTCCACAAATGGCCAAGTACAATTTTTCATATACCAGCATGTAATTCCAGGTGAAATTAATCAGTTGGAATTCTTCATCAGGTAACACACTAATAAAATATGCTGCAAGTAATTAAAAATGCAAATACAGGGAAGAGAGCAGTAAAACTTAGATATGTCATTTCAGTCCTACAAAAAGGCATCTGTCAATTTAGATCTTTAGTGCATGCACTCACACACACACATACAAAAAAAGCCCTTAAAAATAAAAATGTAAACAAGTCCCAGTTCACATCGTAAGATTAAAGCTGTAATAAAGGGAGAGAACACAAGCCAAGAACACCCCCTGGGAGAAGGAGGAAAGTTTATTAAAATGCTTGGGTTGTTTATGAACTAAGAGTTTGGAGATCGCTCAGTGCTGAATGAAGGAGTTCGGGTATGTTACATGACCCACAGGGAGGTTGCTTTCTACTACGGGGAGTCACTAAAGCCCGTTTTGCTCAGTATACCCAGCCATTAGAAAGAAAACATTAGTCCTGATAAAAGTGAGCACAATCTACCACCTGCAATGGGAAGTGCGTAGTTGAAAGGGAAGGAATTTGCCCCACATATGAGCCTGTTTTTGTTGCGTTATATAATTTCATCTACAGACAGGGCTAAGTTCTTTCCTAAGGTAAAGCCACAAACCATGACATTGCAGAAATTTGACTCCAGGCAGAGTAGAGCATAATTTCCATGACTGACGTATAATTGCCTTTCCATTGCATCCTTCAGCACATCCAAGGAGTAGGTTCATCTTTTTAACTGTACATATTTGAGCGCTGCAAGTAAGATGCGAGCTTTTTCTTTTATTCCTCTTGATGGCAATTTTAGCCAAAATAGGGTGCTACTCACCGCTCTCAAAACACATTCTGCCACGTAGCCTGGAGCGATGGAGTTCAGCCTGGTCAAGGCCAGCTCCACAAGTGGCAGGACCAGGCAGATTAGGAGATAATACAGACCTGAAGTGTCTCCTAGGGATCATCCGCTGTAAAAATCAAAGCTCCTTTCCCATGGAGGAGGCCTCCCAAAGATAGAGAGACCAGAATATTCTTGTCCACCTTCAAGGTGAACCACTAACTGGAGCTCTGATTTAGGTTTCACAGCTCTGCCAAGTGCTTGAAAGGAATACCAAATAGTGACTCATGTCAGACATTTTTATACAGATCAGGTGAAATAAGGAAAAGTGGCAGGATTCATACCTGTCCCCAACACCTAACCCTTTTCAGACTCAGACATTCAATGTTTATAAAATGACCACACTTAAAAAAAGGACACACTTGGATCAGTACTGGATCAAGTAGACTGCCACCTTTCACTACATAATGAAACACAAAATTTCTTTGAACTATGTCTGTTGAATCTCTTAGAGGGAATAATGTCCTCACAATCTGACCTTCCAAAGGCTTATTCTCCCCAAATGCTAGCATTAGAAATGGTGCTTTAAATGATTTGGAGGTCTTCAATTTCTCTGATGATACTTTAAAGGAAAAGGCAAACTCCCCAGTAAAGTCAGCCTCTCGGAAGGAGAAAGTTCCCATTGCAAAGTATGTTTTTATTATGTGTATCCATTCAGCCTCCAAGCCTCTATGGGGGTGTTGGGCAGGGGAGAGGGGAAGAAAAATAAATAAATACATAAAATGAAGCTGCCAACTGTTCCACAACAGAAAGGTTTTTACGATCCACAAGTCCATTAAGAATTCAACAGAAGCAACCAATTACAAGAACCAAACAATCCTCCTCCCTGAAGTGCAGCGTGCAGAAATGACCTGTTAGAAAGACGGATGCCAAATATGTTTGCCAGCAGCGGGGCCAGGGTTTGCCCCGTGAGGGAGCGGGAAGGGCACTGCTGGCACACACGCTGCCTCCCGCCCTACCTGCTCATCGACACTTCCAGAATAGTCTGCCACGCTGTGCAATGCAAACACGCTGAGGCTGTACAACATCTGTGCCAGCACTTCTGCATCCTTATAAATCATTTCCCAGCTCTTGCTGGGGCAACAAGGAAGAAAATTTTGGCAAATAAATGTAAATCACTGTATGTCCTCTGGAATAGAATAATAATTGTGTTGATTTAGCAGTCATGCACTGTTCCCAGGGACGGATGGGAAGTATTGGCAAAAGAAGGTCTCTACTTCCAGCAGAAGAACAGATTTGCTGAACTACACAAAAGGAGTTGGAATAATCAGAGATGCTTCTGCCTATGAATTTTGTTTCCTGTTAGACTGAGCACGAGAGCTTCGCCTCACTGCAGGGTGAAATGCAGTTACTTCATCTCTGGTCATGTCCAAAATAAAAGTGTACAGGGAGGTTACTGAATCAGTTACCTGATGAGCACATAAGGGCAAATTTTTCACTCATATGTGGGGTTGTGGATACCTCTGAAGTCACTGGCTACACGCATTCCTAGGCAGAACCGAGGCATTCTGAGACACTGAACAACATATGTGAATAGTTCAAAATTCCAAAAGCATTGTCCCAAACAAGGAATTCACCAAACTGTATAAATTATAGCTTGCTTAGTTTCCCTACCTTAAAACCCAAATAGGAAAACTTCACTCAGTTGAGTTTTGTGATACAACTCTCACTGGGACTAAGGTTTCACCCATCAAATCTAATGTCACTTGGTGACTACAACTGTGAAGTCTATGACCTACTTCACAGGGTTTTGTGCATTTTTTTTTTCTCCCAAATTTTCTTTTCAAAACAAGTTCACTATCCTGTTTAATCTCTCACCACCTACAAATCTGTTACCAAAAGAACACAATTATTCTAGCACAAAATAAGAGTGTAAACCTAAAGCCACACTGATGGAATGAAAAGCACACCATTCAATTAATACTTTCTCATTATCTTCCAGTAAGAACACTTTGTTTAATTTTCGATATTGTATTGACCACAGTAAAATATGTAAAGCAATTTTACAAATGTTTCAGGATTTTGTGGGAGATTACCAGGCTGCTTTTCTTGTGTGACAGTTACATGATGCTAATAATAACTATCAAAGAATTTACTGATATTTCATAATAATACTATTCTCTCAAAATTTCCTGTCTGTATTCTGTACCCATACTTATGAACACATTATCACTCAAACACAGCCTGGTGCACTTCATCATATTATCTGTTCCAGTTGTACTGCTGAAGCTGAAAGCCTTTTGTGAGTCACACTGTACACCGGGGGCTGAATTCACAGTCCATACACTTCAGAGCACAAGCAGAACTATACAAAAAATCATGCGATACAAAAGTGTTTTACTAGGGCATCCAGACTGCAGTTTAAAAATATATATGTGTACCATTTGTGAAATAGCATGTTGTATTTCGAAGAAACACTGTAGCGTCAGTCTGAGTACTTTAAAAGTACTTTTACTGGTTTTACCTATAGGTGTATGCCAGATTTTTGTGGACTTTTCTTAGGTCCTAGTATTTTTTTCCAGTTATGTAAGTCTTTCATCGTGAAAGACCCAGACACTTCATAATTTCTGAGCATATCCGTGGCAGAAGGTAGAAGTGTCCCTGATCAAAATTCCAAATAATACAAAAATCTAAAGATTTTTGTCAAACATATGTCAAACAAAACCTGTGATAGCAGGTATTATGAATTATATACACAGAATAGTGTATATTATATACAACTTCCTAACTGCATACTTCATTCTTCTACATTATACATTATTATAGTAGATTACCGTATATTTCATTATTACATATCATTACTATATACTATTTCATGATCAACCAGTACCTTACTGTGAAGAAGATCAATAAAGACCAAACAAAGCAAGGCAAAAAACAGACAAAGACAAGAATCAGAATCTATTTTTACAAGAAAAAAAAGTGCCAGAGTAACTCTAATGTGTAGCATCCTTATTTTTAATGCCTCAAGTGAACATTACCACACAGTAAATGGCACAGCAATCAGGGTATCCAGAATGATAAAAAGATCACCTAACATTTCAAGAAGTTAAACCTTAGGCTTTCCAACACATCTCAGACCTAAAAATATTCTTCTTACTTAACATAAGTTACTTGAACGCCCACCGACTAACCTCACAAGTTACACAAGATGCATTTCAGGATGGGACGAGTCATCATCTGGCAGTGCAAGCTTTCTGTTCAGGAGAACCAAAGAACTTATTTAGGCTAGAAGTTAGTACAACCAACTTTACTCCAGACAAGAAACTAGGATGTAGGCAGAATGCGTTTGGGCACATGAGTGAAGACTGCTACAGAAGTTACCTTGCTGTTCACTGAAGACCCAGCCAAGCATGAAAAAAGCTGTTTTCAGAAAGCCCATCCAATGGTGACAAGCTCTATACAGCTTGGGGCTTGCAGATTCATATTCCCAAATTAAACATTATTTTTCAAAATTGTCTCCCACGTACACGTGTCCATGACCTCAGAGTCCATGCCCAAGAACTAAGTAAACACGGTTGGAAAAATGGAAGCTAGATATATGGGTCTTTACTCCTACCACATCATGGAAATCTGAGTGACTAGCACCAATCTCAAAACACCTTTTCCCAAAGGAAAATGTGTTTCCTACTTTTTCTGAAGTGCTCCTACTGATGATAACGAGAACATCCACCTATCTGCCACTGGATGAAAAGGTATTCAGTACTAACAGCTCCACAGCTATAATCCAGACTTCAAACTCTATTTTCTAGTAAGAAATAAAAATAAGAAAACAGAACAGTGTCACCTGGCAGATGTCCAAAAGCTCTCGCAAGCAGATTTGGGTCCAATGCTCAGGGATATCAGGTTCTCATGTTGTCATATGGCTCTTTCATAAAACACAGGTCTACACATTCTTTGCAACACGTTTAATGATGCCTATCAACTAATATTCTTCCTCCAAAAGAAAGCAGAGGCAAACAGAAATGAACTTAACAGCCTCAGGTCTTTCGTACCAAATCAAACTCACAAGCATACCAAAGTCAGATAGGTCTCCATCACCACAGCAGCTGTCAGCAAATTTCCGCCTGAGTCTTTCCTCAGTATCCTATTACCATTTCATGTCTGAATTGAAATCATGAAATGAGCTTGTGAGGTAACATATGCAGAAGTTACAGCAATACACTTTGTTTCAGATGCAAATAACATCATCTCCCAGCATTCACTTAAAACCAAAGCAAAACAATGCCTAGATGAAGGCCAGCTGGTTAAAGCAATTCTCATATCCACACAAATAAACCAAACCCTAATAAATACTCATTAAGATACTTCTCCCAAACTCTGTTAAAAAATGAGAGATTGCTATTTATTGTTGTTATCCTATCTATTTAAGAAATCTTGAGATACACTCAGACACAAAGAGTGCTAGGGGACAACACATGCAGAGAGGAGGAGAGAGAGGGAGAAAGAGAGAGAGAGAAAGAAAATACTGCCTTTTTGGAAATGAGAGTCACTTTATTGAAGAAATAAATATTTCCTATATAAAGTAAAATACAAATCACTGCAGTTTGCATAAAAGCTCTGCCTACAGAATCTGAATAAGATATATTTCTCTAACTCCTGTGTTTCCCTTGCTCTTTCTTTTTATTTACCATTTATTTGTTCTTCTGTTCTCCTGATAGAAAAAAAGAAAGGGAAAAAAAAAAGTAGATAGGCAGCTAGGAGTTGTAAGCTAAGAAAGTATTTCCTGTATTTAAAAAAATACATCCTAAGGATATCCCACAACAAGCCCACCTTGACCACACTCTCAGCTGTTATAAGTGGTTTTGGCTCTGTTGATGAAGCTGTGCCTTGTGCTGGGATCTCTCAACTGCAGACGTAACTGTGAAGTTTGGTATTCAGATTTGCTGCAGTTAGCCATGTCTTTCTGCAATGTGTGCCTAGTTGTTATGTCTTCCACCTCTATAGGCATAATGCCAGTAAATACTACAAATTAACGATAAACCAAAGCACTATACCAAAATCAAAACGCATTTAGGTTGTAATTCTTTTGGTGTTCAGCTTTTTGTATTTATTTTAAATACAGAGAAATGACAATAAACTGAGACCACTTTGGGCTTTTAAAATTATTTTGCAGAACCCTTTTTCCTTCTACTGACCCTCTCTTCTTGATTCCTTGTTTTGCTAATTTATATCTTGCCTGATGCACTAAATCTCGGCAGTGGAGTTATTTCTGGTATGTCAGGACAGTCCCCAGAAAAAGGGGACCCCAGACCCTGTTTTTCTTTTCTAACTTATAAATATTTAGACAATTATTGCAAAAAAATGTGGATATATGACATAGCTTAATGAATGTTGGAAATATGATAGAGATGTGTAGGTACTGCATGTTCATTCATTGATTATCTGCTACAATCTAGAAACTTTCTCATGAAAATATAATACAGAAAGGACAGTTACGTGACTTGATGCTTTCTCTTTTTCAGCATCTTCAATTTTAATGAAAATTCTTTTAATGTGGAGTAAATCCTGGTTGGCAATTGAACAATGCTGGTTCACAGATTATTTATTCTGCTTCTGCTACCCTCAACCATCAGTTTTAATTCCGAAGTACAGCTGAATTTAGTAGTGCTACAAGGATTCATTTTCTTTGAGGACAACAAAACATCCTGAAGAGAAACAAATAGCTGTGCTATATTGCTGCTTTGTACCAAGCAGGCATGTTAAGTTCACCACTTTTGGTGTGTAAGTAGCATTTATCTGTGCTGCGTAGATGCTGCATAATGATCAGGAAGCAGATTTTCACCAGTATATAGGTAAACAATTATACTGACATGAGTCAATGTTCATTGGTCAGAGAGATGGCAAGGCTGCTCAGATCCCGATGTTTAACGATAGGCCCTTTACCTTGAATAATTACAAATCTTATATGGCTGACACATCTTAATTCATGAGATCCTGGTGTGTATAATTGGATAGAAGTATGAACTTGATTACACTAGTGAACTTGCTTTCCAGAGGAGAAAAAAAAGTGATAACAGGCTTCTTTGTCATCAAAGGGTAAAGAAATGTGACAATCTGGGAACCAGTTTTAGGACCCCATCTGCTAAACCAGAAAGAAATCAAGATTTTACAGTTCTATAAATATTTTAGTGTATGCCATCATTTATGAACTCTGGCAGCTATCATAAAATCTCTCTGACTTTTGTTACAACTGCATATAAGGCCAGAAAATTGCATCTCATGGTAAACCATAAAAACCTAAGTAAAAGCACCATTCCTTTCAGTATATTCTAAAAATATACAACCTCCCTGTCGGTACATGGCAGGGTAGTTGCCATCCCAAGATGCCTGTTTCTCTCTCATTTTTTATTTTTTTTATCTGATCTTACCCGGGTCTTATCAGACTCTTTTGTATTTCAGTATCCTTTTATGTTCCATAAATAACAGCCATCACAATATAACAGCTGAAATAGCTTTCACTTTCTCACAACGTACTGTAAGCAAGAGACACTTGGGTGATGCTAATGCCGTGGATACAGGAAGAATTTATGCTGACCTTTTCTCTAATTGTTCCTGAAATGATTTTCATCCAGTGGTGAGTTTCTTTAGAGCCCTGAAACGGAGCGAGCCTCTGAGCAGGTTCTGACCATTTAATCATGCAGCAGAAAAACCTCTGTAAAAAAAAGATCTAAATAAGGAGTTACCCCGAGATTAACAATGCTCCTTTTAAACTTAAACCTGCTGTTCTGCCCCGTATTGCAAAGTGTCTCTAAAAGACACAGACATCACCTATCATCAAGTTTGTGATTGCAGAGAATATCCGGACATTCCAGGTAGTATCTGCACAGCTTGAATTATAAGACAATACTGGCTGATATCATCTGCCAGCCTGACTAATACTAATTTATATTTTAAATTTATATTTTATCTCCACAGTTTCTACAATAAATTTCCTTGAACAATTCGGGGGCGGGGGGGGGGGCGGGGAGGAGTTTCAAACAAGAAAAGAGACAATCACTCTATTAAAAATAAACACAGAAATCAACAGGTTTTCAAAGACCCTAAATTCAGAAAAGAAATGTACCAAATTGAGGGCTGAATTTCAGAAGGTTTCTAGACAGTGCAAGGTGTGAAATCTCTGTCATCTCATTAGCACAGGGAAAACAGAAAGCTGAACATTGAAGTGAATGCACATTCAACCATTTGCAAAATAAATGCACGAATCAAGATCTGACATACTCATTAACACACCCGAGACGGGCATATGCCTTTACAAAGGTAATTGGCTAAAACACTGGACATGTTTCTTCTCCTTTTTCATACAACTTAAGACTTCCTGTAGCTCCTAGAATTGCTGTGTCTTAGGACCTGCATTTGTTTTTATCGAACATACGGTTTGATCTTCCATAAAAAATACAAAGTTGTCTCACATACGTATATATGCATCTCTATATGTGTGCAGTTCCGTATATATTCACATTACGTACTATATAAATTAATATATATGAGGTATTTAGGGACATTAAGAGAATAAATACTTGACAATTTTTTTCTTTCTATTTTTCTTTCTTTTCTAATACATTCAAATTGTTGCTAATTAGCTTGTTGTGTCCCCTTTTGAAAGTATTGAGTGCTTGGCCAATACCTGGAAAAATTATTATGGAAATTTATCATTGAGATAAAAACTCCATTGACCTCATCTTAGTTACCAGAGAGGTTAATTTAGTGACTGGTGTCTGAGTAAATGTAAGAGACATTTCAGCAGTTTTTGAAAGGTCATGCTCTGTTCAATAGCAGTTGTGCTTTTTTCTCAAGAAGAATTATTCTTCTATGATGAGCACGCTGATTCCTATACACAGTGCAATCATATAGGACAATTTCAAAACATTTTGGAGTCTGAATAAAAATGATCTCCTATTGACTGCAGGAATGATTTTGCTCTTTGCATTACCTCCTCTGCCCTAGTCTCAGCTCCACTAGCTCATCTAGATGATGGAGGCCAAGAAAATGTGTGCCACTCAAAGAAATCGCCATCACAGTATTGTCTTTCATACACGAGTGCATTTCAGGTCATTTTTTACAGCCTTTAGGTGTTCTAAAACAAACTGAAAGAAGGACAGACGTGTGTCCTGTTTTGCACTGAATCAAATTCAATACTTTGGTTGTTCTCATCTGCTTAAGCTACTGCCCATTTCTTGAAAGTTCATTAATTTCGTTTTAGGCAGGATTTTCCTCAGAATCCATGTGTTTGTCCAAACCTAGAAAAGATTTGTTTTGTAGAATTCTGAAACCACCAGATAATTAAGTCAGCAGGAAAATAATTTTACTTTTTTTTTTTCCTGTTCATGATATTTCATGGCCTGAAAAGCAAGCAAAATTTCTGCTACAATAAAAGTTAGGCAATAAACGTAGTCCACATGGTATATGTAACTGAAGTCTTACTATATTATGGTCTTCCAGATGTTGCGTCTTCAGACAAACATACTTTCTTTCTTCCTTTGGTGGCTTCCAGGTTGCTACTCCCCCAAAACATTGTTTTCCTATTATTCTACAAAACTGGCTTTTCTATCAGTTTAACATAATGCTTTTACCCTGTGTCACATCCGAAGAAAAAAAAAAAGTCTATAACCCAATCCACCTTCCATTTACACCAGTGCATGTTCATTGATGACAACAGTGCTTTGTCTAATTTATGACAAGAGGAGAGCGAAGCCCAGAGTCTCTCAGCCTTTTCAGAAACAGGCTTTGAGCCAAAACCTGTGAAGTCACTGGGATTTTTTCCATGGTTTCATCGATCCCTGCATCAGGGTCCTAACGAGGACTCTGATGGCCTTGACACCCGCGGCAGCTGGTATTAGGAGAGGCTACACAGCAGTAAGAAAGAGTGAACTCAAAGGATGCAGAAAGATTTTCTGCTGGATTTTCTACCTTGAAATTCAGCGAGTGAAATCCCATCTTCAGAATATGGAGACAGGAGAACTCCTAACATCAACACAACTGGAATTTCACCCATGATCTAAGTACAAATACACAGCTTGAGTTTCACTTATTGTAAACAGTGACTTTGGGACACTGAGGAAGGAAGCATGGGAGCTATCAGGCTGCGTACTTTTTGCGACATATTTTTTAAAACAGCACAAAACTCTGATCTACTTAAAGAGAAAGAGGTAAAACTTCAATTAATCGTTAAGAGGAATGACTAAAGGCTAAAAATGTAAACATTTTACCTGCAAACCAGGAAGCTGTAACGTATTCCATCCATTGGGATTGCAGCATCTGCTCTCCCTTGAGCAAATTGCCCTGGACTACATCCCTTTTCAGGGCAAATTGTTATGTGAGAGTCATGAGCAAAACTGATAATAAATCCTAATGGTGATTACAATGACTGTAATAAATAGCTTAATACTTTCACACTTTCTGTATATGCTGCTAAAGATACAACACTAATTTGTTTAAATATAAAATTTTCTTAAAAAAGATAAAACAAGAAAATAAATAAATCAGTCTTTCTGTTGCCTGTCACTCCAGCCTTTAAAATTTAGAACCCTTTTCCCCAGCTCATGTAGGTTCTATTTCAAGCAAGCATACATTCTTCATGTCCCATGGCTGGAGTTAGATCACAAGTCCCTCCTCATTACGCTCTATGCGGAAAGCCTACACAGTATGCTCAGATTGCTCTCAGATAGTGAATAAGATGGAAAGGTTTCTCTGCTCACCTGCTAATGTACATGGGATTTCTGAGGAGGCAGCAGGACAATCATTCAAGCTTGACCTCATAACACTTTTTCTTGTCCCTTCTAGCCTTCTGTTTCAACTTCTGTCATCACCATCAGCTCCTGCACTACCTTGTTGGAGCTGGCATCATCAGTTGCCCATGAGACAGACACTGTAGTTGACAGTCAACAAACAAATACACTGAGAGCACAAACAAACTCTCAAATGCACTTCAATTCAGAAAAAAAAAGGAAGCAAATACCAAGTTTTCAGCTAGAATTGGAGTTTGCATATCACTTGGATTCTGCAGAGTGTTTTTAGGGGAGGAAGTGAATGGTTTAGTCCTTCAGGCTCATGTTCTTTGCTTAATTGGTTTAAAGCATTTTCAGTTGTGCTTATTTGATGATATGGATTAGTCACACTTGTTTCTACACCACTTTTGAAAAAGAAACAAGAGCATCTTTGGATGTGGAGAAGCTTTTCCAGTCCTACCTTAGCAAGATTCCCACCCCCAGCTCTCTTCCCTACTGCAATGTCACATCTCTGTAGAAACAACATGGAAGCATCTTGGAAGAACATAAGAGACAGCAGGCCATGTACCAGCTCACAGCCATCACTTTACACTGACACATAGTGGTGAACTTGGGTGAAAATATTGGACTGGGGACTGATGCTGAGGCCTGGGAATGCCTCTGCCAGGAGGACAGTAGCCTTAGTCTGGAAAGCAAGCAGTCACCTCAGCCAGCAACTCTATGTTGGGTAGTGCAAGCTCAAGCCCTCACTGTGTGCAAATAGCTCAGTGCTGATTTACAGCCAGCAAGGTGCTGTCTTTGATTTTCATTCCTCTTTCTGACAGTGCTCCTACACGTTTCATTCTAGCCCGTGATTAAGTTGTACAGAACTCACTCAAGCAAATGTTTATAATTAAATGCATATTTCAGGGCTTTCCTCAGTTTCATCCTTTTCCTTGCATTTCACTGGAGAGCAGACTGGTCTGTTAGGTTGAAAATGTCTCCAAATTAATAGGTCAGCTGCCAATCCAGGGATAATCACCACATGAATGGTATCTTGTGTATTCAGGTTCTCAACAGAGTAAGTACATGCACACTTACCACACCACAATCCCCCTTCTGTGTACAACCAGGCAGAGTGGTGACTGATAATGGACAGAAGCCTGACATGAAGTTAATTCCCAAGCAGGAAGCGCAGCTGGTCAGAATCTCACCAAAGCCGGGTGTGCTGTCCCTCATGCGTGCTCAGCTGTGCTAAATCAAAGGGCTCTGCTGAGTCCTAACACCTGAAAGCACAGCTCATGGCACCAGGAACTGGTAGCCGAATGCCACATCAAAATGTCACATGCATGCTTGACTTTCTGTGGTGCACTGTTTTGTAGATGTTTATAAATGAAAGACACAATTAATCTAGTTTCTTTCTTGTCCCAGTAGTCCAATAGTGGACTTAAAGATCTGAAGGTAAGATCTGAATATTCCCAAGAGGGAACATGGTTTTCAGTAAAGGCAATGGGTAGTGGCTTAGGACAGCTGGGTCCTCTGCTCAGCTGAGAAACGCCTGGCAAGCAGATCAGCACAGGTCTTTGCAACTCTGCTGTCTCACAAGTATCACAGAATCACAGAATCACAGAATCACAGAATGGTAGGGGTTGGAAGGGACCTCTGTGGGTCATCTAGTCCAACCCTCCTGCCGAAGCAGGGTCACCTACAGCAGGCTGCACAGGACCTTGTCCA